>JACCDT011856151.1_pt1 | contig 13904 bp, 10 predicted proteins | sample 7446291 | NCBI WGS metagenome assembly JACCDT01 (sample SAMN15323446, study PRJNA562643) | freshwater metagenome | isolation source: river surface water | place: USA:Blue River Watershed | collected 2017-08-17
AGCGTCGAAGATCCCGGCGGCATCGATCACCTACAACACCACAGGCGGCACGATCGCGTCCGGGACGACGTACAAGGTCGTCTACGCGTTCACGAACACGCGCTGGAACGGCAAGATCGGCACGACGGCGGCGTCCCCAGCGCACGATGCAGGGGACAACGTGGGGCCGCCCAGCGGCTCCACCAACACGATCAACATCCCGGTGTCGGCGATCGACTTCGCCGCAAACCCTCTGGCCGAAGGTGCCCGGGTGTTCATCCGGACCACCGCTGGCGGCAACCCGCTGCGGGTCACCGACATCGAGGTTGTGCGCGACGGTCAGGTGGTGTCGACGAACACCATCCTGCCGACCGATACGGGTGTCGGCAGCCCGCCGAGCTTCCGCATCAAGAACCTCCCGGTCTCCGGGAAGGCGGCCCCGACCACGAACACGACGGGCGCGATCTCGGCCTTGGCGCCGCAGGCTGCGAAGTACCGGATCATCGTGCACGACGAAGCGCTCAACTGAGGACTCAACGATGGCACGCATGCGAAGAGTCGGCCCGGGTGGGCGGGAGATCGTCTACACCGAGACCGAGCAGGCACGGATCAAGCGGGCGAAGGTGCTGCGCGATGCGGCCCCGATCCTGATGGAGACCGTGGCCGAGCTGGCCGCCCGGGTCGTCCAGCTGGAGGCCGACCTAGAAGAGGCCCGCAGCAAGAGAAAGCAGCCCGCGCTGCGCGCCGCAGCCTCTGTGGGCGACGTTCAGCAGGTGGAGGCACCGGATGTCCTCCACAAGCGCGGCAGGCAGCTCAGGCGCCTCTGCGCGCAGCTCAAGACCGTGAACCCGGCTCTCGTGGCCGGGCGCGCCGACGCCCAGTCGGCGCACAAGAGCAACGAGGATCCCACCGCCCCGACCTGATCTTATAGGCCATCTGGGGTGGTGATAAACTGACGTCTGACGGCTCGGCGTACCCGGGCGTGGGGCGGTTGAGGAGTGGAGACATGATGGAACTGGTGGAAAGAGTAGGAACTCCGGACGACGGCGAAGGCCTCAAGGTCCGGGGCTTCATCCGCGCGGTGGCGATCGATCCGAAGACCGGAGAGGTCGTGGCCGAGCGCGAGACGCGCAACAACATCACCACGCTCGGCTACCAGCTGCTCGCGAAGCAGATGACCGCTGACATGACCCCAGCTGCCGCTGACGCGGTGGGCTTCGCGGACGTTGGCACCGATGCGACCCCGTACGCGAGCACGATGACGAGCCTTGTTGCTCGTGTGACCGACGGCAACTCTGGCGGTACCCCCAATGCTCGTATCGTCGTTGCTGGTACGACCTCGGCAACGGCTACCAACGGTTGCACCGCGCAGTACACGTGGTCGTATGACACCAATCAGGCGCGAAACGGTGCCACAGCGACACTCAAAGAGGTCGCGCTTTTCAACCGCTCAGCCTCCAGTGGTTCCACGATGATCGCCCGCGCGACCTTCGGTGACATCGTGAAGAGCACCGACGTGCAGGTCAGCTTCTCGTACCAGCTGCGCTTCAACTGAACGAGTGGCATTCGGTCCCTTGACACCCGTGGTGTTTCCAAGCGAAGCATCACGGGTGTCTTGTCATGGTGCATGCATGGATGGAGGAGGGGCTGAATGACAACACCGAATCTCGACGCCGCGCACGTCCGACTCGACGTTGGATGTGGCACGAACAAGAACGAGGGCTGCGTCGGGATGGACGTCTACCCCTTCGAGGGCGTGGACGTCGTCCACGACGCGAACGTGATCCCGTGGCCATTCGATGAGTCATCGATCTCACTCGTCATCATGTCGCACTCGTTGGAGTACCTCGACCCGACGAAGAACATCGAGATCTTCAACGAGGTCTGGCGCATCTTGAAGCCGGGCGGCGCGTGCATGGTCGCCACCCACTACGCGAACTCGTTTCAGGCGAACCGGGATCCTCTCATCAGGAAGCCGGGGTTCAACGAGGACACGCCGTTCTTCTTCGACCCGTCGCGCCGCACTGACGGTGGAGAATACCTGTACGACGACCGTCGCAAGCCGTGGCAGGTCGCGCAGGTCGACTACCATCTGGGGGCGTACGTGAACTTCATCATGAAGCCGATGAAGAACGACGACGGCACTCTGGTTCCGTACAAGGTGCCAGCGGAGGGAGAAGCCATTGGGTGCAACAGATAAGAGCACGATGTCGGATCACGTCGCTATCGCTGTGACGAGGGTCGAAAGGAAGAACGATGACGCAGGAGAAAATGGAGGACGAGTCGAGCCAAAGGGAAGCGATGCTGCTGGATCCAAGCCAGAACGCGACGAGTAACTTCAAGACCGTCAAGCAGATCTTCAACGACGGCGCTGACCCGTCGATGAAGATCATGTTTGGTATCCCGTCGACAGGGTGGATCAGGTTCGAGTTCCACACGGCCATGAGCCAGCTCATCATCCCATGCAACTGGGCTAACTCGGTGAGCAGTCCGATCGGGTTTGACGTCGCCACGGCCCGAAACCACGTCGTCGAGCACGCATTGCGGGACGGTCACGACTGGGTCTTCTTCGTGGATCATGACGTCATCCTGCCCCCGGACACGCTCATCAAGTTGCGCGCTCACATGCTGCTGGCACGCAGCCCGATCGTTGGCGGCCTGTACTACACCAAGTCATCTTGCCCGGAGCCGCTGATCTATCGCGGCCGGGGTACCGGGCCGTACTACGACTGGGATCCCGGTGACCACGTTTGGGTCGACGGGATGGGCATGGGCTGCACCATGATCCACACGAGCCTCTTCCGGGCAATGTCCACTCCGTGGTTCGAGTCGCCGCGTCGTTACACCTTTGACAAGGAGCAGGGCTGCTTCATCCACGAGTCTGGTACGGAAGACCTCTTCTTCCTCTCTCGGGTGATCAACGAGGACATCATCGAGAAGACCGGTATCAAGTGGGGGATCGAGGACCCGAAAAACCCGTTCATCATGGACACGTCACTCTACTGCGGCCACATCGACCACTCGACCGGGAAGGTGTACCCGGAGGCGCGCCCAGAGAGCGAGTGGAAAGACCTTCATCTCAAGGTGCGTGAGCGCCTGCAGAGCAAGCGGGCCGAGGCAGTGGCGGCGTAAGGATGAGCCCGCGTGCCTCTGCTCCTCCTACTTGACAGCGGCGGGGTAACCCAACAGCCTGTCAATGTCTTTGACCAGTTCACTGGTACCGACAATGTGCCACGCAGGGCCTCGTTCCCCGCGTTGTACGATCAGACGGCCACGGTCGACAAGCTCTCGACCGTGGCCGTTCTGCGTCTCGCGTACGACGCGATCACGATGCAGGATCGTGCACCGTCGCGCAGCGTGCTGCGCCTGCTCTACGAGGTCGTCACAACTGGGGACACCCCACTTCGCAGAGTCGCTTTTTCGGCGCTGTACGACCAGATCACGACGAGCGACAAGCCGAACCGTCTCGTAGCCGACCTCATCTACGACTCGATCTCCGCGCAGGACTTCAAGGTCTCCCGCAACGTCCTTCGTCTGATCTACGAGGTGCTCGCGGAGTCGGACGTGCCTCTCAGGCGCGCTTCCCTGCCGTCGTTGTCCGACCAGTTCACTGTCAGTGAGAAGTCGAGCCGCCTCGTTGCGGAAGTCATGTACGAGGCGATCGCCGCACAGGACTTCCGGGTATCACGCAACGTCCTCCGACTTCTCTACGACACGCTCACGAGCAGTGACCCTGTTGTCCGGGTTCTCTTCTACCCGCTGGTACTCTCGGACACGTTCACGGCTGGTGAAGCACTCAAGCGTCTTGTGCAGCTGCTGCCGAAGGACACGGTGACACCGAACGATCAGCCCATGAGGGCGGTCCAGCGTTCTTTGGGCGACACGTCAAGCACCAGCGACTCCCCGGTTCAGCGGCTCGTGGGCCTGTTGAAGTCTGACACCGAGGTCACGAGTGAAGCCGTCCCGAGACTTGTCGCTCTTCTGAAGACGGACACGATCGTTTTCCTCGACTCGTTGAGGAAGGTGACGACGTACCTGCTCAGGAACCTGTCCGATCAGCTCAACATCACCGAGGGGCCGGTCAAGCTGGCTGTGAAGCTGCTGGAGCAAGACCAGATCCAGATCTCGGAGCGTGTCCTGCAGCAGTTGCCGAAGCAGGTATTCGACCTGATCTCGACGACCGAAAAGATCGCTCTGAAGGCGGCCCTGACCAAGTACGACACCATCACCACCAGCGAGGCAAGGACGATCCGTGCAGCACTCAACGTGAGGGATCAATCGACGACTTTGGAAGCCGTCATCAAGGCCTACGGCAAGCCGGTCTTCGATCAGATCTCCACCTCTGACAAGGCTACGCTGCTCGCGGCCCTACTCCTCGCCGAGAACCTCACCGACAGCGACAAGACGACACGTGCCGCAGGAGTCGGCCTCAAGGATCAGACCACAACGAGCGACAGACCTCTGGTCAACGTCGCGGTCACCTTCAAGGACACCGTCACCACAGCCGACACCACCCTGCGCAGCGTCAAGTTGACGGTGAGAGATCAGGCGGCGGTTTCCGAGGCCGTCATCAAGGCCTACGGCAAGCCGGTCTTCGATCAGATCTCTGGCTCGGACAAGCTCGTCATCCTGCAGGGCCAGCTCGTCAAGGACATCGTTTCTGCGCTCGACTCTGGGGGCACCAAGCTCCAAGTCGGACGGCTGGTCTTCGACCTGTCACAAACCGGGGACTTTGCGTGGGGTGTCCCTACTGGGGTGGGCGAGAAGACGGTCTTTGCCGAGGCCACCATCTCGATTCAGGACGCGGTGTACCTGCTCCTGAAGACCCAGTTCTACGATCAGATCGTCACCAGCGAGAGCCGTGTCGGCAGGGTCTCCCCGCGCGTGCTCTCGGACGCGTTCTCGGCATCGGAGAAGCTGAGCGAGGCCGTACAGCTGAGCCTCAAGGACGGCATCACGGCCACGGAGCGCTTCTGGGGCCGCATCTCCATGCGTGCGCCGCTCTCTGACACGGTGACCTTGAACGACAAAGCGACGCGGGCTGCCCAGCTGCTCATGAGAGACGCTCTCGCGGTCAGTGAGGCGCGCTGGGCCAAGGTATCGCCACGCACGATCTTCGACACGGTGTCTACGGCGGACCCGATCACGAGGATGGTCGCGATCCAAGCCGCCGACACGATCACGACCACCCGCCGTGTGATGGAGGCCCTCTACCTTCAGGTCAGGGACTCCATCAGCAGTGTGGACCCACCCCCCAACGCCTCAAGTAGTGGTACGACGGACAAGACCCAGCTCTCGTTCGATCTCGTCACGGTACTCGATGCCCTCAGCATCGCCGTAGCTGCACGTACCTACGAGTCGGTGAGTGTGCTCAGCCCAGCCAAGCTGCTCGTCGGGGCCCGGGTTCACGACGACCCTGCCGTGACCGAGACGCTGGCACGGGCATCCTTGGCCTTCCGCTCTGTCTTCGACACCGTCACCTCTGGTGATGCCCTTCAGCGTTTGATCGGGGAGCGTGCGTTCGACACGCTCAACGCCTCTGAGCTGCTGCGCCGCCTGTCACGGGTCGACCAGAGGGTCAGCGACAGCGTGGCCGGGAACGACGTCCTGACACGTCTGGTAGCGCGCCTCGTCGCTGACCCGGTCATTTCGGGCGACTTCTCACAACGTCGAGTCGGGAAGACTGCGCTGGACACGTTCAGCGCCTCTGAGTTGCTGCGGCCGTTGTCGCTGGTGGACCAGCGTGTCGCCGACAGCGTGGCCGGGAGCGATGCACTGCTGCGGCGGGTGCTGCGACTTGTCGTTGACCCGGTCTCGGCTGCCGACGCAGCTCCGAGGATCGTCCGTGGGCTGCGGGTGTTCGTCACGCCGGAAACCGTCGGCATGACGGACGCCATGCTGCGCAAGGTCAGTGCGCTCGTCGCCGACATCGTCAACGTGAACGTGCTCGCCCTGCGTATCTCGGCCAAGACGCAGACGCGCGACACGATCGCGACGCTGGATGCCTTCTCGGCTATCAAGCTCGTTTCCCAGCTCGTGGCCGACGCCGTAGCGACCGCCGATCAGGCTCAGCGCGCGTACTACAAGTCGGCGATCCTCGTCGACCAGATCACCGGGTCGGAGCACCTGTCGCAGGCGGTGCGCAGGCTCGTGGCCGACGCAGCCACGATCATCGAGCAGCTGTCCTACGGTGGTAGCCAAGACCAGATCATCACTGCCTTGACCTTCACGGCCGAGGTGCTTCGGCAAACCGGGTTCACGAACGAGGCCGTCACGATCTCCCAGTTCGTCGACGGTGTGCTACGGCAGTCTGGTATCACGTCAGACACCGTACGTGAGGTGTCACCCACAACGAGCGGTGTGAAGCCCTCGTCGTTCTCGTAGCCCGAGGAGATGCGGAATGGATGGACGAACGAAGATCTCGGTGCTGATCCCGACGCGCGACAACATCAGCCACCTGCGAAACTGCTTGCTGGCGCTGACCGAAGCCGAGAAGAATGCCCCCTGTGACATCGAGGTGCTCATCCTCGATGGTGCCAGCAAGAGTCAGCTGAAGGACGTACTCTCGACTCGGGCCGGGCTCGCCGACCTGTCGTGGTGCCCGGTCGAACAGTGGTGGAGCTACGCGCGCATCAACAACCACGGGGCCAAGCACGCCACGGGTGACTACCTGCTGCTGCTGAACGACGACTGCTACGTGGGTCCGAGCTTCTTCACCAACCTGATCCCTGATGCAGCGGAGATCGATGCCGAGAAACCGGCGATCCACGCACCCCTTCTCCTGACCAGCACGGGGCGTGTGCAGAGCTGCGGCTACACGATCAAGCAGGGTGGGGGACCTTTGCCCATCGCGTTCAACTCTCCTGCCGAGTGGTTCAACCCTGCCCTCACGTTCAAGCCTGCCACGGTGTCGTTCTCGTGCGCGCTCATGCTCAAGTCCATCTACGACGAGCTTGGCGGCCTGTGGCCGCACTACTACTTCGGGCTGGAGGACACGGACTTTTGCCTGCGCGCGTGGGCCGCTGGTCACCCGTCGATCGTGCACACCACCGTGCAGTGCACACACGATGGTGCCGGGTCGAACACCGTCAAGAACGAGCACTTCCCCAAGGCCAACCCGGTGTACAACTTCTCCATCTTCTCGGCGCGCTGGAACCCGGAGACTCTGAAGCCGGTGTACGAGCAGATGGACACGATCGGAGTGGATCATGCCTAAAGACCCGAGAACTGGTCTGGAGATCTTCGGGCCGGTGAACGAGGGGACGACCTTCGACTACGTCGCCAAGGGCTTGAAGGATCAGACCGGTGCGCTGATCACCAACACCGTTGGGGCGACGTTCGAGGCAGAGATCTTCGACGCCGAGACCGGTCAGGTGATCGCCAAGAAGCGCAGCGTCCTGAACGATGGCTCTGACGGCATGAGCGGCGTGTTCGACCCGGCCACCAGCGATCTCACCGTGACGGTGAGCGGCGACCTCGTGCCAGTCCTGAACCAGCGCGTGCCGTTCGAGGATCACATCCTGCTCATCAGCTGGTCGTTCAACACCGGCAGCACCAAGGGCAACCACTCGGTGATCATTCGCGTGCGCAACCTGCGCCGCGTCGGTGACCATTGAACGTCGTCGTCGCGTGTAACAACGTCGGGCTCGTCAGCCACGACGTTGTCCGGCCAATCGGTGAGGGTGGAGAGCAGACCAACCTGCGCCACTACCTCACCGAGCATGGGATGCTGCATGGTCGTGAGGTGATCAACGCCTACGTACGCGCCATCGCGGCTGACGTTCGCCACGGTGCCCTCGACGTCGAAGCGGACCCCTACTTCGCCAGCTCGGTGATCGCGATGGCCCCGGACATCGTGTTCAACATCGCGCGCGGCCTAGTCGGCCCGGCCAAGGCGTCCTACGTCCCGGTCATCCTCGACAGCCTGCGCGTCCCGTACACAGGGTCCGACGCGCTCACGATGACGATCTGCGAGGACAAGTTCACCTGTAACTCACTCCTGAAGGCGGGCGGGATCCCGGTGCCGAGCGCGATCTTCGTCGAGCGGATTGAGGACGTCACGTCGGTTCAGATGAACCAGAACGACTTCCCGGTGATCGTGAAGCCGAACAGCTGGTACTGGTCGAAGGGTATCTACGAGAACTCGATCTGCGAGACGCAGGAGGACCTCGTGCTGCGCATCGAGGATGGCTTCCTCGAAGGGCTCGGGCCGTTCATCGTGCAGCAGTTCATCCCCGGCCGTGACCTGACGCTGTGCTTCCTCGGCGAGGACCTGCTGCCGATCATCGAGACCGTGCACGAGAACCTTGGCCAAGGGGCCTCGATTCTCGACTGGCCGTCGCGGGTGATGATGCGTGTCGACGCGGACTTCGCCGGGGCCACCAACGCGTTCAAGGTGGCCCAGCTGCACCAGCGTCGCCTTGCTGCGACCATCGAGCAGATCGGCCGCCGTGTCATCCAGCAGTTCAACGTGCGAGACTGGGCGACGATCGACATTCGTCTGGGCCGCGACGGCGTGCCCTACGTGATCGACGTGAACCCTCTGCCGGACCTGCTCCCGGACCCAGCCTTACACACCCCCATGGGAGCCAGTATCATGGCCGCAGGACTCTCTTTCGACGAAGTGGTGCACTTCGTCCTCGACTCGGCAATCACTCGGCACGGTGTCGAGGAGCGTAGCCAGCATGCGGTGAACGGGGTGGTGGAAGAGGCTGAGGAGCAGCAATGTCTGGACTTCGCGACACGGTCAACCGAACCAACCCCGCACAGAGCGGCAGCACCACCTACTTCGGCATCCTGAAGTACGACTCGCTCGTCGACAACGACGGCGTCGTCACCCCGCTCAACACCGAGCGCGTCGCCCTGCAGTGGGCACCACTCGCCTTCGTCAAGATCCTCTCCACTTCGTCTACGGCTGGCGAGTACCCAGCCGAGCTGAACAACGTCGGCGGTGCTCTCAAGTTCGGCACCGGTTCGTCAGGCACGTCGATCGTGCTGGACGGCACCCCTGCTATCGACCCCACCGGGCTACTGATGCTGTTCGGGAACACGACAGGGTCACTGGCCGACTACACGTTCTACAAGGTCGTCTCGTGGAACGGCAGCACCGGGGTCACGCTCAATCGTGCACCGGGGGCGAACCCGGCCGACGGTGAGACCTTCTACTGGTTGATCGACTGCGAGAGCCTGAACGCGCTCTTCATCAAGGCCGAGTTCTCGGTCATCAACGGCAGCGCCGATCTGATCCCGATCTTCTTCGACACCGGGCGTGGCCCATACGGCACATCTGGTGTGGCCGTGGCCATGCCACGCGCGTTCCCGGGGCAGCTCATGACCACGGCCAGCCAAGGCTTCTCGACGTTCGTCACGCAAACTGGTGCAACGTACTACCACGGCCCGGTCTCCAGCGTGAACTGTGCTGGTGCAATCGGGGCCAAGATCCGTCTGGACTCTGCTCCAGCCAACTCGTCGCTGGTATCTCTATGGGCAGCCGCAAGCTGATCGCACTCTTCGTCGTCCTCGGTGTCTTCCTCGGCTCGCGCGCCGAGGCTCAGACCGGTACGAGCCCTGTCCTGCCGGGCAAGATCGTCGGCAGCCGTCTCTACAAGAACGGCGCATGGGTCGCTGACACGCAGACCCTCGACTTCCTCAACAACACGGACCTTCAGCGTCTCGGGGCCAAGGTCACGGTCAAGAGCACGGCGCGTTCAGTCAACGTCAAGGACTCGCTGACCAACATCTGCAACGGCACCGTGGATGGACGTTCGACGGTCTCGACGCTCGTCGACACAGGTGGCGCTGCGGCCGGGAAGACGCTGTTCATCCCGTCAGGCTGCAAGATCCTGCTCAGCAACCCCGGAGCTAGCGCGGCTGCGATCAACGTGTCCAACAACACGACCATCGAGTGTGAGGACCAGACAGCAGGCTTCGTGCTCGCGCGCCGTTACTGCTCGACCGGCGACACGATCGGCGGCATGTGTGACGGTACGGGCAACGACTGTCCGAGCGGCGGTGCAGTGGGCGGTGGCACCTGTTCTACCGATGGTGGCCTCACCCCCGGTAACTCAGCAGGTAACGCACCGTTCGCCGGTACCAGCAAGTCGTCGTCTTACACTGTCCTCAAGTCCAACTCCGGGGCCGCGATCGCGGTCAAGAACTGCTCGTTCTGGGTGAACCAGATCTCTGGCGACTACACTTGGACCTCTTCGGGCAACGGTAACGGCACCGGCTCCGGCAAGGCGTGGGGCTACTGCGAGGGTGGCACGGCCGACGGCGGTAACTGCGACCAGTACTGCTCTGGTGGCCCCATCCCCGGATTCGCTTGCAACGTGAACGGCGACTGCACAGGCGGTGGCACCTGTATGAACACCGCCAAGTGCAAGACTGCTGCTGTAGCGGGGACGTGTAGCAATCCGCCAACCAGCGATACGACCGGGTACAACGCGATCACGTCAAGCAATCTCACTGACTCGCAGGCACGCGGGCCATCCGGTGCGGGCAAGATCACTGTCATCGACAACTCGTCCGGCGGGGCCTCGTACTTCTCGAACCTGAAGATCTACAACCACCGTCGCGGCGACTTCGCCGTCAGGCTCGGCAAGGACAGCTACGCCGAGCAGATCACCACGTGGGCCAACGACCTCACGACACCGATCGGGGGCTCGGTGGCTGCCTACGGGGCCAACATCTCCACCAACGGCGTGACGGTGAACACCGGCATCGAGTTGTCCGACAACTCGCTGGTGATCAACTCCGACTCGTACGGGTGGGACCAATCGTACTGGCTGACTGGCTCCGGTACCGGTCAGGGCTTTGCCAGCGTGGCCTTCTCGCGCTCCTTCGCCTTCGGCTACCAGAACGACCCCAACTGGAACGGCACCGTTGGCTTCCAGCTGGACGGTCTCAGCAACGCGGCCTACTTCAACGACATCTACACCCCGATCGGTGCGAAGGCTGGGGTACAGAGCAACCACGCCATCTTCAAGGGTAACAACCACGACAACGTGGCTTCAGGTGCCAGCTTTGCCACCAAGGGGCCGACGTGGATTGCACACGGGCCGCACAACGACGTCGAGTTGAACCGATCCGCGTGGTCCGCGCGAGGGTTCATCTACAGTTTCGGAGAGATCAGGGGAAAGTGCAGCGGCACCTACGGCACCAACAGGAACGGCCTCTTTTGCTTGGTGCCTTCCGGGACAACCACTGGCCTCGGGTGCCCTAGTGGGACTTGTCAGCCTAACCCGATCTTGCTGAACGCTGGAGGCGGTCACGGGTACTTCGCGAACAACTTCTTGCACTCGGACTTGAAGGGGCCCACCGCAAGCGTACCGGACGGTCTTGCCGCCTACGTCGGTGTGACCCCGTGGGGCTACTGCGACACCACCTCCACGTTGCCGTACAAGACGTGCTCGACCGGCGACAGCAACGCCACAACCGGTTGCCCCGGATCAACGTACGCCTCTTCTGGTCTTGCCTGTGCCGAGGTCAGCTGGCCCGACCTCGTGTTCAACAACAACGAGTTGTACGCCGTTCAGGAAGGTGTGGCAGGTGTTGACCTGTCAGGCGCCACTCGGCTCGGCGCCATCGGCAACCTGAACTTCGACGGCAACCTGATCACGGGCTTTAACGGTTCTCCGGGCACAGTGGGGTTCAAGGGGCCGAGCGCAGCCTACCAGCTGCAGAACGCCAACATCGCGAGCCACTTCGACCGCTCTCTGGCCACGGCGATCACAGGCTTCGACTTCACCTCTGGGACCACGCAGAACTCGACCGGCCTGCAGTACCTGAACGACCAAGGCACCGTCATCACGATGGAGGCCGACTCTCAGATCACGCAGTACTCGCTGGTCCAGCCTTCTACGTCGAACAGCTCAAAGGTCGTCAAGACTGCTACCACGACCCCGGGAGCCACCATCGGTGTGGCGCTCAACTCGACCAGCACCGGTCCGACCGGGGCGTGTGCGGCAACTCGGCCAGCAGGCACTAGCACGTTCGCCAACAGCACACAGTATTTCTTTGTGTACACGTGGGCGACGGCGTCTGGAGAATCGCTGAAGAGCACGGAGTGCAACACTACAACTGACGGATCTGCAACCAACGAAGTCATCAGGATCACTGCTGCTGAATCGGTCCCGACCGGCGCCTACGCCATGAAGGTGTACATCGCCTCCGGTACCGGGGGGCCGTACTACTACGCGGGCTCCGCTACCGGGACGAACATCGTTGACGTGAACGCGCCCCCGAACACGTCCAACTCACCACCACCTAGCGTGTCCACCATTGGACAGGTGAGGGTGATGACCTCCGGGCTCACCAACTGCATCGCTGGTGGCACGATCTCACGAGGCGACTACTTGACCGGTGACTCTGCCACTGCTGGGCGTGTGATTACTACCGCTGCCGGAGCCCTGCCGGTGATCGGCAAGGCTGCGGCCCCAGCCACCTCTGGTAACACGTTCCGCTGCTTCATCGGCGGCGGGAGCGGGGCGATCGCCTCTGGTGGTACGGCAACAGCACTGGACACCACAGATGGCACGGATGGGACACGTGGTTTCCGTCTCAGGGACAACAGCTCTAACCCGACTGCACCCTCAGCTAACTACACGTCGTTCTTCACCAAGGGCCTAATCCCTTACATGCTGCAGAACTCAAGTGTAGGCACTCCGGGGTCAGTAGTTTCTACGGTACAATTCAAGACCTCCACAAGCACAGCAACTACCTCTCTGACTAGCATCACTGGCTTGACTAGCTACCGACTAGATGCGGGCGCATCGTATCACATTCAAGGGATGATCACGTATGCGACCTCATCAGCCAGCGCCGATTTGAAACTTTCATTCTCTGCAGCACAGACACCTCAAGTAGTAAACATTTTTGTTCAGTGTCAGGGCGCGACATCCTCTTTGTATCTTACTTACATCACCAGCACCGCTTCCACTAAGGTGTCAGATAATACGGGTTCGCAATCGGGTCAGGTTTGCCTCATTGAAGGTTGGATCAAAGCCCATGCGTCTACTGGCGGCACTATGGATTTGAAAGCTGAGCCGCAAACATCTGGCACCGCTACCGTAGAGTCCAACGGTTACGTGATGTTGGAGCGTTTGGGATGAGGCTGCTCAACTACTTGCCTGTCATCCTGTTGTCTGGGTTCCTTGCTTCAGTTGGTACTAGCTCTGAGACCGGCAATGACGGCATGTACGCCACTGCCGGTGTAAAAACTGGTGCCAACGGCGCTCTGATGCCCTCGGTGTCAGCCGTCAGCTGGGCTCCGTACATGGCAGGTGTGTGGAACCTCGACGAGAGTGGTGCGAGCACGCGAGTCAACACTGGTGCTTGTGGCGGTACCGCTTCTAACTGCAACCTCACGCGTAGCGGTGACGTGACCAACAACACCACTTACTTCAAGCAGGGCACCGGGTCGAACGTCTTCGACGGCTCTGGGGATTATCTGTACTGCACGAACGCCAATTGTGGTTCGGCACTTGGCTCGGTCTCAAACGGCAACCTCGGCACCGGTAACATCTCGTTCGGCTGCTGGGCCACGGAGAACATCGGAGCCACATCCGGTGAACTGGGATCCATCATCGGCAAGCATGATGGGACCAACGGCTACGATCTGTGGTTGGACTATGGAAACGCTCTGGTAGCGTTCTCTACAGCGAAGTGTCAGGTCGACTCTTGGCCCACGTGGCTCCCTTCTTACACTTCTCTACTGACCGGTCTGAGAGCGCCGAACATCCAACACTACGTGTGTACCTTCGAGGACTACACGCACTCACAGGTCATTTATGTGAACGGCGTCACCAACAAAGACCTCGGTGTTCCGGGGTACTCGTTTGCGTACTACATCACGGCGAACACCGCCGACTTCAAGATCGGTAGCGGGCCCAACAAGGGTGACTTCTACGGCTATGCCGACGAGTGCC
>JACCDT010635454.1_pt1 | contig 13897 bp, 13 predicted proteins | sample 7446291 | NCBI WGS metagenome assembly JACCDT01 (sample SAMN15323446, study PRJNA562643) | freshwater metagenome | isolation source: river surface water | place: USA:Blue River Watershed | collected 2017-08-17
CTCGTCGATTTTTGATATCAGCTTGCGTTGACGGTCGCGGGTGCGCAGCTCGATCGCCATGTCGGTTTCCATCGAAGCGCGGTCGGTGATATCCGGCTGCTGCAGGCTTTCTTCTTGGATATTATGGATCGTTTCCTTGGATTCGCGCAGGATGTCCTCTTTCCAGTCTAAAAGCTTGCGGCGGAAATATTCCAACTGCATCGGCGACATGTATTCTTCTTTTGGGCTAGGCTTGTAATCGGGCGACAGGCTTACGAGGTTCATGGAGCGGGTTTCCTCTTTAGGAACGAACAAATCTGGTGGAATTTTAAAATTTATGTTTTGCGACTGCAAGACAATTTATTGTCCCATGGCCGGCAATCCCCTAGATATAGGATTCGTATTTAGCCAATTCAATAAGGGCGCGGGTTTCGATTTCATCAATTATTTCAGCCATTTTCGGGCTTAGGTTGCCCAATTCCCGCTGTTTTTGCATCATATCGGCGAGATTTTGCAAGCGCGAAATAGGGAGCGAGCCGACCAACATATCGTGTAAAATACCTTCGAGACTGTTTAGCACGTCTTCCCCGTGCTGGCGGGCCTTAGAGCGATGATCGGTGGCGGAACCCATTGCCTGCAACGACAAAAGCGAGTCGATATTGCCAAGCGGTGAAACGCCGGAAATGCCTTGCGCCTCCTCCGGTCCCTGCAAATGCGCAGAAAAGCTGGATCCGCTTGCGCCTTTGGATCGCGCCGCCCTGCGAACAGACGAAGTCGGAGAGGCCGAATCTGTGGATTTAATTTTCATGGAACTTGAACAGTATAACCTTAAACCTTTAATAGCATATAAAATTATAACCTGCCACACCATGGCAATATAGGTTTTTTGCAACCCATAAAGGCAGCTTACAATATAAAAGCCACTTTTGCGCAAGAATATTTCGGACAGTAGCCTAGGCAAAAATTGCCGGTCATAGGGTAATGTCCTGTCTCAACCCCTTCTAGAATCAAAAAAATAGCATTTATTTTCAGTGTCTTGAAAGTCTCTACGCTTGGCACGAACTTCGCAAGGAAAAGGCCTGAGTAGAAACTTCACGAATATAAGGTGTCTTTATGACAAGCTTCTTTGGGGAACTTATTTTCACAGCATTGCGCAAATCGACGATTGCGATTGCGCTTTGTTTTGCGTTTTTATGGCTTTCGGCAAACCCGTCGCACGCCATGTCCCGCATCAAAGACATCGCAGATTTCGAAGGCGTCCGCGACAATATGCTGGTCGGCTATGGCCTGGTTGTCGGCTTGAACGGCACGGGCGATTCGCTTTCCAGCTCTATTTTTACCAAAGAAAGCTTGATCGGGATGTTGGAACGCTTAGGCGTCAACGCCCGCGACACCAGCTTGAAAACCAAAAATACCGCCGCCGTCATGGTGACCGCAACCTTGCCGCCTTTTTCCCGTCAAGGCAGCCGCATCGACATTAACGTCGCAACGCTAGGCGACGCGAAAAGCCTTTTGGGCGGAACTTTGCTGGTTACTCCCCTGCTCGGCGCCGACGGCGAGGTTTACGCCGTGGCCCAAGGACAGATCGCATCCGGCGGATTCGCCGCCGAAGGCAAAGGCGGCAGCGTGTCCAAGGGCGTGCCGACCAATGGCCGCATCGCCAACGGCGCGATCATAGAAAGAGAGCAGCTGTTCAACCTTGCGGATATGACCAACTTCAAAATATCGCTGCGCAATCCGGACTTTACCACCGCGCGTCGCATTGCCGACGCGATCAACGGATATGTCGGCGGAAGTCAGGCGAAAGCCAACGATCCGGGCACCGTGCAAGTCGTCATTCCAGACAAGTACACCAATGAAACGGTCGCCTTTATAACCGACATCGAACAATTGCGTATCGCCCCTGATCAACAGGCCCGCGTCGTCATAGACGAGCAGTCCGGCATCATCGTCATGGGAGAGAATGTGAAAATCAACACCGTCGCCATCGCCCAAGGCAATCTGACCATAAAAATCACCGAAGCGCCGCAAGTGTCGCAACCTAACGCGTTCTCCGAAACAGGCGAAACCACGACGGTCGATCGCACCAGCATCGCGGTGGACGAACAAAGCGATAACCGCCTGACGGTCTTTAAACCCGGCATTTCGATCCAGGATCTTGTATCCGGCTTGAACGCCCTCGGCATCGGCCCGCGCGACATGATCAGCATCCTTCAAGCGATCAAGGCGGCCGGCGCGATGCAGGCGGAAATAGAGGTGATGTAATGACCGGCATCGCATCGACCCCTTTATCCACTTTCGACGCAACGCAGACGGCGCGTCTGCCGCAAATTTCGGCAGCGGCCAAGAACAAGCAGCAAATCGCCAAAGCCGCAAGCGAGTTCGAGGCGGTATTCTTGAACGACGTTATGCAAAAGATGTTTTCCGGGATTTCCACCGATGGGCTTTTCGGGGGCGGCAACGCCGAATCCATGTTTCGTTCCATGCTGATCGAACAATATGCGAAAGATTTAAGCGCGCGCGGGGGAATAGGAATCAATTCCGCTCTGCAGACGCAAATCATCCGCATGCAAGAGGGTCAATAACATGCACGTACAAAACCCAATGCTTCAAGGCATAGAAATAGCGGGCCTTATCGGCGGCATCAGCGAACAATTCATCGCGCTGATGAAACGGGAAAACGAATATCTGCGGCAAAAGGACTTGCAGAAAATCGGCGACATGCAGATGGAAAAAGCCCGTCTTGGCTTCGCCTATGAAAGCCAGATAAAAATTCTAAAGGAAAACCCGGCAATTGCAGAAGGCATGGCGCCAGCCGTCAAGCAGACCTTGCGCCAAATCGTAGGCGAGCTGGAAGCCGTGGCAAAGGAAAATTTTATCCTGCTCAGCGCGGCAAAGCATGTCAACACCAAGATATTGGAAGCGATCCGCGACGCGGCGATCGAACAGAAACAAGCGCAAAAAGGTTACGGCGCGATAGCGATGCCCGCAGCGGTCAGGCACAGGCCCGACAAGCAGGGCGTATCCGTCAGCCTTGACGAACGATTTTAAGGATGAAAAGCAGGTAGACCATGTCACTCACAATCGCCATGCGCAACGCCTTATCCGGACTGAGCTTGAATCAGTTCGGCATGTCGGTCATTTCCAACAATATTTCTAACGTCAACACCGAAGGCTATTCCCGCAAGCTGGTGCAGCAAATAAGCTTGACCGCGAACGGCATCGGCGCGGGCGTGGATATCCGCGGCGTAACCCGCAACGTCGACGATTCTTTGATGCGGGAATTGCGCACGCAAATGTCACGTTACGGCAGCTATGACGTTCAAAGCCGCTTTCTAAGCCAGGTGCAGGACAAGCTGGGAACGCCGGGTTCCGCCAGCGCGATCAACTCCAATATCGGCCGCTTCGGAGCCGCCTTCGAAGCCTTGGGCGTCGACCCGCAATCCACGCAATCCCATGTCGATTTGCTTAGCGACGCGCAGCGTCTTGCGCGCCAAATCAACGATATGGCCACAAGCGCGGAAAATTTGCGCGGCTCTGCCGACCAGGAAATTGCGGTCACAGTAACAAGAATAAATGAACTAGCCCAAACGATAGATTCGCTGAACACCGAAATCGTACGCAGCGGCGCCGCCACGACGGGGGGACAGTCCACCGCCGATCTTTTGGACCGCCGCGACCAAGCCATACGCGAATTGTCGGAACTTGTGGATGTTGCCACCTATGACCGTTCCGACGGCAGAAGGATCGTCACCATATCCAGCAGCTTCACGCTGGTCGGCGACAGCGCGGCCACCTTAGCCTACACCCCTGCGTCGGCGATCGGGCCTGGAACGACTTTTAATGCCATTACCGTCAACGGTTCGGGCAATCTGACCACGGTAGTCAACAGCGGAAAGTTGAAATCGCTGATAACCACCCGCGACACAACACTGCAAAATTACTTGGCCCAATTGGACACCCTGGCCGTAACCTTACGCGACCAAGTCAACGCCGTGCATAATGACGGCGTCGCCTTCCCTGCACCGCGCACCTTGACCGGAACTTTGGGCGGACTTGCCGGCGCAACCGCATTCGCCGGAACGGGCAGCACCCGGTTCGCCGTCGTCGACGCATCTGGCAACGTCGTCAGCGCGGTCAGCGTCGATTTGACCACCGCCGCAAACATGACCCAGGTTCTAGCGGCCATCAACGCCGGGCTAGGAGCAAACGGAACGGCGTCGATCAACGCCAGCGGCCAGCTTACCATTACCGCGACCAACGCCGCGCACGGCATCGCCATCAACGAAGGCACCGGCAGTGTTACCGCCACCACGCGCGGATTTTCGCATCACTTCGGATTGAACGACTATTTCACCGGCACGGACAATGCCGGTCTGAACGGTGATTTGGCCTTGTCGATTGCCGTCCATCCCACCCTTGTCAGCAACCCAAGCGCCATCGCGCGCGGCGAGCTGAATATAACCGCAGCGGCGACGCAAAGCGGCATCACCCCCGGAGACGGCAGCGTAGCGCAAAGACTTGCCGCCGTATTCACCAGCAATGTCAGTTTCGCTGCCGTGGGCGGCCTTCCCGCCATGAGCGTCAGCATCGCCGATTTCAGCGCGGCGATCATCGGCAACAACGCGACGCTTACCGCGCGCGCCGAATCCAATTTGCAGGAAACCGCCGTATTGCTCGATAATTTGGATTTCCGGGCATCCAGCGAAAGCGGCGTCGACATCGACGCAGAGCTGGCACAGATGACCTTGCTGGAAAACGCCTATAACGCTTCGGCGCAGGTGATCCGCACCGTCAACCAGCTTTTCGACGAGCTGCAAGGAATTTTTAGATAAGAGGCTATTGGTTACAGGAGGAAACAATGAAAACAAAACTAGTTCAATTTTCTTTCTACAAAAGAAATCTTTTTTCCGAGCTCGACGGAAATACGGCGAAGGAAACGGATATCATGAATGGGCCAAATGGCCAATCAGATCTTATCACTTCGGTCCGCGTGCTGAAAAACAGCCCGCTTAGCGCAGAATAAAGAGGAATATTATGGTAATCCGCGTCGGCGATAAAGCGCTTTACAACAGGCTGCAACTGCAGATTCAAACGTCGCAGTACAAGGTTTCGAATTATCAAATTCAAGCCTCGACCGGCCGCGCGGCGCAGAATTATTCGGAAATTTCGGAAAAAGCCAATTACGTCGTTAGCCTTGAAAACAGCTTTATCCGCAACAAACGCTATCAAGACAACATCAAGGTGGTCGATACCAGAATCAACGAATACGAAGCATCCATAGACCATACGCAAGACATCGCCGAAAGGCTGAAAGTATTGCTGACAAGCGCCTTGAACGGCAATAACGCCGAGCTAATCGATCTTTCCACCCAGTCGCTAAGCCTGATGGAAGAATTGCAGTCGGAGCTGAACAAGCAGGTCAACGGCCAGTATATCTTCTCCGGCACGCAAACCACGACCCGCCCTGTCGACATTTACCGCTGGGGCAATCCTATGCCATTCCCGGTCAATTTGGGAGCACCAGCGGATTATACCGTCCCCACCCTTCCGGCGACGCCCACCATATTTCCGACCACCGCCGGAGCGAACGCCACCCATGAATATTTCGGCTATTATTCTGGAAATACCACAAGACCGACGGTGCGCGCCGACGACAATTTGACGGTGACTTACGGCTTAACGGCGTCCGACCCAATTTTCGCGCAAATGATCTATGCCTTGCGGCTTTCTTCAACGATCGGTGCCGCGCCAGCGGCTGAACAGCAAGACCGGATGCAAGGCGCTTTGACTTTGCTGGACACGGTCATACCGGGTCTTGCCGATAAACGCACCGATGTAGGCAGCCAAGGCCGCCTGTTGCAGGAGACAAATTCAAAGCATAATTCGTATCTGAGCAACCTAGAAGGTCTGATTCAAGAAATTCAAGGCGCGGATATTCCGCAGACAATGGCCAAGCTTAGTGCAGAACAGACACAGCTTGAAGCTTCTTTTCTGACAATTGCGCGGATCAACAATGTAAGCCTTGTTAATTACCTGCGCTGATTTTATTATAGGAGCGGTCTATGTTAGCCCATAAATTAAACCAACCTCAACTTCCCACCGGTACTTGCCCCGCCATGACCCCGAACGAATCCAACCCAGCCGTGCCTGCCGCAGACGCCGCAAAAAACGAAAACATCGTGCGCGTCACCAACAAGCTCGGCACTTTCGAATATGACCGCAGCCAAGCGGTGCATTTTCCGGGCGGCATCGTCGGATTCCCCGATTTGCGCCAATTCGGCATCGCTGATCTTCCGACCGATCAAATGTCGCAATTTAAATTGCTGCAATGCTTGGACGAGCCCAGCCTATGCTTTATCGTGCTGCCCGCCGATCCGGCCGGATGCCCCATCGACCAAGAAGATTTGCAAGAAGCCTGCCTGGCATCGAATATAAGCATGGAAAACCTGGCGCTTTTGTTCGTCATCACTATCCGCAGCATGTCTTCTGCCGTTTCCATGTCTATCAACCATCGCGCCCCTATTCTGGTGGACGCCTTAAACCGCACCGCGCGGCAATATGTGCTTTCCAACAACAAATATTCGGTTCAGCACATCCTAAGCTAGTTCCGGTATTTAACCTGTTGTTAACTTTGGCTAGGATAGGCTTAGGAAGTTGCATCCATGACCTCAAGCCCCGCCGAAAACATCATCCGCGACAAACACGACATTCACAAAATGGACGTCCTGCTGCTTTGCGGCGGGCTGGGCACAAGGCTGCGCGAAGAAACCGAATTCAAACCCAAACCCATGGTCGAAGTTGGCGGCAAGCCGGTGCTTTGGCACATCATGAAGCATTATCACGCTTTCGGCCTGAACAATTTTGTTTTGTGCTTGGGCTATAAGGGCGACGACATCCGCGATTATTTCTTAAACTATCACTTTAGGAACAGCGATTTCGCCATTGATTTCTCGACTGGCGACGTGGAAACGCTGACCAACATATACCGCGAAAACTGGCGCGTCACCATGGCCGAAACCGGGCGCGATACCTTGACCGGATCGCGCATCAAGCAGGCTTTGCGCTATGTGCGCAACGACATTTTCATGGCAACCTATGGCGACGGGCTGTCGAACATAGACCTTAAGGCGCTTTTGGAAACGCATTTGCGTTCCGGCAAGCTGGGCACGGTTTCCGCCGTCCGCCCATCGTCGCGCTTCGGCGAGCTGGGCATCAAAGAAGGCATGGTCAACAGTTTTGCCGAAAAACCCCAAGTCGCCGAAGGCTGGATCAATGGCGGATTTTTGGTTCTGAACAAAAAGGCTTTCGATTTCGTCGACGAGGACAGCACCGACATCAGCCTGGAAAACGGCGTTTTGGAACAACTCGCCAAACAAGATCAGCTTGCGGTGCATCAACATGCCGGATTCTGGCAATGCATGGACACATACCGCGAAATGGAAATGCTGAACAACATGTGGAACAAGGGCCAGGCGCCTTGGCGGCTGTGGTAAGCGCATGGCGAAAACGCAAGCCGCGCGCAATTTCTGGAAAGACAAGCGGGTTTTTCTGACCGGCCATACCGGATTCATCGGCGGCTGGACGGCGCTGTGGCTGTCGCATTTGGGCGCCAAGGTTTATGGATTTTCGCTTCCCCCGCATACCGAGCCGAATTTTTTCGGCGCAACCGGACTTGCCAAAGACATCGATCACGGCCTTGGCGATATCCGCAATCTAGACGCCGTGCAAAAGGCAATAGACCGGGCCGACCCCGAAATCGTGCTGCACCTTGCCGCCCAAGCCCTGGTTAGGCCCGCTTTCAAAGACCCCGTCACCAATTTCACCAGCAACGTTACCGGAACTTTGAACATTCTAGAAGCGGCACGAAGCGCGCCGTCGCTGCAATCCATTCTGGTTTTCACCACAGACAAGGTTTATGAAAATACGGACTCCGGGCGGCCCTTTGTCGAATCCGACCGCCTGGGCGGGCACGAGCCTTATGGCGCCAGCAAGGCATGCTGTGAAATTGTGTGCGCGTCTTATTGGCATAGCTACTTCAAGCCGAAAAACATTCCCCTTGCCGCTTTGCGCGCCGGGAATGTTATCGGCGGCGGCGATTGGTCGCAAGACCGCCTGCTTCCCGACGCAATGCGCGCCTTTGACCGGGGCGAAACGCTTACCATCCGTAGCCCCGAAGCGGTGAGGCCATGGCAACATGTGCTGGAACCTTGCCTTGCCATTTTGATGGCGGTTGAAAATATGGGCGGCAAAAGCACCGCAGCACTGAACAGCTTTAACATTGGCCCGATGGCCGAAGACGCGCGCACCGTAGGTCAAATCGCCGATCTTGCCGCCGCGCATTGGCGCAAATCGACGGGACAACCGGCGCAGTGGCGGCACCAACCCGGCGACGGCATTTACGAAGCGAAACTATTGACCCTGGACAATTCTAAGGCGCGGCGTGATCTTGGCTGGCAGCCTCTATGGGATGTCGATCAAGCGATGCGGCACACGGTCGAATGGTATGCCGCTTACCGCCAGCAGAAAGACATGAAGGAATTTTCCTTGCAGCAAATTGAAAATTTTAGCGCCCCTCAATTAAAACAAGCATTGGCATAACCTATGATCGTAACATCCCTTTCGCCCAAGAACCAAAAGCAGCTAGCGCCGAAAAACACCTGCCGTTTCTGCGCGTCCAAGCTGTCGCAAAGCCTTTGCGATCTGGGCATGAGCCCGCCGTCCAACCGCTATCTGCGCGAAGAACAGTTAAAAGATATGGAGCCGTTTTACCCGCTGCACGCCTATGTTTGCGAAAAATGTTGGCTGGTGCAGCTGGAACAATTCCACACAGCCGAAGAAATCTTCGCGCATGATTACGCGTATTTTTCATCCTATTCCACAAGCTGGCTGAAACATTGCGAGGCCTATTGCCAAAAAATGCAAAGCGTTTACGGCATCGGCAAAGATTCGCTTGTGATCGAAATCGCCAGCAATGACGGCTATTTGCTGCAATATTTTGTTAAATCCGGCGTGCCTGTTTTGGGCATTGAGCCGGCTGCGAACGTCGCCAAGGTGGCAATCGACAAAGGCGTTCCCACGCGCGTCGAATTTTTTGGCGTCGTTTGCGCCAAAAAACTGGCGGCAGAAGGCAAACAGGCGGATTTATTGCTGGGCAACAACGTGCTGGCTCATGTGCCGGATTTGAACGATTTTGTCGCGGGCCTGAAAATCTTGCTGAAACCTAAAGGCATTATCACTTTTGAATTCCCGCATTTGCTACAATTGATGAAGCAAAACCAATTTGATACTATTTATCACGAGCATTTCTGCTATTTCTCACTGCTTGCAATCGCCAAAGTGTTCGCGCATCACGGCCTGACCATTTTCGACGCCGAAGAATTGCCGACCCATGGCGGCAGTTTGCGCATCCATGCCTGCCATACAGGCGAACGCCCGCAAGCGGCGGGATTCAAATCGGTTATGGATCAGGAAAAATCCTATGGACTGGACAGCGCGGCCATTTATGCCAGCTATGCCGAACAAGTGCGCGAAACCAAACGCAAGCTTTTGGAGTTTTTGATCAAGGCCAAGCGCGACGGAAAGAAAATCGTGGGTTACGGCGCAGCCGCCAAGGGCAATACGCTTTTGAATTATTGCGGCGTGCGCGGCGATTTCTTAGATTATGTGGTGGATTTGAACCCGCACAAGCAAAATATGTTTTTGCCCGGAACGCACATCCCGATCTTCGCGCCTGAAAAGATCAAGGAAACCAAACCCGATTATCTTTTGATCCTGCCTTGGAACATCAAGGACGAGGTCATGCAGCAAAACGCCTATATCCGCGAATGGGGCGGCAAGTTCGTCGTGCCGATACCGGAAACAACGATTTTATAATGCGCTTTACCCCCGCCCCCCTTTCCGGTCTTTTTATCGTCGAGCCTGAATTACATACAGACGAGCGTGGCTTTTTTGCCCGCAGCTGGTGCGCGCAAGAATTTGAAAAGCAAGGGCTGAATCCGAATCTTGTCCAATGCAGCATTTCTTTCAACCATAAGGCTGGAACTTTGCGCGGGCTTCATTATCAGGCACCGCCGCACCAGGAATCGAAATTGGTACGTTGCACGATGGGCGCAATTTTCGATGTCGCGGTCGATATCCGTGAAAACTCGCCGACTTATTTAAAATGGTTTGGCGTAGAATTGTCGGCGGAAAACCGCAAGGCGCTTTATATCCCGCACGGCTTCGCGCATGGATTTCAAACTTTACAGGACAACAGCGAAATTCTGTACCAGATCGCCGAATTTTTTAATCCCGATGCGGCGCGCGGCCTGCGCTGGGACGATCCCAAGATCGGGATCAAATGGCCGGACGCGAAAAACAGGATTATTTCAGATCGGGATATGGGATACGCGCTTATTGTAAATTAGCGGCATTTGTTTGGAAAAGCTGCGGCATAGCGCATTACCGTTTCAAACAACGTTACTTCCATGGGTCTAATCGGCTCGGCGTGCAGCCTGCCCATAAGATCTCTTGGGGTTTTTGGCAAATGCTTGTCCGGCTTTTTATTTGGCTTCGCCGAGCGAGGAACACAAGCATGTTCCAGCTTTTCCGGGCCGAATTTTTTGGTCATAAATTTCACCGCTTGCGCGCGCAGATCATCTGCATTGCCATCGAATATTAGATCTAAGGAGGTTTTGCCGTCGCAAGAATGCATGCGGCTAAAAGTCACAAGCGATTCTTCCTCGACCCAATAACAGACCTCTTGCCCCAGCCCATTATGCGGCGGCGCGCCATGCAGAAAATGCCGGTATACCACTTCGCCGCCCAGCCTGGTAATCTGCGCCGACGGTTTCGAGCCGGAAGAGTGCTCTTTAATTCCTTTTTCTGATAAAGCTTTTAGAAACCGGGAATATTGCCACACGCCCTTGGTTTGCAAGAAAGTCTCGGCTTGGCTTTTGGCCCAATCAAATTGCTTTTGATCGCATAGCAGAAAACGGTGCTGCGCCTGCAAAGGCAGGTCTGCCTCTGCGCTGGCTTCGCCTTCGGCAGAAAAACGCACGCCATTCGCAATTGCCAGTTTCGGCGCGTAGCCCAGGGCAAGGTAATCGTCGTTTTGCGCGCTTATCGTCAGAGCCCCCGCCCAATCATGCGTGCCGCGCATTTTTTGCAAGCGTTCTACAACAATGTTAGTGACTCTCATTTGCGGCAAATTGGCCATAAAGCAGCATACCACCCCTATATTATAGGTCTATAGGAAATATTCGTTATCTTTGAAGATAATTTTATTGCGCGGGGGCGGCTTTCTTCCGCCGGGCTTTCGGCTTTGCCTCGGCTGTGCTTTCGGCAGCTGCCTTTGTCTTTTTGCCCTTTTTTGTAGGTGTTGCACCGCCGGTTTTCGCCAGTTTTGCGTCTATCAGCTCGATCGCGCGGTCAAGGGTAATGTCGTCCATATTCTCGCTTTTCGGTATCGAGGCATAAGTCTTGCCATGCTGCACATAAGGGCCAAACCGTCCCTTGCCGACTTTGATCGGCTTTCCGTCGGCGGAATGTTCGCCCAAAACTTTGGCGGCGGTCGCGGGATTCGCCGCTCTACCGAATTTCGGCTTGTCCTTTTGTTCGGCGATGACGGTTACGGCGCGGTTGATGCCGATGGTGAAAATATCCTCGGCCTCGGGCAGCGTCGTATATTGGCTGCCATGTTTTAAAAACGGCCCGAACCGGCCGATGCCGACGCTGATCATATCGCCGGTTTCAGGGTGCTTGCCGATATCGCGCGGCAGCGCCAAAAGCGCAAGCGCCTTTTCCAAATCTATGTCAACAGGCGGAATATGTTTGGGCACGGTCGAACGTTTCGGCTTTTCGCCTTTTTTCACGGCGGCGCCAAGCTGCACATAAATTCCGTATGGCCCCTTGCGGATGCTGACGATCTCGCCGCTTGCGGGATCGGCTCCCAAATCCTTTTGCGACGGAAAATCCGCATTGGCGTCATCGCCCTGCCCGGTTTCAACCGCAAGCTGTCTTGTGTGGCGGCATTCGGGATAATTGGAACATCCGATAAAAGCGCCGAATTTGCCAAGCTTTAATCCCAAACGGCCGCCGTCATTCGGGCATTTGCGGGGGTCAACGCCGCCATCAACAGGCGCCGGAAAGAAATGCGGCGCCAGTTCCGCGTCCAGCACGTCGATCACCTGCGTGATCGTCAAATCCTTGGTGTTGTCGATCGCGCCGGTGAAATCGCGCCAGAAATCGCGCAAGACTTGCTGCCATTGCAGCTTGCCCGCCGAAATATCGTCGAGCTGTTCTTCAAGCCCGGCAGTGAAGCCGTATTCGACATAGCGGCTGAAATATTTGCTTAGGAAGGTCGTAACCACCCTGCCCCGGTCTTCAGGGATGAACCGCTTTTTTTCCAACTTGACATAATCGCGGTCCTGCAAAACCTGAATGATCGACGCATAGGTCGATGGCCGTCCGATGCCCAGCTCTTCCATTTTTTTGACCAAGCTGGCCTCGGAATAACGAGGCGGCGGCTGAGTGAAATGCTGTTCCGGCTTGAATTCTTGGGCCGAAAGTTTTTCCGCCTCTTTCAGCGCGGGCAGCCTTCCGCCGTCTTCTTCGCTGTCGGAATCTTCGACCGTTTCTTGATACAGTTTCAAAAACCCGTCGAATACGACGACCGAACCGGATGCCCTGAAAATATTTTGCGCAGACCCGTCGGCGATGTCGATGCCGACCTGATCCAAAACCGCGTTTTCCATCTGGCAGGCCAGCGTGCGTTTCCAGATCAATTCGTAAAGCCGCGCCTGATTGTCGTCCAAATAGCGCCGCACATCCTGCGGTTTTTTGAAAACATCGGTTGGGCGGATGGCTTCGTGCGCCTCTTGCGCGTTTTTCGCCTTGCTTTGATATTGGCGCGGCGATGCGGGCAGATAATTCTTGCCGAATTCCTTTTCGATGAATCCCCGGCACGCGCCGATGGCTTCGCCCGAAAGCGTCGTACCGTCGGTACGCATATAGGTGATAAGCCCCACGACCTCGCCGCCGATTTCAACGCCTTCGTATAATTGTTGCGCCAGGCGCATGGTCTGGCTGGCGGTAAAGCCCAGCTTGCGCGAAGCCTCTTGCTGCAAGGTCGAGGTGATGAAAGGCGCATAAGGGTTGCGCCGCACGGTTTTGCGTTCGATCGACTTGACGCTGAAATTTTGGCCTTGCAGCCGCGCCAAGGCTTCTTTGGCCAAAACCTCGTTCGACAGCGAAAATTTATCCAGCTTTTTTCCGCCGCTATGGGTCAGGCGGGCGTTGAAACTTTGTCCCGCATCGGTTTGAAAGGTCGCGGTGATCGACCAGAACTCTTGGGGCTTGAACGCTTCGATTTCGGATTCGCGCTCGCAAATCAGGCGCAGCGCCACCGATTGCACGCGCCCGGCGGAACGCGAACCCGGCAGCTTGCGCCACAAAATCGGCGATAAATTGAAACCGACCAAATAATCCAAGGCCCTGCGCGCCAAATAAGCCTCGACCAACTGGCTGTCGACGTCGCGCGCCTGGGCGAAGGCCTCTTTGACCGCATTTTTGGTGATTTCATTAAACGTAACGCGCCGGACATTAATACCGGAAAGCGCCTTACGGTTTTGCAGCACCTCGGCGACGTGCCAGGAAATCGCCTCCCCTTCCCGGTCAGGGTCGGTTGCCAAATATAAGGTATCGGCTTTTTTAAGGGCTTTTTGGATTTCGGCCATGCGCTGTTCGCCCCGTTCGGCAAGCTCCCAGCTCATGGCAAAGTCTTCTTCCGGGCGAACCGAGCCGTTTTTCGGCGGCAAATCGCGGACATGGCCAAAGCTGGCGATAACATGATAGTCATCGCCGAGATACTTATTAATAGTCTTGGCCTTGGCCGGTGATTCGACGATAACGACGGCGTTCAAAATGTTCCCCCGTA
>JACCDT010400074.1_pt1 | contig 13893 bp, 16 predicted proteins | sample 7446291 | NCBI WGS metagenome assembly JACCDT01 (sample SAMN15323446, study PRJNA562643) | freshwater metagenome | isolation source: river surface water | place: USA:Blue River Watershed | collected 2017-08-17
AGAAATCGCGATAAGATGCTATTGGGCATGTTCTTCCCTTTCTCTAAGTGAAACCTTTTGCGACACAAAAAGTTTACCTAAAGAATCGGGAACATGCCCGTTTACCCACTACCCAGGGAGAAGAGCCCACAAACCAAGTCCGATACGAGTAATTTCAGTGGGATATGGCTTGGCGGAAAAACTTCGACTTAGTCCCGTCTGAGGGCTTTTCGTTCGGAACTCGAAGAAGATTGGTTTTTGCCTTCCTCGTTGCGTTATCGATCTCATTCCGTGTTGAAGCAGCAACCTACTTTCTCGCCACTGGAGGAGACGATTCGAACCCAGGAACTCGGTCTCGTCCGTGGCGATTGCTGCAGAAATCAGTCTGGAAAATGGAGCCAGGCGATACGCTCGTCATCCGTGGCGGGGTTTATCGGGAGTTTTCGTACGCCGACCTAAGGACTCCATCGACGGGTAAGATCTCTACGATTCGGGCAGAGAAAAGCGAGACGGTAGTTTTCGATGGTCGAGTCCCCGCTACTGAAGCCTTGAAACCTGACTGGAAGAAAATTGCCGAGCACGTATGGAGAACTGAAACCAGCGGCAGATGGCGCGGGTTGGATGGACTGTGGGTCGACGGTAAGTATTATCCTCTCGTCGGAGAACGAGCCCAGTTGAAGGCGGAAACATGGTTCCATAAGAAAGACGCACCCGACGTGATAATCGCTTTCCCGAAGGGAAAGTCCCCATTCAATTCGAAACTCGAGCTTCGGTTAGAAGCGATGATCACATTCGATACGCCCTTCTGGCAGATTGAGGGCATTACCGCTCGCTATTTCAGCCAGTGCGGTATCGGTGCGTGGAAGACTCATCACATCACGATTCGGGACTGTGAGGCCCATCACAACGGGGGCGGTGGTATTGAGACCGTCGAAGCAACCGACTTGCTGATTGAAGGCAACAAGACGTACTCAAATGGTTCGGAGGGTGGAAGAGGTTGGTCATCTGGTATTCATATCTTTGCGCCCACCTCGGACTCAAACGTTATTCGAAACAATATCTCCTACAGCAACTGGGATCCCTCCGATCACCATACGGACGGAAACGGCCTCTCAATCGATAAAGGGTACGCTGCAGGCGGAGCGGAGGTTTACAACAATATCGCTTTTCAGAATGGAGGCCGTGGGATTGACGTAATGGAGACGGCCAACGTCAAAATTCACCACAATACCTTCTTCAATAACTCGCGCGATCCTGCCATGGACAATCAGGGCGAAATATCGTTCTACGGCAAAGTATCCGAAACCGGGTTGAAAGTTTTTGACAACATCCTGTTCGCCACTCGAAGAAACCCGCCCATCGTAATTTGGAAGGATTTCGATCCGACAAAGATTAGTTGTGACTTCAATCTGCTTTTCAATCGAGACAACACGAAACTCGTCGCCGCCAGATACCTCGAAGGTAAGACAGAGAATCTTCGGCTTGAAGAGTGGAGGAGCATAAGCGGAGAAGATCGCAGTTCAGCAAGCCAAAACCCTAAACTCGTCGATCCTGACAAAGAAGACTTCCGGCCCACACGAGAGAGCTGGGTAGTTGGACAAGGGAGCGACACATTCGTTCCGAAGGTAGATTACTTCGGTAAACCTCGACCCCCAGCTAAACAAACGATTGGCGCAATCGAGCCAGACTAGCCAGGTGCACCTCCGGAGATTATCCTCTTTACCATCTCAGGGTGCCAGGCCACGCCACGTCGTTTGGTCGGAACTCCAATTTTTGTGAGGAACTTTGCAATCTGACGAAGACTTATCCCGTTACGCTGCATTTCGCGAACTGCTTCAATGACTCGCCTCTCAGCGTGATGATCGACCACTTTGCCATGCCGCATTTTGGTTCCGTACTTCGGTTGAGACGGTCTTCCGTGGGGCTTGTGCGCTTCCCGGATAGGAATTCCAAAGCGGATCTGGTTCGCCCGAACGGCCTCCTTGGAAGAAAAAATTCGGGCCGAGATCTGGGCAATTGAGAGCCCTTCCACGACGTATTTCTGGTGGAGGAAACTCCTATCCTGACGCAAGGGGATCCACCTGAACTCAATGAAATCGGATATATACTCAGGTGGAGGAAACAGTTCTTATAATTCCAGAACGGCCCGCCATAACTATTAAGGTTAACCTCAACCTAACGCGCCGTAGTCGCTTTCAACCAGTCTTTAGCGGTTACTGTTCAATGTACCGAATCAACCCAGACAGCATTTTTCCGAGATTCTTCAACAAGCCATGCTAAAATGCAGCTTCATGTCTGGATTGAGTCGAACCCTGCTTTTTCTCTTTCTATGCTTGCAGTTGCCTGCATTCGCAGTCGAAACCGATGAAGAAAAGATCGAGAGAGTTAGATCATGCGCGCAAAACTTTACTTTCTTGGAAGTTAGTCGTCACTACGACAGCATCCCTCCTTCTTATCTTGACGACCTAGCAGCAGCTAAGGGGCTTGATAGTCACAAAGACCTACAAAATGTGTCGCAACATATCTTGCCCGTCATTACTCAGCCAAATTCTTCCATCTTGGAGATAGGGGTGGGAAATGGGCGCGTCCTGGATTGGCTTTTGTCTCACCATCTGAAAGCAAAATACCGTGGTGTCGAGCTATCAGAAGCCCAAACCGATCGCTTACAGGAAAAATATCCTGATTCAAAAAATGTTCATATTGAAAAAGGGAATATTGTTCATTTTTACGATGCTCAGAAATTCGATCTAGTTCTTTGGATGTGGTCCGGATTTTTAGAGCTAAACCCACAAGAAAAATTACTCGCACTACGTTCTGTTGCAAAATCTCAAAACAGCGGTGGAAAGCTGATACTAGATATTCCTACAGAGATAAAAGGGGAAACGATTGTTGAAGCGGCGAATAGATTCGTGAGCAATCCCTATGTGAAAGAGGGTTACGAGCCTTTTTATGGACACCTCGTTACAGATGCAGAACTGATTCAGATGACTACGGACGCGGGCTACGTTCTATCCTCTCAAATCCCTTACGAAACGTGGAATGGAAAAGAAACCATTAAGAGGCGCTCTTTCGTATTTTTAAGGCGCTAGTCAATACCAGCCAAGTTCGATACTTGTCCACTCCACTCCGCCCCGCCATTCAAACCTTATGCGAACCAGTTTCCTCCACTCCGAAATCATTGGGATTTCTCGTGACTTGGAGGAAAAAGTTCGAATGCCGGAAAGGGCACATGAAAATGGTTGGCGTTCCGAGATAGATCACCTCCCTGAGTTTTGCTTGGTTTTTTTAGCCGTGCGCTTTTTCGGGTTGCTTTTGTTTTTCGTCTTTTTCTTCGGCATTTTTCCTGGGCCCAACGATTGCACATCCCTTTGTCTTTTTGGAGGCAGTCGTGGGAAAGAACGAAGCTGTGTGGAAGATTTACGGTAGAGGGCACCCGTTCTATTTCTGATCAGTTGAGGCGTGCGAGTCAGTTCATTCCCCTCAATATTGCGGGTGGAAAACGTTGAGGGACAGGTTTTTTTTGATTCTGAAAGCGCCGGTAGTTTCAAAGCCTTCAGCGCCCGATGTCAATACATGTGCCTGGTCTACCCCATGTATGTCCCCGCCCAATACCACGTCGGGAATAGAAAACTGGACGGCGAGAACCATGAGAGTACACACAGTGTGTGTGTGTAAACTTTCCTGGTAAATGTCTACCAACTTACTTCAAAAAGGTTCGAAACCTGCTCTCCCTGGCCGGCATGAGTTTCGCATACCACCTTTGCCTTGAGCCCCATTTGGGCACCTTTTTTTTGGAGTATTTGCGATGAAAATTTGCTTTGCGATAATTGCAGGCTTGATGCTTTCCTTGTCCGCATCTGCGGAACACTCGGCAGGAAGCAACCGAGCAAGAAGTCCTCGGGGGGATGAAAATTTATTTCGTAGCTCGCCGAAACGGAACGGCGAAGCGAAGTTAGCGATAACCTACACGAAACGTGTAAATACACCAAAGGGCTTCGTTTACGAGAAGGTTAAGGAAGACACCCTAGAGACCAAGGACGTGGATTGTAGTGTTTTCGATTTCTTTGGCACTGCAATGGTAGTTGTTGTGGAAGATGAAGAGAACAGACAGTTGGTTTTTTCAACCGACATTCCTAAAATCACGTTTGTCTTGCACAAAGATCTTCCCGGCCAGATCACTTATCTAGATCCATTGGAAAAAGACGTTTCCGTTTCAAGAGACGGCCACGACCTCGAGATGTCGTTCACTATTAGAAACATGGTGGGATGGCAATCCAACGGCCTAGGTGACCCCGATAAAGTTGGCTACATAGATATAAAAGGCACTCTCAGTTGCAAAATTGAGAACAGAACTGGCAAGCCCATCGAAGAATTATTTAAGAAAAGAACCGCGCCGCCGGTCCTAAAGTAGTAGCTTATCCTCTGGCCACGATGAGATGCTCCGGAATATCGTTGGCCTGGGAGGTATGGTTGAACAACCGAAACCTGAATTGGCTTCAGTTGTCTGCCTGGCCTCCGACCGAAGTAGATCGATCAATTGCACCAGAAGGAAATCTGGGGGCCATCGACAACGTATTTTTGGTGGAGGAAGCTCCTATCCCGGCGGAGAGGTTCAGTTCTGCGGACGATTTTTGGGATTTTTCTTTCCCCGTTTTCCCGACTTATAAGAATCCAAGCCTTAGTGCTCGATGCCGTCGTAAGAATGGCGAGGACGGATTTGATCTGCCAGACCCAATTCTTCAATTCCACCAATACCGTCGTCGCTGCTGCCGCCTCGATCGATTCCGGTGTCCCCCCGGTAGGAATCGTCGTTTACGTAGTCGGGGCAATCGCCGCCGCCACGGTAGTCACTGCCGCCACCCCAGCCGTCGCTGGCGATGCTGACGGCTGAAAGGCAGCCCACGAAACTCAATGCATAGAACAGTTTCATAAAATTCCTTTGGAGCCGGTTAACACGCCATAAAAGGGAGCGCCCTGTCAACCCAGTTGAACATATCTTGCGAGATGTAGAATAGGTACCCACTTACTTTTGGCTGCGAAATAGGTACCCACTTACTTTTGGCTCAACCATTTTCGCCCGCATAGCTCCATCGGGAACCTAACCCCGAGGGAGTTTGCGAGGAGAAAATCAGAGCTGAAGACGGTCTGTTTGCAACGCCGCATCTAAAGTCCGAGGTGCTCCAGTTCAAGGGGAGAGGTCAACTTACGATCCGATAGAATTTTGAAGCGTCAGTTTTGCGGGACATCTGCGGGACAGGATTGGGTAGATACGGGCTAGTTGGTGCGTTTTCGTGCCGGACAGATTCGAAGAACTTTCGGAAAAAATTGGTCGCGTCCCGCAAATGTCCCGCAATTTCGCCCCGCCCTACAAACCTGGAATCGGAACAGCCAAAATCAGCTTCGATATTCTGCTCAATGTTTTAAGAGAGTTGGGGTTCGATTTTAAGATTGTGCCTAAACGTGTGGCCTAGGTTGGGGGACGCCTCTAGCGGTTGGGACGCGGGTCTTCATAGCGAAGAATGGGAGGGCAGTTTTCCTTGAAGGCCACCAAGGCTTTCTTTTGAACTTCGCTGTAATACTTTTGTTTCATAAAATGCAATACGACGGGCACTCTGAATGTTTTGAGTCCCGGAACGATTCGCACAGGGGCACCCCTTGGGATAGACCGTTTATCAACAACCGCTCTTCCTAAACCATTGATGACCCCCTCAAACAAACCTGTGTTGTCGTGCACGAACGAACGATCGTACTTTGGAATTGTTTTTTGAATTTTGAAAAACCCCTCCGTTGCGGGGTCATCGGGGTCGGTGTCCAAATAGGTATTATTATTTCTCGACGAATACTGGGTACTTTCAATAACGACCAATTCCTCAAATCCCAGGGGAATTGCTTCGACACCGGTTTTTTCCAGCCTCGAATCAAGAAAAACAAAATCAGCTTTGTAACTAAAAAGAAGCTCCGGTAGTCCCCCCGATGGCCGCACCATGAACGTTGCCTGTAGAGAGGGATTATCTCTCAAAGTGGGCGCGAGAGCAGGAAGCGCGCAGGTAGGAATGATCGAAGACAATCCCGCAATACTTAAGGCTCCTTGAAGCTGACGCAAGTTCTCGCTCTTCGGAAAGAGACTTCCCAACGTTTCCTGGCCAATAACCTGTGCTTGGTGATGGTATCGAAGCAGTAGCCTGCCAGCTTCGGTGAGAGTCACTTCCGAGCGACCTTTTCTATGAAAGAGAGAGCTCTTGAGTTCCTCTTCCAATAGGCGAATTTTCGTGGATAGAGAGGGTTGAGAAATCCCTATAATTTTCGCCGCTTTAGAAAAACTTCGTTCGCGCGCTAGAACTCCAAAAGCCTCAACTCGGTCTGATAGCAAACTCATATATTATAGATATTTTATATAGATCTATAGAAAACATCAATTTTAACTATTTAATTATTTAGTGTAAAGAGCTCGTCCATGAAGTTCTTTTTTATAGTTTTTGTTTTTCTTGCCGGAATGTTCATTTCGTCCGCGCATGCTTATGACCTGAAGGATATGGCAGAAGACATCCAAGAGGTGAGTTCCTCTGTTAAGGCTTTTGCTGAAATTAGGGAGATCGAGGAAAAAATATTCAGGGCGACCTCAACAATTGTAGCAACGTGCTCCGATGCTCTTTTGGCCGAGACTTTAATTAAGGTTTCGCGGGAAGCGAGGTCTTATAACGCACGTTCAATCGCTCATCTTCACCAGCTCTTATTCAAAGAGAAAGCCGCCAATGTTTTTCTAAGCATAATGAGTAGAGCGTACGAACTACTGAGTAGTCTTCAGGACCAACCAGCTACTCAGCCTGATGTGACGAACCTACTCCAAGCGATAGAACCGCTCGTCCGGGATATCGCAGGTCCTGTTCACTGTAACATGACGGCAGAGTACTGGTTGGGAATTCGCGAAGCATTACATAAGCCGGGTCCCGGCACAAGTGAACTTCCCGAGCAATTGGCCGAATTAGAGAAATTGCTCTCCGATACCTTTCGAAAATTAAAAACACGAATCGAAAGTGGAGATGTGGAGCTTGTTTCGAACAGAGACCTATTGTTAGCGCAATTAGCAGACAATTTACGGGGATCGGACCTTGTGCTCGTCGAGCTCGATAAACTGAGAAGGTTGAGGGAGGACAATACTGAGGAGACTGGATCGTTTTCTGAAACGGGAGACTATGCTCAAGGGAGCTGGTTTATTCCCGGTAGGAGCCACATCATATCAACTACCAGTATCCCCAGGCCCCCACGTCGTCTGGGCACAACCACAAAGTGACACCAAATTAGTGGTGTAGGTAGCGGGTGCGTTTGCTTCTTCTACCAGGGACACAGCGGGATTTGGGCGGAGAATGTACGCACAAAAGCGCGGCGCAGATTTGAAAATGTTTTTCCGAATAATTGATCGCGTCCCGCAAATTGGTAAGAGTTATGAGTCGGGTTTGAACAACTTGCGGGACATTTGCGGGACGGGATCGGGTAAATACGGGCTAGTTGGTGCGTTTTCGTGCGGGACGTACTAACGAGTAACTGATTGTTTGTTTTTGATTTTCCAATTTACTCAACGAGTTAAAAATCTCCGCCTTAGGAGTCCCGTCCGCCCCGCCATCATTTTTACCACTAAATTCAATAACTTATACGCGAAAAAGCCGGCCGCGACTTAGTTTATCATGATTTATTAGCTTGAACTAATTATTAGCTATGGCTTATAATAGGAAACGTGAAGATACGCTTCTATGAGACCACATCAGGACGAAGCCCCGTGGAAGCGTTTCTTCGGGAGTGCTCAAAAGAGATTCAGGGCGAGTTTTTGGATGCGGTCTCGCTCTTAGAGCAAGGTAAAGTTCTTTCAATGCCTCTGAGCCGGAATCTTTCGAGCATCTACCACGGTTTGCATGAACTTCGGTTCAAAGATCGCGGTGGGCAGGTGAGGTTCTTTTATTTCATCAAAAGGGGCGATGCGATCTACATCGTCCATGCGATGAAAAAGAAGACCCAAACGATTCCTAAAGAAGACACTGAATTAATCTTGAGGAGACTCAAGGAGGTTTGAGATGGCCTGGAAAGAAACAAATTTTGAAAAGCTGGCGAAGTCTCTCGGAGTAAATCCTGTGGAAGTTCGAGAGAAACAGAAATTGATGGAGCTCATTTCGGAGGCGCGCCAGGAGAAGGGACTGTCTCAAGCGGCGTTAGCCAAGAAACTAGGAGTCAGTCAGGGGAGAATTGCCCAGATTGAATCTGGTGTCGGAACAGCGAAAGTTACTTTCGACGTACTTTTAAATGTCCTTCTTACACTTGGTTATGAGATCAAGATCGTGCCAAAGAAAGTAGCTTAGCGTGAATAGGTACCCACTTACTTTTGGCTGAACCGTGCACTGGTTTTTCTTGTATCGACGATAAGTCTCACGACTGCGATTGGGAATGAGCATACACTTGCAAAGTACAAGTCCGTACTAGGGCTAACGGGTCTCGAAAAAATTTCCCAATTAAGCCCAGTGTGGGTAAATTTATTCAATGCCCGCGATAAATCTGAACGGGGTTTGGCAAGTCACCTGGTTGGTAATTGCTCTGCACCTCATTGTCCCCACTGTGTTGGAAGCAAACTACGCTTCTCGCATTATGAGACGCAAGTTAACGAAAGCAGTTCCAAGCCATGAAGTCATTGTCGTGGTTCACCAGATACCGAAGCTTATAGGGGCAACGATTTCATTCTTAGATCAGCGGCGCTATGCTACCTCGCCCCGAGCGATACTGATCGATAGGGCTAGCTATCCAATTGCTCCTTCGTTGGCGCGTAGAGCCACGATGATTCAGTACTCTAAACAGGGCGAACTATCGCTAAACGTGGATGTAAGAACAGTTACGCTGATCGGTGGTGCCGCTCAAGACTGTCTGAAAAGATCCGGACAGCTTCTCATAAGAGAGGTGCTGGATCGCCGAGGGCGACAGAAGCTCACCATTCGAATTCCAACCGATGTGGTGTGGGGGTGGAAACACGATGCAGGAGGATTCACTCTTAACGATAGCTTTTGCAGGGGTGACCTCAGGGATTTCGATTCGAAAGTAAAAGAATTCGCTGAGACCTTTATGGAAGGTGGAAGCTCCAATTTATTCAGCATGACTCAACTTTATCAAAGGATGGCCGGACGTAATGGGGGAATGGATTACGGCTTTGTTTTCACCCGAACTGATGGGAAGCAAATTACCTTGGTAATTGAACAGTTATGCGGGGCTTCCTGACGTATAGCTCTGTCATAAGAAAAGTTCGTATAGTCTGGGAATGGTCCGCCACTCTTGCCTCCAGCAATTCCGGCGAGTTACAATTGATTCTCAACGAACGGTCTAACGAGTCTCGAACTTTTCAAATCGCCCCCCGAAAAAGTCTATTCCGCGCTGTCGAAAGCTGATGAGCGAAAGAAGTATTGGGCTGATTCGGTAGAGGAAAAAGACGGTCATCTTACTTATGAGTTTAAGAGCCTGAATTTCACAGATAAAGGCAAAGTCATCGAGGCAATCCCGAACAAACAATATTCAGTGGTGTATCTCGGAACCGACGTTACCTTTGGTCTTAAGCCGGATGGGATGGGTGGGACGGATATGACTTTACTGGTCCGTAAAGTCCCACCTGACCAAAAAGTAGAACTAATCGCGGGTTGGGTGAATTGGCTAATGACTATGAAGGCAGCAGTCGATCACGGTATTGATTTGAGAAACCATGATTCGAAAAGAACTTGGAAACAAGGCTACGTTGAAAACTAAGCTACCGGCAAAGTCCATTCGATCGTAGAAAAGTTCGATACTCGTCCACTCCGCCCCGCCCAAATTCCTAGGTTTGACAGCATAAGATCCCGCATATAGCGTCCTACCCAGAAGTGGGTGGTGGATGAATCGTTTCTTGCTAGTCATATCAATCGTATTTAGTTTTCAATTTGCAAATGCGGGCGATCAATGTGACGGGGTGTTTAGCGATGCGGGTCAGATTCTAGTTGAGGTGCTCAACAGCCCTACCGCCTGTGAAGCCTTTGCGAAAGCGGGCATATTTGCGGCGGATAAGAAGAAGATTTCCGTTCGATCCGAACCTATCCTGGATCGAATCGGCGACTACGATGGCACTCGATACATCATTTCCATAGCAGGCGAGTACATTAGGCCGGCCCTCGAGCCGACTGGCGACGATCCTGAATACCGCCTGGCAACTTTAAAGTTTGTGTCGCTTTTACGCGGTGGCAGATGTATTTTTAATACTTCACCACTCTATTCGGAAAGCAAGATCACAAAGAATGCTTACGACAAACTATAGCTCGTAGAAAAGTTCGATTCGCGAACACGCCCCCGCCATATTCAATGGAATCGACTGACTCGCCCGTCGAAACTGATCCCGAAGCCCTGTGGGCGAGTCTTTGGGAAACTCATCGCAAAACTGAAACGACGCCTTCACAAACAACAGCACCCTCTGGGTTGTTCTCATTTCATTCCTGATACAAAATGGGCCCGTTTTAATGGCATGCCATTTGCTTCTGTTGGCGTCTATCGGGATATTTCCCCGGAAACAAACAGGAGGTTAGTGAGATGAGATATCGATTGGTTTTAGCGAGCGCTTTGAGTTTTTTCTCGACTTGTTCTACCGCGGGCTTGGAAAAAGACGTCGTTTCAGACTATGAAAAAGCAGCGTTGACGCTCTCGGAATTTGCGGTCCGCGAAGATGTTCCGCTGGTAGGCAGACTAAGAGAGGATAGGGGCCGAATCTATCTGAGCACCATAGGGTACGGCATTCCTTCTTTTTTTCGCCCAGAGCTTGAGATTGTCACGGAAAGTGAAGCACTTAGGAAATCCGCAAGTGCGCTTTGGGAATCTCGCGCGTCCGTCTTGGTTAGAGGCACGATTGTTCGTGAACCAAGAACTGGGGAGAACCTGCTGGGGATTCCTGGTGAAATTCGCGTTTCCGAGATCAAACAGCTAAAGGCGCCGGTCGCGGGGACATTCAAGGCCACATCTCCAAACTGGATGACGATCACATTCACCATCGAAGGGGACGAAATAGATGAGAGTGAGCTTGAAGAAATAGCTTCGTCCATTTCCTACCTTTTTAAGAAGCTCGAAATGGATAACCCGCAATCGATCGAGGACTGCCAGTTCAGGACTTCAAAGGTAAGTCGAGATGGCGGAAAAGTGAAGGCGGTTGTCTCGGGGCAGATTTTATCGGCTTATCACCTACCGGGTGTGCAGGCATATCTGCTCGAGGTCTTTCCGAGGTTGATGAAGTACGCTTCTTTCACTTCCAACGAATAGTATGAACCAAAGGCGAAAGATGCCCGTCTACTTTTCGTCGAGCGAAGGTGTCAGTCTCTTCCAAGCCTGGAATGAGATTGGCACCTTTTCTGCCAGTTGAGGGGCTAGGGTCACGGTCTATTAATATCCAAAAGTAAGTGGGTACCTATTGCGAGTTACTCAAGAGGCTTTTCGTATCGCTGAAGCGGTTTTTCTGAGGTCGCCGCTTGGATGACGATCATTCCAATAGCCTTCCGTACGAACGGCATAAGCTTGTAGCCACCCATTTCGTTCTGGATGTTTTCCGGAACATTGTCCTCTTGAGCAATCCATCGGGCTATCGACGGCTTTTCGCCCCAAAGCGCTCGTATATTCGTCAAGCGGCATAGAGTGCTCGCTTTCGTTACAACTTCGTCTCTACTTCGGTACTGTACTCTGAAGTCACGTTCGAGCGGAACATGTGGTTCCAGGAGCGGGCGCGCCATAATAGCAATTGTCATCCCCTCTCTTAGGCCGGCACATACACCCAGATTTTTGTGCTCATTCGTCAGCGCCGTCCGGAGAATGTCAGGCTCCGTAAATAAGCTGAAGTAAGTAGCGCTCGCTAGGAGTATCCGATTCGCGCGCTTACAGGTCGACTCGGGCAATACCTCCCATTCGCTTTGTTTCAGGAGGTGCTGTTGTAGCGCATATTCGTATGCCCGCCGCTCTAGGCCCAGGATCGCGTGCGCAACGATGAGACCTGGCAGGTGTTCTGTCGTGTAGAGCATTTTTGCGAGCTGTCTGGTCTCCCTGAGCGCAGCAAGAACCTGCTTTTCCGCAACTCCCTTCATGAGCCGTATTTTGGCGAGCCTCTCGAAACTAATGAAATCGGGCAGCGGATGACCGTAAAGATAGCCGGGAATCGATGGATTTTTGCTGAATAAATCGGCGGCAGGACTATTTTTCTCTATCTCCCAGTAGTCGAAACTTTCGAGTTGCCCCATCCATGCAAGATTGAACCGGGAATAGTTTAGTTCCCCCGCGTGCTCCAGCCACATATCCTTCCAACTTTTGAAACTGGATTCGACATCCGAGAGACCCTTTGTGAACTCTCCCTTATTTCTGTCCGGGGCTGAATTTCCTTCGACCCATGGGATTCGGGCGTTCAAGAATGGTCCTGCATCTCTCGCGTGTTCGCTGCGTACAAAAAAAGAATTCTCACCAACGATCTTCTGGTCATTCAAGAAGTCCTTTAGGTGCATAGCCGCCAGCACTCGGATACGTTCCTGATCTTGCTTAATCTTGGCGGCCGCATATTCCTGGAGACCGACCAGTGTTCCTAACGTTGCGACTCCCAGCCCGAAAGAGATCTTTATTAGGAGTACCCACATCTTATTTCCTTTCCGGGACTCACCAGATAGGTGGGTGTACATCCCGCATCCATGGCCAAAGTAGACCAATAACAAACCAGAGAGTGGAGCCGATGAGACTCAACCAGGCCGTCGCCCGAAAGGTTTCCGCTCGCCATTCTGTCGCCCAGGCGCCGAACAGAAAGCCTCCAAGCCATGGGTTCTCAAGTCGGTGATCGCCCCCGAGATAAAAGATCCAGCCGCAAAAGCACAGGTTGAGCAGATAGAGAATGAACCACGTTGAAGTCGAAATGATCCGTCTCCCAATGGGAACGATAGGCGCATTAATCGGTCCTTTCGTCTTATCGGTTGACCGCCTGCAGAATTTTATCTGCTTTTGAAGCGAAGGCAGGGGTTACTTCCAGTCATTTCGTGTCGCTTCTGGACGATTTGGAGATCGAAGTAACTCATTGTTGTTAGTTGCTTTTCGTTGTGATTCAATGTGTTAATTAACCGAGGGGGCGGTAACCCGTCCGCCCCGCCATTTTTCCCACCCGAACTTTTTTTTCCTCCACCCAGATCGAAACGAAGTAATTCTCCATACCTAATTTTTGGAGGAAACAGTTCACACAAGGTCCGATCGGGTCCCCTATTATTTCGGGCTCTATACAATCCGTCCTACGTCTGATTAACTTCGCAAAAACGGGGGTTTGAATATGAATAGTTTCATAAAGTATCTCGGTCTGGCATTTGGAATTTTGGGCAGCTTCTCCTTAAACTTGACCGCAGATACCTTGTCGTCGAATGCAGCGAGTTCCTCCGCGCATTCAGTGTTCACTTATAAAGATAGCTGGACCTGCGATGACACGACTTCAAAAAGGGAAATCACGGAAAAAACTGACTGCGGAGACTGCATCTACGATCAGATCTATGTCAAAAGCGCGAGTTTCGATGGAATTTGTCATTCGAGAAATCATTCGGGATTGCCTAAAGGAGATGAACTCAATTTTTGCAGAATGTGTGAGGCTGGCAAAGGTTGGAAGAAACTCGCAGCGAGTCCTAGACCCACATTTGGCAAAGTTTTTGGACCCCACGATCAGTCCTGTAAGGACTCACACTTCGAGGGATACGTAACCAACAAAACAAACTGCCTCGATTACTACGACGACAGAGCGTTTAGTATTTCTATCGGGAACGTTTGTTTTGACCTTCCTAATCAATTGGGTACCAGTAAATATCGCGACGCTTGTTTCATAATTCAGAGCCGCTTTAAGGGAAGAGCGCAACTCTATACTCTATCTTC
>JACCDT011633940.1_pt1 | contig 13892 bp, 7 predicted proteins | sample 7446291 | NCBI WGS metagenome assembly JACCDT01 (sample SAMN15323446, study PRJNA562643) | freshwater metagenome | isolation source: river surface water | place: USA:Blue River Watershed | collected 2017-08-17
GCGGTAATTTTCTTAACTATAAAAGACTGCTCCCCGCATGAGGTAATCACGCGGCTGGACCCACGCCCCGCTGCACGGCTATCTGCCTCAATCGAATTCGCTTACAAAGGATCCGGTCGGGCCTGGAGCCTGTACGACCGGCCTCGGGAAGGGATCTGGAATACGTAGATCCGCTCCCGTAGGTCCATATACAGTCCTGAAAGCGCGCCGGAGGGATGACTGCGAGCCTTGGGTTTTTTTACTGGCCCATCGGGCTTTCCGGAATCGGCTAGGTTCCACACCCTATATACTATTTAAATATCTGATTTGGAATTACTAACGTGAGTAATTTTATCCCTCGAATCGAACAGCCAGTTCTAGTCGGAGGGAGGAAAGGGGTCCGGAGCCGATCCGGTTCGACTGGAACCGCTCGCCAAATAAGGGCGAGAGGGGAGGCCAACGCCGCGCGTTCCTGTTCGGTCGTTAATCACGTGCATTAACGTCTGCGCTTAAATCGGACCCACTGCGTCGCTGCGGCGACGTCGGTACGGTGGCGGCAAACTCCGTCCAGTCACCCTCGGAACGCGCGAGCTCAAGGCGCCCGCCGTGGGCTCGGATGATTTCCCTCGAAAGACTAAGTCCGAGGCCCGCGCCGCCGCTGCCGGATGTCTGGCGAGCGGCATCGGCGCGGAAAAAGCGGTCGAAGATCCGTGCCTGATCGGCCGGGGCGATCCCAGGGCCGGAGTTGCCGACGGTGATGACAATGCCCCCCGCGACCAGGTTCAGGGCCAAGTGGACCCGACCGCCGGGGCGGTTGTACTTGATCGCATTGCCCACGAGGTTCTGCACCGCCTGCTCTAACAAGACGGCATCGGCGTCGACCTTCACACCCGTGGGTACGGAGTGCTCGATCGTCATCTGGGGGGCGAGCGCCGAAGCGTCCTCCAAGACGCTCTCCAACAGGGTCGAAATGTTGACCGACTCCCGATGCAGTTCCAGTCGACCAGTATCGGCGAGTGACAGCAGGAGCAGCTTCTGCACGATGGCTTTCAGTCGCCGAACCTCCTCGAGCAGGCTGATGTAGACCATCTGCTGCGGCGCACCGGCGGGGGTAGTGGCGAGCGCCTGCTCCAACTCGAGTTGGAGGAGGGCAAGCGGGGTCTTGAGCTCGTGCGAGGCATCGGCGCTGAAGCGCGTCGCTTGGTGAAAACTCGTCTCCAGACGGTCCATCATGGCGTTGAACACCGTGACCAGGCGCTGGAACTCCCGGTCGTTGCCGCCGACGGCGAGGCGTTGATCGAGCCCGCGGGCCGTGACGCGCTCGACCGCCCCCGTGAGGGCCTGGACCGGCCGCAAGGCGCGTCCCGCGAAGAACCATGCCCCTCCGCCGACGACGAGCAGCAGCACCGGCAGCGTGGTCAGGAAGCGATTGCGCAGCTGCGTCAGCTCCGCAGTGAAGCCATCGATATTAGCCGCCACCACGAGCGTGGTGTACGGAGAACCCATGACGCCGAGCCGCCAAGCATGGTCGCCCGAATCGAAGGTCACGAAGTACGGCTCCTTGCGCGGCAGCGCGGGATTCGCCGCGGAAATGGGGTCGCGCGGTCGCGGGGGCGGAGGGATTGGGTCGTAAGTGCGACCGCCCTCGTAGGCAGTCGGGCGCGGGAGGCGATCCGGATCGATCCACTGGGGCCATTGCGGCGAGCGGTAGAGCTCGCGCCCATTGGTCTCGACCCACAGCGCGTAGCCCGCTGACGGATCGGTGCCGGACACAAAGCTCAACGCGCCATCAAGACGCTGCCAGTGCGAATCACCCACTACGCGCTCGAGGTTCGCCGCCCCGAGATTGCGCAGTTCGCGATCAAGGCGATCGAGGTTGAAACGCAACGTGAGGCGCCACGCGAGCGCGCCGGTGCCCACGATCAGGATCCCCGTGAGCAGCCCAGCCAGCAGGGCAAGCTTGAGACGGAACGACGTCACGGCGTGGAGGTGGAGGGCTGCACCGGTGCAGGAGACCCGGACGGCACGGCCCGCGCGCGGTAGCCAACGCCGCGCACAGTCTCGATCAAAGCCGGCCCAGCCTCGCCGAGCTTCTTGCGCAGGTGCTGCACGTAGACGTCGATCAGGTTGGTGCCGGGATCGAAATGGTAGTTCCACACGTGTTCACAGATCTGCGCGCGGGTGAAGGTGCGCCCGGGCGAACGGAGCAGGTAGGTGAGCAACGCAAATTCCCGGGCGGTGAGTTCGACGGCGCGATCGCCGCAGCGGACGTCACGCGTGAGAAGATTCACCGACACGTCACCGTTCTGGAGGATGCTGGCGGGCTGCCCAGCGCTGCGCCGAATCACGGCGTGCAGCCGCGAAATCAGTTCCTCCACGTAGAACGGCTTGGTCAGGTAGTCATCCGCTCCGAGATCCAGCCCGGCGAGGCGCTCGTCCAGCGCGCTGCGCGCCGTCACCAGCACGACCGGTACGTTCATTCCTCTCGCCCGCAGCTGGCGGAGAATGCTCAGGCCGTCGCGGCCGGGCACCATGATATCGAGCACCAGCGCGTCATAGCTGCGCGTGGTCGCAAGGGTAAAGCCTTCGTCGCCGTTGGCCGCATGGTCGACCACGAAGCCGCGCGCCTGCAGGCCCTTGAGCGTAAGGGCGGCCAGCTTCGGATCGTCTTCCACCAGCAGCAGTTTCACCTCCCTGCATCCGCCGCGCTTTGTCCGCCCGGGTCAAGCGGGGAAAGATGAAGGTATTTTAATGCGGCCACCCGACTCTCCTTCACGGATGTCGGTTTAGCTCTCCGCATGCGGTACGCCCGGCTCGCCCTTTCCCTCCTCTTCGTCGCGAACGTCTGGGCGGAGACGTCGGAAGCGCGGGGTTCCGACACGCGCCAGGGCCGGGGCCGGAACGCGCGGGGTCCGGTCAAACCGACCCTCGCGGATACGGACCGTGCCCAGGTCTATGCCGACAACTGGTTCGCCCTCTGCATCAATGGCAAACTCGTCGCCGTCGACTCGATCGACTTCCTTCCTCACAACGTCGTATCGGTGGATCTGTTGCCCGAGTACCCGATGACCATCGCAGTACTGGCGAAGGACAACGCCGACCCGGCCACGGGACTGGAGTACGGCGATCACATCGGGGACGGCGGCTTCATCCTGAAGTTCTCCGACGGGACGATCACGGATGGTTCGTGGAAGGCGCGTTGCTTCTTCCGCGGGCCGATCCAAGGCGACGTCAGGGCCCCGCAGGTAGAACACACGCCGATCCCCGCAAACTGGTTCGCGGTGGACTTCGACGACCGGGACTGGAGCCGGGCAACCGTATATTCGGAGCAGCAGGTGCGACCAAAGGAAGCCTTCCATCGGGCCGACTTCACCGGAGCCAAGTGGATCTGGTCGGAGAACCTTGAACTGGACAACACCGTCATCTTCCGGACGCGGATCGAGCGCCCGGGATGGCGTCCGGCCTGGACGACCCGACCGGACCTCGACGTCGGGGGAATCCCGCTGCCGTGAGCCACCCGCCGGGCATGAACGAGGCTGGATTAACGCTTTTTAACCCGAATCCACGCCGACGATTAATACCCGTGTGCGACGGTGAGATCATGCGGGTCGTATGTCTCATGGCGGCAGCGTGGTTCCTCTGCTTCGGTGGCGTGCGCGCAGCCGACGCCGATCCGGCGCGCCTCGTGAACATCGCCACCCGGGTAGCGGTGGGCGGGACGGCCGGCACACCGATTCCCGGCTTCGTGCTCGCGGGCGCAGGCAGCAAGTCGGTGCTGGTGCGGGCCGTGGGACCGACCTTGGCCAACTTTGGCGTTGAGGGTGTCCTCGCGGATCCGCGTCTCTCGCTGGTGAACGGGACCACGATGGTGGCGACCAACGACGACTGGGCCGCCGCCGATGCCCAAGCCATGCGCAACGCGGGTGCGTTCGCGCTTGGTGCGGCGAGTCGCGACGCAGCCTTGGTGATGCCGCTGACTTCCGGCGGTTACACCGCGCCCGTCCTTGCGGCGAATCAAGGCAACGGCGTGGCGCTGGTCGAAGTCTACGACGCGGCCCCGGGGACGGGTCCGACGATCATCAACGCGTCCACCCGCGCCTTCGTCGGCACAGGCTCAAACATCCTCATTCCCGGGTTCGTCATCGGCGGCTCGGGCCAACTGCGACTGCTAATTCGCGCCGTCGGACCCTCCCTCGCTCAGTTCGGCGTGCCCGACGTGCTGGCAGATCCCACCGTCACCCTGTTCTCCGGACAGACAGCGATCGCTTCCAACGATAGCTGGTCGGGCGCGGCCAACGCGGCCGAGGTCACGGCGGCGGCAACGGCGGTCGGAGCCTTCCCCCTTTCCTCCGGCAGCCGCGATGCCGCCCTACTCGTCTCCCTCGCGCCCGGTTCCTACACCGCCCAGATCCGGGGCGTCGGCGACACCACGGGAACCGCCCTCATGGAAGTGTACGTCGTGCCCGCGGCAAGCGGTCCCACCGGCCTGGCGGCGATCGACGTGACCGCCTCACCGCAGGCCCCGAGCTACGCGGACAAAGTCTTCGTCACCGCCCGCGGACAGCCCGACCCGGGCGGCACGGTCGCGGGCCTGCGGCTGAACTACACCGTCGGTGCCGGGGCAAACGCGGTGCCGGTCACAGTCATGATGCTCGACGACGGCCGCAGCGGCGACGGGGCGGCCGGCGACGGCGTGTTCGGCGCGGCGATCCCCGCTCAGGCCGCGGGCACCGCCGTAAGCTACGGGGTCACGGCGTTCGACGCCGTGGGCAAGACCGCGAACGCGCCCGTCGCGACCTACACCGTCTCGGCGTCGCTGATCGACGCGACCTTCTCCGCCTCGGAACTGCTCGGCATCGCGACGGAGAAGAGCGTCACGCTCGCACTGGAAGCCACCGCGACCTTCGAAATGTACGCGGAGATCGGTCAGACTTCGGGCGCGTACACCCTGCAAACCCCGGTCACGCTCTGGCCAGCGGACGCGACCGCAGAGTTCGTCCTGCAGGCCCCGCCCGGAAAGCCAGCCCTCGCGGCCGGGACCCGGCACTACTACCGCGTCCGCTACCGCTCGCCCGGCGAGGCGACGTTCCGCGCGCGGGGCGAACGCAGCTTCGTCACCCAGCGGGCGCGGACCGAGTCCTTCACCTTCACGGTCACTGCCGATCCGCACCTCGACGAAGTGACCAGCCGCCCACTGTTCTCACTGGCGATGCGCAACATCCTCGCGGACGCGCCGGACTTCAACGTCGACCTCGGCGACATCCTGATGTCGGACAAAATGGCGACGATCCTCCCGGGCCTACCGATCAACTACGGCCTGATCGAGTACCGGGCGGTGACACTCCGCAACGCGTTCGCCGAGGCGTGCCACTCGGTGCCTTTCTACTTCACGCTCGGCAACCACGAGGCGGAGTACCGCTACGTCTACGAGGCGGATCGCTCGACGGCCAAGGACAACAACGTCGCGAGCTGGAACCTCATCGCCCGGAAGCGCTACTTCCCCACGCCGGTTCCGGATGCCTTCTATCGCGGCAGCAGCGAGACGCGCCTAGTGGCGGGACGCAGCGAGTTGCTGGAAAACTACTACGCGTGGGAATGGGGCGACGCGCTGTTCGTCGTGCTGGATCCGTTCAACAACACGGTCACCAACCCCAACTCCAATCCCGCCGACAACTGGCGCTGGTCCCTCGGCCGCACGCAGTACGACTGGCTGAAGGCGACGCTGGAAAGCAGCCGCGCGCGCTACAAGTTCGTCTTCCTGCATCACCTCGTCGGCGGCTTCGAATCGGCCCGGGGTGGCGTGGAGGCGGCCCCACGCTACGAGTGGGGCGGGCGCAACGCGGACGACACGGAGGGCTTCGCGGAGAAGCGGCCCGGCTGGGGCTCGCCCATCCACGCGCTGCTGCGGGCCAACCAGGTGAGCGCCGTCTTCCATGGGCATGACCACTTCTACGGTTACCAAGTGCTGGATGGGATCGTCTACCAGGAGTGCCCGCAGCCGGGCACGGCCAACTTCAGCACCGGGAGTTCAACCGCCGGTCGCTACGTTCAGGGTACCATCCTGCCCAACTCGGGCCACCTGCGCGTCACGGTCGGACCGACGCAGACGAAGGTCGAATACGTGCGCGCCGCGCTGCCGAATCAGGAGACCGCCAACCTGAAGAACCGGACGATCTCGCACACCTACACGATCGCCCCCGCGGTCGTCGCGCCATGATCCGCCTCCTCCGCTGCCTTTCGTCCCGGCTTGCGACCGTCCTCGTGGCGCTGGTCCTCGGCTCGCCCGCGCTGCGCGCCGCGGAGTTCCCAGGTACGCTCGTGCTCGGGTGCCCCACGAACCTCTCCATCGCCGCAAACCTGATTACGACGCAAACGCTCGCCGCAACGCTGGAGTACGGGACGCAACCCGGCGTCTACACGGGCCGCAGCGCCACGCTCGCTCTGACACCCAATGTGCCGCAGACCCTTACGCTGACCGGCCTCACGCCGAATACGCGGCACTACTACCGCATCCGCTTCCGCGCTCCGTCCTCCACCGTCGAAGACGCGGGCTCCGAGTATTCATTCATGACCCAGCGCCCGCCGGGCAGCACCTTCGTCTTCGGGGTGCAGGGCGACTCGCATCCGGAGCGCGTGAACACGCAGTTCAACGCCGCGCTCTACACCCGCACGATGAACACGGCGGCCGCGGACAATCCGGACTTCTATTTGACGAGCGGTGACGACTTCAGTGTCGACACGATCAACCAGGCCAATCCCCGCGCGGTGACCCAGCCTCAGGTGGCGGAGCGGTACGCCATCCAGCGTCCCTACCTCGGCATCATCGGCCGGACCGCGCCGGTCTTCCTGGTGAATGGCAACCACGAGCAGGCGGCCCGTTACCTCCTCGATGGTACGCCGAACAACGTGGCGGTGTGGGCGCAGAACGCCCGCAACTTGTACTACGCCCAGCCCGCGCCAGATGCCTTCTACTCGGGCAACACCGAGACCATCGAGCACGTCGGCCTGCTCCGTAACTACTACGCGTGGGAATGGGGCGATGCTCTGTTTGTCACGATTGATCCCTACTGGGGCTCGCCCGTGGTGGTGGATAATGACTTCTACGGCGGACCCAAGGCGTCCAACGCGTGGCAACTCACCCACGGCAAGGAGCAGTACGACTGGCTCAAGCGCACGCTCGAGGGCAGCCGCGCAAAGTACAAGTTCGTCTTCGCCCACCATGTGATGGGACGGGGTCGCGGCGGGATCGACGTGGCCCTGAAGTTCGAATGGGGCGGCCAGGACAACAACGGCACGCCCGCCTTCGCCCAGAACCGTCCGGGTTGGGCCCTGCCGATCCACCAGCTCTTCGTCGCCAACAAGGTCACCATCTTCTTCCAGGGCCACGACCACATCTGGGTGCGGCAACAACTCGACGGCGTCACCTACCAGGCTCTCGGATCCCCGGGGAATCCGAACTACGTGCTCAACAACTCCGACGCCTACGCCACCGGCGACCGGTTCCCCGACAGCGGCTACACTCGCGTGACCGTCGCACCGACCGGAGTGAAGGTGGAGTACGTCCGCAGCTACCTGCCCGCAGACGAGGGCCCGGGTAAGGTGCACGGCAGCGTGGCCTTCTCTTACACGGTCGGCACGTCCGCCGAACAGACCGAACTGCCGGTGATCGCGACGCCACCCCGCTCGGTCGCCGTCTCGGCCGGCACCGACGTGACCTTCTCGGTGAGCGCGAGCAGCGCGCTGCCGTTGAGCTACCAGTGGCAGCGTAACGGCGTCGCCATCCCCGGCGCGACCACGCCGGTTCTGGGCATCAGTCGGGCGCAGGCGGCGGACGCGGGCAGCTACACGGTGGTGGTCACGACGCGCGCGGGCTCCGTGACCTCCACCCCGGCCGCGCTCACCATCGGCGCAAGCCGCCTGAGCAACCTGTCCGTGCGCTCCGTCGCCGGCACCGGCAGCGACACGCTGATCGTCGGCTGCGTGGTCGGCCAAGGCGACGCCCTTCCCCTGCTGCTCCGCGGGATTGGGCCCACGCTGACGTCCTTCGGGGTCGACGCGCCGCTGGCAGACCCGGTGCTTTCGGTGATCGACGCCAACAATGCGACCGTGGCGACGAACGACAACTGGGCTTCGGGCACCAACGCCAACCAGACCACCGCGGTGACCACGCGTGTGGGCGCGTTCACCCTCGCCTCCGGGGCGCTGGACGCGGCGCTCGTGGCGAACCTCTCCCCTGGCAGCTATTCCAGCGTGATCTCCGGCAAGGCCGGCGCCACGGGGATCGCGCTGATGGAGGCCTACGATGCCGCGACGGTGCCGACGACGGCCCGGCTGATCAATCTCTCCGCCCGCACGCGAGTGGGCACGGGCGCGTCGATCCTGATCGCCGGTTTCTCGATCGCGGGTGACGTCCCGAAGCGCGTGCTGATCCGCGCGGTCGGACCGACCCTCGCGTCATTCGGTGTCACCGGGGTCCTCGCCGACCCGCAGCTGGCGCTGTATCGGCAGGGCACCGCGGCGGCCATCCAGGAGAACGACAGCTGGATGGCCGCGCCGAACCTTTCCCAGCTCAGTCTCTCCAGCGCGCAGGCCGGCGCCTTCACGCTGCCGCCCAACTCCCGCGACGCCGCGATGCTCGTGACGCTCGAACCCGGCGCCTACACCGTCCACGTCAGCGGCGTCGGCGGCACCTCCGGCGTCGCCCTCGTCGAAGTCTACGAAGTCCCATGAACTCCTTCCCCACCTTCCGCACTCTGCTGGCAGTGCTTGCGGCATGTTCAACCTTGTCCCGAGCCCACGAGGGCGTGCACAGCGGACCCGACGTGGTCCCGCCTCCCAGCCTCGGCCGCGTGGGCGCGGCGTCCGACGGCGCCGTGACTGCAATCACCGACGCCGTGCTGGCGGAATGGCGGGTTCAGGCTTTGGCGAGCACCTTCGGCGAGCCTCGCACCGCGGCCGCCCAGCCCCCCGGCTACGGCGCGATGATGGCTGCATCGTTCGGGGCCTTTCGACCGCGCGTGCGGCTCTACTATGACTCCACGACCTTCTACGTGGAGTCCGACAATGTGCCCAGTCCGACCCTGATGCCAACACCCATGGTCGGCATCACGTCGTGGCAGCAGCAGATTCCCCTGCCCTCGTCCTACTTTGCCTTCACCACCAACCCGGAGAAGGACACGGGCTCGATCGGCTACGGCCGCCCCAACGTCTGGCGCCTGCCGCTTGTCCCCACCCCTTCCGCCAATCCCATCCCGATCTCGCAGGGCAACTTCCAGCGCGGCGCCATCGCCGTCGGCGTCGACGGCATCGCGATTTTCAACCCGCGCAACAACGGCGGTCGCCTCTCCTACGAGATCGGCGAACTCGACCTCTACGGCGGTCACTGCGGGCTGGCCGACGACTACCACTACCACATCGCCCCAGTCCATCTGCAAGCGGTCACCGGCGTCGACAAGCCGGTCGCTTGGGCTCTCGATGGATATCCGATCTACGGCTACACCGAGCCGGACGGAACGCCCCGGCAGGCGCTGGACGCGAACGGTGGCCACGAGCATGGGCCCTGGGGCTACCACTACCACGCGATCGGGAGCGCCGCCACCGGGCCACAGAGTCCCTACCTGCCGGCTGCCTTCCGCGGCACCGTCGTGAACTACGGCGGTCAGGTCGATGGGCAGCCGGAACTGCAGGCGATCCGCCAGAGCGGGACCGGCGGCTACACCGCCAAGGCCGTCGACGGCGCACGGATCACCGCCTTCAAGAACCCCGTCGCCTTCGACACCGACGCCCAGGGAAACTTCTCCGAGTCGACCACCGGCACGCCCTCACCCGACCAGTTCCTCATGCGGGTGCAGATCGGCAATGCGAACTACGACCAGTGCTGGCGGATCAATCGCACCGCGAATCCGAAGACCGTGACGGTGACGTGGCGCCTGCCGACGATTTCACCCACCACCACGACCTACACCAGCAATGGGAATCGGCTCACGACCTACGGCATGGCGCCGTGGAGCCTCCGCGCGCTGCCGGACACCGGCCAAACGATCGATGTCGCCGGCGTGAACGGCGAGGACGCCGACTATACGATCCGTCCTCCGACTTATGTGGATCACGGCAACGGCACCATCACCGATGAGGTGACCGGTCTGATGTGGCAGAAGGTCGATCAGGGCGAGTCGACGTGGGAAAACGCCGTCTCCCGCGCCGCCACGATCAACACCGGCGGCCACACCGACTGGCGCCTCCCGACGCCCACCGAACTATTCAGCCTGATGAACTACAACAACGGGAATCCGGCGGCGATGAACACCACGTCCTTCCCCGTCAACCCGGCGGGCGCGGCGGAGTACTGGTGGACGAGCGACATCTACGGCACCGACGCCACCAAGGTCTGGTGCGTGAACAGCGGCGGTGGCCTCGGCCCGAAGCCAAAGGCAGAGACCCTCAGCGCCGGTGGCTCGTTCCGCTACCATGCCCGCTACGTGCGCGGCGCGCCCCCGACCAACGGCCATCACTACCAGAACAATCTCGACGGAACGATCACGGACCTCGACACCGGACTGATGTGGACGCAGGTACCGGCCTCCGCGCGGAGCTGGACCGCCGCCGTCGCCTACGCGGAGGACCTCGTGCTCGCCGGCTACAGCGACTGGCGCCTCCCCAACATCAAGGAACTCCAGACGCTGACCGACCTCACGCTCGCCTCCGCCACGACCGCCAGCGCCGCGCAGGCCGCCGTGAATCGCGTCCTCTTCCCTCCCGCCACCACGCCAGCGACGGCCTACTGGTCGTCCACCGCGCTGCGCACCAACAACTCCGCGCCCCGGACCAGCGCATGGCTCCTCGAACTCGGCATCACCACCGGCATCCCCGCCGCCAACGGGCCCAACCGCGGCGCTCAGGGAGTCGTGAGCTACGAGGTCATGACCTCGAATTACCCCGCCTTCGCGGTGCGCACGGCGGCCGCGCCGGCCAAGCCGACGATCTCCGTGCAGCCATCGCCCTTCCAGACAATCGCGGCCGGGAGCAGCGTCGCGCTCAGCGTCACCGCCACCGGCGACGGCACGCTCTCCTACCAATGGCGCAAGGACGGCGCCGCCCTGGCCGGCGCGAACGGCAGCACGCTCGCGGTGAGCGACTTCAAGGCTGCGGATGCGGGAACGTACTCGGTTGTCGTGACCAACGCCGCAGGCGCCACCACCTCGAACGACGCCGTGCTCGTGTTGGGCACGAGTCGGTTGATCAATCTCTCGGTCCGCGCCAACGCCGGCACCGGCAGCGACACGCTGATCATGGGCTTCGTGATCGGAGCGGGTTCGCCGCCTTCGCTGCTGGTGCGCGGCATCGGGCCGACGCTCTCCGTCTTCGGCGTCTCGGGCGCGCTCGCGGATCCGGTGCTGAGCGTGCTCACGCAAAGCGGCGTGGTGGTCGCGACGAACGACGACTGGAGCACGGCGGGTAACGCGACGCAGATCTCCGCCGCCGCCGCCCAGTCGGGGGCCTTCGCCCTAGCCGCCGACAGCCGCGACGCCGCGGTGCTCACCGCGCCGGGGAATGGCGGCTTCACCGCGCAGGTCGCGGCCAAGGGCGGCGCGACGGGCAATGCGCTCATCGAGACCTACGTGCAATCGCTCGAAGCGACCAAGGCGCCGCTGGTGAACCTCTCCGCCCGGACCCGCGCGGGCACCGGCGACAACGTGCTCATTGCCGGCTTCGTGGTCGGCGGCACCGAGCCGAAGCGCCTGCTCGTCCGCGCCGTCGGACCCACGCTCAGCAGCTTCGGGGTCACCGGCGCGCTCGCCGACCCCCAGCTCACCCTCTTCCGCCAAGGCACCGCGTCGGCGATCGGGCAAAACGACAACTGGGAATCCACCTCCGCGACCGAGATGTCGGCTGCATTCACGCGAGTCGGCGCGTTCGCCCTACCCACGGGTTCACGCGACGCCGCGCTGCTCGTGGTCGTCACGCCCGGCGCCTACACCGCGCAAGTGAGCGGCGTGGGCAGCACGAGCGGTATCGCCCTCCTTGAGATCTACGACGCGCCGTGAACGCCCTCTCGCTTGTTCCCGCCCCGTCCGCACCGTGGCGCTCCTTGGGCGCGATCTTTGGGCTGCTTTCGCTCCCCGCGGCGCTCAGCGGTCACACGATCGGCGATCCGGCCCACGATGGTCCGCTGCGGGCCGCCCCGCAGCGGGCGGCGACCGCGCCCGCAGCACCGAGCAACGCCGAAGCCGCCGCCGATGTTTCCGGCACCCTCGCGCGCCGGACCTTCGGAGCCTTTGCTCCCGCAGTGCACCTGCGGACCGACGGCCCGTGGCTCGTCGTGGAGTCCAACGGCCTGCCCGCCCACGGGATGATGGTGGGTATCACCGCATGGCAGCAGCAGGTACCTCTTCCCCAACCGTACACGGGTGCGAACGCGTGGCGCGTGCCGCTGCATCCTCAGCCCGCGGCGGAGCCCATCTCCATCCGGGACCGTTTCCTGCGCGGAGCCATCGCCCTCGCCGCCAACGGAATTCCGATCTTCAACCCGCAGAACAACCGCGGCGAGGTGTCGTTCGACATCGGTGAACTCGATCATTGGGGCGGCCATTGCGGGCGTTCCGACGATTACCACTACCACATCGCACCGCTCCACCTGCAGACAATCCTCGGGCGCGAGCTGCCCATCGCCTACGCCCTCGATGGCTACCCGATCTTCGGGCTGACCGAACCTTCCGGCGCCAAGCCGGAGGGATTGGATCGCTTCAATGGTCACGTCACGCCCGAGCTGGGTTACCACTACCATGCGTCGGTGGCGTATCCGTTCGTCAACGGGGGCTTTCACGGCGTCGTGACCGAGCGCGAGGGGCAGGTGGATCCCCAACCCCGCGCCCGGGGCGTGCGCCCGGCGCTGACCGCGCTGCGCGGCGCTGAAATCGTCGGCTTCTCCGGCACCCCGGGCCAGTCCTCCGCGCAACTCGACTATATCCTGCGGGGACGCCGCGGGTCGGTGGTCTACACCCCCGCGGCCAACGACCAGTGGCAGTTCCGTTTCACTGATCCCGACGGCACGATCCGTGACGCCGTTTACCGCCCGCGGGAGCGCGGCGTCCGGGAGACCCGTCCGGGCAAGGGCGAACGCCCGCAAGGAAACGCGCGACCGCCCACCCCCGAACCCACGCCGACCGCGACTCCACCTCGTGAGGCGACCCGCCTGCTCCTGCGCAGCCCGGTGGTTGGCAACGATGGCGTTCTCCCCTTGGAATTCACCGGAGACGGAGCGGGACTGTCGCCGCCGTTGGCATGGAGCGGCGCACCGGAAGGAACTCGGAGCTTCGCCGTGATCATGGACCATCTCGCCCCCGGCGGTGAGGTGAAGTGCTACTGGACACTCTACAACCTACCCCCGGGAACCCGCAGCATTCCCAAGGATGTCCACGGGGTGGGAGAACTCGGACACGCGAGCGTCGGACACCGCATGGGCTACGCGCCCCCGCACTCCAAGGGTCCGGGGCAAAAGACCTACATCATCACGCTGTACGCGCTGTCATCGCCGCTGACGCTGCGTCCGGAGGACGTCGACCGTGCCTCGCTCCTGCGGGCGATGCATGACCTGATTCTCGATCGCGCGGAGCTTCAGGTCACGCACACGCGCAACGCCGCGATGATCCGCGGAGACCGGCTTCCGCCGCGTGGAGGGGACAGCCAGTGAGGATACTCCACCTCCTCCCGCGAGCGGTCGTCGCCGTCACGTTACTGCCACTCGTCACCGCTGCCGCGGTCGGGCAGTCCGCTGCCGCTGTCCGCCCAAACTTCGTCGTGATCATGGCGGAGGCCCAGGGCTGGGCGCAGACCTCGGTGATGATGGACGATCGGGTCCCGGAATCGCGCAGCCGCGTGTTCCGCACCCCGGCCATCGAGCGCCTGGCCCGCGA
>JACCDT010368862.1_pt1 | contig 13887 bp, 4 predicted proteins | sample 7446291 | NCBI WGS metagenome assembly JACCDT01 (sample SAMN15323446, study PRJNA562643) | freshwater metagenome | isolation source: river surface water | place: USA:Blue River Watershed | collected 2017-08-17
CCGCCACGACCGGCGCGGTAAACGTTTCGCTCGTCGATGATGCCGCCATCAATGGAGACAACCACATCGTCTTCACTGGCTCGGGCGCCACGACGGTCACGGCGGCCGGCGCGACTGACACGGTGAGTGTGATCGGTAATGCGTCGGTCATCACTGCTGCCGGTTCGGCAGCGTTCGCTATCACTGGCGACATCGCGGGTCAGGTCATCATCGGTTCGGCGCAGGCCGACACCATCACCCCGGGCGGTGGCTTCGACAATGTCTCGGCTGGTGGCGGCAACGACACCATCACCACCTCGCTCGCCGACCTCACGGACAATGCGACCGGCGTCGATACGCTCGATGGTGGCGCTGGCTCCGACACGTTGAACATCGTGTCGGTCGGCGGCGATGTTGGCCCCCTGCAGCTAGCGAACGTCTCTGGGCTTGAAACGCTGACCGTCGAGACGACGGTCGCCTCGGTAACGACGACGATCACCCTGGATCAGGCGACTGTGGCACGAAATGTGGATGCGAACAACGCGTTCACTCTCACCGTGACTGACGTTATCGGTAACGACGATACCATCACCGTTTCCGCTGCGGGCGTCACCAGCAACCTGAACGTGAGCGTCACGCAGGGCGCGAGTGTCATTGGCACGGTTTCGATTACGACGGGTTCGGGTGCCGACACGATCACGGGTAGCGCGGATGACGACACCATCACTGCGGGTGCCGGTAACGACACCATCAGCGCGGGCGCCGGCGACGATGACATCTTCGCGGGCGACGGTAACGACACGCTCATGGGCGGGCTCGGCTCCGACTTCCTCAACGCGGGCGATGGCGACGACTCCCTCAATGGTGGTGACAGCAACGACCTGCTCACCGGCGGCCTCGGCATCGACACGTTCAATGTCGGCTCCGGCGCGGACACGATCACGGATCTCGGCGTCGGCGCCGACTTGTTGATCGTCGCGGCTGGCGCGACGGCGAACGCCACGATCACCACGGGAACGTGGGCTCCGGTCGCGGGCGGCGCGGCGAACGCGGGTACGGTCACGCTCACCCTCGCAGCCGCTGCGACGGGCGTCGATCTGACCAACGCCTCCGGCGCCAACGGGTTCACGATCAATGCTGGCACGGGCGGCGACGCCATCACGGGCTCGGCGAATGCCGACGCGATTACCGGTAACACGGGTGCCGACACCATCTACGGTGGCGGCGGTGCGGACGTGATCCTCGGTGCTGCCGGCGCAGACGTCATCTATGGTGACGCAGGCGATGACGATATCGAGGGCGGCCTCGGTGCGGACACCCTGACTGGCGGCGCGGGCAGCGACACGTTCACCCTGACCTCGAACCTCACCACGGACGCCATCACGGACTTCGTTATGGGCGCCGGTGGCGATGTGCTCGAGGTCGACGTCTCCGACCTCGGTCTCGCAGGTGACACCGTCTACGCCGGTGGCGCTGGCGGCGTCGCGGCGAACGGCAGCGACGAAATCGTGGTGCTGAACGCGGTGTCGTACATCAGCGATGCGGCGGCCGCGGAAGCGGTTGCGGCTTCGGTGACGACCAACGGTCTCGACATGGTGATCGTGTACCACAACTCGACCACGGGTAAGGTCCACGTGATCCACACGACCGACTCCGATACCGGTGCCGGCGTGTCGCTGATCGCGACGCTCGACAACGTCACCACGCTGGCCGGTCTCGCGACCGGTGTCGTCGGTAACTTCGGCGGCCGTCCGTAATCCGGATCCAGTCTAGCTCTTCAGAGGCCCTCCCCGAAACGGGAGGGCCTCTTTTTTGCCCGAAGTGGACCGATGCTGCTGAAGTCTCGACTCCACCGGTGGGAGAATTCAGGGTTGGCTTATGGCAAAGACCTTTCTTCACGTCGGTTGCGGGCCCAAGCGCAAGGACTCCACCACCCGCGGCTTCAACCGCCCGGAATGGACCGAGCTCACGCTCGACGTGGATCAGAGCGTCAAGCCCGACATCGTCGGCTCCATGACGGACATGTCCGCCGTGTCCGCGGGCACGGTCGACGCGCTGTTCTCCAGCCACAACATCGAGCACTTGTTCGTCCACGAGGTGCCGGTGGCTCTGAAGGAGTTCCGCCGGGTCCTGAAAGCGGATGGTTTCGTCGTGCTCACCTGTCCCGATCTGCAGGGGATCGCCGAGCTCATCGCCGCCGACCGTCTGACCGATGCCGCCTACACGTCGCCCGCTGGCCCCATCCGGCCGGTCGATATGCTCTTCGGCTTCTCTCCGGCCATCGCGGCCGGGAATCATTACATGGCGCATCACTGCGGGTTCACCCAGAAGGTGCTGATCGCGACGCTCCAAGCTGCCGGCTTCGCCAGCGTCGCCGCCGCCCGGCGTCCGCATCCGTTCTACGATTTGTGGGCCGTCGCCTCCGTCCAAGCCCTTCCGGAGGCGCAACTGCGCGCGCTGGCCGCCGAGCATTTCCCCGGGGCAGGGGGGCGGTGAGGTAGTCGCGCTGTCTTCGAAGCCGTCGCCTCGCCCTTGCCACGACCCAATCCTTCTCCGGCGTGAAAGTCCTCTTCATCCACCAAAACTTCCCGGGCCAGTTCGCCCACCTCGCCCCGGCCCTCGCCGCCGATCCGAAAAACGAGGTGGTCGCTCTGCGCATGCAGCGCGAACCGGCCGGCGCCTGGAAGGGCGTCCGGGTCGTCACCTACCACCCCAACCGGGGTTCGACGCCGAAGATCCACCCGTGGGTGATCGATTTCGAAACCAAGGCCATCCGCGCCGAGGCCGTCTTCCACGCCTGCCTCCAGCTGAAGCGGCAGGGCTTCGTGCCCGACGCCGTCATCGCTCATCCAGGCTGGGGCGAGAGCATGTTCGTCAAGGATGTCTGGCCCGAGACACGGCTGGGGATCTACTGCGAGTTCTTCTACCGTAGTACAGGAGCAGATACAGGTTTCGACCCGGAGTTTCCGGGTTCCGGCGACGCCGAGCCGTGCCGTCTTCGGCTCAAGAATCTCAACAATCTCCTGCACTTCGACATCGCCGACGCGGGGATTTCCCCGACGGAATGGCAGGCCTCCACGTTCCCCGACACGTTCCGCGATCGGATCGCCGTCATCCACGATGGCATCGACTCCGCCAAGGTCGCCCCAAATCCCGCCGCCGTGCTCGAGGGGAGCGCATCGGCGGGCCCGTTCCGCTTCACCCGCGACGACGAGGTCATCACGTTCGTCAATCGCAACCTTGAGCCCTACCGGGGCTACCACCAGTTCATGCGCGCGCTGCCGGCGATCCTCGCGGCCCGCCCGCGCGCCCACGTGGTGCTCGTCGGCAGCAACGACGTCAGCTACGGATGCCGGCCGACGGATGGGCGGACGTGGAAGGACATCTTCCTAGATGAGGTCCGCGATCGCATCGATCTGGGGCGCGTTCACTTTGTCGGCCACATCCCTTACCCGCAGTTCATCACGCTGCTTCAGGTGTCGACGGTTCACGTCTACCTGACGTACCCGTTTGTGCTGTCGTGGAGCCTGCTGGAGTCCATGAGCGCAGGCTGCGCCATCGTCGCCAGCGATACGGCTCCGCTGCGCGAGGCGATCGTCCATGGGGAGACGGGCCGGCTGGTCGACTTCTTCAACCCGGCGCAACTGGCGGCTGAGACTGTCTCCCTCCTTGGCGACGCCGCCGAACGCGCCCGCCTTGGCCGCAACGCCCGGCAGTTCGCGGTCGAGCGGTACGACCTCCAGTCCGTGTGCCTGCCCCGCCAGAAGGCGTGGGTGGAGGCGCTGACGAATTCCCGGTAAAGAACGATGGGTTCCCCGATCGTTGGGAGCTCTTTTCGGCAAAGGCTTTACTTTGTCAGAGGCCGAGGCTGAGTTAGTTTCCTCGTTCTTCCCTATGTCAAAATCCGCGCCAGCTGCCACTCCGGGCACCGCTTCTCCTGCCGTTCCAAGCGTTCCGCTCCCGAAGTCTCACCCTAACCATCTCGCGGCCATGGCCCGTCTGTTCGGCGTGCCGGCAGCCTCCCCAGCCACCGCGCGCGTTCTCGAGTTGGGCTGTGGCACCGGGGCCAACCTGCTGCCGATGGCCGATGCGTTCCCCCTCGCCACGTTCGTGGGCGTCGACCCGGTCGCCGCTTCCATCGACTTGGGTAAGCGCTTCGCTAAAGCCGCCGGCCTGACCAACGTCGAGTTGCGCCTCGAGGACTTCGGCGCCTTCTCTGCCCCGGGTAAAACGTTCGATTACATCATTGTTCACGGCGTTTATTCCCGCGTTCCGGAGGCTACCCAGCGCCGGATCTGGGAAATCTGCCGCACCCATCTCGCAGAGAACGGTATTGTCTACTTCAGTTACAACGTGCTGCCGGGCGCCAACATGCGTCGGTCGATGCGAGAAATCACCCGCTTTCACACGGGGGGCATCCCGAAATTGGCCGACAAGGTGAAGCAGTCGCGCTCAATCCTGAAGTTCCTCGCGGACTCGGTCCCCGGCGAAGACCACGCGTACGGGGTCATGTTGCGCAACGAGCTGGAGTTCGCCTCCAAGGTGAATGACCGCGTCGTATTCCACGACTACCTCGCCGACGATCAGTCGGCGCTGTATTTCCACGAGTTTGCCGCTCAGGCCGAGGCCCATCGCCTGCAGTACGTCTGCGAGTCGACGCTGGCCGATATGCTCTCGACCAACTTTCCCGAGGCCGTCACGAGCACGCTTGCCCGCGTCGACAACATCGTCGCGCAGGAGCAGTACATGGATTTCCTGCGCAATCGCATGTTCCGTCAGACGCTGCTCTGCCCGAGCGCGGTGCGGATCCGCCGCAAGCTCGCCCCAGAGGCGGTGAAGTCGTTGGCGTTCCAAGCCGCGTTTAACACGAATCCGCGCAAGGTCGATTTGGCTCCCGGCGTGACCGTGGTGTTTTCTACTGCCGCGGGCCAGCAGATTTCTACGGGCGACACCTTCACCAAGGCGGTCCTGAGTGTCCTCGCCGACCATGCGTTGCGCGCGGTCGGGTTCAACGAACTCCTCGAGGGCGCTCGCGCCCGATCCCGCCCGCTCATCGAGCGCCCAGCCGCTGATCTGGCCCAGCAGGAGGAGACGGTACTCGCGACCAATCTGCTCAGCCTGCTCACCAAGGGATTCATCGATATTTACGCGGAGGCCGGCTCCGCGGGCGACACCGTCCCGGCCAAGCCAAAGGTCAGCGAATTCCACCGGCTCCAAGCCAGGACGGGCACGCAGATCACGAGCCGCCTCAACATGGCAGTTCCGGTCGATGCACTCGGTCGCGTGGTCCTCGCACATTGCGACGGCTCCCGCAGCGTCGCCCAGCTCGTCGATCTCGTCGTGCGCGAGGCCCAGAATGGGATGCTTCAGGTCCAGCAGGGCAAAAAGCCAATCCGCGATGCCGCCAAGCTGCGTACCGCGCTTGCTCCGCAGGTCCAAGCCATCCTCGACACCGTCGCTCGCGGGGGTCTTTTCCTCGCTCCGGCGCCTTCCGCTTAAGCGTACCTTTTCCGGCTCGGCGTGCCTCTGGGCCTGCGCCGCGTTTCTACCGCTGAAACACCCTTTACAACCCCGGTCGAACATCTCGTCTTTAGATTAAAACCATGAGTAACAAAGCCCCTTCCGTCGCCGCCAAACCCACCGGTGCCGCGACTTACGATCTCGTTCCCTATCCGAGCGCGTCCTTCCCGCAGGCTCATCCCAACCGGCTGGCCGGTTTGGCCAAGGTCTTCGGCGTCGACGCACCGTTGCCCTCCAAGGCCCGTGTGCTCGAGCTGGGCTGCGCCGATGGCGCGAACCTGTTGCCCATGGCCGAACAGATGCCGGGCGCTTCGTTCCTCGGCATCGACTACTCCAGCAAGCAGATCGAGGCTGGCCAGAAGGCCCTCGAGGCCGCCGGCCTGAAGAACGTCCAGCTGCGCCATCAGGACATTCTCGATTTCCCGCTGACCGAGGGGAAGTTCGACTACATCCTCGTCCACGGCGTCTTCTCCTGGGTACCCGAGCCGGTGCGCGAGAAGATCCTCGCGATCTGCTCCGCCTGTCTGACGGACCGCGGGGTGGCCTACATCAGCTACAATGCCCTGCCGGGCTGGAATATGCGCAAGTCCCTGCGCGACATGATGCTCTTCCATACGGCCGGCATCACCGATCCGGTGACCCGCGTGCGCCAGGCGCGTGCGCTGCTGAAGTTCCTCGCCGACTCGGTTCCGGCGGACCGCAGCGCCTACGGCCTGCTGCTGAAGAGCGAATTGGAAATCATCAGTAAGGTGTCGGACAACTACCTGCTCCATGACTACATGGAGGAGGAGAACACCGCGTTCTACTTCCACCAGTTCGTGGGCCGCGCCATGCAGCACGGGCTGCAGTATCTGGGCGAGTCGAGCCTCTCGCACATGCTCGCGTCGAACTTCCCCGAGAAGGTCGCCAAGACGCTCGGCCAGCTCGGGCAGATCATCGCGCAGGAGCAGTACATGGATTTCCTGCGCAACCGCATGTTCCGCCAGACGCTGCTCTGCAAGGCCACCACGTCGGTGCAGCGCAATATCAACGCCGACCGCTTGAAGGAGTGCTCATTCCAGTCGCTGCTGCTCCCGTTGACGGGTTCGGTGGACCTAGCACCGGGTGTGGCGCTGAATGTGCCGACCGCGAACGGTCAGCAGATCACGACGGCGGATCCGTTCCTCAAGGCTGCGTTCTCGACGTTGATCGAGTCGAATACCTCCGCGGTATCGTTTGCTGACCTACTCGCGACTGCGAGCTCCAAGGCCAAGCCGCATTCCACGACCCCAGCGCGCGAGCGTGCCAAGATCGAGGAGGCGACCCTCGCGACGAACCTCCTAAATCTCTATTCCCGCGGCCTGCTCGAAGTTCACCGCGAGGCGGTGCGCTGCACGGCAACGGTTCCGGCAAAGCCGGCGATCAGTGCCGTCGCCCGGCATCAGGCGAAGGCCGCCCGGACCCTGACGAACCGGCTCCACATGGCGATTCCGGCGGACGGCCTCGGCCGGGCCGTAGCGGCCGCTTGCGATGGCTCGCGGACGGTTGAGCAGATCGTCGACCACGTCGTCTCTGAGACTAAGGCGGGTCGCCTCAGCGTGCAGGTGGACGGTCGCCCGGTAACCGACGACAAGCAGCTCCGGCAGGTTATGGCGGCACAGGTGAACGGAGCGCTGACGGCCCTAGCCCGCGGCGGCTTCTTCGCCGCCTAAGCCCCGCCAATCGACCAGCGAACCGTTCCCTGGCCCTTGCGCTAGGGCGGCGGCCTCGCCCCTGACCCTTCGAGGCCCGGCTCACCGCCGGGCCTTTTTCATGCCTGGACGCGGCGGCGTGGTGCGCCCTCTCTGGGCACAAAAAAGAGGCCCTCCCGATTCCGGGAGGGCCTCTGAAGGGCTAGACTGCGCTGAGCTTACGGGCGCCCGCCGAAGTTCGTCGCGTCTGTAGCCGTCAAACCAGCGAGGGTCGTGATATTGTCCAGCGTTGCGAGGTGGGTCACGTTCGCACCGGTATTCGAGTTCGTGGTGTGGATCACATGCACCTTACCGGTCGTCGTGTTGTGGTACACAATCACCATCGCCAGACCGTCGGTCGTCACCGTCGCGGCGATCGCGGCCGCCGCAGAGGCATCGTCGGCGTAGGAAGCCGTCAGGACGACGATTTCCTGTGACCCGGTAGCATTCACCGCGGCCGCCGTACCCTCGAAGTGATCGGAACCCGCGAGGCCGAGATCCGAGATATCGACTTGGAGTACATCGCCACCCGCACCGGCCGTGAAGTCAGTGATGGTGTCCGTTCCCGACGTGCTGGTGAGCACGAAGGTGTCGGCGAGTAGACCACCGGTGAGGCGATCAGAGCCCGCTCCACCCACGATGCTGTCAGTGCCACCGGCGCCATCAATGATGTCGTTGCCCGCACCACCCGTGATCGTGTTAGCGCTGGCGCCACCAGTGAGCGAGAAGTTCACGTCACCCGAGGCCACCGTAGCTGCCGAGATCACATAGTCCGCGCCTTGGCTGATGGTGCCGTTTCCGTCGACATCGACGTACAGCTTGCCATCCGCCGAGGAGTAGAACGCATCGCCGTGAGCGAGGCTCAGGGAGACCAGACCATCGCTGAAGGACGACACCGAGGAGAAGCCGCTCGCATCGAAGCTGAAGTCACCCGACAGGTTGACCTGGATCTTGTCCGCGCCCGTGGTGAAGTCGGTGATGGAGTCAGCCGAAGCACCCGTGGACTCAGACGCCGCCGTGAAGACGAAGACGTCGTTACCGGCGTCACCCGTCAGCCGATCGATGCCCGCGCCACCCGTGAGCGTGTCGTTGCCAGCGCCGCCACTGAGGGTGTCGGCACCGTCGTTACCCGTTAGAGAATCCGCACCGCCATTGCCCGAGAGAACGTCTGCGCCCGCACCGCCAGCCACGGTGTCAGCATCGGCTCCGCCCATCACGCTCACCGCGCGCGTGCCCGTCAGGCCGCTCGCGTCGAGGTTCAGGTTTTCCGCCCCAGCTGTCGTGTCGGCATTGCCGCCCGTACCACCGATTTCGCCGTCAGCGCCGAAGTTGGTGATGATGCCGGTACGCAGGGCGGACGCGTCGACCGTGAAGGTCGAAGCAGCCGCCACGTTCGCATCAACGAGCGTCAGCGTGTAGTCGTTGATCGTCGGGAGCGTATCATTCGCTGCACCCGCGACCGCAACGGCCTCAGCGCCAGCGGCAACGTTGATGCTCTCGAAGGCGGTGAAGTCACCGTCGAATACGATCGTGGTCGCTGCGCCGCCGCCATTCAGCGTAAGCAAGTCGGTGCCCGTACCACCGGCGAGGGTGTCGCCTGCGGTGACATTGGCGCCGCCGATGACCGTGTCGTCGCCGGTTCCGGCATCGACGTTCTCATTGTTCACACCGTCAACACCGAGCGTGATGGTATCCGCACCCGCGCCCGCCGAAATGACGTTGGCGCCTGCGCCACCCGAGATGCTATCAGCACCGTCGCCACCGTTCAGCTGGTCATTGCCCGCGCCGCCCGTGAGGGAGTCAGCGAACGCCGAACCCGTGAGGGTATCGTTGCCCGCGTTGCCGGTCAGCGTCACCGCCGAACCGTAGGCATTGGCATCGATGATCGCATCGGCGCTCGCTCCAACGGACACCGTACGTACGCCGGCAGCGTTCGAGTAGCTGCCGAGCGTCCAGGTGTAACGCTCTGTCGCGCCACCCGCCGTGCCCTCGAGGTTGACATTGGTGATGTCGGTGAAGCGGGCGTTGAACGCTACATCCGCCACGGTCACGTCCGCCGTCGTCGTGACCTGCAGGGTGTTGGTTCCAGCGCCGCCAGCGACCGTATCATTGTCGTTGTTCAGCTCGTTGACGGTCATCTGGAACGTATCGTTGCCCGCGCCGCCATCGAGGCTGTCAGCTCCGGCACCGCCGTTAAGCGTGTCGTTACCGTCACCGCCGAGGAGGGTGTCAGCACCACCGTTACCCGTCAGGGTGTCGGCGCCGCCATTGCCCGTGATATAGTCCGCGCCCGCACCGCCAGCGACGGTGTCAGCGTCGGCGCCACCCATCACGCTCACCGCGCGCGTGCCGGTCAGGCCGCTCGCGTCGAGGTTCAGGTTTTCCGCCCCAGCCGTCGTGTCGGCATTGCCGCCCGTACCACCGATTTCACCGTCAGCACCGAAGTTGGTGATGATACCGGTACGCAGGGCCGAGGCGTCGACCGTGAAGGTCGAAGCAGCCGTCACGTTCGCATCGACGAGCGTGAAGGTGTAGTCGTTGATCGTCGGGAGCGTGTCATTCGCCGCACCCGCGACTGCCACGGCTTCTGCACCGGCCGCAGCGTTGATGCGCTCGAAGCCCGTGAAGTTACCGTTGAAGACGATCGTGGTGGCTGCGCCACCGCCGTTCACCGTGAGCACATCAGTACCCGATCCGCCCGCGAGAGTGTCGGCGGCGGTTACGTTTGCCGCACCAACGACAGTGTCATCGCCGTTGCCAGCGCTGACATTGTCGTTACCGGTGCCGATCGTGATCGTGTCATTGCCGCCACCTGCGGTGATCGTCTCGTTGCCGGTCGAGGCCACGATGCTCAGCGCTGAGGTGTAGGCACCCGCGGCAAGCACGTTGCCAGCTGCCAGGTTGATCGTCGCGATACCGGCGGTCTGGGCATTGGCACCCAGCGTGAACGAGTTGCCGTTCGCCACGGTCGCGGTGAACGTCTCGACGCCGCGCATATTGAGGAACGCCGCGTCGGCGACGTTGCCGTCGTTCGTCAGGCTGATCGTGTCAGTCCCGCTCGTGCCGGAATCGTTGATCGTGTCCGCCTCGCCCAAGAGGGTCGAGGTGCCATACAGGTACGTGTCGGCACCTTCGCCGCCGTCCATGTTGTCGCCGCCCGCACCACCGGTCAGCGAATCGCTGCCTGAACCGCCGACGAGGGTGTCCGCGAGGCTACCGCCGACGAGGGTATCATTGGCCGAGCCACCGGTGACGCTCACCTTGAAGTTCGTCGTCACACCCGAGCCGTCGAAGTTCAGCGTTTCGGACTGGTTGCCAGCGTCCGTGCTGTTCACGTCGAGCAACAGGCCGGACGCATTGACCGTCAGCGTGTCCGTGGTGACGGCGGCATCCGGGTCGTTGCCGTTATCGATCGCGACAACGTAGGTGTAGCCCGTCACGCCCGTGGTCGAGGAGACCCCGCGCGAGCTCAGGGAGTAGTTTTCCACGCCCGAGATCAGGTTGGCCGCCGTCAGCGTCGTGCTGCCCGCGAGGGTCAGCGTGTCGGTGCCGGCGCCGCCGACGATGGAGTCGAGGTCGGTGACATTCCCGGCTCCGACGATCGTGTCGTCGCCGTTACCGCCGATCGCGGTGTCTTGGCCAGCTCCCAGCGTGATCGTGTCCGCGCCGGAGTTGCCGGTCAGGCTGTCGTTGCCCGCAGCGCCGACGAGCGCGATGGCGCCGGTGTGGCCCGCGGTTACCGTGATGGTGTCGCCACCTGCACCGGCATTCACCGTCGTGATGCCAGCGGCCAGAGCGTTGGCATCCAGGGTGACCGTGTTGACGCCCGCAGCCAGCGTCAGCGTGGCAGCGCCGGTCTTGTTGACGAACGCAGCGTCGGTGACGACAACTGCAGCGGTCATCGAGATCGTGTTCGAGCCCGAAGCGTCGGAGATCCGACCAGCGGTCAGATTCGCGGCGGAGCTGAACTGGTAGGTGTCGTTACCTTCACCGCCATTCAGCGTGTCGGCGCCGCCGCCACCGTTGAGGGTGTCGTTTCCGGCGTTGCCGCTGATGGAATCAGCGCCCGCACTGCCCGTGATGGAGTCAGCCGCCGATCCACCGATGAGCGTACCGGCTGCACCGTTGCTCAGGTTGATGCGCTTCGTCAGCGCACTGGCGTCAGCGCCGGTGCTCACCACGAGGGTGTAGTCGGTCGTGGAGCCTTCGATCGAGGACGTCACGACCACATTGCTTGCGCCGGTGATCGTCGCGGCGGGAGTTCCGTCCACGTTGACCGCGAAGTTCGCATTGATGGTCTCGAGGACATTCGTGCCGCCCGCGGTCGAGTTGCCCACCGCGACGGTGATGCCGTCGGCGTTGTCGAGGCGCAGACTGACGCTGTTCGCGCCGGCAAGCGCGGCGTCCGTATAGTTAACCGTCAGGTTCGCGTTGGTGATGCTGGCTTCGACGGAGGCCAGCGAGCCCACGTTCGTGAACGTGACATTGTCCGTAGACTGCAGCGAACGGACCGTCGTCACGCCGGTGGCGCTGGCGAGGTCGACCGTGGCGGTGTCTGCGCCACCGGCCGCGTTCGTGTTGCTGATTTCGACCGTCTCGATGCTCGTCAGCGTCGGGCGAACATTGATGCCGCCCGTCTGGTTGAGGATCGCCGTCACCGTGTCCGTGCCGCCCGCGCCACCGCTCAGCACGTCGGACGTGTTGAGGCTGTTGGCGGTCGTGCGACCGTTGAAGGTATCGTTACCCACGCCGAGCGTGAAGTTCGCACCCGTGTCGGCACCGGCGGTCAACTCACGGCTCAGATCGCCGGTCACCGACGTGTCGTTGACCGTGATCGCGCCCGCGCGGACAACGGTGTTGCCGGAGTACGCGAAGTTCACCGAGAAGGTCTCGGCGCCCGCCTCGGTCAGCGTGTCGGCGGTGACGCCGATCGTGATCGTGGCCTGGCCGGATGCGTTGAAGGTCGTCTGACCGGTGAGACCAGCGTCGAAGTCCGCCGAAGAGGCGTTGGTCGGGACGATGGTGTAGGTGATCACTTCACCCAGCGTGCGAGCCGTGTTGGTGATCGTGTACGTGACCGAGGCACCTTCGTTGACGCTCGTGACCGACGAGGCAGCGATCGTGTAGCTCGCCGCGGTCGTGAGGTTGAATGCAGCGGCAGAGGTGGAGGCACTGGCGTTATCGGTAGCCGTCACCACGATCGAAGCCGTACCGGCTTCAACCGTTGCAAGCGTCGGGGTGCCCGAGATTACGCCGGTGGTGGCGTTGATCGTCAGACCTGCCGGGAGACCAGCGGCCGAGTAGGTGAGAACCGCTCCGGCGTCCACGTCACTGAAGGCCGTGCTCGCGTTGAGCGAGAAGGCCGTGTCCTGACGAGCGGTCTGGGCCGCAATCGTCGAAGCGACCGGGGCGTCATTGACCGCCGCGATCGCAACCGAGACGGACTGAGTCGCCGTGAGGCCAGCCTTGTCCGTGACCGTGATCGTGAAGGAGTCGCTGCCGTTGAGGTTGGCGGTCGGCGTATAGGTAACGGTGCCGTCGCTCGCGACGGACACGGAACCCTTGGTTGCGCCTGCGGCCGAGTAAGCGAGGACGTCGCCCGCGTCGACATCGGCGCCCATGACCGAGAAAGTCAGGACCGTGTCTTCCGTCGCTGCCTGTGCGGAGACTGCGGCGAGCGTCGGAGCGTCGTTGACCGCACCCACTGCGATCGTGACTTCCTGGGCAACCGGAGCTGTGCCGTCGGTCGCGTTGACGATGACGGAGGCCGCGCCGTTGTAGTTGGCCGTCGGGGTGAAGGTCACTGTAGCCCCAGAGAGGGTGGCGGTACCGCCGGTGACCGCACCGAGCGAGTACGTCACCGTGTCTTCTGCATTGCCATCCGTGGCGGCCACGGTGAAGGTCTTGACCGTATCTTCGGTCGCGGTCTGAGAGGCAGACGACGTGAAGGCCGGGGCGACGTTGTTCACGCTGATGTCAGCGATGGAGATCGTCTGGGAGCCCGTGAAGCCAACCACGGAGGCCGTGACGGTCTCTGCTCCCTCGGTCGACTTGTCGAGACTCGGGGTCAGCGTGAAGGTCGCGACACCGGCGCCGTCGGTCGTCACTTGTGCGAGTGCCGCGCCGGCGTAGTCGGTGCCCGGCGTTGCGCTGCCGGTGAGGCTGATGGCGTAGTCGGTGTTCGGGGCACCGTTGATCGTGAACGTGGCAGATGCACCCTCGTTCACGGATTCAGCGGAGCGGCTGATGGTCGGCTGCGTGACGTTCACCGTCTGGGTCGCGCTGACCGTGGCGGTGCCGTCGGTGATCGAGTAGTTGATCGTGGCCTGGCCGACGTAGTTCGCGGGAGCGACGTAGTTGAGGGCGCCACCGACGATCGTGACCGTACCGACGTTAACCGTCGGTGTGCCGGTCAGGGAGAGCGCGTTGCCGTCGACATCGGTATCATTTGCGAGAACGTTGATCGACGTGGCGTTCCCAAGAACGACGCTCGCGACCGCGTCCGCCACAGCGACGGGGTTGTCATTGACCGCGGTGATCGCGACATTGACGGTCTGGGTCGTGGAGAGCTTGCCGTCGGAAACGGTGACGACGAAGGAGTCGGCGCCGTTCGCATTGGCATTCGGGGTGTAGACGAACGCACCGTTCGTGCCGCCGGTGATCGTGCCCTTGGCGGCCG
>JACCDT010965027.1_pt1 | contig 13883 bp, 12 predicted proteins | sample 7446291 | NCBI WGS metagenome assembly JACCDT01 (sample SAMN15323446, study PRJNA562643) | freshwater metagenome | isolation source: river surface water | place: USA:Blue River Watershed | collected 2017-08-17
CCATTCGCCCAAAACAAAAAAGCACTTGCGGCCAATGCCGAAGTGCTTTTGGGGCTGCATCAAAGACTGGTGGGTGATGCAGGGTTTGAACCTGCGACCCCTGCCGTGTGAAGGCAGTGCTCTACCGCTGAGCTAATCACCCGTCCGCCGTGCAGCGAAGACCTGAATTATGGCACAAATTTGGCCGTTTTTTCAAGCCGCTGGGCTGGGCGGTTCAATTTGTCGCCACACGGTTTTGCCGCCGCTGGATTTGTCCATCTGCACCAGCAGGCTCTCGTGGGCCGCCACCTCTTGTTCGCTGGCGCGGATGACGGGCAGGTCCAGCATGGCCAGGTCCAGGCGGCGGCCGGCCAGGGTGCTGGTCTGGGTGTTGTCGCCCGGCTCCAGATCGATCAGCAAGGCCTCTTGGCCTCGGGTCATGCCGATGTACACATCGGCCAGCAGCTCGGCATCCAGCAAGGCGCCGTGCAGGGTCCGGCCCGAGTTGTCCACGCCCAGGCGGTCGCACAGGGCGTCCAGGCTGTTGCGCTTGCCCGGGAACATCTCTTTGGCCATGGCCAGGGTGTCGACCACATTGGCCACGATGCGCGCCAGCGGCGGCTTGCCCACGCGCTCGAGCTCTTTGTCCAGAAAGCCCACGTCAAAGGCGGCGTTGTGGATGATCAGCTCGGCGCCTTCCAGATAGGTCACGATCTCGTCGGCCAGCTCGGCAAAGCGCGGCTTGTCGCGCAGGAACTCGTTCGAGATGCCGTGCACGCGCAAAGCCTCTTCGTGGCTGTCGCGGTCGGGGTTGAAATAAAAGTGCAGGTTGCGACCGGTCAGCTTGCGCGCCACCATTTCGACGCAGCCCAGCTCGATGATGCGGTCGCCCGCGTCGGCCGACAGGCCGGTGGTTTCGGTGTCAAGAATGATCTGGCGCATGGGCCCGATCTTAATGGTTCTCGCGCGCGTGGTTGATGGTGTAACGCGGGATCTCGATCACCAGGTCGCTGCGGCCCACAATGGCCTGGCAGCTCAGGCGCGAGTCGGGCTCCAGGCCCCAGGCGCGGTCCAGCAGGTCTTCTTCGGTTTCTTCGATCTCGTTCAAGCTGCGGCCCCCCTCGCGCACGATGACGTGGCAGGTGGTGCAGGCGCAGCTCATGTCGCAGGCGTGCTCGATGGCGATGCCGTTTTCGAGCAAGGCCTCGCAGATGCTGCTGCCGGCGCTGGCCTGGATGCGGGAGCCCTCGGGGCAGAGCTCGTGGTGGGGCAGGATGCGGATCTCGGGCATGGTGCTTTGGGAATGGGTGGGCGTGGGTCGGCGTTAAAGGCTGCGGATGTTCTGTCCGGCCAGGGCCTTCTGGATGCTCTGGTTCATGCGCTCGGCGGCAAAGGCCTCGGTGCCCTTGGCCAGCGCGTCGGTGGCGGCCTCTAGTGCGGCGGCCTCGGTGGCGCTGTCGATGGCGCTTTGCAGCTGGGCCATCAGCGCGTCAATGCGCTGGCGCTCGTCTTGCGCCAACAGCTGGCCGTCGGCGGCCAGGGCGCTGCGCGTGGCCAGCAGCATGCGGTCGGCGTCCACCCGGGCCTCGACCAGGGCGCGGGCGCGCATGTCTTGCTCGGCGGTGCCAAAGCTGTCTTGCAGCATGCGCGCAATGTCCTGGTCGGACAGGCCATACGAGGGCTTGACCGCAATCTGCGCCTCCACGCCCGAGACCTGCTCTTGCGCGCTCACGCTCAGCAGGCCGTCGGCGTCCACGGTAAAGGTCACGCGGATGCGCGCGGCGCCCGCGGCCATGGGCGGGATGCCGCGCAGCTCAAAGCGCGCCAGGCTGCGGCAATCGGCCACCAGGTCGCGTTCGCCCTGCACCACATGCAGGGCCAGCGCGGTCTGGCCGTCGCGGTAGGTGGTGAAGTCTTGCGCCATGGCGGTGGGGATGGGCGTGTTGCGCGGGATGATGCGCTCGGCCAGTCCGCCCATGGTCTCCAGGCCCAGCGACAGCGGGATCACGTCCAGCAGCAGCAGGTCGCCGCTGGCGTCGTTGCCCGCCAGCTGGTTGGCCTGGATGGCCGCGCCCAGCGCGACCACCTCGTCGGGGTTGAGGTTGTTCAGGGGGGCTCGGCCAAAGGCCTCGGCCACCGCTTGCTGGATGTGCGGCATGCGGGTCGAGCCGCCCACCATCACCACGCCCTGCACTTCGGCGGGCTGCAGGTTGGCGTCGCGCAAGGCCTTGCGCACCGCGCCCATGCAGCGCGCGGCCAGGGGCGCGCCCAGCGCGTCAAACTGTTGACGCGTCAGGCGCAGGTCCACCGGGCCGGTCGACAGCTCGGCCTGCAGCGGCACCTCGGGCTGCTGGCTCAGGGCCTCTTTGGCGGCGCGGGCGGTTTGTTGCAGGCGGGCCTTGTCGGTGGGGGTGATGGCCTGCTGGCCCGATTGCGCCAGCGCCCAGTCCACGATGGCGCGGTCCCAGTCGTCGCCGCCCAGGGCGGAGTCGCCGCCGGTGGCCAGCACCTCGAACACGCCTTGCGTCAGGCGCAGGATCGAAATATCAAAGGTGCCGCCGCCCAGGTCAAAGACGGCGTACACGCCCTCGCTGGCGTTGTCCAGGCCGTAGGCAATGGCGGCCGCGGTGGGCTCGTTGATCAGGCGCAGCACCTTCAGGCCCGCCAGCTGCGCGGCGTCCTTGGTGGCTTGGCGCTGGGCGTCGTCAAAATAGGCCGGCACGGTGATGACCGCGCCGTACAGGTCGTCGTTGAAGCTGTCTTCGGCGCGGTAGCGCAGCGTGGCCAGGATCTCGGCGCTGATCTCGACCGGCGACTTGGGGCCGTGCGCGGTGCGCACCTGCACCATGCCGCCCTGCTCGGCCGCCTCGATCTGGTAGGGCAAGCGCTCGCGCTGCACGATGTCGTTCAGGCCGCGGCCCATCAGGCGCTTGACCGAGGCAATGGTGTTGGCCGGGTCCTCGATGGCGGCGGCCAGGGCGTCGTGGCCGATCTGGCGGCCCTGCCCGCTCAGGTAGCGCACCACCGACGGCAGGATCACCCGGCCGTCTTCGTCGGGCAGGCACTCGGGCACGCCGTGGCGCACGGCGGCGACCAGTGAATGGGTGGTGCCCAGGTCAATGCCCACCGCCACACGGCGCTGGTGGGGATCGGGGGCCTGGCCCGGTTCGGAAATCTGAAGTAATGCCATATGCGCTCAGCGATCGAGCCGCTCGTGCAGCTCGCGCAGGAATTTGTTGACGAACATCAGGCCACGCACGCTGCTCACGGCGGCGCTGGCGTCGTCTTGGGTGTCCAGTTGGGTGGCCAGCAGGTCCAGCAGCCGCGTGCGCTCGGCCTGCACCTCCTGGCGCAGGGCCTCCAGGCCGGCGGGGCTGTCGTCGTCGTCCAGCGCCTCGCGCCAGGCCATTTGCTGCATCAAGAACGCCGCCGGCATCTGGGTGTTGGACTCGGCCTGCACGGGCGCGCCGCGCAGCTCGCACAGGTAGGCGGCGCGGGCCAGCGGATCGAGCAGGCGGCGGTAGGCCTCGTTGATGCGCACCGACCACTGCATGGCCACGCGCTGGGCCGCCGGGCCCTCGCTGGCAAAGCGGTCGGGGTGGGCCTGGCGTTGCAAGGCCTTCCAGCGCGCTTGCAGCTGGGCCTCGTCCTGCGCAAATCGGGGCGGCAGGTCGAAGAGCTCGAAATCGTTGGCCTGCAGCGAGATCACACGCGGAAGGACTCGCCGCAGCCGCAGCGGTCGCGCTCGTTGGGGTTGTGAAAGCGGAAGCCCTCGTTGAGCCCTTCGCGCACAAAGTCCAGCTGTGTGCCGTCGATGTAGGCCATGCTCTTGGGATCCACCAGGATCTTCACCCCATGCTCCTCGAAGACCAGGTCTTCGGGCGCGATCTCGTCCACATACTCCAGCTTGTAGGCCAGGCCCGAGCAGCCGGTGGTCTTGACGCCCAGGCGCACCCCCACCCCTTTGCCACGACGGGCCAGGTACTTGGTGACATGCCGGGCAGCGGCTTCGGAGAGGGTCACGGACATGATGCTCAGGCGCCTGCGTGTTTCTTGCGGTAGTCGTCGACTGCGGCCTTGATGGCGTCTTCGGCCAGGATGGAGCAGTGGATCTTGACCGGCGGCAGGGCCAGCTCTTCGGCGATCTGGCTGTTCTTGAGCGCAGCCGCCTCGTCCAGCGTCTTGCCCTTGACCCACTCGGTCACGAGCGAGGACGAGGCAATGGCCGAACCACAGCCGTAGGTTTTGAAGCGTGCGTCCTCGATCACCCCGGTGCTGGGGTTGACCTTGATCTGCAGTTTCATCACGTCGCCGCAGGCGGGCGCACCGACCATGCCGGTGCCCACGTCCTCGTCGCCCTTGTCGAACGAGCCCACGTTGCGGGGGTTTTCATAGTGTTCGACCACTTTGTCGGAATAAGCCATGGGGGACCTCCTGTTGTGTTGTCAGTGGGCAGCCCACTGGATGGTGCTCAGATCGATGCCGTCCTTGTACATCTCCCACAGCGGGCTGAGCTCGCGCAAGCGGGCGACGTTGTGACGGATCGTCTCGATGGCGTGATCGATCTCGGCCTCGGTGGTGAAGCGTCCGATCGTCATGCGCAAGCTGCTGTGCGCCAGCTCGTCGCTGCGGCCCAGGGCGCGCAGCACATAGCTGGGCTCCAGGCTGGCCGAGGTGCAGGCCGAGCCCGAGGACACGGCAATGCCCTTGATGCCCATGATCAGCGACTCGCCCTCGACGAAGTTGAAGCTCATGTTCAGGTTGTGCGGCACCCGGCGCTCCAGGTGGCCGTTGATGAAGACCTGCTCGATGTCGTTCAGGCCGGCCAGCAGGCGCTGCTGCAGGGCGCGCGCATGGGCCAGGTCCTGGGCCATTTCTTCTTTGGCAATGCGGAAGGCCTCGCCCATGCCCACGCACTGGTGGGTCGGCAGGGTGCCGCTGCGCATGCCGCGCTCGTGGCCGCCGCCGTGCATCTGCGCCTCGATGCGCACACGCGGCTTGCGGCGCACGAACAGCGCACCGATACCCTTGGGGCCGTAGGTCTTGTGCGAGGCCAGGCTCATCAGGTCCACGGGCAGCGTGGCCATGTCGATCTCGACCTTGCCGGTGGCCTGCGCCGCGTCAACGTGCAGGAGCACGCCTTTTTCGCGGCACATCGCGCCCAGGGCGGGGATGTCCTGGATGACGCCGATCTCGTTGTTGACAAACATCACGCTCAGCAAGATGGTGTCGGGCCGGATGGCCGCGCGCACCACGTCCAGGTCGAGCAGGCCGTCGGCTTGCACGTCGAGGTAGGTGACCTCAAAGCCCTGGCGCTCGAGTTCGCGCATGGTGTCCAGCACGGCCTTGTGCTCGGTCTTGACGGTGATCAGGTGCTTGCCGCGCGACTGGTAGAAGTGCGCCGCGCCCTTGATGGCCAGGTTGTTGGACTCGGTGGCGCCCGAGGTCCAGACGATCTCGCGCGGGTCGGCGCCGATCAGGGCGGCGACGTTGGCGCGGGCGGTCTCGACGGCCTCTTCGGCCTCCCAGCCCCAGGCGTGGCTGCGCGAGGCGGGGTTGCCGTGGTGCTCACGCAACCAGGGGATCATGGCGTCGACGACGCGCGGGTCAACCGGCGTGGTGGCGCCGTAGTCCATGTAAATGGGAAGGTGCGGGGTGGTGCTCATGATGGAAAGCGTCAGGATTTGGCGAACATATTGCCCAGGTCAAAGACCGAATTGGGGCCGGTCACGCGGATGGGCTTGACCACCGGGGCGTTGGAGATGGCGCGCTTGAGCGATGGCTTTTGCTCCACCACCACCCCGCGCGAGAGCTGGTCGTCGACCAGTTTTTGCAAGGAAACCGAATCCAGAAACTCGACCATCTTGGCGTTCAAAGAGGCCCAGAGGTCGTGCGTCATGCACCGGCCGTCGCCGCCGTTGCAGTTTTCTTTGCCGCCGCAGTGGGTGGCGTCCAGCGGCTCGTCAACCGACAAGATGATGTCGGCCACGGTGATTTCTTCGGCCTTGCGGCCCAGGGTGTAGCCGCCGCCGGGGCCGCGGGTGGACTCCACCAGCTGGTGACGGCGCAGCTTGCCAAACAGCTGCTCCAGGTAGGACAGCGAGATCTGCTGGCGCTGGCTGATGGCCGCCAGGGTCACCGGGCCGGACTGCTGGCGCAAGGCCAGGTCGATCATGGCCGTGACGGCAAAACGGCCTTTGGTGGTCAGTCGCATGGCAAGCTCCTTGACGGGTTGGCACAAATTCCGGCAAAAACCGGGGTTGTTGAGTAAACGACTCAAGTATACCCGAAACCCGATCAAAACACTCGACTACTGGGGGTATTCAGCGCTTGCCGCCCACCGCCACCAGGGGCACCACCTTGTCGTGGCCGGCCCCGCCAAAGGCCTGTTCGCGCAGCATGGCCAGCTGGTCGCGCACCTGGGCGGCCTTCTCGAACTCCAGGTTGCGGGCGTGCTCCATCATCAGCTTCTCGAGGGTGCGGATGGCCTTGGAGACGTCCTTCTCGTCCATGTCCTGCATCTGGGCGCGCTGGATGGCCTGCTGCTCCATGCGCTGGGCCTGCTCGGTGGCCTTTTCGCTGTAGACGCCGTCGATCAGGTCGCGCACCTGCTTGACGATGCCGCGCGGGGTGATGCCGTGCTCGGTGTTGTAGGCGATCTGGCGCAGGCGTCGGCGCTCGGTCTCGCCCATGGCGCGGCGCATCGAATCGGTGATGCGGTCGGCATACAGGATGGCCATGCCGCTGACGTTGCGGGCGGCGCGGCCGATGGTCTGGATCAGGCTGCGCTCGGCGCGCAAAAAGCCCTCTTTGTCGGCGTCCAGGATCGCCACCAAGGAGACCTCGGGGATGTCCAGGCCCTCGCGCAGCAGGTTGATGCCCACCAGCACGTCGAACATGCCCAGGCGCAGGTCGCGGATGATCTCGACGCGCTCGACGGTGTCGACGTCGCTGTGCAGGTAGCGCACCTTGACGCCGTTGTCGCTCAAGTAGTCGGTCAGCTGCTCGGCCATGCGCTTGGTCAGGGTGGTGATCAGCACGCGCTCGGTGCGCTCCACCCGCAGGCGGATCTCTTGCAGCACATCATCGACCTGGCTGGTGGCCGGGCGCACCTCCACCAGCGGGTCGACCAGGCCGGTGGGGCGCACGACCTGCTCGACGACCTGGCCGGCGTGCTGCTTTTCGTAGTCGGCCGGGGTGGCCGAGACAAAGATGCACTGGCGCATGCGTTGCTCGAACTCGGCAAACTTGAGCGGCCGGTTGTCCAGGGCGCTGGGCAGGCGAAAACCGTACTCGACCAGGGTGGTCTTGCGCTGGCGGTCGCCGTTGTACATGGCATTGAGCTGGCCGATCATCTGGTGGCTCTCGTCCAGGAACATGATGGCATCGGCCGGCAGGTAGTCGGTCAGGGTGCTGGGCGGCTCACCCGGCGCCGCGCCCGAGAGGTGGCGGCTGTAGTTCTCGATGCCCTTGCAGTGGCCCACCTCGGTGAGCATCTCCAGGTCAAAGCGGGTGCGCTGCTCCAGGCGCTGCGCCTCGACCAGCTTGCCCATGCCATTGAGCTCGGCCAGGCGCTGGCGCAGCTCGATCTTGATGCTCTCGATGGCGTCCAGGACCTGGTCGCGCGGGGTCACGTAGTGGCTCGAGGGGTAGACGGTAAAGCGCGGGATTTTTTGCCGCACGCGGCCCGTCAGGGGGTCCAGCAGCTGCAGGCTCTCGATCTCGTCGTCAAACAGCTCGATGCGCAGGGCCAGCTCGGAGTGCTCGGCCGGAAAGATGTCGATGGTGTCGCCGCGCACCCGAAAGCGCCCGCGCCCAAAGTCCATGTCGTTGCGCTGGTACTGCATGCGCACCAGCTGGGCGATCACCTCGCGCTGGCCCATGCGGTCGCCCACGCGCAGCGTCATCACCATGCGGTGGTAGCTCTCGGGGTTGCCAATGCCGTAAATGGCCGAGACGGTGGCCACGATCACCACGTCGCGCCGCTCCAAGATGCTCTTGGTGCACGACAGGCGCATCTGCTCGATGTGCTCGTTGATGGCGCTGTCCTTCTCGATGAACAGGTCGCGCTGGGGCACATAGGCCTCGGGCTGGTAGTAGTCGTAGTAGCTGACGAAGTACTCGACCGCGTTGTTCGGAAAGAACTCGCGGAACTCGCTGTACAGCTGCGCCGCCAGGGTCTTGTTGGGCGCAAACACAATGGCCGGGCGGCCCAGGCGGGCGATCACATTGGCCATGGTGAAGGTCTTGCCCGAGCCGGTCACGCCCAGCAGGGTCTGGAACACCTCGCCGCCTTGCACCCCCTCGACCAGCTTCTCGATGGCGGTGGGCTGGTCGCCCGCCGGCGGATAGGGCTGAAACAGCTCAAAAGGCGAGCCGTCGTAGCGGACAAACTGGCCCTGGGCAGGGGCGGGAGCGGGCTCGGGGGCATTCATGGGGCGATGCGTCAACGAAGAGGGGGGGCGGGACGTTTAAAATCTTGGGCGAACCCTATAGCCTAACGCAGGCCGCGAAGGCCTGCCAACCCCACGTCAACTGCCAAGGATCATCATGTCCCTGTTCTCCGCCGTCGAAATGGCCCCGCGCGACCCCATCCTGGGTCTGAACGAACAATTTGCCGCCGACACCAACCCCAACAAGGTCAACCTCGGCGTGGGCGTCTACTTCGACGACAACGGCAAGCTGCCCCTGCTGCAATGCGTGCAGAAGGCCGAAGAAGCCATGATGGCCAAGCCCGCCGCGCGTGGCTATCTGCCCATTGACGGCATTGCCGCCTACGACAGCGCCGTCAAGTCGCTGGTGTTTGGCAGCGACTCCGAGCCGGTCAAGAGCGGCCGCGTGGCCACCGTGCAGGCCATTGGCGGCACCGGCGGCCTGAAGATTGGCGCCGACTTTCTGCACCGCCTGGCCCCGCAGGCCAAGGTGCTGATCTCGGACCCCAGCTGGGAAAACCACCGCGCCCTGTTCACCAACGCAGGCTTCACGGTCGAGACCTATGCCTACTACGACGCCGCCGCGCAGGGCGTGAACTTTGCGGGCATGCTGGCCTCGCTCAAGGCCGCGGCCCCGGGCACCATCGTGGTCCTGCACGCCTGCTGCCACAACCCGACCGGCTACGACATCACCCCCGCCCAGTGGGACCAGGTGATTGAGGTGGTGCGTGCGGGCGGCCTGACGCCCTTCCTGGACATGGCCTACCAGGGCTTTGGCCACGGCATTGCCGAAGACGGCGCGGTGATTGGCAAGTTTGTCGCCGCCGGCCTGAACTGCTTTGTCTCGACCTCGTTCTCCAAGAGCTTCAGCCTGTACGGCGAGCGCGTGGGCGCCCTGTCGGTGCTGTGCAGCGACAAGGCCGAGGCCGACCGCGTGCTGAGCCAGCTCAAGATCGTCATCCGCACCAACTACTCCAACCCGCCCATCCACGGCGGCGCGGTGGTGGCCGCGGTGCTGGGCGACCCGGCGCTGCGCGCGCTGTGGGAGCAGGAGCTGGCCGACATGCGCGTGCGCATCAAGGCCATGCGCCAGAAGCTGGTCGACGGCCTGAAGGCCGCAGGCGTGCAGCGCGACATGTCCTTCATCACCCAGCAGATCGGCATGTTCAGCTACTCGGGCCTGACCAAGGACCAAATGGTGCGCCTGCGCACCGAATTTGGCGTGTACGGCACCGATACCGGGCGCATGTGCGTGGCCGCGCTCAACAGCCGCAACATCGACTACGTTTGCAAGGCCGTCGCCAACGTGGTCTGAGCGGGCATGTCACTTGCTTGACAGGCTGGCCCCGTTTGGGGCGGCCGGTCAGGCTTTTGACAGTTGATTAGGGTCAACTCTCCAAAAATGCACAGGTGTGCGGTCTTATGATCGAGACCAGCCCCACAAGGAAATTGACGCGATGCTCTACCAGCTCTACGAAACCCAGCGCTCCATCATGGAGCCTTTTGCCGACCTGGCGCAGGCCGCATCCAAGCTCTACAGCAACCCGCTGAACCCGGTGGCGCAAACGCCGCTGGCCCAGCGCGTGTCGGCCAGCTACTCACTGCTGCACCGCCTGGGCAAAGACTACGTCAAGCCCGAATTTGGCATCCGCACGGTGCAGGTCGAGGGCGTGGACATTGCGATTCACGAGCGTGTCGAGATCGACAAACCGTTTTGCGAGCTGCGCCGCTTCAAGCGCTTTACCGACGATCCGGCCACCCTCACCCGCCTGAAAAACCAGCCGGTGGTGCTGATCGTGGCGCCGCTGTCGGGCCACTACGCCACGCTGCTGCGCGACACCGTGCGCACCATGCTGCAAAACCACAAGGTCTACATCACCGACTGGAAGAACGCGCGCCTGGTGCCGCTGGAAGACGGCGAGTTCCACCTGGACGACTACGTCAACTATGTGCAGGAGTTCATCCGCCACCTGCAGGGCCTGTACGGCAACTGCCATGTGATGAGCGTGTGCCAGCCCACCGTGCCGGTGCTGGCCGCGGTGTCGCTGATGGCCAGCCGTGGCGAGACCACGCCGCTGAGCATGACCATGATGGGCGGCCCCATCGATGCGCGTCACTCGCCCACCGCCGTCAACAACCTGGCGGTGCACAAGAGCTTTGAGTGGTTCGAGAACAACGTCATTTACCGCGTGCCGCCCAACTTCCCGGGCGCCGGTCGCCGCGTCTACCCGGGCTTTTTGCAGCACGCTGGCTTTGTGGCCATGAACCCGGACCGCCATGCCACCAGCCACTACGACTATTTCCAGGACCTGATCAAGGGCGACGGCGCCAGCGCCGAGGCCCACCGCAAGTTCTACGACGAGTACAACGCGGTGCTGGACATGGACGCCGACTACTACCTCGAGACGATCAAGACCGTGTTCCAGGAGTTCAAGCTGGTTCATGGCAACTGGGATGTCAAGGGCGTGGACGGCCAGATCGAGCGCGTCAAGCCGCAAGACATCCGTGGCACCGCGCTGCTGACCGTTGAAGGCGAGCTCGACGACATCTCGGGTTCGGGCCAGACGCGTGCGGCCCAGGGCCTGTGCAGCGGCATTCCCGAAGACCGCAAAGAACACCTGGAAGTTGAAGGCGCCGGTCACTACGGCATCTTCAGCGGCCGCCGTTGGCGCGACATGGTGTTCCCCAAGGTGACCGAATTCATCCTCTCGCACCAGCCGGCCCCCAAGGCCGCTGCCCTGCCCGCCGCCACCCCGGCGCCGGCCGTGGCGGCGCCCGCGCCGGTGGCGGCCACCGCCATCTCGCCGGCCACGGTGTGGGTGGCAGGTGCCCAAACGGCCCCGGCCAAGGCCGAGGTCAAGGCCCCCGCCAAAGCGGTGCGCAAGGCCGCAGTGGCCAAGGCCGAGGCCCCCAAGGCCGAGCCGGTCAAGACGGTGGTCGCCAAGGCCGAGGTCGTGAAGGCCGAGCCGGTCAAGGCCGAGGCGGCCAAGGCAGCCCCGGTCAAGGCCGTGCGCAAGGCGCCCCAGCGCGCCACCGCCAAGGCCAGCGCGCAGCCGACCGCTGCCCCGGCATCTGCGGCCAAGGCCGCGGCCAAGCCGGCGCAGCGCAAGGCGCGCGGCGCCTGATCACGGGGCCAGCGGGCCCATGGCCCCCCCCCCCATCCCCCCCGCCCCATCACCGGCCGCTGCGCCCGTGCTGTGGGCGCGTCTGCTTGACGCCCTGCCCCAGACCCAGTGCACCCGCTGCGGCTATCCCGACTGCGAGGCCTATGCCCGCGCCATCGCGCACGAGCAAGCGCCCATCAACCGCTGCCCGCCGGGCGGCCAGGCAGGGGTGCAGCGGCTGGCGCAGATCAGCGGCCAGGCGGCCCTGCCGCTGGACCCGGCCTGCGGTCAGGAAGGCCCCCGCCAGGTGGCCTGGATCGACGAGGCCTGGTGCATCGGCTGCACGCTGTGCCTGGACGTGTGCCCCACCGACGCCATCATCGGCAGCCACAAGCGCATGCACACCGTGCTCGAAGAAGACTGCACCGGCTGCGAGCTGTGCCTGCCCGTCTGCCCGGTCGACTGCATTGCCCTGGACAATGTGACCGGCACGCGCACCGGCTGGGACGCCTGGAGCGCCGAGCAGGCGCAGCAGGCGCGCGCGCGCTACGCGCAGCACCAGGCGCGGCTGGCCCGCCAGTCCGATGAAGCGGCCGAGCGGCGCGAGGCCAAGGCCGAGATGAAGCTGGCCGACCTGCCCGCGCACACCCAGCTGCCCGACGGGCCCGAGCGCGAGGCCGAACTCGCGCGCAAGCGCGCCATCATCGAGGCGGCGCTGGCCAAATCGCGTGCGCAGCGCGCCACGCCTCCGGGCGGTACAGGCCCAGACGGACTAAACCCCGGCTGACCGGGGTGCTGCCTTGGATGGGGGGCGCGCGCAGCGCCCCTGTTGCGTCTTAGCCTTGGGCCAGGCGGCTGAAGGCGTCCACCACCTCGGGCGGGGCCTGCACCAGCTCGATGAGCACGCCCTCGCCCCCGATCGGGAACTCCTCGTTGGCCTTGGGGTGCAGAAAGCAGATGTCGAAACCGGCCGCGCCCTTGCGGATGCCGCCGGGGGCAAAGCGCACGCCCTGCGCCGTGAGCCACTCGACGGCCACCGGCAGCTTGTCGATCCACAGGCCGATGTGGTTGAGCGGGGTGGCGTGGACGGCGGGTTTTTTCTCGGGATCAAGCGGCTGCATCAGGTCGACCTCGACCTTGAAGGGGCCGCTGCCCATGGCGCAGATGTCCTCGTCCACGTTCTCGCGCTCGCTGCGGAAGGTGCCGGTGACCTCCAGGCCAAACATGTCGACCCAGAGCTTTTGCAGGCGCAGCTTGTCGGGGCCGCCAATGGCAATCTGCTGCACGCCCAGCACCTTGAAGGGGCGCGCGCTCATGCCTGGAACTCCACAATCACCTGGTCCACCGAGAGCGAGTCGCCCTTCTTGGCCACGACCTGCTTGACCACGCCGTCCTGGGTGGCAAACAGCACGTTCTCCATCTTCATGGCCTCGATCACGGCCACGCGCTCGCCCGCCAGCACCTTCTGGCCAGGCTGCACCGCCACATCGACCAGCAGGCCGGGCATGGGCGAGAGCACAAAGCGCGACAGATCGGGCGGTGCCTTGAAGGGCATGAGCTGGTGCAGCTGGGCCATGCGGCTGGACACCACCAGGGCCTCCAGGCGCTTGCCGTTGTGCTGCACCTGCAGCGCCAGCGGGTTCTTGGCGGTGCCGCGCTCGACCTGCGCCGTGAAGGGCTGGCCGTTGACGGTGCCGCTGATGCGGATGTCGTTGAGGCGCGAGTTGCTCTGGATGGCGTAGCGGCGCTCGCCCACCACGATCACCGCCACCCCGTGCTGGGCCGGGAAGTCGTCCACCTGCACGTCGATGTAGCGGTTCTGGCCGCCCTTGCCCAGCTCGATCACGGTGTAGCGGTGGCCCACCTGGACGTCGTAGCCCGGCAGCTGACCGGTCAGGCCAGCGGCGCGCTCGCGCGATTTGCGGCGCACAAACGCGGCCAGCGCGATCAGGAAGTCGGGGTCTTGGTGCGGCACATCCTCGGCAAAAAAGCCCTGGCTGTAATGCTCGGCAATGAAGCCGGTGTTGAACTCGCCGCTCACAAAGCGCGGGTGCGCCAGCAGCGCGGCCTGGAAGGGGATGTTGGAGCTGATGCCACGGATCACAAAGCCGTTCAGGGCTTCGCGCATCTTGGCAATCGCCTCGTTGCGGTCGCGCCCGTGGACGATCAGCTTGGCAATCATCGAGTCGTAGTACATCGGGATTTCGCCACCCTCGTACACGCCCGTGTCCACCCGTACGCCGCCATAGTTGCCGCTGTCGTAGGCAGCACCTTGCAGGGTATTGCGACCCTGCTCGAGGTTCTGAGCCGGCGGCTGGTAGCGCACCAGACGGCCTGTGGAAGGCAGGAAGTTGCGGAAGGGGTCTTC
>JACCDT010171747.1_pt1 | contig 13878 bp, 13 predicted proteins | sample 7446291 | NCBI WGS metagenome assembly JACCDT01 (sample SAMN15323446, study PRJNA562643) | freshwater metagenome | isolation source: river surface water | place: USA:Blue River Watershed | collected 2017-08-17
AGTCTAAACCTATTGGCCGAGGATCTGGGTGGAAAAAAATGGTTGTTATCTCAGGATAAAAATATCAGGGGAGTTGCTTTTATCATGCATGGGTTAAACACCAAACCTTCTGCCATGGATTTTTTAGGACAATATCTCAATAAAAAAGGAGTTCATGTACTAAGGGGCGCTTTGACTGGACATTTTGGCAATGTTGATGATTTTGTTTCCAGAGATATTTGGTTAAATGATATCAAAGAAGCTTATGCAGAGGCATTAGAAAAATCACAAAAATTAAAAGTTCCACTTTATTTTGTGGGCTACAGCTTAGGGGCGCTCCTTTTTATGGATATGGTCTCAAATAGCGACAAGAACATCGAAGTGGAAAAAATAATTCTCTATTCCCCGGCCCTTAGTATCGCGGCCCATCTGCGATTTTTCTCCTTTATTTTCTACCTACCGGGGAGCTTAAAACTTCCAAGCCGAAATTTAGTGGAATACCGTTCAAGCGACTATACTACTTTTGCTGCCTATGATGCCTTATGGAAAAGCTATGGCCGAATCGATTGGCAAAAAGTTCGGCCACCCAAAGCGCTGATCATCATGGATAAAGAAGATGAGTTAGTTTCTTTTAGCGGTGTGGAGTATTTGGTAAAAAAAATTCCCGGATGGGAGCTTTTTGAAGTAGATACCTCGGGTTCTAGAAACTCCCGACAATATCATCATCTGACCTTTAATGACACTTGCTATGCTGAGGGTGTTTGGGGGACAATTGAAGAAAGAATGGAGAATTTTTTATGGCCCAAGCTTGGTATGAAGTAACTGTTATAGGAATTATCAACGAAAGCCAAAACACCCGAAGGTATTTATTTGAATTTGATAATCTTGACCATTTTGATTTTAAATCTGGTCAATTTGTAAAACTAGAAATTAAAGAGGGATTGGTTCGTGCCTATTCTATTGCCTCGAGCCTAAAGGGCACCAAAAGAATTGAACTTTTAATTGTAAAAAATGATCATGGTGAGGCCACACCTTACCTCTTTGAAAATATAACGTTGGGTTCAAAGCTTAAAATTTCCGGACCCTTTGGACATTTTTGTATGCCCAGCAATCCCAACGAAACTTTTAATGGGGATGTCTGCTTTATCGCTACAGGAACAGGAGTTGCTCCAATTCGGGGCATGATTCAGGATTTGATCTTTAAAGGTTTTAAAGGACAAATTTTTCTAATTTATGGAAATCGCAAAATTGAAGATATTTTATACCGGGAAAAGTTTGAGGCATTGGCAAAACTCCACCCCTCCTTTCATTTTTATCCCACCTTAAGTCAAGAAACTCGAGAAGTTTGGAAAGGGAAAAGAGGCCATGTCCATTCCCTCTACCAAAATATTTATAGAGATAAGCGCCCTTGCGATTTTTATATTTGCGGCTGGTCCCAGATGGTAAAAGAGGCCAAAGAAAATATTTTGGCCTTGGGTTACGATGATTCCCATATCCATGTGGAAAACTTTGGATAGATTAAATTGTAACCACAACGTTTAGTGCCAATGAATTCATTTTTACATTGATTCCAGGAGGACTATATCCTGGAGGTAAATCGGGTGATGATATCTTTATGGAGTTTTTAGTCTCTTGATAGGAAAGTGCGTAACCAATATTTTTCCAAACTTGTCCAAAAACACCAAGCTGAAATCCAAACCCTGCCTTATAATTTATTTTATTAGGATTTTCTCCGGTGTCATAAAATCTACTTAAATTTAAACCGGCATATGGAACTAGGTAGTTAAAAAAAGCGAAAGTGGCGTTGCCTTCAACACCGGCCACTACAGTTTCCTGGTCACCATTGTCGGGATCTTTTGAGTTAAATTTATCAACATTTGCAGATCCCATAAATCCCGGGGAAAAAAGATTATTTTTTGCAAAACCTAGGCTTGCTCCGTAAATATGATTTATCTCTGGTTTGTAATCAGGAGATGCGGATACAGATAGATTGGGATCAAATCCTTTTCTTAATTTTAATTGGAATCCGCTAATTCTATCTTTTGCTTCCACTTTTGAAATTGGCATTTCTCCGGTGGAAACCCCTGTTTCTGCAGCGAAAATTTTACTAAAGTTGAAAGTAACAATTATCAAAACCAATACCCATTTAAGAAACATCATATGTTCTCCAATTTGATAAATTTAGGCATAAATACCCTGCAATTATTGTGAATATATGTAAATACGAAACAAAAAAATTATGGCTAAATTTGTTTCTAGATGTTAAATTAAGCCAACAAAACTGCCATGGAGTACCATATGAAGTTTCTAAGTATTTTAATTTCTATCCTTTTAGTGCCAAATTTTGCCCTAAGCGCCAAAGATCCTAATATTGTAATCGGTGTAGTTTTTCCCATGACCGGTCCAATTGCCACGTTTGGTCAAGAAAGTGTTAATGGAATTAAATTGGCCTTGCAAAAAATAAATAAAACGCCTATCCAAGGTAGAAAAATTGAAATTATCGTAGAAGATACCAAAGGCGAGCCCGTAGAAACCGCTAGTGCGGCCCGAAAACTTATTAGCGTCGACCACGTTATGGCGATTCTAGGAGATGTTGCTTCTTCAAATACTCTTGCAGCAGCTCCTATTGCTCAATCAGAAAAAACACCAATGCTAACGCCTGCTAGTACCAACGAAGCAGTAACTAAGACTGGCGATTATATTTCTAGAACTTGTTTTACCGACGGTTTTCAGGGACAAGTTATGGCGAAATTCGCCACCCAAACCCTAAAGGCCAAAAAGATTGCGGTTATCGTGGATCTTTCCAGCGATTACTCAAAAGGGCTGGCAAAAGTTTTCAGAGCAAAATTTAAGGAAATGGGCGGGGAAATTATCGGAGATGAATTTTCCTATAATCAAAAAGATACCGATTTTAGAACTCTCCTTCGAAAAGTTGGAAGAACAAAGCCAGATGCAATTTTTCTTCCAGGCTATTATACAGAAGTTGGTCTTATGTTAAATCAAGCAAGATCAATGGGACTTAAAATGCCTTTCCTAGGTGGAGATGGATGGCATTCCGACTCTCTTTATGAAATGGCCGGTGTGGAAGGAATTAAAAATAATTATTATAGCTCTCACTTTTCACCAGATGATACCGATCCAAAAGTTGTGGAGTTCGTAAAGGATTACCAAAAAGCCTATGGAACAAAACCTGGCGCCATGGCCGCTCTTGGATACGATGGAATAATGGTTTTGGCCGATGCCCTTAAAAGATCAAAAAAAGACGACAGAGCAGACCTGAGATTGGCCATCGCCAATACCAAAAATTTTCAAGGGGTAACCGGAACTATAACACTTGATGCCAATCGAGATGCTACAAAAAGTGCAGTAGTTTTAGAAACCACTAAAGACGGCTCAATCTTTAAAGAAAAAATTAATCCTTAAGAAGGCTTTCCAGCTCTTTTTTTAAGGTTTAGACTTTAAAGCAAACCATGAGTGAAAATACACTTTTCTTAATTTATGACTTTCTGCAGTATCTAGTTAACGGACTAAGCCAGGGATCTATTTATGCCCTAATTGCCCTGGGCTACACTATGGTCTACGGTATTTTAAAGCTGATCAATTTCGCTCATGGTGAATTTTATATGATAGGCTCTTTCACCGGATATTTTTTAATTAAAACTGGAATGCCCATCTATCTGGCCCTTCCTTTGAGTATGTTAATTCCGGGTCTAGTGGCCGTAATTGTCGAACGAGTGGCCTATAGACCTATTCGTCATGCGGGAAAAATTCCAGCATTAATTACTGCACTGGGAATTTCATTCTTTTTTCAATATTTCGGCCAAGGCGTGATCGGGGCAGATCCTAAACCTTACCCAAAAGTTTTTCCTGATAAAACCTTTAATATTGGCGAGGCCATTTCCATTACCGCCACCCAATTAATCATTATGGGATCCACGGTTTTTTTAATGATTTTTTTATGGTGGTTTGTAAAGTTCACAAAAATTGGCAAGGCTATGCGGGCCTTAAGCTTTTCCCGCGATGCCTCAGAGCTAATGGGAATCGACACTAACAAAGTTATTTCTTTTACCTTTTTTCTAGGGGCCGCCCTTGCTGGTTTTGCCGGAGTATTGGTTGGGGCCTACTACAATTCCGTTGAACCTATGATGGGGTTAATTCCCGGCCTTAAGGCCTTTATCGCAGCGGTATTAGGAGGAATTGGAATTATCCCTGGGGCCTTCCTTGGAGGACTGCTCTTAGGTGTTATTGAAAATTTAGTTGTGGGATTTTGGAATTCAAATTACCGAGATGTTGTGGCCTTTGCCATCTTGATTCTAATTCTTTTAGTTAAGCCAACTGGACTTTTAGGAAAAAAATCTCGGGAGAAGGTGTAAATGGATTATTTTATTCATCTCGCACTTATTTGTGGAATCTTTATTATCCTTTCCGTTAGTCTCAATTTAATTAACGGATTTTGCGGCCAATTTTCCTTAGGCCATGCCGGATTTTGGGCCATAGGCGCCTATACTGGTGCTGCCTATGGTGTCTTTTTTGCTCCTCCACTTCCCGGATTTATCAATCTTTTTATTTCATGTTTAATCGGAGGAACTTTTGCGTCCCTTTCAGGACTTATTATTGGCATTCCCTGCCTAAGACTTCGCGGTGATTATTTGGCAATTGCCACTTTGGGCTTTAGTGAAATCATTAGGCTTATTATTGTTAATTTGGATGTGGTTGGAGGACCTAGAGGCTTTACCAATATTCCTAAGTGGTCCAATATTTTCTGGGTATATGCCTGGGCGGCCTTTACTATAATATTTGTTGCTAACCTTATGAGGGGAACCCATGGCCGGGCCATTATCTCGATACGCGAAGATGAAATCGCCGCCGAATCGCTGGGCATCAATACTTTTAAATATAAACTATTGGCATTTGTAGTGGGTTCAGGATTTGCAGGAGTGGCCGGGGCCCTTTTTGCTCACTCGGAACAGTTTATTCATCCCCATAATTTTTCCTTCCTCTGGTCAGTGATTATTTTACTGATGATTATCCTCGGAGGTATGGGATCGATTTCTGGGGCGGTAATTGGGGCCATTATTTTGACCGTGCTACCAGAAATTCTTCGATTTATGGGCGAGACCGTGGCCCAGTGGAGAATGGTTATTTACTCCCTTCTCCTTATTGGACTTATGCTGCTTAGACCATCGGGAATTTTTGGAAAATCAGAACTCTTTGGCAGGAGAAAAAAAGCGTGAGTATTATTTTAAATACAAATAATATCACTATGAAATTTGGCGGTCTGACCGCGGTGAACTCGCTTAATTTATCGGTTTCCAATTTAGAATTGATTGGACTTATCGGGCCTAATGGAGCTGGAAAAACCACTGCCTTTAATATGATCTCGGGAATTTATATACCCACCTCCGGAGAGATTATTTTTGACGGCATCAATATCAATGACGATAAGGCCTTCGAAGTTTCTCAAAAAGGTATCGGCAGAACCTTTCAAAATATTCGCCTTTTTAAAGACCTTAGCGTTTTAGATAACGTAGTGCTGGCCTCCCATCAACATGTTGGCTACTCACTGGCATCTTCCATTCTTCGAACTAAAAGTTTTAAGACCGAAGAAGAATCTCTTAAAAACCAGGCCACAGAACTTTTAAAAATTTTTAAACTAGATGACAAGAAAAACCACCTGGCCAAAAATCTCCCTTACGGAGACCAGAGAAAATTAGAAATAGCCAGAGCATTGGCCACAAAACCCAAGCTTTTGCTTTTAGATGAACCCGCTGCAGGGATGAATCCTATAGAAACCAAAGAACTCTGTAACCTCATAAGAGAGATTAGGGATCATTTTAAAATTGCCATCCTTCTAATCGAACATGATATGGGGCTAGTTATGGACGTTTGTGAAAGAATTTATGTTCTAGATTATGGAAAGCTAATCGCCCATGGCACACCAGTGGAAATACAAAATAACCCCAAAGTGATCGAAGCCTATTTGGGATCACCGGGAGATTAAATGCTAAAGCTTTTAGATGTCTGTATAAATTATGACGGGATAGCGGCCATTAAAGGAATTAACCTGCATGTTAAAAAAGGTGAAATAGTCACCATCCTAGGATCTAATGGCGCTGGAAAAACAACTACCTTAAGGGCCATCTCAGGTCTTCTGCCGCTTAAAAGTGGCGAAATATTTATGGAAGGAAATAAGATATCAGGTCTTCCTCCGCATTCCATCGTGGGAAAAGGTTTGGCCCAATCTCCTGAAGGACGCCTAATTTTTCCAGAACTTACTGTTTTGGAAAATTTGGAACTCGGTGCTTATTTGCGCAAAGAAAATATCGAAAAGGACCTTAATTATATTTACGGACTTTTTCCTGTTTTGCTAAACCGAAAAAAACAACTTGCTGGAACCCTCTCAGGTGGCGAACAGCAAATGTTGGCCATCGGCCGGGCCTATATGGCCGGGCCAAAGCTCCTACTTTTAGATGAACCCTCTTTAGGAATTGCCCCCATCTTGGTAAAGACCATTTTTAAGGCCATTAGGGAAATAAATGAAAAAGGCATTACCATTTTGCTGGTTGAACAAAATGCTCATGCGGCCTTGCAGCTGGCCCATCGGGGGTATGTTCTTCAAACCGGAAAAGTCATCCTAGAGGGAGATGCCAAAGACTTATTAAAAAATGAACAAGTTAAAGCGGCTTATTTAGGCCACTAAAGGGGATTTTTTATGGACCTTGAGCAAGCGATTGATCTTTTAAAAAAAACTGTGAAATTTTCTGCGGTTAAAAATCAAAAACATATCGATTTAACTTTAGTTGCAACAGAAGATCGATTCACCTATGAAAAAGCTTTGGCCTTGGCCATGACTGAAGTTAAGAAAGGAACTTTAACTGAAGCTGATTTAAAACAAAAACTAGGCCTTTCTTAATCTAACCTTCTAAATTTTGCTTCTACCACATTTTTATCGATAGGGTTCATTTTTGGTTTATCTTTCCTATATCCTTTAATAAATCCTTTCAAAAAGATAAAGAAACAATAAAAGATAAATGCTCTGAGCAAAAATGATATCATTCCCTTTTACTATTTCCGCTTTTTTTTACTGTCAAGATAATATTAATTAATCGTTGAAGTCCGAGCGCATTACCCTTGAAATAGGTGGCATATTTGAACCTTTTATTTGAATTCTAATTATAAAAGGCGCTTTGATTAACTTTCCATCATCCATAACCATTCTTTCCTTGGCCGTTTTTTCAAAATCGGGGGAAAGATGAAATTGGATTAATTTTAAAAAGGTGATCATAGCAAATTTATTTTCAACAAATCCCCTTCCAAAATCCCCAAAGGATTTATTAAATTCCGTGTAGTTTTTTTCCATACGCTGCTCCTTCATTTTCACCAAAGCCCGATAGGCGTTGGTCGTAGCTTGCAGGGTCTTAGTTTTAACCAAAAATATACATTGGTTTATATCCTTGGCATGGTAATCATCACAAATTTCCTGGTTAGCATTAATTGATGTTTTAAAAAAATCAACAACCGATTTATTGGCTTCATTGATTAAAACATTTTCTGGGTATTCTCCTGGAAGGTTCATTAATACATCTATTGCCAAATTCGAAAGGGACAAATCTAAATCCATTTCCATATTTTCAATTTGAGCCACTGAAATTTTTTTTGATAAGAACTCTTTGGAAAATCCGATTTTAAAAAGTGTGGCCTGAAGCTGATTTAGCACATCCTCCTTTTCAATTTCTTTTAAAAATCTGACCGCTTTAAAGCTTGCTCCATATCTTCGCTCCGATATTCCGACAGCTTGATCTAGATGATTAATTTGTTGGAGATAGTTTGTGAAAATTCTAATTTTTTTGGAATCGATAGAATTTTCAATTTCTTGGGAAAAGAAACCGACAATATTTTCAAGCAGAAGATTTCCTTCAAAACTTTTTGATTTGGTGGAAAAAATACTGGCCCCCATTTTGAAGCTCGGATCAAACTTCCAGGCCACTTTTAATCCTCCGGTTACATTTTGGTTTTTAAATCTGCTTTCCTCCTCCTCTTCAAAATTCTTCCGAACACCATAAACTTTTCTTTGAGATAAAAGATTTGCAATAACCAGATTGCCCTTTAAGGCTTCCTGGTAAGCCATTAGGGCATTTGCCTTTTCAATTATTTTTTGACTTCCCCCAAGGGTAACAATCTTGAGAGGATTTGCTTCTTTGGAATTTGACAGATCAAAAATAAAAGAAAAGGTTTTAGTTTCCCCCCAAAGCTTAAAAAGGTTTACCTTTTCCCCAAAAGCACCTTTATTAAAAGAATAATCTATCCCAGGAATTTTTTTATAAACCACCTTTACGACTAAATTCTTGTTTTCCGAAATAAGACTTACCAAAATATTCCAACTCGAAGAAATCGACCCGACCACGCCAAAATCAGCAATGTTTTTTGCCCCGTAGGCAATATTTACTAGAAGATTTGTATTTTTTTGGAAGGCAATACTATCACCTAGACTCCATTTTTTAAAATCGGAAATTTCAGAGGGAATTTCATTTATCTCCGGAAGTTCTTTAATAGCTGTAAGAGAAGGAGAAAATCTTTTTGAAAAAAATCCGGGTTCAATTAGTGTGGCGTCTTCTAATCTTAACCTAGGACGTCTTTTGGAATTTTCAACAACTAGATAACCTGCCTGATTTTCTGGAGGCAGGATAAGGCCTGGGGAATATTCCACTAAATTAAAATCCAAGTCTTTCTCCGAAACGGCCAGCACTCTTTTAAAGTTAAGCCCACCTTCATTGGATACCGGAAAAAAACCCTCTTCGCTGGCATTGGATGCCATTTGAACAGGGCCTGGAAATGGCAAATCAAAATAAATAATCCCCTCGGGAGAAATTTGCACTGGATTAGGGACCCAAATCCCCCCATGGGTCGAGGAAATTAGAACGAGGCAAAATAAAATAAAAATCTTCATATGATTAGTAAACCTAGTCCCAAGCAAAAACGCAAAGCCTTCGTTTTAAAAAAACCATCTTTTTGCTGTGCAACCTATTACTTATTTGATAAGTTAACTCCATTATGAATCAACAAATTTCCAATCATTGGGCAGATATAACCGCTAACCGAATTATTAAAGAATGTGGAGAAAAAGAGATCTACACTCTTGCCTCCGGAATAACTCCCTCCGGTGTCGTTCACTTCGGAAATTTCAGGGAAACAATCACCGTCGATATGGTGGCCAGGGCATTAAGGGATCGCGGTAAAAAGGTTCGTTTCTTTTTCAGTTGGGATGATTATGACACCTTTAGAAAAATTCCAAAAAACATGCCCAAGCAAGAAGAGCTTACTAAGTATCTTTTTCATCCGATTGTCGATACCCCAGATCCTTTTGGCAGAGACGAATCCTATGCTGCCCACCATGAAAAAAATTATGAAGGGCAACTTCACCGAGTAGATATTTACCCCGAGCCTATTTATCAAGCAGAAAAATATAAAAACGGCCATTACAAAGAAGAAATCAAAAAGGCGCTTAAAAACCGCGATGCCATCGTAACGATTTTAAATAAACATCGCACAGAACCACTGGCCGATAGCTGGATGCCAATTTCGGTCTATTGCGAAAAATGCAACAGGGACAAAACCGATAGCAACGTAAAATATGATGGTGATCACCATCTTAGTTATACTTGTGACCTTTGTAACCACCAAGGAACCCTTGATTTAAATACAACTTCACTCGTAAAACTTCCTTGGCGAGTAGATTGGCCCATGAGATGGGTATATGAAAAAGTAGACTTTGAACCAGGTGGAAAGGATCACTCATCAGAGGGTGGATCTTTTTCAACCGCAAAAGAAATTGTAAATATTTTTGGCGGAAAGGCCCCCCTGTATCTGCAATATGAATTTGTTTCCATCAAGGGTGGAGCTGGAAAAATGTCTTCTTCTTCGGGTGAAGTGGTTACCCTAGAAGATGTCTTAAAAATTTATGAACCGGAAATCATACGTTGGATTTTCGCCAGCTATAGATCCAATGTGGAATTCTCCATAAGCTTTGACCTAGACGTATTGAAAACCTACGAGGATTTTGATCGACAAGAGCGTTTAGCCTTTGGAGTTGAAGCTGGAAATGAAGGCAAAGTGGCCATCGCCAAGCGAGTTTACCAACTCTCCACAGTTGGTGGGATGCCCGATTCAATGCCCTTCCAACCTTCGTTTAGACACCTTTGCAATGTTTTACAAACCAATGATGGTAATATTGAAAAGGCCAAAGAGTTTTATAAAGACGAAATTAAAAATGAGAGAGACCAACGTAGATTTTTGGAGAGATCAAATTGTGCCCTTTATTGGATCGAAAATTACGCACCTGAGGATTTTAAATTTAGCCTTAATAAAACACCAGTTCCCCTTGAAATGGATGAAACCCAAAAGATATTCCTGTCTAAGCTTAAAGGGTACTTAACCGAGCATTTTGATAAAATTAAAGATGACAAAGAATTGCACGAAAAAATCTATGAATTTATCAATGAGCTTAAGGCGAAAGATGAATCCCTTGATCCAGGACATCTTTTTAGCATCTTATATAAGATTCTTATATCCAAGGAAAAAGGTCCTAAACTTGCCAGCTTTATTAGGTTAATTGGAAAAAATAAAGTCCTAGAACTTCTATCCGGATACGATTTAAATTAGCATTGCTAAATTTTCTAGATCCTATAAAATTAAAGTTTGCCACTATTTCCATGGAGGGTAATTAGTGATGCAATCCCAAGTCTTTCCCCAAACTAAAAAAATCTTAGGAAACGAACTCTTTGAATCCTTACAAACTAATTTTAAAGGAGATAACAAAGATTTCCCAGAGTACCTTAAAAATTCAGTCCCTGAGCTAGAGATTCGTTTTTCTTTTATTCCGGAATTGGCACAGCTGGAATATCTTTTCTCCTTAAAAAATGAAAATATGGATGATGCCACACCAGTTAAAAACTGCGAAACCATCCTAACTTTATATAAAGACCAAGAAGGGAAAAAGCTTACCCTCAAACCCTCTCTTCAACTTTTAAAATGCCGCTTCCCGGTATGGGAAATTTACAAAACCTTAAAAAAATCTAAAAATGTCCCTAGTTTGATCGAATTTGACTTACAGCCAAAAATCAGAAGCAAGTATTTCTATGTTATTGATAATTTAGAAAATGGCCCTCTAGTCCAGAACGTGTCGAAAAAAATCTACATGTTACTGGAAGGTATCCTCCTGGGTCACTCCTTTGGGAAAATAGCTGAAGAGCTATTTTCCCAATCGGGGGCCATTGAACTTGATCAATCTCTGCAAAAAGTTCTTTCCAGTAATTGGGTAGCCTAATATTTTGAATTTGTTGGAAATTTGGACCGTTTAGGGATATATCTTCAAGGTGCAAAAAGAAGACATACCCCAAAGCGTAGTAAAAAAATTTGATGTTTGGAAACTATTAAACATCCTATCGCCAATTTTATCTATATTTATAATTACCGTTGCCGGCATATTTATCTATAAAATTTTTCAGCAGCACTCTTTAGATTCAATTATGGAACATCTACGTTCCATCCCTACAGTTAAAATTTATCTAGCACTTGGAGTAACCCTAATTACTTACCTTATTTTAAGTGTGTATGATTTTTTAGCGGTCAGGTACCTAGAACTTAATATTTCTAAATTGAAAGTGGGACTAATCTCTTTCGTGGCCTTTGCTTTTGGGAATGCCATTGGAATGGCCAATCTAGCGAGCAGCTCGGTGAGGCTTAGGATGTATCCATTTGTTGGGATCCATCAAAGAGATGTCTTAAAAATTATTATTTTTTGTAGCCTAAGTTATTGGCTTGGCTTCTTTTCACTTGCCGGGGCGGTTATGGCATTTGAGCCCCTGGATCTTTTGGAAAAATATAAACTTTCAGCTGGGGTAATTCGGGGAACCGGTATTGGCTTTTTAGCTGTTTGTCTTACTTATTTATTATTTTGTCTAAGACACCATAAACCCTTTACCATTAAGGGACAGCAAATTGTTTTCCCGCGCTTCTCATTTTCCCTAACCCAAATATTGGTTGCCGCGCTAGACTGGGGTCTTTTGGGACTGGCCCTTTATATTTTGTTACCTGATGGAATCGAAGTTACCTTCTTTTACTTTTTGCAAATTTTTCTGACCGCCCAGGTAGTTGCCGTATTGGCCCATGTACCCGGCGGAATCGGGGTTTTAGAGGCCATGATTATTTATTTTTTAGATCCCCAAAAGAAATTCTCGGGTGAGCTTTTGGCCTGTTTTATAGCTTATCGATCAGTTATGTATCTTCTTCCCCTTACCCTGGCCTCATCCTTTTTCGTCATTTTTGAAATCTACAATAAGAAGTTTAAAATCAAACCAGTTTCCTAAGGCACCAGTTATGAAATTAATTTATGTTTTGTCCCTTTTGTTATTTGGATGTTCTCCAAAGGCACCTGAGGTTTCTAAGATTTGTCTTGAAGGACATATCTATTTCAAATACGCAGATCAACTGGCCATAAAATTAACTGATGAAGGCAAACCCATCAGTTGTGAAAAAGGTCTCTCTCGCAACAGAACCTCCATAGATCAAAATTTAGTAAATCTCTCCCTTGAATGGATAAAATTAGTGGATGAAAAAAGGTTTGACCAAAGTTGGGAATTAGCTGCACCTTTTTTTAAAAATGCAGTAACTAAAGCAGATTGGTCCAAAGCTGCTTCCATGGTGGATACACAACTTGGAAAAATTTTAAAAAGAGAGGCCATTGCAACTTTGGTTACAGGGGATCGGGCCGAGGTTAAATTTAAATCAGATTTTCAAAACCTATCTGGGGTAACTGAAACCCTTCTTCTTTCCAAGGTAGGAGGTAATTGGTTGGTAATAGGGTATTTAGCAAATTAAAATTAGTGGAATAAATTATATGGAAATTTTTAAAAAAAGAAGACAACTCTTACTTGAGCAACTTAACGATGGAATTACCCTAATACCCTCTGCGGAATTTAAAACCAGAAGCCATGATACTGATTATCCCTTTAGGCAAGATTCCAATTTTAAATATCTAACTGGATTTTTAGAGCCTGGATCCATCCTCCTTTTATGTAAAAATCACCCGGAGTTTAAAAGCATTCTTTTTGTACGCCCTAAAGATAAAACCGCTGAAATTTGGTCTGGACGAAGACTTGGAGTTGAGTCCGCTTTAGAAACCCTAGGTGTAGATAAAGTCCATTCTATTTTGGATTTTGAAAAAGAAATTCCGCAATATCTGGCCAACCACAAGAATGTTTATATTGATCTTTTTAAAGATCCTACCTTCTTAAAAAAAATAATCGCTAAATGTAAAAGTTTAAGTGAAGCAAAAAAAATCAAAAAACATTCGCCAAAAAATATTTTCCATATTGGTGACTTATTGGCCAAAATGCGACTGGTAAAAGATTCTTGGGAAATAGAACAAATAAAAAACGCCATATCAATTTCCAATAAGGCCCACCGAGCTGCCATGAGTTTGGCGCGTCCGGGAATTCTGGAATTTGAGGTCGCAGCGGCCATGGAATATCTGTTTAAGAAAAATGGGGCGTCTCATTTTGCCTATGAATCAATTGTAGCAGGTGGGGATAATGCCAATATTTTACATTATACCAATAACAACGAAATTCTAAAGGATGGGGATCTTTTATTGATCGATGCCGGTGCTGAATTTAACCTTTACGCCAGCGATATCACCCGAACCTTTCCGGTCAATAAAAAATTCAGCGGACCTCAAAAAGCCCTCTATGAAATTGTTTTAAATGCTCAAAAGGCGGTGATTGAAAATTCCCTTCCAGGAAAAACTCTTGCCGATAACCACCAAGTGGCCTTAAAAATTCTCACCCAGGGTCTCATTGATCTAAAAATCCTAAAGGGGGGCCTTGATGAAAACTTGGAAAA
>JACCDT010453117.1_pt1 | contig 13863 bp, 12 predicted proteins | sample 7446291 | NCBI WGS metagenome assembly JACCDT01 (sample SAMN15323446, study PRJNA562643) | freshwater metagenome | isolation source: river surface water | place: USA:Blue River Watershed | collected 2017-08-17
AAAAGGTGGTCGCCATGTTTTGAATGCGCGCCGTGCCAAGGGTCGTAAACGCCTCGCTGTTTAAGCAACAGCAAGAAAAAGATAGAAAAGCGAGCAATCAATTGGCTCGCTCTTTTTCTCTTTCCGACGCCAATTTGATTAGATCAATACTGGCTCAAAAACCAAGTAATACCAAACATCTGGCCATACACACCCTTGCTGGTGAGTCTGGCATTGCATTGACCGTTCCCAAAAAGTTAGCCAAAAGAGCCATTGATCGCAATCGAATCAAGCGTTTGATGAGAGAATCTTATCGTCAGAATCTCCTTAACTTAGATGGTCAGCTGGTGGTTTTGAGGTTGCGAAAAAAAATTGGTGAATCCAGCCGAGGCAAGCTAAGAGAGCGGGAAAGACGTCAAATTAAAGAGCAGCTATTTAATCAGGCGAGCCCAAGCAAATGATTGCAAGCTTGTTAAGAGGGCTGATCAGGCTTTATCAGTTGCTGCTAAGCCCCTTTTGGGGGGCGCAATGTCGCTTTCACCCAACTTGTTCTTGCTATGCCATGGAGGCTTTGGAAAAACATGGGGCAATCAAAGGTTCGGGCTTGGCAATTTACAGAATAATCAGATGTAATCCCTGGGCTAATGGTGGCCTAGACCCAGTACCAGAAAAGAACACTAAGAAGTAACAATCTAACACTACAATTCCTGCTTACGCTATTTAATACAGAAAAAACAATGGACATCAGAAAAACCTTACTTTGGGCAATTTTTACAATCTCAGCAATTTTGTTGTTCGATGCATGGCAGCTGCACAACGGTCAGACTTCATTCTTTTCTAAGCCAAAAGTTGAAGCTCAGCAACCTGCTGCTGCGAAAGACGCAACAACAAATGCCCCAAAGGCTGATGTGCCTAAAGCTGTGGCAGCTAATTCAGCTAAACCAAGCGCGCCAACTTTGTTTGCACCAAATAAAACTGGCGAAATCATCACATTAAAAAATGATGTCATCAGTTTGGAAATTGACACTCTAGGTGGCGTGATCAGCAGAGCGCAATTAACAAAGCATTTAGAAGAAGATAAATCTGGCGTTCTAATTTTTGAGCGCAGCAGTGCGCGCCAATACTATGCCCGCTCTGGTTTGGTTTCGGCATCAGGTGTTGAGTTGCCAAATCACACGCAGATTTTTTCAGTTAGCAAAAACTCTGCAGGCAACTCCGTTACTTTGGTTGCTGAAAAGAATGGCGTGCGTCTAGAGAAAGTACTCACGCTTGAGAACGGCTCTTATGTTGTTGATGCAAAGCACACGATTAAAAACTTGAGCAACCCAGCAGCAGATTTAACGTTGTATGCAGAATTGGTTCGTGACAACAGCAAGTTAGAAGAGAGCATGTTCTACGCTACATTCACTGGCCCAGCTCTTTATACCGATGCAGAGAAATTCCAAAAAATAGAATTCACTGACATTGAAAAAAACAAAGCAAAAATTCCTGGGTCTCAGCAAAAAGACAGCCCAACTTGGGTTGCCATGGTGCAACATTATTTTGCTTCCGCATGGATCCCGTCTAATAATTTTCAAAGAGATCTGTATGTAGGAAAGTTAGAAAACAATCAGTACAGAATTGGTGTTCAATCAAAATTAGAAACATTGGGTGTTGGCCAAGAGAAAACAGAAACACTTAAGTTATTTGTTGGTCCACAAGAAGAACACGTTTTAGAAAAAATTGCTCCAGGCCTAGAGTTGGTTAAAGACTACGGATGGTTCACCATTTTGGCTAAGCCAATTTTCTGGTTGCTCGAAAAGATTCATGCATTGGTGAATAACTGGGGATGGTCCATCATTTTCTTGACGATGTTGATCAAGCTTGTTTTCTTCCCACTATCTGCAGCCAGCTATAAATCAATGGCTCGCATGAAGTTGGTGCAACCAAGAGTATTGGAGTTAAAAGACCGCTACAAAGGTGAGCCACAAAAACTTAATCAAGCCATGATGGAAATGTACCGCAAAGAGAAAATCAATCCTTTGGGCGGTTGCTTCCCGGTCTTGATTCAGATTCCTGTTTTCATTGCTTTGTATTGGGTGTTGTTGTCTTCAGTAGAGATGAGGGGCGCTCCTTGGTTAGGTTGGATTCAAGACTTGTCAAAACCAGATACATTGTTTGGTGTTTGGTTTGGCGCGCCTATTGGTTTGTTGCCAATTTTGATGGCTGTCTCAATGTTCATTCAGACAAAACTCAACCCAACGCCACCAGATCCACTACAAGCAAAACTCATGATGTTCATGCCGATTGCTTTCTCAGTCATGTTCTTCTTCTTCCCATCAGGCTTGGTGTTGTATTGGGTCGTGAACAACATCTTGTCAATCGCACAACAGTGGCAAATTAATAAAATTTACGGTGGGGCTAAAAAACCTGCTTAAGTATGATTCATGAGCGCGAACCAATCATTGCTTTAGCCACGGCTAATGGTCGCGCCAGTGTTGGAATAATTCGTTTATCAGGAACAGGGGTCTTGCAGCTTAGCAAGGCCCTTTGTTTTAGAGAGCTGACCCCAAGACACGCAACCTTGGTTCAATTCAATGATGCTACAGGTGAATTGATTGACGAAGGTTTGGCCATCGCTTTTCCAGCACCAAACTCTTATACCGGTGAGGATGTTTTAGAGCTGCAGTGTCACGGCAGTGCCCCTGCGCTTAATCTACTGCTTGATCATTGCCTTCAGCTTGGAAAAAGCATGGGCTTACGATTGGCTCGTCCCGGTGAGTTCACGGAAAGAGCTTTTCTGAATGGAAAAATGGATCTGGCTCAGGCCGAAGCTGTTGCGGATTTGATTGACGCCAGCAGTACCTTGGCTGCCAAAGGAGCTGCAAAATCTTTAAAGGGCGACTTCTCTAAAAAAATTGATGTGTTTTTAAATGCCTTGATTGAGATCAGAGCCTTGACTGAGGCAACCTTAGATTTTCCGGAAGAAGAAATTGATTTTATTGAGCAGCATGACGTCTTTAATCGATTAGAGAAAATTCTTGGGAATATTAAAGAGGTAAAAAACGCAGCTCAGCAAGGTTCGATTATTCGTGATGGTTTAACGGTGGTTTTAGTGGGTCAGCCAAACGTGGGCAAAAGTTCTTTGATGAATGCGCTTGCGGGTGAGGACATTGCTATCGTGACCGACGTAGCTGGCACGACTCGCGATCGACTCAAAGAAACGATTCAGCTGGATGGTGTTCCGCTCCATATCATTGATACTGCTGGCTTGAGAGAGACTCAGGATAGTGTTGAGCAAATTGGTATTGAAAGAACTTGGCAAGCAATCGAGCAGGCTGATTTGGTTTTGCATTTAATGGATCTCACTCAAGGTTCTCAAATATCAAGCGAAGACCAGGACCTAATTAAGCGAATCAAGCTTAAGACATCTAAAAATGTTCCAATAAAAATTGTGTGGAACAAACTTGATCAATCATCAAAACAAACTGCTGATTCTGAAAATGAATTGTTTGTTTCTGCCAAAACCGGTCAGGGCTTAGAACAATTAAAAAGTGAATTATTAAAAGTTGCTGGATGGCAGCCAGAATCTGAGGGCGGTATCTTGGCAAGAAAAAGACACGTTGAAGCCCTCTTAAATGCAGAACAACACATCAAGAATGCTTTGGTCTTATTAAAGGCACAAACATCATCCATAGAGTTGGCCGCTGAAGAAATGAGACTTGCTCAAGACGAGCTTTCGACCATCACTGGTCAATTTTTACCAGATGATTTATTGGGAAAAATTTTCAGCACCTTTTGCATTGGTAAGTAAGGCATGGCCACGCAATTCGATCAAGTTGTTTTGGCGGGTGGCGGCAATCGATGTTGGTGGCAAGCGGGCTTTTGGAATGCTCTGAATGAGGCTATTCCGCAGAGCCCCACAAAAATTGTTGCAGTGAGTGCTGGTGCTGCAACTGCTTGTTTGTTTTCAGCCAGACCTGGCGATGAAGGTTCTCAATGGGGCCTAAATTACTACGCAAAAGCTTTGGCCAATGTTTCAAGCAATGTGGATTGGAAAAACCTTTTCTCAAGTGAGCCACTGTTTCCTCACTATCGCTTGTACAGGGCGGCGCTTGAAAATATTCTGGGTGATGGCTTTGGGCGGATTCAGAATGGCCCAGAGATTTTGATTGGCCTGGCCAAGACACCAAACTATTTAAGCCCCAAACTTTCAGTCGCCATGGGTCTATTGGCTTATGAGCTTGAAAAGAAGCTTCAGCGACCACTTCATCCTCAGTCTGGCAAGCGGCTTGGCTTTTCAAGACTGTTTGTTTCATCCAGGTCATGCGCCAACATCAATGAACTCATAGAAACAATTTTGCAGTCATCTTGTACCCCGCCATTTACCCCAGTGATGTACCGAGATGGACAGGCTATTTTGGATGGGGGCTTAATTGATAATGTGCCGATTGATGGGCTGACCCCAGGAATTCCTGGGGAAAAAACTCAAGAAGCCCTTATTTTGTTAACCAGAAGGTATGACCTTCCCAATCCATTCATTCAAGAACTGCCTGGTTTGAGGCTGACATATATACAGCCAAGCCAAAGGGTTCCTATTTCAAGCTGGGATTATTCAAGACATGATCTGATGCCCCAGGCTTATGAGCTCGGAAAAAGCGATGCTAGACGGGCTATCACTAATGGCATTTTTGTCTAATTGGGGTCAGATTCGGGCGAGGCTTGCAAGGGTAAATAAGCCCAAAAGTGGTATCCTTATGCTATTCCAAATTAACTAACTTACTATGAACCAACCAACGATGAAGGGCGTGGCCACCCTTAATGTGCCATCTTATGTTAAACATCAGAAGTTGATTGACTGGGTGGCCGAAGTTGCTGCTTTGACAATGCCAGATAATGTTTATTGGTGTGATGGAAGTGAAGAAGAATACGATCGCTTGTGCGCTCAAATGGTTGAAGCTGGAACACTAAAAAAGCTAAATCCAGCAAAAAGAAAAAACTCTTATCTAGCCTGTTCAGACCCAAGCGATGTGGCAAGGGTTGAGGACAGAACCTATATTTGTTCAAAGAATAAAGAAGATGCAGGCCCAACCAATAATTGGATGGACCCTGCAGAAATGCGCACGACGCTACAACCCTTATTCACAGGTTGCATGAAAGGCAGAACGATGTATGTTGTGCCTTTTTCAATGGGGCCTCTAGGATCTCCAATTGCTCATATTGGCGTTGAGTTATCAGACAGCCCGTATGTTGCTATCAATATGCGCATCATGACTCGCATGGGTAAAGGCGTTTTTGATGTTTTGGGTACCACTGGTGATTTCGTCCCTTGCGTTCACACAGTTGGCAAGCCACTACAGGCTGGTGAAAAAGACGTGGCTTGGCCATGCAACAGCACCAAGTACATCGTGCATTACCCAGAAACTCGTGAAATTTGGTCCTTTGGTTCAGGTTACGGCGGCAACGCATTGTTAGGTAAGAAGTGCTTTGCTTTGAGAATTGCTTCAACCATGGGTCGTGATCAAAACTGGTTGGCTGAGCACATGTTGATTTTGGGTGTTACATCACCTGAAGGTAAAAAATACCATGTGGCAGCAGCGTTCCCATCTGCTTGTGGAAAAACTAACTTTGCCATGTTGATTCCACCGCAAGGTTATCAAGGTTGGAAAGTCACCACCATCGGTGACGACATTGCTTGGATCAAGCCACGCAAAGATCCTGTCACAGGTAAAACGCGTTTGTTTGCGATCAACCCAGAAGCAGGTTATTTCGGAGTTGCTCCAGGTACCAACACATTGACCAATGCCAATTGCATGGCGTCTTTGAATGAGAATGTTATTTTCACAAACGTGGCGCTAACGGATGATGGCGATGTTTGGTGGGAAGGCATGACTGACAAAGCCCCCGATCACCTGATTGATTGGCAAGGTAAAGATTGGACTCCTGCAGATGGTGCAGCAGGAAGAAAAGCATCACATCCAAACGCCAGATTTACTGTTGCAGCAACAAACAATCCAGTGATTGATCCTGAGTGGAACAATCCGGATGGCGTTGCAATTGATGCATTCATTTTCGGCGGTCGTCGTTCAACAACAGTGCCATTGGTAACCGAAGCGCGCAATTGGGTTGAGGGTGTTTACATGGCATCAACCATGGGTTCTGAAACAACCGCAGCTGCTGCTGGTCAGCAAGGTGTTGTTCGTCGCGATCCATTTGCGATGTTGCCTTTCGCTGGTTACAACATGAGCGATTATTTCCAACATTGGTTGAACATGGGTAAAAAGCTTGAAGCAGAAGGCGCAAAATTGCCAAGCATTTACTGTGTTAACTGGTTCCGTAAGAACGAAGCTGGCAAGTTTGTATGGCCAGGATACGGTGAGAATATGCGTGTTCTAGCTTGGATGCTTGAGCGCATTGAGGGTAAAGCAAAAGGCGAAGAAAATATTTTTGGCACAACACCTTCACACAAAGACATCAATTGGGCAGGTCTTGATTTCAGCGAAGACCAGTTCAAGCAGGTGACTTCAATTGATAAAGCTGCATGGCAAGAAGAGATGAAGTTGCATGATCAGTTATTTGATCAGCTGTCATATCATTTGCCAAAAGAATTAGTAGAAACAAAGCAGGCCCTAGAAAAGCGCTTAGCCAGCTAATTCTTCAGTAGAAACAAACAGCCCCTTGTTTGAGATTTCAAGCAAGGGGCTTTTTTATTGTTGATTAATTTATTTGATTCAGCGGTCTTATCTTGTTACCAAGAGAAGGCGCCTAATTAGTTGGCGCGTTTTGGAATCATGTTCGCTGGATTGATGTGGGTGCCAGCTCTGATCACTTCGTAGTGAAGGTGTGGACCTGTTGATCGTCCAGTATTGCCAACCTTGGCAATCATGTCACCACGTTTAACCGTTTGCCCTACTCTGACCAATAATTGGCTTGCGTGCGCGTAACGTGTTTTAAAACCTTCTGCATGATTGATTTCAACTAGGTTGCCGTAGTGCCCATCCCAGCCAGCGCGACTCACAACGCCGCCGGCAGAGGCAAGAATTGGTGTGCCCACGGGCGCAGAAAAATCTAAGCCTTCATGCTTTGCCATGGTGTGCAAGAAAGGATCTAGTCTTAAGCCAAAGCCACTGCTCAAGCTGTAGTTATCTTTAACAGGAATGCCCGTTGGCAAGCTATTCAACCAGGTTAACTGTCTTTCCCAAAGGGCGCTGATTTCAGAAACGCTCTTCTTGAACTCTGTCATGTCTTGAAGCGAGCTATCAAGAGCATCGATCAAGCGAACATCCTTTTGGATTTTCACTTCAGGAAGTTTATGAGGACCACCCTTGCCATTGCCGCCAGGAACTTGGGATTTAACCGCGCTTGGTGTGGCAATGTCCATGAAACGATCTTTTAACTTTTGAATCTGAACAATTTCATCAGAGGTCGTTTGTAGCTTTTCCTGAATTGCTTGAAGGCGCTCTTTGTAGGCTTGTTCAATTTGATCTTGTTCTGCTTGGGTCAAAACACCACCCATCGCTCTGGCTAAATCAGGCCTTGCTTCAATCGCAATTCTTAAGCCAACAAAATGCAGAATACCGCCCGCTGCCACTAAAAGTGCTGCGAGAATACCAACCGCAATTGAAACGGTTCTTAAGGTAATCGATATTTTTCTTACCCGGCCTGTTGGACCGGAAACCCACATTAACTGCATAAATCTTGCTCATTTTGATCAGACATGCATTATAAAGGCTCCCATGAATATGCCAACACCCTCTCAACCATACGATGCAATTGTGATTGGCGGGGGTATTGCGGGCGTATCGATCATAAAATCATTAAAAAACAATAACTTAAATAATTTTTTGGTGATAGATTCAGGAAATTCACCGGCTCAGGGTACCAGCGGGCATGATGGTGCACTTTGCCACCCCTACGTTGGTAGAGGCGCCTCACGTCTTCAACGTTTGAGCATGATTGCATTCAATGAAGCCAAACAAATCTGGGCAAATTATTGGTCTGGTGCTGGCGTTTTGCATTTGGCCAGAAACGCAGAAAACCATGATAAAAAGCTTATGAGTGAGCGCATACTATCTCAGGGATTCAACCATAAAAATGCTCAAGTGGTTTCTGCTACTGAAGCTAAGGCACTTTGTGGGGTGTCATTGGCAGGCACATTTTTCCCAGAAGGCGGCTGGGTGAACCTCAAGCAAATCTGTGACGATCTGTTTTCTGAGTTAACAGACCAGCAGGTCAGGATGTCATGCACAGTTGCAAAGATTGCATATCGTGACAAATATTGGGTCGTTTATGACGAAGACCAAAAAATCATTGGGGTGACGCCGAGGTTGTTTCTGGCGAGTGGCTTAGGCGTTAAATCTTTGGCAGCATCAGCACAGATTGATTTGCCCCTGAAGCCAGTGCGGGGACAGCTATCAACCTTTGCCTACAAAAAAGAAAGCTCATGGGCAAAGTACCAACCAAGGGTTGCACTTTCAGGTCAGGCGTATTGTTTGCCGCCAGTTGAAATGAAAGATGGGTCTTACCAATGGATGCTTGGATCAAGTTATGACGAGCATGAAGAAGATTTAAATGTTTGGCAGAAAAGCCATCAAGAAAACTTGAGTCTGATTCAGGAAATGCTGGGCACTGAATTTGACCTTGCAGAAATTGAACCAGTGAATGCGTTTGTTGGGATACGTTGCGTGGCCAGCGATCGTCTGCCAATCATGGGGCCTGTTAAAGGGCGCCCCGGTTTGTATGTCTTGACCTCTTTGGGATCAAGGGGTGTGATGTGGTCTGCACTCGCCCACCAGATGTTCACAGAACATCTGGCAGAAGAGATCCGTCACTCAGCTTTTTTGGATACGCGCTTTTTTGCGGGCGCGCGTTTGACTGGTTTAGGTTTGTCAGAAGATTTGGTTTCTGCTTTGCTGCCTGCACGCTTTTTAGCGGGTGCTTCAAATTCGAAACCAATTTTGCCATCCGCTTGACGTGCCAAATACGCTTTGAACCCGCGTCCGGTTCTGGATGATTTGAAATTAGTTAATAAATCTGTTTTACCTTCATTCAAAAGCTTGGACACTTGCTCTTGAGTGATCTCTTGTTGCAAGACCACTTTGCCAGTAGAGAAGTCACAGGATTTGTTTGGGCCAACACTGCGTTCGCAGAGATATTTCATGCCATGCTCATAAACTGCACCTGAGCATTTGGGGCAAGCGCCCAATGAAGATTGACCAGTGAAATCAACATCCTCATTGTTGTCTTCATCGCTGTTACCAAAATCAAACTCAAGTTTGTAACCAGCGTTTGGGTAGTCTTTGTCGTCTTCAGGAATGGACACCAATTTAATGATCGCAGCAAATGGGCGCCCCATCTTGCTTCTAAAACCTTGGAGAGGACCGATCTCTTTGTTCTTAATGAACTCTTCGGCTTCGTGATATTCAAAAGCGCGACCACCAGGTATTTTGCTGATAGAAAAGCCACACTTTTCACAAGCAAAGCGACGGTAGTTTTCTTTGACCAAGCCGCCACAATGAGGACAAGGTGTTTTTAAGTCGGCATAGTCACCGGGAATCGTGTCGCTGTCATATTCTTTGGCACGCTTAACAATTCGTTGAGTGATCTGCGCAATTTCTTGCATGAAGGTATTGCGATCAATTTGACCTTTTTCCATCAATGCAAGTTTGTGCTCCCAGTTGCCTGTTAATTCTGGATGAGTTAATTCTTCAACGCCCAGACCTCGCAACAAAGTCATTAACTGAAAAGCTTTAGCAGTCGGAATAATTTCTCTTGCTTCGCGAACCATGTATTTCTCAAATAGCAAACCTTCAATGATCGCGGCTCTGGTTGCAGGCGTGCCCAAGCCTTTTTCTGACATGGCTTCACGGAAGTCTTCGTCATCAATGAGTTTGCCGGCACCTTCCATGGCAGATAAAAGCGTTGCCTCTGTATAGCGTGCAGGGGGTTTTGTTTTTAATGGGTTTGGCGTGACGGACTCAGTTTGAACCTTTTCATTCTCACCGACCACCACAAGTTCTTTATCGTCTTGCGATGATTTTCCATAAACCGCCAACCAACCTGGATTGATCAAAATCTTGCCATCTGTTTTGAATAGATGACCACTTACTTCGGTGATGCGAGTGGTGACCTTGAATTCAGCCGATGGGAAAAAGATCGCCATGAAACGACGAACCACTAAGTCATAAAGTTTTTGCTCTGGCTCAGAAAGGTTTTTCGGTGCCTGAAGCGTTGGGATGATCGCAAAGTGATCTGAAATTTTGCTGTTATCAAAAATCTTCTTATTAGGTTTCACCCAAGAGTTGTTCAAGATTTGTGATGCGTGCGGGTAATAGTTATCAGAGCTCTCGGCCAGCATTTCTAGGGTGCTGGTCACTGTAGGAAGATAGTCCTCTGGCAAAGCGCGCGAATCAGTTCTTGGGTAAGTAAGAACCTTGTGTCTTTCATATAAAGCTTGAGCCAAGCCCAAAGTGTTTTTAGCAGAGAAACCAAATCTAGCGTTCGCCTCACGTTGCAAGCTGGTTAAGTCAAAAAGCTGTGGGGCTGCTTGAGAACTTGGCTTTGACTCTTCAGTGACCTTGCCAGTTTTGTCGTGACAAGCAGCAACAATACTTGCAGCAGCAGCTTCGCTCCATAAGCGACTATCCTTTTTCTCAGGATCTGCATTGGCATCTTTAGAGTCTTTTTTAAACTTAGGATCAAACCATCTGCCCTGATAAATACCTGCTGCACAAATAAATTCAGCAGTGACTTCCCAGTAATCTCGAGAGACAAATTTTCTGATCAGCTCTTCTCTTTCAACCACGATTGAAAGAGTTGGTGTTTGAACACGTCCTACGGTGGTTAAGAAAAAGCCGCCGCTTTTACTATTAAATGCAGTCATGGCACGTGTGCCATTGATACCAATTAACCAATCAGACTCTGAGCGGCAACGCGCTGCATTCGCAAGGTTGAGAAGTTCTTCATCGCTGCGTAATTTACTAAAACCATCTTTAATGGCTTGAGGCGTCATCGATTGAAGCCATAAGCGCTCAACTTTTTGAGTGGCTTTGGTGTGTTGTGCGATCAAGCGGAAAATAAGCTCACCCTCTCGACCCGCGTCACATGCATTGATCAAGCGATTGATATCTTTGCGCTTAATTAGTTTTTGTAAAACTTTTAAGCGAGCTTCTGTTTTGGCAATTGGGCGAAGGTCAAAGTGAGGCGGAATCACTGGTAAGTTAGCGAAGGACCATTTGCCTCGTTTTACTTCATACGCATCTGGAGCGGCTATTTCAAGCAGGTGTCCAACGGCAGATGAAACAACAAATTGATCACTTTCAAAGTAATCCTCATGTTTTGTGAAGCCACCAAGTGCGCGAGCAATATCCGCCGCAACCGATGGTTTTTCAGCAATGATTAAGGCCTTAAAAGGTCCAGTTTGAGCAGTTGTTTTTGCCACGTGACAGCTTCCCCAATGGGTCTAATTAAATGAATTTCCTTTTTTCATTATTAACCGATAAATGGCAAAGAAGGAAATAATTAAGAAAACCCATATTCCTGATCAGTCATTAGTCATTGATTAATAAGGGTTATTTTTGAAAAAACCGTAATTCTTCAAATATATCCTCAGGCCTTTCAACCAGCTTGGCCCCTTGTTTGATGAGCTCGTGACACCCCATGGCTTGGGATTGATGAATTGAATGCGGAATTGCAAATACCTCTCGTCCTAGATCGTTGGCATATTTAGCGGTTGTCAAAGACCCAGAACGTATCGCTGCCTCAACCACCAATACCCCCAGGGATAGGGCGGCAATTAGTCGATTTCTTTGCCTAAAGAAGTGGGGTTTGATGATGGTGCCAGGGGGATACTCTGAAATTAGTAGGCCTTGACGAGCAATTAATTGGAACAGGTGCTGATTCTTGTTGGGGTAACAACGATCTAGACCTGTTCCGCAAATGGCAATAGTTGAGAGTGATGATTTGGTGTGCAAGGCACCCCTGTGGGCAGCTGAATCTATGCCGTCGGCTAAACCTGAGATGACGAGTAAACCATGATGAACAACAGCTTTTGCAAAATATGTCGCCGTTGATAGGCCCTCATTGGATGCTTGCCGAGAGCCAACGATGCCAAGTCCAGGGGTTTTCAATGCCTCAAGATTCCCCAGGCAGTAAATTTCTTGTGGGGCATCAGGCAAATCTAGCAATCTCCTTGGATAATAGGGGTGTGATTGTTTAACGGTGATAATTGTGTTCATAGATATGAAGTCTATGAATTAAGATTGCTTGAACTATCAGATAACCATGAACTTATTTGTAAGAATTTTCTGAAATGGCTGCATTACCTATTCTTTGTTACCCAGACCCCCGTTTACATACGGTTGCAAAACCTGTTGTCGCGGTGAATGATGCCGTTCGGAAGTTGGTGGCCGACATGGCTCAAACCATGTATGAAGCACCCGGTATTGGGTTGGCTGCTACACAGGTAAATGTTCATCAGCAAGTCATCGTGATTGATTTGTCTGATGAGAGAGATCAGCTACAGGTTTTCATCAATCCAGAAATTATCTGGAGCAGCGAAGAAAAGAAAGTTTGGCAAGAGGGATGCTTATCCGTGCCAGATTTTTTTGATGAAGTTCTGCGCCCATCAGAAGTAAAAGTTCGCGCACTCAATTTAGAAGGTAAGTCATTTGAAATACATGCCGATGGATTGTTGGCAGTTTGTATTCAGCATGAAATGGACCACCTCAAGGGCAAGGTGTTTGTTGAGTACTTGTCATCATTAAAGCGCATGAGAATTGCTGGCAAACTGAAAAAGAAAACAAAAGCAGGCGCTCTCTGATGTTGAAGGTTGTATTTGCAGGAACCCCTGAATTTGCCAGAGTTGCATTAGAAGCGATTGTTCATGCAGGACATGAAGTGGTGATGGTCATGACTCAGCCTGACAGGCCTGCTGGGCGAGGAATGCAATTGCATGCCAGCCCAGTTAAGCAGTTTGCTTTAGAAAAAAATATTCCAGTCATGCAGCCGACTTCACTCAAGGTAACGGGTTCTTACGCACATGAAGCCAGAGAAGCTTTGAGCGTATTAGAAAATCTAGATTTTGATGTGATGGTGGTCGCTGCCTATGGTTTGATTCTGCCTCAAGAGGTGTTTGATATTGCAGAGAAAGGTGGCCGAGCAGGCTGTTTGAATATTCATGCCTCTTTGCTACCACGCTGGCGCGGAGCTGCTCCGATTCACAGAGCGATTGAGGCTGGTGATCTTGAGACCGGAATTGCGATCATGCAAATGGATTTAGGTTTAGATACCGGTGCAGTGATTGCCATGAACAAAATGCCAATTGCCCCTAATGAGACAACTGCAACACTCCATGATGCATTGGCAAAGATGGGTGCTTTGATGATTGTGGAAACCTTGAATCGATTTGCACAAGAGCGATGTTTGAAGTCTGTTCCTCAAGCAGATGAAGGCATCACTTACGCTCACAAGATCATGAAGGATGAAGCAAAGATTGATTGGCAAAAAGATGCCAAAGAAATAAATTTAAAAATCAGAGCATTTAATCCTTTTCCTGGAGCAACTCTGCTCGATGGTGAGTCTGTTATCAAAGTTTGGGATAGCTCACTAATAGATGATCAAGTTCAGAACGAGCCTGGAAAGATCATGAACATCTCTCAAGCCGGTGTGCAGTTGGCCTGTGGGAAAGGGAGTCTTTTATTGACCGAGTTACAAAAAGCTGGCGGTAAAAAGACGTCAGCGTCCCAGCTTGCCCAATCTTTTGGCTGGAAACCGGGCCAAGTGCTGAATTAACAACCCCAAGCGATAATCAACAATTAAGAGGGGTATGCTAGTGAATTGTATTAATTTTAGAATTTCAAAATCTGTTTTCAAGAAGGATTTTAAAGATGTTTAATTGGTTCAAGA
>JACCDT011881020.1_pt1 | contig 13854 bp, 11 predicted proteins | sample 7446291 | NCBI WGS metagenome assembly JACCDT01 (sample SAMN15323446, study PRJNA562643) | freshwater metagenome | isolation source: river surface water | place: USA:Blue River Watershed | collected 2017-08-17
CCGCCTGACTTAACAGGTCGCGCAACAGTCTTTAGCGCGCGTAGTTCGGCTCTGCGCTCGAGCAGAAGCAGTTGTAGCAAGAAGGCTTCATCAAAGGTTAAGCGCGCCTTCGAGAGCTCAGCGCTATCTAGATCAACTGGGTTATGTATCTGAGCCAGGGCCTGATGTGCAGATGGGTAGTTAAACTTCTCAAGAATATGTTGCGGCATGAAATCTGGGACTTCATCTAATGAATCAATGGCTAGCTTTACACATTGCGCAATCTTCCATGATGGGAGTTTTGAACTTGCGGGATATACCGGCAGAAACTTTCCAGCAAAATCTGCAACCGCAGAATCGACGTCACTTCCATCAGGAACCATTTCATAATCTGGATGTGCCAACTGGCGTTTGCCGTTGAAAACTCCAACCTTTCCCGCAAATAAACCTTGTCTGCCAACCCGCAGTTCTTTCTCGCGCCAAGCCTGATTGAAGAAAGTTAACGACATCTTTGCGCTGCCATCGGTGACGATGACTTCGAGGATGCTTCCCTTGCGTCCCTGCAACTTGCGGCTACTCGAAGAGTAAATCTCCGCCAATACCGTTACTTCATCGCCTTCTTTAAGTTCTGCAATGTCGCTTAGCTCTCCTCGTACTAAGTAGCGTCGCGGATAATGATGTAATAAATCAGAGACTGTGCGATAACCGAAAACGGTATCTAAGACCTTGGCAGTGCGATCGCCCACAACGTTTACTAATTTGGCATTCAAATTAGCTTTATTGGAGTTAGGCGCCGCAGACATAGCGCCTATTCTCTCGCGAGAGTTACCGTTCTACCCGCTTTGCCCCACCCGGAATGGGTGATAATGATCAGAATACGATCTGCATAGCGCTCTAGAATGCGTTCTTCAATGCGTGCGGCTAGTGCGTGATCTAAATGTTCAGTCGGTTCATCAAGAATCAATATCGCTGCTGGCGATAACAACGCTCTGGCTAGTCCAAGACGCTTAGCTTCTCCCCCGGAAAGAGGTCTTCCAAATTCTCCTACAACTGTGTCGAGCGTAATTCCAGATAGTTCGACGAGATCAAGAACTCTTAGTAATGAGGAATCTGATGCTGCCTGATCTGCGATCTTCAAGTTTTCACGGATAGTGGTGTTGAAGATATGCCCTTGCTGAAGTGAGCCAACCATAATCTGACTTAGATTTGAGATACTCGAAACTTCGCAACCATTTACCGTTGCACTACCGCGATAAGGAAGCGCTCCTAACAAACCCATCGCCAGCGTTGATTTACCAACGCCACTTGGGCCCTGCAGGACAATTACACCGCCTGGAGTCACGCTAAAGGAGATAGGTTTCATAAAGCTGCTATCCCAATAAACTTGCAAGTCTCTGACTGAAAGACTCTTTACTCTTTCGAGGAGTGAAGCCTGCAGATGGAGATTTTCATTCTCGATAGGAGAGAATGAATTGATTCGTTGTTGTGCAGCAAGAGCTTTTCCTGCTGCAAACAAGTTCGGATACCAAGCAGTTATCGGTTCGAAAAAAACAAGTGGTAGGAAAATAAGCATTGCTATACCAACTAAGACGATCTCATCGTGCATCTGAAGATCTCGGGCTATCCAAAGGGCTGAAGTTATTGAGGCTCCAATGATCATCAGAGTTATGAGATTGGCAAAAGACGTTCGTCTAGCCAAACTCTTTTCAAAAGAGAGTATCTCCCTTTCTCTTAGATGCGCCGATTCAAGGCTCTTATCTAAATAACCGTACATACCCGCCTCAACGATTCCCTCAGTTGATTCGAGAATTGACTGCGCGTAACTACTTTCTAACTCTTCAATACTTTCAGCGCTTGCCTTGCAGAGGCGTTCTATATACCAAGGGATAATCCAGAGCGTCAGAACTGCCGCCGGAACAGTAAAGGCGAGAGTTTCAGGTCTAACCCAATAGCCAACTGCAATACCAGTAGGAATTGCAATCAGAGCGCTGCGATACGGCAATGTAACTCTTAACTGATATTCCTGAACTCTCTCGACATCATCGACAACTGCCTTAACCGCTTTTCCGGAGTTGATCTCGCGAGATAGTCGTACTCCGGTCTTACTGAGCCTTTCATAGAGAGCTACTCGAAGCGAGGTGAGTTTCTTGAAAACCGCTTCATGGCTCATTAATCGCTCTGCATATCTAGCAACTGATCGAAAGATGCCGAAGAACCGCACTAAAACTATGGCAACAGTAAGGGTCAAAATTGGTGGCTGTTGTGATGCCATAGTGATTAACCAACCACTGGAAATGGTTAGACCAGAACCGCCAATGTAAGCAAAAGCTCCCAAAAGCGCGGCTACCCACATACGAAAAGGAAAATTTTTCATGCGGAAACAACTTCCCGTAACGCTGCTTGTTTGATGGAAATAACTCGATCATCAGCATGAATCATTGCGGTGTCGTGCGTTATGCAAATCAATGTCGAGCCTTCTTTAACAACCCTGCGGAGCTCTTTCATTACCAATCTGGTACTTGCCTCATCAAGATCTGCGCTTGGCTCATCCGCGATGATTAGAGCTGGTTTAACAAGTAGCGCCCGAGCTATTGCGATTTTACGAAGTTGGCCGCCAGAGACTTGTGCTGACTTTTCACTTGCTCCGCCTACATGGGTTGCGAGCCCTTGCGGTAAATCAATGAGATCAAGGCCAACCCGACGAAGTGATTCAGATATCTCAAAATCACTTATCTCAGATTTCATCGCACGAAATTGTTCGGCGATTGTTCCAGGTGCTAAATGGGGTGTCTGTGGGATCCAGCCGACCACCTGCTGCCAAGAAGTGCTTAATTCTGGGGACAGAATAACTTTGCCATCAAAGATTCTCTCAATAGTAATTTGAGCGTTATAAGTTAGGCCAAGTAAGTTCTTCACGAAGGTTGTCTTTCCAACACCAGAATCTCCGGTTATGAATACAACTTCCCCGCGCGAAACTAACGAAGCCGGTAAATTCGATTTAGGAATGCCTGGGATGTCTATTTGCCACTCACTCCAAGAGATGCTTTCAAAATTTGCGAAATCAATTTCTCTCTGTGCGACTGGCTCGCTGGTTGAAGAGAATAACTCTTCGATCTCATCAAGTGCTGCCTTGCCATCAGCTGATGCATGGAAGAGTGATGCGGCGCTTCTGAGTGGGAAGTACACCTCTGGAGCCAAGATAAGAACCGTGAGACCTGGAAGAAAAGCCATCTGACCATCGACAAGCCGTAAACCAATTGCCACTGCGATCAGAGCAACCGAAATCGTGGCACAGAGTTCTAGCGCCAAAGCTGATAGAAATGAGATTCGCAGAACCTTCATAGTCTCACCGGTGTATTGGTCACCCATCTGCTGAATGCGCCTTGCTTGGGAGTTCTGGCGACCAAATATGCGCAGCGTTACAAATCCGCGAAGAGAATCTTCAAAATATTTGGAAAGTGTCCCGAGGGTGGCCCATTTCTTAGCCACTGAATCTGATGTGTATTTTCCAATCAAAGCCCCAAAGATTGGGATCAACGGAAGGGTGAAGATGGCTATGAGTGCCGATGTCAGATCCAATAGCGCGATCGTGATGATTACCGCAATTGGGGTGAAGGTGGCAGAGAACATTTGCGGCAAGAAACGACCCAAGTAAATATCAAGAGAGTTAAATCCTTTAACCAAAAGGTTGGATAAAAGAGCTGGCGATGTAGCCGTAAATCGTGGAAGGGCGGAAGTTACAGCATGCCGTAGTTGCGCCTTAATCTTTATCGCTTGAAGCGTTGTCCAGTACTCGTACTGAGATTGAAAAATCGCGCGAAAAATCCAGAGCAGGAGTACAGCAAGAATTTCTCGCTCAACTTGCGAGTTTCCCTGAACGAGTGAAACAACAATATTCGCAATTAGAACCGCTAAGGCAATTATCAGACCCGTTGAAATTACAGAAGCGAGTCCGATAACTAGAAATAGGCTGCGACTACCGCCTTTATCGAGCAGTAGCCGCAGGTGTCCTGATTTCATTGATGCAATACGTGTGTTGCAGTATCCAAGATTCCTCTTTCGGGATTAGAAATCTGTGAGGCGCTAACTCGCTTGCGGAATACCCAGTACGTCCAACCCTGATAGATCAGAACTAAGGGAGTCATGATGACTGCAACAACGGTCATCACCTTTAGTGTGTAAGGAGTGCTCGAAGCGTTATTGATTGTTAAATCAAATTGCGATCCAAGTGAGCTTGGCATTACTCGTGGATACAAGGCATAGAAGAGATCTGCGACGAAGATCAGGATCGCGGAAGCTGAGAAAACAAATGCCCAACCTTCGCGGCGTTTTAACGTTGCAGCTAGGCCCGCTACCCAGGCTAGGGCAACAGCAGTAGAAAGTGCTGCCACCTTTATGTTGAGTGAAGGCAACATGAGGTTTGTCCAGAGCAAGAAAGCAACTGCTGCAACTGCAGCAACTAGTCCTAACCGAAGGGCGAATTCATGTGCGCGGTCTCTAATCCCGCCGGCAGTCTTTAGCGATAAGAAGATCGCGCCATGGGTCAGAAATACCGTCAGAGTGACCACGCCACCTAACAGGGCATAAGGGTTGAGAAGATTGAAGAATCCTCCGACATATTCAATGTATCCATCTGCTGATTTCTCAAGTGGAACTCCGCGGACGATGTTTGCAAACGCTACGCCCCAGAGAAGTGCGGGTATAGCGCTGCTAATGACAATTGCTACATCCCATCTTTGGCGCCATTGCGCCTTTCCATACTTGCTGCGGTATTCAAATGCCACACCGCGAACAATTAGTGAAACCAATATTAGGAATAAGGGAAGATAGAAGCCGCTAAAGAGCGTTGCATACCATTCTGGAAATGCTGCAAAAGTAGCCCCTCCTGCAACTAGAAGCCAAACTTCGTTCCCATCCCAAACTGGCCCTAGCGTGGTCAAAACTGCGCGACGATCGGCTTCGTTACGTGAAACAAATGGAAGAAGCATCCCAACGCCGAAGTCGAAACCTTCGAGGATGAAATATCCGATCCAGAGTATTGCTATAAGTAAGAACCAGGTAGTTTCTAGTGACATTTTCGATACCTCCTAGTAAGCCATCACGAGATTTTTGGATTCGGAACCACCAAGTCTTGGATCTTCATAATCCAACTCTGTTTGTGGTCCATTTTTAATTACCCGTATCGTTAATCCAACTTCGATAAACGCTAAGACTCCATAGAGAAGCGTGAAGGTAACCATGGTGAATAGAACGCTGCTGGCAGAAACCATTGGACTTACGCCATCAGCCGTTCTGATTAATCCGAATACTGCCCAGGGCTGTCGGCCCGCTTCAGTAAAAATCCAACCAAAAGAGTTGGCGAGAAGTGGAGTAAATGGAAGGAAGATCATCGCTGGTAAGAACCATTTCCCTCGTGGTGTTCCACCGCGACGCATCTGGAATAGCGCGAGTAAACCAAATAAGAAACCAATTCCGCCAAAACCGATCATTAATCGGAAAGACCAATAAGCCAAAGGAATATTTGGTGAGTAATCCCCAGGGCCATAAGTCTTCTCATATTCGGCCTGAAGGTTATTTACCCCTTGTACCGTTCCGTTGAAATCTCCTGTAGAGAGAAAGGAGAGGACTGAAGGAATATCTATCTGGAAGACAGATCTTGAGCCATCTAAGGTGCCAACTGTTAATAATGAGAAAGGCGCAGATTCTGTTGTTTCGTACAGAGCTTCAGCTGCAGCCATCTTCATAGGTTGTTGTTCGGTCATAACCTTTGAAGTTATATCTCCAGATATAAAGACTAGAAGGAAGCTGATCATCATGGTGATCAATCCAAGTTTTAGGGTACTGCGAGACATCTCAACATCTTTTTTCTTGGTAAGCAGCCATCCAGAAATTCCCGCAACAAAAGCGCCAGCCGTAAATGCGGCAGAGGGAATCGTATGAAAGAAGGTAACCAGCGCGGTCTTCTGAGTTAAGACTTCAACGATGCTGGTTAGCTCGGCTCTTCCCTTTTCAAGATTGATTCGATAAGCAACTGGATGCTGCATCCAAGCATTAGCAGCCAGGATGAAGTATGCAGAGAGAATGGTTCCAAAAGAAGCGATCCAAATTGTTGCTAAGTGCAATTTCTTTGGCAGGCGATCCCAACCAAATATCCAGAGACCCAAGAAAGTGCTCTCCAAGAAGAAGGCGAGAAGGCCTTCCATTGCCAGCGGTGCTCCGAAAATATCTCCGACGAATCGACTGTAGGAAGACCAGTTCATACCGAACTGAAATTCCTGCACAATTCCGGTAACTACACCGATTGCGAAGTTGATCAGAAAAAGTTTTCCAAAGAATTTAGTGGCCCGAAGGTATTTAACCTTGGCGGTGCGATACCAAGCGGTCTGTAATCCCGCGACTAGGAATCCCATGCCGATTGTGATCGGCACGAAGATAAAGTGATAAACGGTTGTAATAGCGAATTGCCATCTTGCAAGATCGAGTGAATTCATCGAACTCAACTCTCCATTTCTGAGAAGGTGTTCTTACTCAGTTCTTATCTTGCGCCCGTCGCTCCATCTAAATAGCAAAAAATGGTGTGGCACCTGCCACCCCCGTTTTTTTACGCGTAAATTCTTGAGAGTCAGCACTCATTTATAGCCAATTAGCCACTTGGCTAGCCTTCTTGCTACCCTTACGCCCTGTTCATTAAGTTCATTAAGTTAAGGATCTAAAAGGAGTAACGCTGTGGCATCAACATGCGATATCTGTGGCAAAGGGCCCAGCTTTGGAAATAACGTTTCACACTCTCAGGTAAAGACTCGTCGTCGCTGGAATCCAAATATCCAACGCATCAAGACACTTGTCGGTGGAACAGCTAAGCGCCAGAACGTCTGTACTTCCTGCCTCAAGGCCGGAAAAGTTTCTCGCTAAATCCTTTTCTAACTAATTTTCTGCTTAGTTAAGAACGCTTTTTAAATCCAGTAGGGCACTTTGGCTTAACGCCAGTTACCTTTCTAAGCTGGTTGCCCTTAATACATGAAATGGTTGTCGCCTTTGGCGTTGGCGATGGCTTAGGTGAGGCCGTTGTCCTCACGGTTCCTGAAGCAGACATATTGCTCGCGTTCTGGGCAGAAGATGCAAGTACGTCATAACTCGGATTAAGTGAGATATCCAGCATCGGATCTGGAAATTCAAATCCAAAGACCTGAATGATGATGCGGCCATTTTTAACGGCAACTGTCTTTGTTGCGGCTGTAGACCCACCTTCATTGGTGCGAACAGAAATGAGTAGCGCTGATGCAGCATCTTCTGGTCTCGTTAGCCCCCAAAGCGCAAGCGCGTCAGCAGATGAGATCGTCGCATAGTAGAAACCTGTATTGACAGTCTTTCCATCTGGCGAAAGTCGCGGAGCAGATGCTTTATAACTCAGAGATTTCTTCTCAGAATTCCAAACTGGAGTTGAAAGTTTGCACAGACCATTAGAGCCGACATAGATCTTGCCGCTGCCACCTTCAAAGGAGAATCCCAGCGGATCGTTAGATGGAACTAAAATTGATTGAAATTGCGTGACTAAGGCAGACGATACGCCCGCATCTCCGGAGCAATCCTTTGTATTTTTAGCTTGCGGAACTTTTACTGGGTAGCCAGCAATTTCAAATACCCCTGATTGGACATCGACAGTGGCCTCAGTAGCAATGCCATAAGTAACGCCTAATTTAAAGTCAGAGATTCGCATCTTTACTGAAATCACCGCATCGGAATTTAGATTCACGGGAGTAGTGGCGCTTGTGGTGGTAGCCGCTAGCGAAACCTTATTTCCAGGAGAGAAAGTTGGCTTAGCATCTAAAACAATCCAAGGAACAAATTCATTTGCTGCTTGCGCTTCTACATAAAGTCCGTCGTAATTTTCATTTGTAAAAGCGCCATCTGCGCTCCAGCGTCCCGGAAGATCTTTACCCGCTGCAACGCCATTTGTATTTCCAGCAGCGCTGCCTTGAGAACCAGTAGCAACCCAAGTAAGTGCAATCGCCTTACCGCCAGATGGAGTAACGCTTACTGATTCAATGCAATATGCACCGCCACCAGCTGAGCAAGGTAAGAAAGCACCCTTTGGAAGTGTGATGCTGGCATTTGCTGATGTAACTCCAACCAGAATTGCGGAAATAGAAAGTGCGAAAGTGGCTAAAGTCGCTACAAATGATGATCTTTTCATCTCACAAAATTATCGCCTTGACAAAAGGTAGGCAATAGCACCGCGCCTGTTTTTATGTGTTTAAAAAAATAAAAAATATGGAAATCGGTGCATAAAAATCGAAGGGTCTTTTTAAAAATGCTGCCAAGCGTTGGCTTCGACGCCTGCTGGAACGTTCGCAAGGCCCGTTCCTTCGGTAACTTCGCCGATTAAAAGCCCTGGCAGATGTGAACCTGTTGCCAAAAGGGCGTGATCCTCTCCCCCCGCAAAAATCCAACTCCAGATATCTGCATTTAACTTCTGCGCTACTTTTTCGAGTTCTGCAAATTCAACACTCGATTGAATTTTCGTAAGGTCGAAGTTAAAGCTAACCTTTGAAGCTTCAGCCATTTGCGCAGATTGAATAACCAGGGCATCGCTTACGTCGCAGAGCGCGCTGGCTTTTGAAGCATCAAATCCATAATCAATAGTCGGCGATTTAAATTCGCTAAGCGCTTTTTGCACAGGCGCGCCATCTTCTTTAATCCCAGATCCCAACAAAGCCAACCCAGCCGCAGACCAGCCCGTGAGCGATGATAGATAAATACCATCTCCAGGTTTTGCCCCACTGCGAGTTATTGGTTTGTTGGTCGAACCAATTGCAGTAATTGAGATGACTAGTTGGCCAGCGCGAGAGATATCTCCCCCGACAACATGGGCTCCTGCAAGATCTGTTTCGAATTTAATCCCACGTGCGAGTTCGGTTATCCATTCCATACTTTCCGACCCCGTTAGAGCGACAGCAACAACCAAGTAGTCGGGCTTCGCGGACATCGCCAAAACATCTGCCGTATTTGCCGCCGTTACCTTGCGCCCAATTTCAAAAGCGGAAGACCATTCGGTGCGGAAGTGAACTCCTTCAACTGCCATATCGGTCGTCAAAATCTGGTTTGCACCGCCCGTAACTACAGCTGCGTCATCTCCGATACCGATAGATATACGGGGATCGCCACTAGCAAAAATCTCTTTCAGCGCTGCAATTACCTGCGCTTCTGTGTAGCGGTTATCAGAAATTGCCATAGCGCCAAGACTAGAACATGGGGTACCTTTGCGCTTACCTTCAACGGCGAAGTTCTCACGAGAAAGGCAGACCACTATGTCAGTTCAGGCATACATCTTGATTCAAACCGAAGTTGGCAAGGCATCTAGCGTTGCAAAATCTGTCTCTGCTATCGCCGGCGTTACATTGGCTGAAGGAGTTACAGGTCCTTACGATGTAATCATGCGCGCAGAGTCTCCATCAATGGAGGAATTCGGTCGCGCGATTTTGTCAAAGGTTCAGGCAGTCCCGGGTATTACACGTACCCTGACTTGCCCAGTTACTTACTAATTACCAGCGACTTTGATTAAGTAAAGCTTTAATTACCCAAGACCCCGTTGTTGCGCGTAAGCGCAGCGTTAAACAATTGGGTAATCACTTCTGAATACCTAACTCCGGTAGCCGCCCACATCTTTGGAAACACTGATGTGGCGGTAAAGCCTGGCATCGTATTTAACTCATTAATGATTACTTCATCGTTATCAGTTACGAAGAAGTCCACGCGAGCAAGCCCGCTGCAGCCAAGTGAAATAAAGGCATCAACGGCCTTCGCGCGAATCTGATCGCTGAGCTTTTGATCAATTGGTGCTGGAAGTTCAATTGTTGTGGCCGAATCAAGGTACTTCGCCTCAAAATTATAGAAATCATATTTTGGATCGATTTTAATCTGGCCCAGCAAAGAAGCTTTGGCCACGCCATCGATCTCTAAAACAGCGCACTCAATTTCTCTGCCACGGATTTCTTGTTCGACTATTGCCTTTGGATCAAAGCGATGGGCCTCTTCAAGCGCCCCAGCGAAATCAGCAGCAGAGTTAACTTTTGTGGTTCCACGACTTGATCCACCGCGCGCAGGCTTTACAAAGACTGGGTAGCCCAGTTGATCTGCCAGCTTTTGAAGACTCGATTTATCTTTTGCCCAATCTGATGCACGCGCCACAAAGCCTGCAGCAACTTTTATTCCTTGGGCTGCAAAGATTGGTTTAGCGAATGATTTATCCATGGCAACTGCAGATGCCAGGACACCTGAACCAACGTATGCGATATCGGCCATTTCAAGGAGTCCTTGAATCGTTCCATCTTCACCATATGGGCCATGTAAGAGTGGAAAAACGATTTCGATATTTAGATTTTCTCCACCGCTAATAAAGCCATCGGCAGCTAATGCGACAGGAGTTCCTGAATCGGTGATTGAAGGAAGTACGCCATCCTTAATTGATAGTGAGTAGTTTTCTTCGAGCAAGAACCATTTTCCGCTCTTGCTAATACCGATTAGGACAGGTTCGAATTTACTTCGGTCAATTGCAGATAGCACTCCCCCAGCAGAGATGCATGAAATTTCATGCTCGCTGGAGCGACCACCGCAGATAATTGCTACGCGCTTGGTCATCTGATGAAGTTCTCTGCTTTGGTGGTTATCTCCATTAAACGTTGCAAAGCTTGGGCTGGAGTAAGTGAACCGTTGACGATATCTGCAACTGATTCAATAACTGGCACTTCTACACCAACGCGGTGGGCGATTTCTACAATCGCTCCAGAAGAAGCAACGCCCTCTACGGTTCTGGCTCCTAGCGCAACGGCCTGCTCCATAGATCCAGTCTTGCCTAATAACTCACCGAATGTGCGATTGCGTGAAAGAGGCGAGCCACATGTTGCAACTAAATCGCCCATGCCAGCCAGCCCTGCCGCGCTAAGTGGGTCCGCACCGTGCGCTGCACATAGCCGAGCCACTTCATTTAGACCGCGCGTAATTAACATCGCCTGGGTGTTCTCTCCAAAACCCATTCCGATAGATATACCAACAGCCAGTGCAATTACATTCTTAATCGCACCGGCTAACTCGCAACCTAGAAGATCTACGGATGTATAGACGCGATAGTAAGGAGTGCGAAAGAGATCTCGCACTTGTTCAGAAATCACTTGAGATGTCGCTGCGGCCACCGCACCTGCCGGCTGGCGGAGCACAAGCTCGTCGGCCAGATTAGGGCCGGTAATCATGGCAACGCTATGCGGACCAAGAATCTCCAGAATTACTTCGGTCATACGTAACTGCGTACTGATTTCAATTCCCTTTAATGTACTAATTACAAGACACCCTGGTGAAAAACGCGGTTTCCATTCTTTCAAAGTCTCGCGTAACTGCGATGATGGAATTGCCAAGACATAGTTCTCGCTATGAGCAAACGCTTCATCCAAACTCGAAGTTGCCTTTAACTCAAGAGGTAAGGTGTGGTGGGCTAAATACTTGGCATTGGTATGCGCACCATTAATTTCATCGATAACTTCTTGATTTCGGCCCCACAGCAAAACATCATTTCCGGCATCGCAAAGAACTTGCGCCATGGTAGATCCCCAGGCGCCTGCTCCAAATACCGTTACCTTGCTCATGGATTTAAATCCGCTCCTTAACGCTGCTTCTTCTTGAAGTTGCCGGTGCGCGGCAGATCAGAAGTATGCGGATCAAAGATTACTTCAGGTCGCTTCTCACCACGAATTTCCTCTAATAAAGTTGTAATTTCCCGCATAACTTTTGCGGTTGCATCAATTAGCGCTTGCTGATCATCTTCTCTGCCATACCACTGGGATAGATCAACCGGCTTTCCAGCTTTCAAGGTGATCTGAGTTCTAGGGAATAATTTAATCTTTTTCGAATATGTCGGCATCAATACTTGAGCACCCCATTGTGCAACTGGAATAACTGGTGTGCGTGTACTAATTGCAAGACGAGCTAAACCAGTTTTTGCAACCATCGGCCAATGGTCTGCATCGCGCGAGAGCGTTCCTTCGGGATAGACACCTAAACAATGCCCTGACTCAAGCAGGCGTTTAGCATGATCGACAGCCTTTCCTGCATTTGGTGTTTCGCGTTCGACGGGCACTTGTCCAGCAGCTAACAAGATGCGACCGATGATTGGAACTTTAAATACGCCAACTTTGCCTAAGAATCGCGGTGCTCGGCCATTCTTATAGAGGAAGTGGGCAAAATTTAGGACATCAAAATATGAGAGGTGGTTGTTGGCAACTATAACTGCGCCGGTCTTTGGAATATTTTCGGCGCCGATCCAAGTTCGCTTGGTAATCAAGTTAATGATTGGAATCAAAATAGACGAGCAAATCTTAAAGGTGATATTTGTACCGAGAGGATTACCGGTAGGTGGCGCATATGAAACGCGCATCTGAGCCATAACGCAATATTAGTGGGCAAAGAAAAACTGGGGCCAGCAATCGCTGACCCCAGTTCTATAAAGTTTTATAAAGTGAGAAAGAATTACTTCTTCTTCTTTACAACCTTCTTTGCAGCCTTCTTAGGTGCTGACTTCTTCTTTGCAGCCTTCTTTGGAGCAGCCTTCTTAGCTGACTTCTTAGCGGCCTTCTTTGGAGCAGCCTTCTTAGCTGCTGGCTTTGCAACAGGCTTTGGTTCTGGCTTTGGAGCAGGACCTAGCTTGCGCTCACCTGAGATGACATCCTTCAAGCCCTTTGCAGGCAAGAAGCGAGCCTTCTTTGAAGCTTTGATCTTGATTGTTTCGCCTGTGAATGGGTTACGTCCCATACGTGCTTTGCGATCAACCTTCTTGAACTTACCGAAATCGTTGATCATTACATCTTCACCTTTTGCCATAGTGCGTGTAATTGTGTCGAAAACGATTTCTACAGCGTGTGCTGCTTCCTTCTTGCTGTCGTTGAAGTGTGGGGCCAACGCGGCAATGAACTGGGCCTTATTCATCTAAATCCCCTTAGATTTAAGCGTAAATTAAGCGTTCGCTTAACTTGTGGCTAAAACTTAAACCTTTTAACAGGGTGATAGCGATATTAACGTGGGCGTGTCGCAATTTGATATTCTCAAAAAAATGCACTTTTTACGCGCAAAAAACTCTCATTTACAAGTTGAGGGTTGAACAGAAAACGCTCACCCCATCTACGAAGTGAGCGTTTTACGCTGGTTTTCACGCTTAAAAAACGCGAAAAAGAATTCAGTTAGGTTGTTAAATACGAATTGGCAGTGTTTTTGGCTTGTAAGCAGGACGTTTCGCTTCGAATGAATCGATCGCATCAGTGTGCTTTAGCGTCAACCCAATGTCATATAGGCCTTCCATAAAACGCCAGCGCGTGTAATCATCGAGTTCGAAGGCAATCGTGGTTGATCCATATGAAACTGTTCGTGTTTCTAGATCTACAGTGATTGAAGTCGCTGGGTCGTTTTCGATAGTTGTCCAGATCGCTTCAACGGCTTCCTGAGGAAGGATCACGGTTAGTAGTCCACCCTTGAGTGAGTTACCACGGAAGATATCGGCGAAGCGGCTTGAGATGACTACCTTAAAACCGTAGTTCTGTAGCGCCCAGACCGCATGCTCGCGAGATGAACCGGTGCCGAACTCAGGACCGGCAACCAAGATAGTTCCGCTCTTGTACTGCGGTAGGTTCAATACAAACTCTGGATCGTTGCGCCAAGCAGCGAATAATCCATCTTCAAACCCGCTACGAGTAACGCGCTTTAGATAAACGGCAGGAATGATCTGGTCAGTATCAACATTGCTGCGGCGAAGTGGGATCGCAGTGCCGGTGTGCTTAATAAATTTTTCCATTGCCATGATCTTTACCGATCCCTTTCTTACAAATCTGCCGGTGA
>JACCDT010830802.1_pt1 | contig 13850 bp, 8 predicted proteins | sample 7446291 | NCBI WGS metagenome assembly JACCDT01 (sample SAMN15323446, study PRJNA562643) | freshwater metagenome | isolation source: river surface water | place: USA:Blue River Watershed | collected 2017-08-17
ACAACAAGTTTGTCATCTGTTCCGAGTTCAAGATCCTTCCGTGCTTCTGCAGGGATGACGATCTGTCCCTTTTCATTTACGGACGCAGTACCATAGATTCGATGTTTATGCATGTAGTAAATCTCTTACTTTTCGTACACGACAATATAGGAAAGAGCAGAGTATGTCAAACACGTAGGAATACATCCGTTGTCAGCAGGTTGTTGCTGCGCTATAGTTTCCACACATATCCGCCCTTAGCTCAGTTGGTTAGAGCACAGAGCTTATACCTCTGGGGTCCTTGGTTCGAGTCCAAGAGGGCGGACTTGAAGAAAAAACAGTGCCTGCGCACTGTTTTTTCTTACAAGTCCGAGCCGTAGCGATGTTTGCCGACCGCAAGGAGGCAAACCGCGAGGCGGGGTCGCAGGTACTTATGAACGTAGTGAATTAGTAACCTGTGACGACAAGTCCGAGCCGTAGTTATGTAAAAAGTAAGGGCCGGCAAGTCCTATGGACTGCCGGCCGAATTGAGGGGTCCTGTGTTGCAGATTCAGCTTCCATGTTGAATCTAGACAGTTTGGATCACCTCCTTAGTGGTATGTAGCTTTGCGCCAAGCAAGAGCTACTCCTCGTTGGAGTGGCACCATGCCATTCCAATCCGCTCTCAATGCTAAGACTGTTTTTCTAACAAGTCAATCAGTGTGTGTCTATATATAAAGAAACCCCTGTTGCAATAAATGCCAACAGGGGTGTCCGTGGGGAGGCGAGCGTCGGTAGGGGAGAGAACCGAAAGTCTCGCGGGTGCGGACGTTCCGAGTGTACTACTTCAAAATAAGGTGTCAAGAGTATCACCGTAAAGGGTCTTTCACATTGTTATTTTAATATGCCAGTTTCTTAATGATCGGATGAATATCTATCAGAAGTTACTCCATATGAAGCTTCTCACTTAGAGTCATTACTTTTTCTCGTATAAGCGCGTATTGTTTTAAATCAGGGTCATTTTCAATAAGGGTGCGTGCCTCTGTCCGTGCAGCTTCCACAAGCTTTATATTCTTGAGTGCCTCCATGCCGATATCAGAAAGTCCAGACTGCTTAAAGCCATATAGATCACCGGAGCCACGGAAGGTGAGATCATACTCAGCAAGCTCGAAACCGTTTTTAGCGGTAGTGAGTGCACCAAGTCGTTCACGGGTTTTATCACTCTTACTTTCGCTTACTGCAAAACAATAGGCTTGATGTGTGCCACGAATCACACGTCCGCGAAGTTGATGCAGTTGTGCAAGACCAAATCGCTCAGCGCCTTCAATGATTATGTTCGTTGCGTTAGGAACGTTTACCCCAACCTCGACAACTGAGGTGGCAACAAGAATGTCAATTTCATGTGTTGCAAAACGTGCCATAATCTTGTCTTTCTCTGCAGGTTTCATCTTGCTATGCATTACTGCAACGCGATACTTTGGGAAGACTTTCTCTTTCAAGCGTTTTGCTTCTGCAATAACTGATTTTGTATTCAATGCTGTTTCCTTTGCTGGGTCAGGCTCTTCAATACGTGGACAAATGACGTATGCCTGTCGCCCGCTTTCAAGCTCTGTGCGTACATGTTCATACATTGCGTCTTGTGTATCCTTTGTGACAATCTTGGTGATTACGGGCTTTCTTCCTAATGGCATTTCGTCTAAAAGCGTGAGGTCAAGGTCGCCGTATGCAGTGAGTGCAAGCGTACGTGGTATTGGTGTTGCAGTCATGGAGAGAAGGTGAGGCATCCGTACATCTTTCTTTGCGAGGGCCTTTCGCTGGTTGGTGCCAAAACGATGTTGCTCATCAATGATAACAAGCGCAAGGTGCTTGAATTCGACCGATTTATACATCAAGGCATGGGTACCAATAAGGATGGGTACTTCACCATTCTTAACCCACTTAATGAGTTGTGCTTTTGCTATTGGTGTCGGCTTTGTTGAGTTTGTCTTTGAAGGGAACTTCATGCAGCCGCTTCCTGTAACGAGGCCTATTTGAATAGGGAGGTGTGCAAAGTAGGTGATGAAGGATTCAAAGTGTTGTTTCGCAAGAATTTCGGTTGGTGCCATATAGGCCACCTGCAAATTACCAAATGCAAGCCCTGTGTTCTTTGAGTATCCTTCAGGTGGTCGTGACGTGGCGACGGCGTATGCTGCTGTTGCAGCAACAGCAGTTTTGCCACTACCCACATCGCCTTCAAGAAGGCGGGACATTGCATGTGTTCCTGCGATATCTTTGAAAATGTCGCGGAGTGCCTTCTCCTGTGCACGAGTCAAGGGGAAAGGGAATCGCTCCACGAATGCATCAATGTGTGCTTTTTCGGTCTTGAATTGATAACTTGCGGCACTGTCAGACTGCGCACGCTCCTGTGCCTTAGCGGTTTGGATATAGAAGACTTCTTCAAAGGCAAAGCGTTTCCGGGCACTTTCGGCATGACTTGCTTTCTTTGGAGTATGAATCCATTGAAGTGCTGTTGTGAGTGTTGGCAGATTGTACCGCTTCAGCATCGCTTCGGGGATTGGGTCAGTAATAGTGTCGAGTATGCCTCGTTCAAAACATTTCTGTACAGTATGGAAGAACCACTTTGAGGTGACACCCTTTGTTTCACGATACACAGGATAGATGGTTTCATCATGTACTTCTGTGCCAGTGAATATAGAATCATGACGGTCGATAGGGAGTGTTTCAAGTTTTTCAATCTCAGGGTTGGCAAGGTAGAGCTTGCCTTCAGCACCGGTTACTTTGCCTGCGAGCTTTACATACATGCCGTCCGTGAGCATCTTTGCGAGATAGGGCTGATTAAACCACATGATTTTTATGCGCGCGGATCCGTCTTCAACCCAACCTTCAGCGATTGGTACTCGACTCTTCCACGCTTTACGTGTTTTGAGGCCGCCAATGACACCAAAGACGACCGCGTCGTCTCCCTTGATGAGGCCGCCTACTGATTGAATAGACGATATATCCTCGTATCGTTCAGGGAGGTGCATCAGAAGATCGAGTACGGTCTCAATACGAAGGCGCTTGAGGGCGCGCATGTGCTCCGCATCGATACGGAAATGTTTTGAGAGTAGATCATTCGGGTGCATGAGAGTAATAGTAGCAAATCAAATTGGTACTGAGGTGTGCGTATCGTATACTGTATCCCTAATTCAATCATTGTATGGCGAAGAATACTGCACGAAAGATAAAGAAAGACTATGGAAAGCTTGCGCTCGCGCTCCACAAGAAACTTGGGGGTAAACTTGAAGTTGTATCAAAGCGGAAATTAGAGACACGTGATGATTGGAGTACTCTGTACACACCCGGTGTTGGTACGGTCTCACTGTTTCTTGCAAAGCACCCGAAGGATGCTCGCCAGTACACCATGAAGAAGAACACAATTGCCGTGATTTCAGATGGTTCAGCAGTTCTAGGACTTGGAAACATTGGTCCAATCGCAGCACTCCCTGTCATGGAGGGCAAGTGTGCCATCCTTAAAGAGATGGCGAATGTCGATGGTATACCCATTGTTCTTGATACACAGGACACGGAGGAGATCATAAAGACGGTGAAACACATTGCACCGGGTTTTGGGGGTATCAACCTTGAAGACATTGGTGCTCCCCGATGCTTTGCGATAGAGGATCGACTTAAGAAGGAGCTTCCCATACCTGTCATGCATGATGATCAGCACGGAACCGCAATTGTGGTGCTTGCAGGGCTTATTAATGCAGCAAAGGTGGTCCATAAGAAGCTTGAGAACCTCAAGATTGTTGTTGTGGGTGCTGGTGCAGCAGGACGAGCTGTCACACTGCTTCTCCTTAAGGCGGGCATAAAGGATGTCATTGTAACGGATAGTGTAGGAGCTATTGTGAAAGGACGAGCTGGTATGGCGCCATACAAGGAGGAACTTGCAAGACGCAGCAATCCTCGGAAAATCGCTGGTTCTGTTGCGGATGCGGTAAGCGGAGCCGATGTGATTATTGGTGTTTCAGGTCCAGGAACAATTTCTAGGAGACATATTGAGACTATGGCTAAGGATGCAATTGTCTTTGCACTTGCAAACCCTATACCAGAGATCCTTCCAGAGGATGCGTTCAATGCAGGTGCGTGTGTTGTGGCGACGGGTCGGTCAGATTATCCAAACCAGGTTAATAACGCTCTCGCTTTCCCTGGAATATTTCGTGGAGCACTTGATACGGGTGTAAAAAAGATTACAGACGAGATAAAGCTTGCTGCTGCAAGAAAGATTGCCTCTCTCGTGAAGAGGCCGAGTGCGGGGGAGATTGTGCCAAAGGTGACCTTTCCAGGACTCGTGAAGGCAGTTGCGAGTGTCATTAGATAGGAAAGTGCTGATTACAAAGAGGATAAGCAAAAATACCTCAAACAAAGCACGCGAGCGAAGAGTTTTTGAACATGATCTAGAAAAAGGCGCGCCCGAGGGCGCGCCTTTTTCGTAATTATAGAGTCATTCCTATGAAAGGTGTTTTGAGACGAGCTTAGTCATTTCAAACATCGTAACAGTCTTCTTTCCACCGAATACCTCTTCAAGTGCTGCATCAGCGTTGATGTTGCGCTTATTTTTTGGGTCCTGAAGGTCATTCTTTTTGATGTATGCCCAAAGTTGCTTTACTACCTCAGAGCGAGGCATTGGGCCTTTGCCCACAACTTTTGCAAGTGCATCGCTTATCTGCATTGGCTTCATGAACGCTGAGTTTGCTTTTGCCATAATGTGCTTAGTTTTTTTAACTTGTATCTTCTCTCCGGCTTTCCTCCACAAGCGGGATGTGCCTGTATTGTACGTTATGTGGCCTCTCTGTGAAGGGGTTGGGTGGATAATTCCCGATAATGTGGTTTTTAGCCATAATTTAAGGCATAACGCAATAATAATGTATTTATGTCAATATTGCGTGCTTTCAGGACAGCGTTATGCTGTCCTGACCATGAATGCATGCTGGAATCGGGCTGCAGGGTTGGAGGTTTTAACGTCGTTTTAAAAGCGCTGAACACTTTCGTGTTCAGCGCTTTTTGCACCCCTGTTATTCGGAGCCAGTACGTATTTTAAATATAGGAGGTTAATAGCAATCAATAGTTTAATACATATGTATATCTCTGCTTATCAACGTATTACGAAGGTATTCGCATTTCTTTCAATACTCGCACTTATAGGTACAAGCATACCCGTGAGTGTTACGACTGCATTTGCTGAAGAGTTTGCTACAACAATTAGTGAGGAAACTCCATCTGAGGAGTTGGGAGGGGCTGCTACACAGGATTCAACTGAGTCCGATGAAGGTACAGAAGAAGAGGTGAATGCCGACATGTCCGCAGATGCAGGTTTAGAGACACCAGAAGCAGAAGCATCTTCCACCACTCCAGTCTCAGAATCAGAAGTAGAGAAAGTAGAACCTACTTCCCCAGACTCTGAGGAATCAACTCAAGCAGTTGAAGAGCGTGAGAATGCTCCAGCAGGTTTTGTCATAAACACCGATGGTGTTGCAACTATTGAGACCGTTGCGCTTGGTGTCACATACACGGCTCCACAGAATAATCAGGTTCAGGTCACGTTCACGAGCTTGCCAGAGGCACCAGGAAGTCTCTCCATACAAGAAGTACTGCTCACTGACGAGCAGGTAGCGCAGCTCGGCGCATTGAGCAATGTTGCCTACGACATCACCTCCGACATGGAGAATGGTACGTTTGCATACGATCTCGTGCTTCCGCTGCCAGAAGGCGCGAAGGATGATGCGCAGGTGGTTTTTGCTGAAACTGCAGCAGATCTGATCGAAGGCGATATCGAGACTATCGCAACTGAGAAGCTTGATGTAGCTACTGAAGAACAGACGGTTGCAATCAGCGAGCTCGACCACTTCACTATCTTTGTTGTTGCTTCATTTGAAGAAGTGCAAGTTACACCTCCTGATACGGGCTATAACGGCGAGTGGATCGCGTGGGGTGCATCAGACCCGATGGTAACTCAGGTTCCAAGCGGAACAGACGGAATCACTTCCAGTGAAGGAGATTATCATGCAGTTATTGAATCAGGTGCCTATACTGTATGGGATGGCTATAAAACAGTATTTCCAACAGGTGGCTACGATACACGTGTTGATGTATACGTTGACACATCACTTGCGACAGGGCTGTTGTACGATAAACGTATCGATTACTCCTCTGCAATCAGCAATACTTCAGGATCTCATCGTCGTGATTTCATCTTCCATCTTGGAACGCATCCGCTCCAGGCAGGAAAGTGGTTCGTAAGCGCCTCAAATAATGCGCCAGGCTGGCCAGGAAATCCATTCCGCAGTCCAATTACGCTCACAGAAACTGGTTGGTACACGCTTGAACATCAATTCCGTGATGTCGGAGGTGTCCTTGAGGTAACCCTTAATATCTACAAAAAAGGCGAGGTATCTCCGATCGGAAGCTGGGTGCTCTCCAATCCATCCGATATTATTGGCACAACAGTCGGCGGAAATCGCTACGGCTGGTTTATCGACACAGGATTCTTCTTCCGTTTCAATGAATTCGCGATTGATAACGCGGAGATTGAATATGAGGCGCTTCCACAGAACGAGCAGATTGTCGAAGTAAATTGGAGTGAGCTCAATGGATGGTCTGCTGCAACTACTGGGGGTGGCGATATTGATTTCATTCATTCAACGAGCTCACAGATCGGCGATCAGGCGCTCAACCTCACGACTCAGAGCGACGTTAATGATCGCGCATCGCTTGCGCGTGTAGAAGACGTAGATCTTGCTGATGTAACAACACTCAAGTACAGCACTAAGCGCGGCGCAGGATTCCAAGCAGAAGGAAATGCGGCATATCGCGTCCGTATTGATGCTGATGGTGATACTGGCACAACGAATGATGTTGCAACGCTTGTCTATGAACCTTATTGGCAAGATGGCGATGGTGACTTCGGCCCGATCACTAACGACTTATGGCAGACATGGAATGTGTTTGAAGGTACGTTCTGGGCAAGTATTCCGAGTGGGAATACAGTTGCTGGCTTAACGAATGGCGCGGGCGGACCTCCGTTCTACAGCATTGATGATGTACTTACCCTTCATCCAGATGCAAAGGTAATTGGTATTAGCGTCGGTGTTGGTTCATACAACCTGAATTACAACATCCTAGTTGATGCGGTTGTCTTCGGATACGAATCAGACACAGCGTTTGAGGTAACTACGTACGACTTCACGGTTGATACCGTACCACCTGAAACACCAGAAAATCTTCGATACGATAACCCCGCAATTTCTTGTGGTGGCTTCACGAACATTAACTATACCTATCCAAAGTGGGACGCAGTCAGTGACGCAGTGAGCTACGATTATCAGGCGCTCTTTAATGGATCAGTTGTGTTTAATGCGAACTACACAACGAACGCTCACCCTGGTGGCTCATTTGGCGGCGGACAAAACGGCCTTTGGGGCTTTCAAGTGCGAAGCGTCGATGCTTCTGGCCTCAAGTCAGAGTGGTCACCTGTTTGCGAAATCACGCTCGATACGGTAGTGCCTGCAACTCCGGTACACGTTTCGCCAGCAGACAACAGCACACTATACGTCAACGACTTCTACTTCGACTGGACTGATGTTGCTGATATCTACGAATACGAGTTTCAGTCATCACAGGATCCCGCAGTTGATGGAAACGGTGCGCTTATAAACGGCGTTTGGAATAACAAGGCACATGGAGCACCAGATCGTGACTTCCTTACTTCTTCAACGATCCACTCATACGGTGCAAACGGTACGTGGTACTGGCAGGTGCGTGCGATTGATGAGGCAGGTAACATGAGTCCATGGACTACTCCTTGGAAGCTGACTATTGATCTCGATGGACCAGATCCTGTGCCTGTAAGTGAGATTCTCTATCCTGTTGCTGACGGAGATGTCGTAAGCGGCACCATTGCACTCGAGGCATTCTACGCAGATGAAGATGATAATAATGACGGTGTGCAGTGGGCAGTCCGTTCAGGAACCTGTGCAGCAGGTACAGGCACTGTACTCGGTAACGTTGATGGTCACAGTGACGTCTTCACATGGGATTACGAGAATTTCCTCGCATCATTCGATACGACACTTGTTGCAAACGGATCATATTGCTTTGTCTTCAATCCGACCGAAGATGCAGGAGATCCAAATCAGCGTTTGACACGTACCTTCACGGTAGAGAATGAGATTCCTGACACAACTGCGCCTGCAGTACCAACTGGCCTTGCATGGACCGATTCAAGTAGTAACAATGTTCCTGACCACGGTACAACTGCACTCTACGCAGGTACTGCATCATGGAATGCAAATAGCGAAGATGACTTCAGTCACTACATCTACAAGTATTGGAATGAAATTGATGCATCTCCATATGATGATGAAGCAACATCATGGACACACACATTGTCTGGAGTAGGAAACACAAGTCTTGGAGGAGTATTCAATCAGGGTGAAGGGGTACATCACTTCTGCATCGTTGCGGTCGATACGGCTGGCAATGCTTCAGCATGCAGTGAACCATTCACCATTACGTACGATATTTCTGATGATGACGGTGGCGATGAGGGCGATGAGCTGACACCAATCACGATGTGTAAGTTCGTAGCTGACGTACCGCAGGCAGGATGGGGAATGACACTCTCAAATATCACGCTCGGTGAAGGCTTCGTCTCGTACAGCACTACAACCGATGAAACTGGTTGTGTAACTATCTCGGTGGATCTTGAAGATGGACCATGGACAGTCGTTGAAGAAGATCGTTCAGGGTATACGCAAGATTTGGTTACTGCCTCACACGGAGACGTGTTTCCTGTTGGTGAGTCAGATACCGAAATGTGCTTCTTCTTTGAAGACTCTGAGTCAGAATCACAAGAGTTTAGCCTTGTTGCCTCATACGATGAGGAATCTGCATACAACTGCAACTTCTTCAACTCGCAGAATGTAGTGGATACTAATGACGATGAACCATCTTTCACTTCAGGCACACGTGTTGGTAGTCGAACGTCTCGACCGCAAGGGCAGGTTCTTGGAGCATCAACTTCGATAGAAGAAGGTGACTTCTGCATAGAGCCGTATCTTACAGAGAATCTTGGTATCAATCGTCAAAATGATTCTGCACAAGTTGTGCGTCTTCAGGAGTTCTTGAATGAGCACATGAGCGCAGGTCTTGCGGTTACAGGGGTTTTCGAGACTTCAACAGAGCAGGCAGTTATGGCCTTCCAGCTTCAGTATGCTGTTGATGTTCTCACTCCATGGGGTATCACGAATGCTACTGGCTTCGTGTATCACACAACGAAGAAGAAGATTAATGAGCTCGTCTGTGCACGCGCATTTCCACTCACTTCAGAACAAATGGAGGAAATTAGTCGAGTGAAGAATCAGCTTTCTGGAGGTATCGGCACATTCAGTGTGCCCACACAACCAGAGGAAACAGTTGCGGGAGCTGCAACGACTTTGAGCGGGCAGGCAAGCGCCACTTCAGATGAGGTAGGTACTTCGACAGATACCACTGAGGAACAAAAGCAAGACGAGGAACAAGGCTTCTTTGGTGGCCTCTGGAACTCGCTCTTTGGTAACTAGGACGCTCATACATAGAGGACAAAACGCGGCGCAGAAAGCGCCGCGTTTTGGTATGATATGCACAATGAAACCGACGCTACTCCAAAAAGTCGCCATGGCGGGAATGTTTTTACTCATCCTCATTTCATTTGCATTTGCGAATCTTCACTCATTTCTCTGGGTCAACTCAGCGTGGCTCGTGTCTGCAATACTACCTGCGGTGGTAGTTTCCGAAACAAACTATGCACGTGCTGAGGAAGAATTAGATCCCTTAGTACGCAATGAAATACTCGATAAAGCCGCTCAAATGAAAGCGGAGGACATGGCACTTCACGGATATTTTGCGCACCAAAGTCCCGATGGCATCTCTCCGTGGCACTGGTTCAGAGAGGCTGGATATGAGTATGCTTACGCAGGGGAGAACCTCGCGGTACATTTCACCGATTCGCGGGCGGTCGTAGACGCTTGGCTTAAGTCACCGACGCACCGCGCTAATATGATGAATGGTACGTATCGTGAGATTGGTATCGGATCTGCAAAAGGCACGTACGAAGGACATGACACACTCTTTGTCGTGCAGCTCTTTGGTACGCCTCGAGTTTCAGAGCCAACACCCGTTGTGCGCAATGAGGTTACCCCTACACCAGTAGCGGTTGCGGTCGCCGAGGAACCTATTGTCACACAACCTGAAACTACGACAGCGTTAGTAACTCAATCGGGAACAGTTGTTGTTGAGAGTTATATGGCTACTGAAGTGCCTGGTGCAGTGGTAGCAGAAATTGCAGCTCCACCGCAGCAAACACCCATGGAGAGTTCATTCTTTGGACGAATGGCAACTTCACCAAGTAGTGTGCTCCAGTTTACATACATACTCGTTGGATTCATTGTAATCTCACTTCTGTCCTACACACTGGTGTTTGAATGGCGTCATCACCATCCGCGCGAAATGGCATACAGTGCAGGACTCTTGATAGTCATGATAGGTCTCTTTGCCCTTCACTCATTCATTGCACAGAATGTGGTAATAGCCTAGGTCATACATTATAGATAATAGTAAAGGACCCGATGGCAAGTATGCCATCGGGTCCTGACGTGAATCTCTTTTGGATCAGTCTAGCTGACCTTGCGTATAACGACAGTGTCGTCATCTGCAACAGCAGTGAAGCCGAGAAGAACCTCAACACTCGGAAACTTCTCTTTGAGAAGCATCTGAGCCTTCTTGAGGGTATCTGCGTGAAATGCCTCTTCTGCAGTAGGCTCGGTGAACGTATGGCCGCATGAGCCATATTTGCCACATGCCTGATGTCCGAGAAGGACAATGCGTTGTACTTTGTGTGCGCTCACTGCAAGTTCAAGGTCAGCGAGCAAGATGTCACGGCGCTCGTCTCCGAAGAGTACAAGATTACCCGCAGCACCTGCCAGCCTAATGTCGTCGAACTCCGTGATGCCGAACGTATCAGCTATTGCTTTAGGGAAATGTTCCCGAAAGCGGAAGTCAATACACCCGACTACTGCGGTGTCCGTCGTATGCTGATCCAACAGTTTTTTCTGCATAAGAATCCTTAGTTAATGAGCGGAAAGCCCACGCGATTCTAACACTATTTGTTACTTTATCAAGGGATTTGGGAGTAGGAATCAACATGCATGAATGGTGGAAATCCATACGTTAATGAAATGACGTATTGGTATACTTAGATGAAGTCATAACATATTCAAGCTTCATGTCTCAAAAAGTAATTATTGGCATTTTGGGTGGTGTAATTTTGGTGGGAGGAGGTGTTTGGTTCTATCAAAGTCAGTATGACAAAACAGGATCATCATCCATAACGAATGATAAAAAGACAACGCGCGATGGCTCCAAGGTAGAAGAAAAAGGTATTTTAGGTGAGATTGGCGATAAGCTCAGTGGTTCTTTCATTGATCTGACGGCAAAAGGAAAGTCAGCGTATTGTACATTTGACGGTATTGATCCGGAAACAAATGAGCGAGTTGAGGGTTCTATTTATGCAAGCGGACAGGACTTCTTTATGGAAGCCGATACAGTCATCGAAGGAACTGACGTCACGCTGAGGATTATTCAGAAGGATAGGGTGATGTACATGTGGTCAGATAATGAGGAGGTTATGCCTGGCATGAAGATTGATATGAGTATGTTCCCTGATGATGCAACTGCGGAAAAAGAATCACCTATTGCATTTCTGAAGGAGCCAGATTCAGGTGTTGATTACAGTTGTCGTGTATGGATACCACGCTCGAGCGTCTTTGAACCTCCTGAAGATGTTGAGTTTCACGACATGTTTGGAGGGATGATGGGTGCGTTCGGTGCCATGATGGAGGGAGGGTTTGGCGAAGACACAGGAAGTGTCGAGACAGAGGCTTACGGTAACGAGGAAATGGAAGAACAATTTTAATTACACAAAAGGCGCGGCACGACCGCGTCTTTTGCTTTATTCGGAACACGTATGACACAAAAGAAGGGTGTATGGATCATCGTCGGACTCATTATTATTGTGTTGCTAGGGACAGTTGGATATCTATGGAAACGAGGGCTCTTTGATGCGGTGGTTCCTGACGCACTCCAAGGAACATCAGTGCCTGAGCCTCAACCTAAAAATGAACTAACGCAATCTGCGCGCATCACACCCGAGGAGGGAGGTATCATACGCGCAGTTGATCCGCTCGGTGTTGCATTTGTTTTGCGTGTTCCTCCAGGTGCTGTGAAGGAGGATGTAGAGGTGCGCATGACTCCCTTTATGCCACAGGTAGATGGTGTCAATTATGGGGTAAGCATCGAACCTGCCACGCTTATCTTTGAGAAATCAGTTACGCTAGGCATCAATTGGTACTTAGCAGGGAAGCTTGGTCACGATAATCCATATACAGCAACACCGTTCAGTGTGCGCATTGAAGGATCTGAAGTCGATTTTGTTCCTCTTGATAAAGCTGCGGTCACTAAGAATTATGTACCGATACTTATCACAGGCGGTGGTCTATACGGATTGAGTTCAGACATAAAATTGGCACGCAAAGCAGCTCAAAAGACGTTCTCTGAAAGTGAAGATCGCTTTACTCGTCTTTATGCTGGTTTATCTCTTGTACGGCAAGACGCACTCAGTCGCAATGACACTGCGATACTTGAGGCCGATATAGCCGCAATACAGACTGAAGAGAATCCACCGATACGTGAAGTGTATACGTCGGTTCTCCTTGAAGAGAAGCTTTCAGCGCAAGCGGGTATGGTGCCACGCGCGTATGCGTACGGACTTCTCGATGGATATCTCAAGTTTCGATGCAATCTTGAAGAATCGACGTATGAAGATGTACTCAATGCCATGGTCGTAGCAGCTCATAGAGGGTACGCAGATGTGGAGGAAACCTGTCGGCAGCGAGTGGAAGAACTATTGCTTGAGCGTGCACATGAAATTGATCGTGACACCAATCGGCCACTTGTTGATGCGATAGAGGTCTTGCAGCAGATGCAGCTCCTTGGTCTCGATGACGGCGCTGGGGCAGATGTGGCGAAGCGATTGAGTGATGATGTACTTGCTTCTCTAGAAAAATATCTGGAATCGCAAGGGCAAACACCTTCAGAGGAAAATACTGAAGGACGGGTTCGCGAGAATAGTCCGAGTGATGATCCACTTATAAAGGGCAATTCGACGCTCATGGAGGAAATGATCGGAGTCCACGTATTACCATTTATTGGTATTCAGGCATTTGACGAAAATAGTTTCAAAGAGTTTGGTGCCCGCACGCACCAGCAAATGAATCAATTCATCGGTCTTGGTAAGGAGCTGTGCAATCTTATTGATGAATTTAAGGCGATGGGTATATCAGGAGTAGGTAACGTAGGAACTAAAGAGTGTCAGAAGGTTCGTAGTGGTAAGATGGAGGAAGGAATGGATGTCTGGAAAGAGCAGGTTGATGAATACGCGGAAGGGGTAGGTGCTGTGCAAGAGGGTGATACTCCAAATAGTAATTGGGACGATCTTTCGCCACTGGAATCATTCCAGCGATTCTTGGAACAATAGCAAAGAAAACCGCCCAAGGGCGGTTTTCTTTTGGCGGAGACGCAGGGATTCGAAACTTACAGTTTCAGTACACCTTGTCACTATTTTTATTTCGCTCCGCTCAAAAAATAGTAGTCAAGGTCTTCGAATCCACAGAAATAGTCTCCCAGACTATATTCTTCTGCGTCTCCTACACTACACTTCGTTTCGTTGCGGAGACGCAGGGATTCGAACCCTGGAGGGCTTTTAGACCCTGCCTCGTTAGCAGTGAGGTGCTTTCGACCACTCAGCCACGTCTCCA
>JACCDT011538091.1_pt1 | contig 13843 bp, 13 predicted proteins | sample 7446291 | NCBI WGS metagenome assembly JACCDT01 (sample SAMN15323446, study PRJNA562643) | freshwater metagenome | isolation source: river surface water | place: USA:Blue River Watershed | collected 2017-08-17
AGCCACACGCAGGCAGCGCAGCGTATGCCCTCGACCGACAGCGTCGCCTCGCCGCCGCCATCGGCCGCAGAAAATTGCGACGCCAGCTCCGGCGTGTCATACAGCTTCAGCTCGTCCGGCACGGGCGTGGCCACGCCCTCCGGCAGGCTCTGCCGGGTACGGTAATAATCGCTCAGATGGTTGTCGACGATGGCCTGCGCCACGGCCTCGCAGCCGGGACAGCACATCGGACGGTCGAGGCCGTCGATCGACACCGTCCAGCGGCTGCCGGCGGGCACGGGCAGCCCGCAGTGATAACAGGCCTGCAACGGTGTCGAGGCGCTCTTCGCTTCAGTGATTGTTTGCGTCATCAATGGGCCGCCGGCGTGATACAGACGGCATCCAGCCATCCGTGCGACAGACCGGCGCCGACACGCACCAGCCCCAACAGGCCAAAGGCCAGCACCAGCAGGCCGGCCGCGCTGCGCACCGCCCGCCTTTGCAGGAAAGGCTGTATCGACGTGCCGGCCACGCCCATCGTGAACAGCAGCGGCAGCGTGCCCAGGCCGAACGCCAGCATCACCAGTGCGCCTTGCGCGGCCGAGCCGGTCAGCAGCGCCGTCATCAGCACGCTGTACACCATGCCGCAAGGCACCCAGCCCCACAGTGCGCCCAGCGCCAGGGCCTGCACCGGGCTCTGCACGGGCAGCAGCCGCCGCATCAGCGGCTGCACGCGCCGCCACGCACCTCGGCCGATCGCCTCGATGCCCGATAGCCCATGCCAGACATTCATCAGCGTCAGGCCGAGCAACACCAGCATCAGGTTCGCGAGCCAGTAGGCCGCTGTCTGCACGGCAGCGATGTTGATCAGGGCGGGGATACTGCCGAGCAGGCCGGCAAAGGCGCCGGCGACTGCATAGCTGCCGATGCGGCCGACATTGAACGCAAGCACGCGCGTGCCACTGTCAGCCACGGTGGATGGCAGACTGCCGGCGGTCGACACGGCGACCGGGAATGCGCGTCGCGGCGTCGCCACGGCAAACGCGCCGACGATACCGCCGCACATGCCGACGCAATGCACACCGCCAAGCAAGCCGACCACGAAGATCGGCAACAGAGAAATCAAGGTCATCTGGTCTGGAAGGCTTTGCCCGCACAGTGGACACGCGGGCAGAGCACTGAGCTGCCGCCGATGCGGCAGCGCATGGCAAAACGCAAACGCTGCGAAGGAACGCTACACCGTGCGCGAGTAGCGCAACGGCTCCGATTGTAACCGCCTTGCCTGCTGCAAGTGACGGTCGAAGACCATGCAGACGTTACGGATAAGGAGCCGCCCTTTCAGCGTGACTTCGATCCATTCGTCATCCATCGTCAGCAGCCCCATCGCCTGCAAATCATGCAACTGCTCGAGCTCCTGTGCGAAGTAGGCATCGAACTTGATCGGATACGCTTCTTCGAGCGAGCGGATCGACAGCTCGAAATTGCACATCAACATTTGAATGATGAAGCGGCGCAGCACGTCATCCATGTTCAACTGATAACCGCGTGCCACCGGCAGCTCATCATGGTCGAGGCGCTCGTAATATTCGTCGAGCGTCTTCGCGTTCTGGCTGTAGCACATGCCGACCGAGCTGATCGCCGACACGCCGCAGGCCACGAGGTCAGACTCGGCATGCGTCGAATAGCCCTGGAAATTCCGGTGCAGCCGGCCCTGCCGCTGCGCGATCGCGAGCTCGTCGGTCGGTTTGGCAAAGTGGTCCATGCCGATGTACACATAACCGGCCTCTTCGAGTCGGCGAATGCACAGCGACAGCATGTCGAGCTTGGTGTCCGAGCTCGGCAAATCGTCGTCGTGGATGCGCCGCTGCGGCTTGAACAGATGCGGCAGGTGAGCATAGTGATACACCGCGATACGGTCGGGATCGGCGGCGATCACTTTGGACAGCGTCTGGTTCATCGTCATCACGGTCTGCTTGGGCAGGCCGTAGATCAGGTCGACGCTGACGGAGCGGAAGCCGGCGCTGCGCGCAGCGCGGATCACGTCCAGCGTCTGCGCCTCGGGCTGGATCCGGTTCACGGCCGCCTGCACGTCGGGATCGAAGTCCTGCACACCGAGGCTGATGCGGTTGAAACCCTGCCGGCGCAACGTATGGATGCGCTCGACGCTGACGCTGCGCGGATCGACCTCGATCGAATATTCTCCCTTGTCATCGTCGGCCAGGGCGAACCAGCGGCGGATATGCTGCATCAGGTCGTCCATCTGCGCATCCGACAGATAGGTCGGCGTTCCGCCGCCGAAATGCAGCTGCTCGACCTGGTTGAAGCCGGCAAACAGCTTGCCCTGCATTGCAATCTCGCGCTTCAGATAGCCGAGGTAGGTCGCGGCTTTCTCGCGGTTTTTGGTGACGATCTTGTTGCAGCCACAGTAGTAGCAAACGGTATCGCAGAACGGAATATGCAGATACAACGACAACGGATGGCGCGCACCGCGAGAGTGCAAGTGCGTGACCGTCTGCAAATAATCGCGGTAGCCGAAACTGTCGCTGAAGCGGTCGGCGGTCGGATACGACGTATACCGGGGGCCGGACTGATTCAGGCGACGCAGCAGACCGGCGTCGAATTCCACGTGCTGGACGGGATGAATAGGAATGGTGTGAACGTTCATGAGAGCTCGCAACGCGCCCGCGGTGCACGCTCGCACCTTCAAGGCGATTGGAGTCTACGAAGTCACCCCGTCCGTTACCTTGACCTAAGTCAAAATTGGCCGGGCGGTCCATGATGACAACATGCTCAGCCGGCGGTGAGATCGAAGCGCAATTCGACCGTGCCCTCGCCGGGATTGCTGCGCAGAGCAAAACCGAGGTCGCGCATCAGCTCCATCATCGCGCGGTTGTCCGACAGCGCCTCGCCGACGATCTGCCGCGTGCCACGCTGACGGAAATAGGCGATCAGCTTGTTCATCAGGATGCTGCCCAGCCCCATGCCCTTCAGGTCGGAGCGGATGATGATGGCGAACTCGGCCTTGTCATTGTCCGGGTCGGCCACCCCGCGCACGACGCCGAGCGTCTCGTCGCTGCCGTCAGGCCGCTTGCGCACGGCAATGAAGGCCATCTCACGGTCATAGTCGATTTGCGTCATCCTCGCCAGCTGCGACGGCTGCAGTTCGCGGATCTGCACGAACATGCGCATGCGGATGTCGAGCGGGTCGAGCGCATGGAAGAAGCGCTGATGTTCCTCGGTGTCCTCGGGACGGATCGGCCTCAGCAGCAGCTCGTCACCCATCCAGTGGATCCGCTCTTCCAGCTCCTGAGGATAGGGACGAATGGCCAGCCGGTCATGCGGATGCCGCAGCGCCGACGGACGGATCTTCACGCGTGCATCGAGCGCGATCACGCCATGGTAGTCAGCCAGCAAGGGGTTCAGGTCGAGCTCGGCGACTTCCGGCAGCTCAGCGGCGAGATGCGCGACCTGGATCAGTACGCGGCACACGGCCTCGACATCGGCCGGCTTGCGGTTGCGGTAGCCTGCCAGCAGGCCGGCGACCCGCGTGCGCACGATCATGTCGCGTGCCAGCACGCTGTTGAGCGGCGGCAGCGCCACCGCATGGTCCTTCAGCACCTCGACAGCGATGCCGCCCTGGCCGAACAGGATCACCGGTCCGAAAATCGGATCGCTGGTGATACCGACGATCAGCTCCTGCGCATCCGGCCAGCGCGCCATCGCCTGCACCGAAAAGCCGTGCAGCCGAGCCTCGGGACGCAGCCGCGCCAGCCGCTGCTCGATGCCCTGTACCGCCGCCTCGACCTCTTCCGGCGTGGTCAGGTCGAGCACCACGCCGCCGACTTCGGTCTTGTGCGAGATGTCTGGCGAGAGCACCTTCACGGCCACCGGCAGGCCGATCTGCATCGCCATCTCGCGCGCTTCGCCGGCAGTGCGTGCAATGCGCGTATCGACCACCGGAATATGGCAGGCCTCGAGCAGTGCCTTCGACTCCGGCTCGCTGAGCATGCTGCGACCTTCGGCCAGCGCGCCGTCGATGATGGCGCGTGCGGCCTTGCGATTGATCGGATCGTGCTGGGTGCCGGCGGCCGGCGTCTGCATCAGCAACTGCTGGTTACGGCGGTACTCGACGACTTGCATGAAACCCTGCACCGCGTCCTCGGGCGTGCCGAAATGCGGTATGCCGGCATCCGAAAAAATCTGCCGCGCCTCGGCGACCGCCGCCGCGCCCAGCCAGCAGCCGACCACATACTGGCGCGACTGCACGATCATGGGTGCGATCACGCGCGCAATGTCGGCCGACGGCACGATCGCTGTGGGCGCATGGATGAACAACAGCGGCTTGTCGGGATGCCTGCGGAACAAGATCGCCAGCGCGCGCTGATAGCGCTCGACCGGCGCATCGCCAATGATGTCGATCGGATTGCCACGCGACCAGTTCAGCGGCAGCACGCCATTCAGCTCGGCAATAGTCTCCGGCGGCAGGGTCGCCAGCTTGCCGCCCGAGAGCATCAGCGCATCGGTGGCCATCACGCCGGGTCCGCCGCCATTGGTCAGGATGATCAGCTCTTCATTGCGCAGCGGCTGCGCACGCGCCAGCGTCTCGACCGAATCGAACAGCGCCTCGGTGGACAGCACGCGCAACATGCCGGCACGCCGGATCGCCGACTCGAACACCGCGTCCAGGCCGGCCAGTGCGCCGGTATGCGATGCGGCCGCGCGCGCGCCCTCGGGCACGCGCCCGGTCTTCAGCACCAGCACCGGCTTGTTGCGGCCGGCGCCGCGCGCGGCCGACATGAACTTGCGCGCATTGCGCACGTCTTCGATGTAGAGCAGGATCGCGCTGGTCTGCGGGTCGGTCGCCAGATAGTCGAGCATGTCGCCGAAATCGATGTCGGACGCATCGCCCAGCGACACGAAATGCGAAAAGCCGATGCCGCGCGCATGCGCCCAGTCGAGCACGGCCGTGACCAGCGCACCCGACTGCGACACGAAGGCGATCTTGCCCGGCAAGGCCGCGGTGTGCGCGAAGCTCGCATTCATGTGGATAGATGGCACCAGCGTGCCGACACAATTCGGGCCCAGGATGCGGAACACCGACGGACGCGCCGCGTCCAGCATCGCCTGCCGATAGGTACGGCCATCGCCGTTGTCGCCGTCCATGCCGGCAGTCAGCACGATTGCAGCGCGCGCGCCGCGCGCTACCAGCGCCTCAATCAGTGAGGGCACCGTGGCCGGCGGCGTCGCGATCACCGCCATGTCCGGCACGTGCGGCAGGCTGGCCACGTCCGGATAGACCGGCAGGCCCATCAGCGCCTTCAGCCGCGGATTGACCAGCATCAGATTGTCGCGCAGCCCGTCGATCGCACGGTCGCCGATCAGATTGGCCAGCACCGTCGCGCCTACGCTGTGCGGACGGTCGCTCGCACCGATCAGCACGACCGACTTCGGAGAAAACAAATACTGCAGGTTGCGTGTGCTCATAGAAAATTGGGCGCTTGACCTTGGTCAAATTCTACAGAAACATTCAGGGCGCCTGTCATTGCCCTGGCTGGACTCAGCCGGCTGCCGGCCGTTAGTCTTATACGACGCCAGATCGAGACCTCTGGCTGCCAACTATCAGAAGGATGTGAGAATGACCTACAAGACCGTGCTGGTGCATGTCGACCAATCGCCTCGCAGCGCCGTTCGCGCCGCGCTGGCAGCGCAGCTGGCCAACGCCCACGGCGCGCACCTGATCGGCGCGGCCGTGACCGGCATTTCCCGCTTCGTGTTCGGCGAAGGCGCGTTCAATCCGGACGACCCGGTGTTCAGCCACCATCTCGAGCACCTGCGCCGCTATGCGCGCGACGCGCTGGACGCGTTTGAGAGCACCGCTGCTGCCGCCGGCGCCGGCTCGGTCGAGGCACGACTGATCGATGACGACGCTGCCGGCGGCATCGCGCTGAATGCGCGTTATGCCGACCTCGCGGTGGTCGGCCAGTTCGACCCGGACACCGGCGTGCCGGGCATGATGCCGAACTTCGTCGAAACCGTCGCCCTGAACAGCGGCCGCCCTGTTCTCGTTGTGCCATTTGCCGGTGAGGCAAGCGGCAGCTTCCGCAAGCCGCTGGTCGCATGGGACGGCGGGCTGCCCGCCAGCCGCGCGATCTCCGGTGCGCTGCCGCTGCTGCGCGCGGCCGGCAGCGCCGATGTGGTGATGTTCAACCCGCGTACTGACGCCAAGGCGCACGGTGCTGAGCCGGGCGCGGACCTGGCGCTGTATCTGGCAAGGCATGGTATTGAGGTGAATGTGGTCGAGCGCACCGTGACCGGTGGCATCGGTGAAGCCTTGCTGTCGACGGCGGCCGACTTCGGTTCGGACCTGATCGTGATGGGCGCGTACGGCCATACCCGCTTCCGTGAGGTGATACTAGGCGGCGTCACCCGCACGGTGCTGCAATCGATGACGGTGCCGGTGCTGATGGCCCATTAATGGCCCATTGATGATCCATTATCGGCGCGCCCCGGCAGTGCCGCGAGCGCAGGGCAGCCATGCCTTGCGCTCGCCGTGCGGTACGTTATTTTTCGCGGTACACCATCACTGGCACCGTAGCGTGCGACAGCACGCGCTGCGTCTCACTGCCCAGCAGCAGCTTGTCGAGCCCCTTGCGACCATGAGAGCCCATCCAGATCAGGTCGCAGCCCTTGGCTTTCGCCGTGTTGATGATCTCTTCGTAAGGATGCACCCCGCGCGTCGACAGCGCCTCGCAGCTGACGCCTGCTGAGGCCGCCATTGCGCGCAAGCGTTCCATCGCCTGCTGCGCGGACTTGTCCTGCAGCTCTTCATAGGTCGACAGGTCGACCATCGCGCCCGCCTCAGGCATCAGCATGAACGGGTAAGCCTCGGCCACCGCCAGCCCGACCACCGACGCGCCCTGGCTGGCCGCAAATTCCAATGCTGCCTTGGCCGCCACCTCAGACAGTGCCGAACCGTCCGTCGGCACCAGGATTTTTTTGAACATGGAACGTCTCCCCTCGTTTGGCGATGCCGGCCAATCTAACAAAGTGAACCAGTATAAAAATTGACCTGAGTCAAATTGGCCAGAGCGGCGGCTCATCCAGCAGCGCGGCCTGCTCGTGCAACTCAAGGATGCGGTCCTGCCAGTAACGCACCGAGCCGAACCACGGAAAGGCCAGCCGGAAGGCCGGGTCGTCCCAGCGCATCGCCAGCCACGCCGAGTAATGCAGCAGGCGCAGCGTGCGCAAGGCCTCCAGCAGGTACAGCTCGCGCTGGTCGAACTCGCAGAAATCTTCATAGCCGGCCAGCAGGTCGGCCAGCTGCGCGCTCATCTCATGGCGCTCGCCCGAGAGCAGCATCCACAGATCCTGCAGCGCCGGCCCCATGCGGCTGTCGTCGAAGTCGACGAAATGCGGGCCGCCGTCGGTCCACAGAACATTGCCGGCATGGCAGTCGCCGTGCAGCCGGATCATCCGTACGTCGCCCGCGCGGTCGTAACAGCGGCGCACGCCATCGAGCACCAGACGGCTGATCGCGCTCCAGCTTTCGCGCAGGTCACGCGGCACCATCTCATTCTTCAGCAGCCAGTCGCGCGGCGCTTCTCCAAAGGTCTGCAGGTCCAGCGTTGGCCGATCGACAAACGGACGGGTCGCGCCCTGCGCATGAATGCGACCAAGGAACCTTCCCAGCCATTCCAGTGTGCCCGGCGCATCCAGTTCGGGCGCTCGGCCGCCCTGCCGCGGAAAGACGGCGAAACGATAGGACTGATAGCTGTGCAGGGTCGCGCCATCGAGCGCCAGCGGCGGCACCACCGGTATCTCGGCCGCCGCCAGTTCGGCGACGAACGCATGCTCTTCCAGGATCGCCGCATCGCTCCAGCGCTGCGGCCGGTAAAACTTCACGACCACAGGCGCGGCGTCTTCCAGCCCGACCTGATAGACACGATTTTCATAACTGTTCAGCGCCAGCAGGCGGCCGTCACCGCGCAGGCCGACCGCATCGAGCGCGTCCAGCACCGTATCGGGAGAAAGTTCGTAGAACGAAGGAGCGAGCTGGCTTGTCATGCGCCGATTGTATCGATTGTATGGGCGAAGCGGGGGCTGGCGGCATTGGCGGTACACTGTCACGAAACATTATTCGATGGATTGCCATGCCCGCAGACGCACTGTTGACCGAAAAAGAGTTTGACGAACTCGACCGCTTCCTGATGTCCGACCGCTGCGGCGACGAAACCATGCCCATGGATGCGCTGCACGGCTACCTGACAGCGATTGCGATCGGGCCCGAGCCAGTGCCGGCCGACGAATGGCTGCCGCGTGTCTGGGGCCTGGGCGCGGAAGATGTGCCCGATTTCCGCAATGAACAGCAGGCGGCGCGCATGCGCGAGCTGCTGCTGAAGGCCTACGACGAGATCGTGCTCACCTTCAGCGTGGCACCGAAGGATTTCGAGCCACTGTTTTCAGTTCACCAGTGGAAAGGCAAGGAAGTGCTCGACGCCGAAGCCTGGTGCTGGGGATTTCTCGAGGGCGTCAGCCTGCGCGCGAATGCCTGGCAGCCGCTGCGCGAATCGCCGCAGGCGACACTACTGCGCGCAATCTATCTGCTGGGTGCGGAAGAGATTGAAGAGGAGGAAGTCGCGCTGGTCGACGATCCGATGAAATGCCACAAACTGGCCATCGAGGTCGAGGCGTCGGTGCAGCAAATTGAACGATTCTGGAAGGCGCGCTGAGAAAGCCGGCTAAGCAGGCCAGCCAGGCGAGCCGGCTGAACCCGCCGGCCGGCCGGTGGTGCTGCGGCTTAGGCCTTGATGAAGTGTTCCCGGTAGTACTGCAGCTCCTCGACCGACTCGCGGATGTCGGCCAGCGCCGTATGCAGCTGGTGCTTTTTGAAGCCGGCAATCAGCTCCGGCTTCCAGCGGCGGCACAGTTCTTTCAGCGTCGACACATCGAGGTTCCGATAATGGAAGAAGGCTTCCAGCGTCGGCATGTGGCGCGCCATGAAGCGGCGGTCCTGGCAAATGGAATTGCCGCACATCGGCGATTTACCCGCCGGCACGTATTTGCTCAGGAATTCGATCATCTCGGCCGATGCTTGCGCCTCAGTGACGGTGGACGCCTTCACGCGGTCGATCAGGCCGGAACGGCCGTGCGTGCCCTTGTTCCAGGCGTCCATGCCATCGAGCACCTCATCAGGCTGATGGATCGCGAACACCGGCCCTTCGGCCAGCACGTTCAGGTTGGGGTCGGTGACGATGGCGGCAACTTCGATGACCCTGTCTTTATCAGGGTCAAGGCCGGTCATTTCCATGTCGATCCAGACCAGGTTGAACTCGTTCGGGCGCACGGGCGCGCCCTGATGGGCTTCATTTGCTTGTGACATAATCCAGATCCGTTGGCGTGCGGGCCAGGTGGCCCGACGTTTGCAAAACCCGCATTTTCTCACACGCACCCCATGGATTCACACAGCTTTTCCCTGTTGTTCGCTGCCTTCCTGCTGGCCACGCTGGCGGTGAAGCTGTGGCTGGCGTCACGCCATATTCGCCATGTCGCGCGGCATCGCAATGCGGTGCCGGCGCAATTCGCGGCGAAGATCCCGCTGGCCGCGCACCAGAAAGCCGCCGATTACACGATCGCCAAGACTCGCCTGAAAATCGTGCTGCTGGTCGTGAATGCGGTCGTGCTGATCGGCTTCACGCTGCTCGGCGGCCTGCAATGGCTGTCAACGGCGCTCAGCAGCGCCCTCGGTGCCGGCATGAGCTACCAGATCGCGCTGATCGCGTCCGTCGCCGTGATCTCCGGCGTGATCGACCTGCCGTTCGACTATTACAAACAGTTTCGGCTCGAAGAACGTTTCGGTTTCAATAAGATGTCGCCGTCGCTGTTCTTCTCCGATCTGGTCAAGAGCTCGTTCATTGGCGCGCTGATCGGCTTGCCCCTGCTGTGGGTGACGCTGACGCTGATGGACAAGGCCGGCACGCTGTGGTGGCTGTACGCGTGGCTGCTGTGGTGCGGCTTCCAGATCTTCATGCTGGGCTTTTATCAGAGCCTGATCGCGCCGCTGTTCAACAAGTTCACGCCGCTGGAAGACGAGAGCCTGAAGCAGCGCATCGAAGGCCTGATGAAGCGCGTCGGCTTTGCCAGCAAGGGCCTGTTCGTGATGGACGGCTCGCGCCGCAGCGCCCACGGCAATGCGTATTTTTCGGGCTTTGGCGCGGCCAAGCGCATCGTGTTCTTCGACACGCTGCTGTCGCGGCTGGCGCCGAACGAGATCGAGGCCGTGCTCGCGCATGAGCTTGGCCACTTCAAGCTGAACCATGTGATCAAGCGTGTCGGCGTCATGTTCATTCTGTCGCTCGGCTTCCTGGCGCTGCTGGGCTGGCTGAAGAACCAGGCGTGGTTCTACACCGGGCTGGGCGTGGCGCCACTGATGGACGGCGGCAACGATGCAATGGCGCTGATCCTGTTCATGTTCGCGCTGCCGGTGTTCACCTTCCTGTTCTCGCCGCTGCTGTCGATCACCTCGCGCAAGAACGAGTTCGAGGCCGATGCTTTCGCCGCCACGCACAGCAACTCGCAGGACCTGATCTCTGCGCTGGTGAAGCTGTACGAAGACAATGCATCGACGCTGACGCCAGACCCGCTGCACTCGGCGTTCTACGACTCGCACCCGCCGGCCAGCGTGCGCGTGCAGAAGCTGCTGGGCGCCTGACCATGCTGACACTGGCCGGGCTGCTGCAATCCGACTGCCGCCACCGCGACGATGCGGCCACCGAGGCGCAGCTGCACGAGGCGCTCGCCGTGCTGGCCGACTGGAGCGTCGACAACGGCCGGCTGGTGCGCACTTTCCGCTTTGCCGACTATCATCAGACGATCGCGTTCGTGAACGCGCTTGCCGCGGTCGCGCACCGCGAAGACCACCATCCTGAGCTGGTGGTCGGCTATAACCGCTGTACCGTCCGTTACGACACGCACTCGGTGAATGGCGGCAAGGGCGGACTGTCGGAAAACGACTTTATCTGCGCGGCGAAAATCGACGACGCATTCCGGCAAGGTTCATGGCAGAACGGCTAGGCCTGATCGTCGCCGCGCACGGCCGGCACTACCTTGCGCAAGCGGACGGCCAACTGTGGCAATGCGTCACCCGGGGCAAAAAAAGCGACGTCGCCACCGGCGACCGTGTGCGCTTTCGCGCCACCTCGGCCGACCAGGGCGTGATCGAGGCCATCCAGCCGCGCGCCACCCTGCTTTACCGCTCCGACCAGTTCAAGTCCAAGCTGCTGGCGGCGAACGTCAGTCAGCTATTCATTGTCGTGGCCACCGAGCCGAGCTTCTCCGACGACCTGGTGTCACGCTCGCTGGTGGCGGCGGAATCGGCCGGCATCCATGCTCGGCTGATACTGAACAAAATCGATCTGAACACCCAGCGAGAGGCTGCGCGCGAGCGCGTAGCGCGTTATGAGGCGCTGGGCTATCCGGTGCATGAAGTGAGTGCGAAAGGCGATCCCGCCCAGGCGATCGACACCTTGCGGCCGCTGCTGCAGGGGCAATCGACGATCCTGATCGGCCAGTCCGGCATGGGCAAATCGTCGCTGGTGAACCTGCTGGTGCCGGATGCCGACATTGCCGTGCGCGAGATCTCGCAGCGCCTCGACAGCGGCAAGCACACCACCACGTTCACGCGGCTCTACACGATCGACGACGATACGTCGGTGATCGATTCGCCGGGATTCCAGGAGTTCGGGCTGTATCACCTGACCGAAGGCATGCTGGAACGCGCGTTCCCGGAGTTTAGGCCGCATCTGGGCGGCTGCCGCTTCTACAACTGCCATCATGTGGCCGAGCCCGGCTGCGCGGTACTGCAGGCGGTGGAAGATGAACAGGTCGATGCGGACCGCCATCAACTGTATCTGCAGCTGCGGCATGAGTCGCTGCAGAAGCCCGGCTATCGCTAGGCGTCAGTCCCGTTAGGCGAATGCTGAATTCACATCCAAATCAGTTGTGAGGGTGGGACGCGAATGTCAGCCTGCGTCCTCGCCTATCGATGGCGATTCGCGATCGGTCAAGAGACAAAAAGGGCTTCCATGCTGCCGATGAATCAACGAACCCATACCCCTCCGGTTTCTGTTGCCAAGTCCGCTTCCTTGGAGGGCGACACGCTGGCCGAGCTCTAGCGCTGAGCCTCTCGGGAACGTCTGCCGCTTCCTACTGTCCGGCAGCAGCAAAACCCCTTATAATCCAACAGGTTAAAAAAGATTCGGCGGCGGCCGCTGGCTAGCCGCCGATTTCATTTATGGCAATCAAACACTACCTGCAGTTTGCTGACCTGACCCTGGCTGAATACGCGTACCTGATCGAGCGCGCCACGATCATCAAGCGCAAATTCAAGAGCTACGAGCCGTACCACCCGCTGGAAGACCGTACGCTGGTGATGGTGTTCGAGAAAAACTCGACCCGCACCCGCTTGTCTTTCGAGGCCGGCATGCACCAGCTCGGCGGCGCGGCGATCTATCTGAATACCCGCGACAGCCAGCTCGGCCGCGGCGAACCGGTCGAAGACGCCGCACAAGTGATGTCCCGCATGTGCGACATCATCATGATCCGCACCTTCGGTCAGGACATCATCGAGCGCTTCGCCGCCAATTCGCGCGTGCCGGTGATTAACGGCCTGACCAATGAGCATCACCCCTGCCAGGTGTTTGCCGACGTCTTCACCTACATCGAGCATCGCGGCTCGATCGCGGGCAAGACCGTGGCCTGGATCGGTGACGCCAACAACATGTTGTACTCATGGCTGCAGGCGGCCGAGGTGTTCGGCTTCCACGTCAACGTATCCACGCCTGCCGGCTATGACATCGATCCGGCACTGGTCTCGAAAGACAACCGCCGCTACACCGTGTTCAGTAACCCGGCCGATGCCTGCGAAGGCGCCGACCTCGTCACGACCGATGTCTGGACCAGCATGGGCTACGAACAGGAAAACGCAGAACGCCTGAAGGCCTTCGATGGCTGGATCGTCGATGCCGACAAGATGCGGCGTGCCAACAAAGATGCACTGTTCATGCACTGCCTGCCCGCCCATCGCGGCGAGGAAGTCTCGGCGGAAGTGATCGACGGCCCGCAATCGGTCGTCTGGGACGAAGCGGAGAACCGGCTGCACGTACAGAAAGCCCTGCTCGAATATCTCGTGCTCGGCAAAGTTTAAAGATCGATCTGAAGATCGATTTAAAAATCGGAACCAAGGAAAACATCACCATGAGCGACATCAACAAAGTCGTGCTCGCCTACTCGGGCGGCCTGGACACCTCCGTCATTCTCAAGTGGCTGCAAGACCACTATCACTGCGAGATCGTCACCTTCACCGCCGACCTCGGCCAGGGCGAAGAGCTGGAGCCGGCACGCACGAAGGCGATCAAGTTCGGCATTAAGCCTGAGAACATTTTTATTGACGACGTGCGCGAAGAGTTCGTGCGCGACTTCGTGTTCCCGATGTTCCGCGCGAACACCGTATACGAAGGCGAATACCTGCTGGGCACGTCGATCGCGCGCCCGCTGATCGCCAAGCGCCTGATCGAGATCGCCCGCCAGACCGGCGCCGATGCGATCTCGCATGGCGCCACCGGCAAGGGCAACGACCAGGTGAGATTCGAGCTCGGCGCGTATGCGCTGATGCCGAACGTGAAGATCATCGCGCCGTGGCGCGAGTGGAATCTGCTGTCGCGCGAGAAGCTGCTGACGTACGCGGAAGACGCCGGCATCGAGATCGAGAAGGCCAGCATCAAGGCCAATCTGAACCTGCTGCGGATCGGCAATTTCCCCGGCGAGGTCCATACCGTCGAAGGCACCGCTCACTGACAGGAGATCGACC
>JACCDT011377231.1_pt1 | contig 13841 bp, 17 predicted proteins | sample 7446291 | NCBI WGS metagenome assembly JACCDT01 (sample SAMN15323446, study PRJNA562643) | freshwater metagenome | isolation source: river surface water | place: USA:Blue River Watershed | collected 2017-08-17
CGCCTCACTCGGAGCGGTTGCTACGCCTCGCGAGCGTGATTCACTCTGGTGGCATCAAGACTCAGTTCGTGAGGTTCCTCGAATCGACCGGCACGAGCTACCCGAGGCGTGAGGTATTCCGCAGGGCGAACACCCCATTCGCCATGTGCATTGATCCGCACATCGACATTCCGACGAATCGCGGCGGTCGTGGAATTGATGGACTGATCGACTTCCTGCGGGATGCCGGAGACACAAAGGACATCTACTCTGGAATTCTCCTGCACGACTCCCACGCCTTCCCGCTCGGAGACAGCTTCGACCCGACATGGGGCGAGGTTGTCGGTGGAGTTGGCGCCCAGATGCTCGGGAAGTGGTCGATCGTCTGGACTCACCCGGAAGGATTCGACTTCACCTGCCGGAGAGTTGGCGACACGGAAGGCATCACATTCCATCACCCCGTGACGCGAGAGAGGCTCGAAGGGGTCGGCTTCGGAGTCGGGTGGTCTGGTCACGAGTCAGCGCTGTACGCTAAGGGATGTCGCTACAAGTGCGAGAATCCCGATCCATACGAGATCCCCGGAATGGGCCTGGGCCTATTCGTGATGCGACCTGACGCACTTCCAGAATTCCCTGAAGGACTTCGTGGCTTCGGCGGCGAGGAGCTGCATCTCCATGAGGCAGTTCGTCGCAATGGCGGCAAGGCGATCTGCCTGCCGTGGCTGAAGTGGGTTCATCGCTTCGGGTACACCGGCACGGCGCCGTACACCATCTCCATCGAAGACAAGTTCGAGAATAACCTCCGCTGGGAGGTGATGCTCGGGATGGACAAGCAGAAGGTGTGGGGACTTGGAATCGAGGATTGTGTCAACCACTTCAAGCAGATCATTCCGAACACCTACGAGGTGATCTGCAAGAACGTCTTCGGGGAGAACGACATGGCGTGCGGCTGCGACAAGAAGAAGGTGGAGCCTGCTGTGACTGGCTCCATTGAAGAGATGTACAACTCGCTCAAGGACACGCCGAGCGACATCAACGAACACCTCGAACTCCTCTCGTCCCTGGCGTCTCAGTGCGACACGGTGGTTGAGTTTGGAGTCCGAACCGGCGTCAGTACCACGGCGCTGCTGCATGGTGTTCGCGGCAAGCTCTACAGCTACGACGTGAACGATTCGGCGCAGGCGCGGCAACTGAAGGAACTTGCCCCCGAGAAGTTCGACTTCACTGTCGCCAGTTCTCTCGATGTGGAAGCCCAGCAATGCGATATGCTATTCGTAGATACTCTCCATGTCGCCGAGCAGGTCTACAAGGAACTCACGAAGCACCACGGCAAGGTGAATCGATGGATCGTGCTCCACGACACAGAGACGTTCGGTGAGTTCGGCGAGGGACACACGAACGAAACTCCGACACCCGGTCTCCTTCCTGGCATCCGCCGATTCCTGAAAGAGAATCCACGCTGGATGGTCATGACGGTGAAGCGGAACAACAACGGATTGATGGTCCTGACCTGCAATCCGAACGATATGCCGCCGCTTCCGTCCGTTGCCAAGATGGGCGTCAACGCCGCGCTGGCACTCATGAAAGTCGCTTCGAGTGGCCTGAAGATGGCTTCTCCGGAGGCCGTCGAGTCTCGTATTGCCCACTGCCTCGGGTGCGAACTCCGTGTCGCCGATTCGAACAACGGACAGATGCGGTGCTCTCACTGTGGATGCTTCCTGCTGGAAGGTCCGGCAGGCGCTCCTGGTCGCACGCTCCTGTCGGTGATGGAGTGTCCTGTCGGCAAGTGGTCAAAGGAGTAGCCCATGCTGTGTCAATCCGAACAGCTTCCGTATGTCGTTGCGATCTGTCCGACCTACCGCAGGCCCGACTGCCTCCAGAACGCCATCGCGTGCTTCGAGGCGCAAGACTATCCGGCGCATCGTCGGTACATGCTCATTCTCGACGACTCCGGAGAACTCTCTCCGTGCTCGGGCGACAGGTGGAAGCTGTCGGTGCGCAAGAAGCGATTCGACAGCTTGCCGCAGAAGTACAACTGGATGGCGTCGATGGTGACGGGATACGCCGACGTTCTCTTCGTGTGGGAAGACGATGAGGTATTCGGGCCGAGTCACATCTCTTCGCACGTCAAGGCGTATCGCAACGCCGGTGCGATCGGGACTGCCGCCTGGTGCAAGTCTCAGTTCGTGTGGTCGACCCACCCAGACGCGCAGGGCAACACGCCGAATCTTGAACCGGCAGACGGGAGGTTCCACTCGTCGCTGTCGCTCACCCGCGAGATGTTCGGTGCCGTCAATGGGTGGCCACTGACCGACAGCCTCTCGTTCGATCAGCAGTTCATGTCGTCGGTGGCGAAGATCGCGTCTCCGTTATGGCCAGCCGCTGATCCGCAGTTCGTATTTCGCTGGCAGGATACCGGCGCGTACCACGGACAGGGTCTCGGCGAGAACTTCTGGGATCTCGCGCCGCAGGTGACGAAGGCGCAGTACCGCGATCACATCGAGCCGAAATTCGACGAGTCGACAAAGGCGCTTTACAAGAATCTCTTCGGAAAGGAAGTCTCTTGAGTCTTCCGCACGTTATCTCCCTGTGTCCCGTGTTCCGCCAGACGAAATGGCTGAACTCGTCGATCCAGTCGTTTGTAGATCAGACGTATCCGGACTCACACCGGGAACTGCTGATCCTCGACGACTCTGGGGACATGAAGGACGGCACATGCTCGGAGCGAAGGAATCGCCTCGGGCATCCCCTGTGGCGCGTTATCTCGATCCCTGACAGGCTCGAATCCATTCCAGCCAAGTACACGCACCTCGTGAAGTCCGCTCCGCACGGCGACGTTTACTGCGTCTGGGATGCAATGGACATCTACCTCCCGTGGCACACTGAATCCGTGGCGACGGTTTGCCCAATGCGTGGCTTCGTGATGCACGAGCAGCAGATTGTGGCGTATCCGGGAACTGCCATCATCGAGAATTCAGTGACCAAAGCGCATGGGAGTTTGGCGATCTCCCGACATCTCCTGAACGAGATTGGCGGATGGCCTCTGTCGCGAATGGGGTGTTACGAGCGCGACATGATCTCAGACCTGTCGAAGCGTGGGCATCGCGTTGAGCACTACCACAAGCGCGGCGCTTCGTATGTCTACCGCTGGACTGTGCGGCAGTCATACCTCGGCGATGCGATCACGAGGGCGATGGACTCTGCGTTCTGGTACGAGGACATCGAGCGGCGCACGAAGCCCGAGGGGAAGCGAGGCTCGATCGTTCCGAATCCAGGATACGACGAGGAATGCCAGTCGATTCTCGCGATGTTTTCCGCTTGACGTTTCCATGAAACACCCATAGGCTTTGCTCGCTTTGTTCACGAAAGGGGCGGGATGATTGACGGATTGATCGTGAAGCGGTGGGGGGCAATGGCTCCAGTGTTCGACTGCAACATCGAGGGCGAAGCCGAGGGGCCGATCATGCCACTCTCCTATGTGGCGAAGTTTACGGATACCTCCGAGAGAACCTCGATTCATCGGCACGAATGCTGGTCACACATCTTGTGTGTTGTCGGCGCAGTCATTGTCGGGATTTCTGCCACAGAGCAGGTGATCCTGTCCACTGGAGACAGGATCGCGATCCCACCGGGATTGTGGCACCGCGTTGACGCAGCGGAAGGTTCGATCATCGTCGAAGACTACGACACAGACGAAGACGACTACCCCATCGAGCGATACGAAGGCGAGGGGTGGCCGGATGAGTAGTCCCTTCTTTCGTATCAGTCCGAGCGGAGTCGAGACGGCGGTCAATATCGACGATCAGTTCGTTGCTCCGTTCCCGTCGCCACTGTGGCTCATTGGCGCAGGCCCATCGCTTCAGCGCGAAGACATCGATCTCATCAGATCGAGTCCCGCTCCGAAGTTCTGCGTGAACCTGTCGGGGTGCAATAAGGATGGGCGACCTCCGCTGTTCCGGCCTGACTTCTGGACGGGGTACGACTCAACGCGACGGTTCCACAAGTCGATCTACCTCGATCCGGGAATCATGAAGTTCGTCTGCAAGTCGCGCAAGGCGGATATTATTCCAGAGACGATGTATCGGGTATACGAGGCGCCGAACACGCTGTTCTTCGATCGTGAGTATCGGAAGTTCGAGGAGTTCACGAATCCGAACTCCGACAGGATCATCGACTGCCAAGACACTTTCGTTCAGGCGATCGACATCGCGTATCGACTCGGCTTCCGCAAGATTTTCATGGTCGGAGTGGAACTCGCCGTCATCCCGAGCGACGAGCAGCTCGAACTCGCGGCGCAGCACGGAGTCGAGTACGACCCGCGCACAATGTCGACAAAGATGGAGAAGGTCGACGGTGCTCTCCTGAGAGACTTCGATGTTCGCTGCCGAGAGAAGGGTCTCGTCCGCGACTGCAATCCCGGAGAGGAATGCGAGGACGGCAAGAAGCGCATGATCCTCGACGTTGGGCGCCCCGAGCACTACTCCATGTCGGAGACTCGGAAGTGGCAGACCACCATTCGCGCCGACGAGCACTACTACCGCACGTCGCAGTACCTGCGCATGGCTCGCGGCAACTTCTCGAAGAACGGCCTCGAACTCGTCTGCTGCACGTCTCCGTCGCGACTATCGAACTACTTCACGAACAAGACCGTCGAAGAGGCATGTGAGTGGATCAAAGAAACGGTCGGAGATCCCGCTTCGGAGACATGCCTCGGGAAGTACGAGGAGATCACGAAGCCTGGGTCCGGCCTGATGCCGATGCGCGACTACAAGCCGCACGGCGACGACCGCGTCAATGACTTCCACAAGAAGACCGACAACGAGCGCATCGAGATGCTGACGAAGAAGGTTGCAGATATTCCCGAAGAGATCGAACTGGACTCCCTGCTGTGATCACAATCGTCATTCCACAGAAGGGTCAGAGGCACCTGACGAACCGTCTTGTGTCACAGATCCGCCAGCACGAATCGAGCTACGTCCGCATCATTGTCGTGGACGACGATCGGGACTCTCGCGCCATGCAGACTAGGTGCGATCTGATCCTGAACGAGGGCGACGGATGGACCGACGCTGTCAACACCGGGATCGCACTGTCGGACGCCTCCGAGCCTGTGCTCCTACTGAACAATGACGTGGAAGTCTCTGCGCCATTCACCCGGCTGTTCGTCGACTTCGAGCGTGGATATCAAGGCGGACTCGTGATGCTCGGCGCCAAGCTGAGGAATGAGACTGCGCTTGGCGCCTACTCGAAACTCCTCTCTCGTCCGCAGTGGCTCGAAGGGTGGTGCCTCTGGATTCCACAGGCAGTTCGGAATGTCGTCCCATTCTTCGATCGCCGAATGAAGATGTACTTCTCCGACCTCGACTACCAGATGTGCTGTGACAGAGAAAACATTCCGATCGTCGGAGTCTCCGGGCTTCCATTGAAGCACATCGGAAGGCAGACGACGCAGCATGAGAAGGGCGCAAAGGATCGCTGGGAGGCCGACAAGCACGCCTTCATTAGAAAGTGGAACGATGCGTGACTTCTCGATCGTGATGTCCGTATTCGATCCGTGGAACGTCGCCGAATACGCTCTCGCGTGCGTCAACCTACAGAAGCACCAGAACTGGGAGCTGATCGTCTGCTACGACGGTGAGCCTCATGACTCGGTGGCGCTGCAGGTCAAGAAGATCAGCAGGATGTGCCTCGGGAGGGTTCGCGAGATTCGATGCTCTCGTCGCCCAGGCTGCTGGGGCAATCCGGCAAGAAACGAAGGGACTCACGCGGCGCGAGGCAAGTGGATCGTCTACGTCAACCACGACAATGTGATATTCCCGGACTACCTGTCGAGACACTTCGGAATCCTGAACACATTCCACAACGGCAACGGCATCTCCATTGTGCCGATCGAACTCAAGGCGAAGGGGAGATACCTCGGAAAGTATCCAAAAGACCCAATTCGCGTGTCGCACATCGACCTGATGAACTTCGCGATGCCGACGAAGATCGCGCAACAAGTAGACGCATTCGGAGAGAAATGGGCGACAACATACGAAGCCGATTGGAGACTCTTCGAGTCAGCGTCACAACTCCTTCAGTACAAGGTGGACCAATGCCAGACCCCAGCGGGAATCCACTTCTGAGGCTGGAGACGTTCACCTGCCTCTCGTCGATGCTGGTTGAGATTCAGATGCTGCTGATTAATTCCAACAAGCTGAAAGACCTGGACGGATTCGACCACGAAGCGTTTACAAAGCACCTCGAAGGTGTCCGCAGTGTTGTTGAAGCCGCATCAGAGAAGGCCCGAGCTAGAAAGTCGTGGAAGAAATGAAACTGCTACAGGTCAACAATCTCGCCTCGATGGTCGGTGGCACGGCGAATTGCGCGCTGTCGATCACGAAGTGTTTTCCGGACATGCAGCACCACATCCACTTCATCGGGTTCTCCAATGATGAAGCGGAGAAGGCTTTCGCTGGCCACGAAGTCACCTGCGGTCAAATCAAGCAGGCGCATCTCGATGCGGCCGATATCGTCATCTTCCACAACACGGGAGAACAGAACTTCCCACAGCACCTGCCGTCGAATCTCCTGAGTGTGTTCTACCAGCACAGTGCGGCGAGATCGCTCGTGTCCTGCGCGAAGCGGTGCGACTTCCATCTCTCTGTGTCGAAGTTTCTTTCAAACAAGGTCGGCGCCGGACAGGTTGTCTACCAGCCCGTCGAGAGTGTCGATCGCATCGAAGACGGTCGCCAGAAGCCGCGCATCATTCGCTACTGCACTCCGAACACGGCGAAGTGGCCCGAGGGTGTCGAGAAGCTCTACGAAGCGATTGCATCGGAGCATCGGGACGCATTCCGCTTCTTGTTCGTCGGCTGTCCAGAGAGCTTAAAGAAGCGACTGTTCGCAGCCTGCGGAGACGCGAACTTCCTGCCAGCTTCCCCTGGTGCGATCCAGTTCCTCGGCGCGTCAGACATCCTTCTCTACGAAGGCCCGGAAGAGACATACGGACGAACGATCTGTGAGGCACAGCGGAGTGGATGCCTGCCGATCGTCTCGAATCACGGCGGGTTCTCCGAGCAGATTGAGAATGGAAAGACTGGCTTCCTGTTCTCGTCGCACTCAGAAGTCGGCGGGATTCTCGATGATCTGAAGGAAATGGACTCCTTCGAGAAGTTCATGGTTCCGCTTCGTCAATCTGGAGACACGCGAGGTTCGCGATCTTCGTTCCGGAGGAACTTCCTTCGTACCATCAAGGGAGAGCATGCGCCTCACTGACGATCGAATTCACAGGCTACTGCGACAGTGCTACCTCAACGCGCAGCACAGCGACGACACGAAGACGCAGAATGGGTCTGTGCTCGTTGTCGATAGCGTCGAGGTCGCTGGGTGGAATCACTTCGCGGTTCCACAGAAGTCCTATCCGGACGATAAGACGAAGGCTCGTGTCATGATTCACGCGGAGAGAGACTGTCTCTTTCGCGCAGCTAGGCTCGGCGTCAGGACTGGCGGGTCGACAATGCTCTGCGTGTGGGCGCCGTGCTGCCAGTGTGCCCAGGCGATTCTCTCCTGTGGCGTCAAGACGCTCGTGACACACAAGTCGATGATGGATCGCACCTACGAGAAGTATCAGGAAGAAGTTGCCTTCGGCCTGAAGATGCTGACTGACTCTGGCGTTGAGCACATCAACTGGGATGGACAAATCGGCGGCGTCACAAATCTGATGAATGGAGAGGTCTGGAATCCATGAAACTGCTATTTGTTGGTCACTCGCGGTGCGGAAAAGACGAAGCTGGAATCTGGCTCTCGCGCAATACGACGCTATCTTTTGCTGGCACAACCAGCAAGTTTCTTGCACCATATGTAGCCGAGCATCTGCAAATGCCGGAGCACGAGGCGTATCAACGCCGTCATGAGCCGGAGATGCAGAAGACTTGGCACCTGATCGGGAAGCGAGTTCGCCACGAAGACCCAGGGTGCCTGATGCGACAGGCGTTCGCGGCTGGAGATGTCTCCGGCGGCGTTCGTGACTTCGAGGAAATCGTCAACGCTCATGACCATTGCGATCTTATCGTTTGGGTTGAGCGAGATGTGCCGAAAGACCCGACGCTCGAATTCGATTCGACTTACGCGGACATCGTGATCGAGAACCTGTGGTCTCTCGAAAGGTACTACGAAAAACTTCAGGCACTCGCCAATACACTCGGAATCCTGAAGGGCAGTTGCCGCAAGGACTCTGGCTGTTCTCGGAAGTGCAGGGGCGACAAGTGAGCGACTGCTTCAGGTTCGTAAACCGATGCTGTGTCGACAGCCTTGGAGACGAGATCTCCAAGTGCGATTTTGTCGTCACTGATCCGCCTTACGGAATATCACTGAAGAATCACAACACCGACTCGACAAAGACAAGCAAGCGCACGAGCACAAAGAGCTACAGCATAACCGGCGACAGAGATGGATCTCTCGGGCAGATCGTTGTCGACGAGTGCCACAGACGGGGAAAGCCGCTTTGCGTGTTCGCTTCCCCGTGGAGGCCATTCAAGGGCGAGTGGCGAAATCTCGTCGTGTGGAACAAGGGTGGCGGAGTTGGTGGAGGAGGGGACACGTCGAGATGCCTGAAGAGGACGTGGGAGCTAATTCAGGTGTATCGGAATGGTCCGACTTCGAGACCAAGGGGCGAGTCTGTTGTGACATTCAAGGCCAGTCCACACCTCTACAGGCACCATCCATGTGCAAAGCCTGTCGACCTGATGGTGTGGATCATTGAGACGTTCACAAGACCCGGAGATGTGATCCTGGACCCGTTCATGGGATCGGGGACGACGGGAGTGGCCAGAATGAAGACCGGCAGGAGGTTTGTCGGATACGAAATCGATCCTTCGTTTTTCGCGATTGCTTCTGAAAGAATCCACAATGAAGCCCAACTGAGGTCATAAACATGGCGGCAGGGAAGCCGGTTTGGTCAGCGCGAAAGCTCCCGACTGGAGTTGCTGAGGTCAATTGCCCGTGGGTCAATCGCATCGGCTGGGAGCAATGGTTCCTGCTGTCGTCAGATCGCCACTGGGACAATCCGAAGTCCGACCACAAGCTCCAGGCGGACCACCTCAATGAGGCGGTCAAGCGAGGCGCCGGAATCATCGACTGTGGCGACTTCTTCTGCGCCATGCAGGGCACTGGAGATCCACGCGGACACAAGGGCGCCATTCGTCCCGAGCACAACAAGGACCACTACCTCGATGCGCTCGTTGAGACGTGCTCGGACTGGATCAGGCCCTGGGACCAGCACTTCGTCCTGATCGGCAAGGGCAATCACGAGACGAAGGTGATGGCCCGGAAGGAAACCGACCTGACCGCGCGTCTCTGCCACGACATGACCCTCAGAAGCAGCCCCGTCGTGTGCGGCGAGTATAACTCGTGGGTTCGGATTCGCTTTCGTCAGGACGGACAGAAGTGTCGGACGTTCTCCATCAAGGTCTATCACGGGACTGGCGGCGGTGGAGCTTCAACTCGTGGCGCCCAGGCGATCAACACGCACGCCACATGGTGGCCTGACGCTGATATCGTCGTCTCTGGACACATTCATCACACCTGGCACGTTCCTGTCGCCAGAGAGTGCCTGACGACGAGTGGCGAGGTCGTGGAGAAGATCCAGCACCATCTGTCGTGTCCGACCTACAAGCGTGAGTGGGGCACGTCTGGATTCTCGGTCGAGAGAGGCTTCGGCCCCAGACCGATCGGAGCGTACTGGCTTCGGTTTTACCGCAAGGGTAATCAGGAAATTGGAGTGCAGGCAATTCTTGCGGATTGATCTGGCGTCTCCTTTCGCATCGCAGCGACTGCGCCTCTGTCTGGCAGGCCGCGCCGCAGTCGCGCGGTGCTGTTCTGTATCTTCACGCGGCTGAGGGACATCCTGAGCACCCTGGCCTCCTTGACTACCGTGTCAAAGCAGGACAGAAACAGGTATTCGGACTCCATCGCCAACGCGAGAATCTCTTCAGTCTCACGCTTTATGCTACTGACTGAATCGAGCAAAGTCCTTATCTCGCTTGCACTTACGTCCCTGAGCGCTGTCGTCACGGAAAAATCTCCAGAAAACCAGTTGTCACTTTCGGTGAAACACCATAACATGCTTCCGCGTTCAACATCCGAGCGACTGAAAGCGCGGGGTTAGCTGTGGTGAACACTGGACTTCTTCGAGGTGGATTTCCTCGCCCTGACGCGATCCAGTGTTGTCGCCTGGTGAGATTTAGTTCCAGACACGAAGGCAGCGCATTGCTCTTGCGTGTCACCAATGTATGCGTCGGCGTGGGACTCGCACTTCTTCAGGAAGCAGGTCATCTCCTTCGTGTGCAACAACACGGACGGCGACTTAGACGACGTGAAGATCGACACGGCGACTTTCGCGGTCCTGCTGAATTCAATCAAGTCTGATTCGGCCACGGCGGTTCTCATCTGTGTTTCCCCTTTTGCCAAGCTGCTGTAAATTCACTCAGTTGAAGGGTATGCCTTGTCTGATTCCGGTCAATGCACAATGCCGGAAAAGTTGCCAACTTTTCCAATGTCACCACTCGAAGCCGGTCTCTCGGCGATCAATTCGCAGCCGGTTCGCGATACGAAGTCCGAAACGTTCGCCGCGCAATGCCGTGCGTTATTGCATGGTTACGACAGGAAGTACGTCGCGACACAGATCAAGCCTGTGCTCATCGAGAAGATGCTTCACGGGCCGACAGTCGACCCTGTGACGAACAAACGAGTCAACGGATGGAAGGTCGCAGGGAAGATTGACGTGGTCTGTAAGGACGATCGCGGCAACCTCGTTCTCTTCGACCACAAGACCACCTCGGAGGATATCGAGGGTCTGGACAGTCGGTACTGGAAGCACTTGGCCATCGACGGCCAGGTCTCCCATTACATGCTGCTACTGCTGCTGAATGGAATGCAGGTCTCTCGCGTCCTCTGGGATGTGATGCGAAAGCCCACGATTCGCCAGAAGCAAGGCGAGTCGTTGCAGCAGTACGAAGAGAGGCTCACGGACGACTGCGTCAACGTCAGGCCGGACTTCTACTTCCAGCGTCAGATCGCTCCACAGTTGGAGGATTCTGTTCTGGAGTACGCCAAGGATCTGCCTGTCATCGCGGGTGACATTCGGGACTCACGGAAGAGACTCGCAAGGATGCGGGTGGCAGATCCGGAAGCACTGCCCCCGAAGTCAACCGGCGCCTGCTTTCTCTACAACACACAGTGCAAATTCTTCGGACTCTGCGCGAAGACAGACAGTCTCGATAACTGGGTCACGAAGGACAAGAAGCACGCCGAGCTTCCGGATCATGTGCCGGGAGATCTCCTCACACACAGTCGCATCCGATGCCTTCAGGCTTGCGAGCGCAAGCACTACTACGAGTACGAACTCGGCATCAAGCGACCCGACGAAGAAGACGCCGACGCACTTCGCTTCGGCACGCTGTGGCACCTCGCGCTGGAGCACTGGCTCGGCGCGCAAACCGAAGGGAGTGTCGTGTGAGTTCGTTTCTGGAGAAGTTGAAGTCGAAGGGTCCACCTGCCGCGCAGAAGGACCGCATCCTGATCTACGGCACGGCAGGGATCGGGAAGACGGAGTTCGCTGCGAACTTCCGGAATCCAATCTTCCTCATGAGCCAGGGAGAGACTGGCCTGATGAAGCTGATTGAGTACGGAAGCGTCCAGAAGGTTGACGCAATCGAGTTCCGCAATGAACCAGGAAAGCACAACGCAGTCGACGACTTCGTGGGCGCGCTCGACAGCCTCGCATCCGACAAGCACGACTACAAGACGGTCGTTGTTGACGTGTTCTCAGGAATGGTCGAGCTGCGTCGCCTCAAGACTCTCGACGAGGACTTCAAGGGCGACGACGGCAAGAAGGAAGGCGGGTTCAACCACTTCGGCGCTGGCGCCGAGAAGGTGCTGAATCAGGTCATCGTCGACTTCCTGCCTCGTCTGGACGCTTTGATTTCCGCAGGAATCACCGTCGTTCTTCTGTGTCACTCGGAAACGAAGCTGATTCAGAACCCCGAGGGAGCTGACTACACGAAGTACATCTCGGCGATGCCGGAGAAGATCCACAATCGAGTCGTCAACTGGGCCGACATGGTTCTGTTCTGCAAGTCGGAACCGATCCTGAAGGGCGAGAAGTCGTTTGGCGACAAGATGAACTACAAGGCTGTTGGAGAGAATCGGGTCATTCGCACAGTCGACAGCCCCGCCAGTGCTGGGAAGAACCGTCACGGTCTCCCCGCAGAGATCTCGATGGGCGGAAGCGGAACCGAGGCGTACCAGAACCTGGTCGCCGCACTGAAGGAATCGAAGGAACGCACGAAGGTCAGTTCGTAGTTTTTCACGAAAGGGTTTTGAATGGCTGATTTGCGCACGCCCGGAAACTACCACGGTCGTCTTATCGACCACGGCGTTAAGGAGAATGAGAAGAGCCCGGAAGACGTGGACATCACGCTCGTCTTCGATCTGGACTACTACACCGATCGCGAAGGCGAACAGCATCCCGCGACAGGTAAGGCGTATGTCCGGATGTTCCCCCGCGAGGGTAAGTCGTCCGAGATCGCCGCCGAGCAACTCCAGAAGCTCGGGGTTGACGATCCGTCGAAGCTGGCATTCCCGGTCGAGAAGTCTGGCCTCGCTGGCCTCGGGTGCGATCTGTGGATGAAGCACGAGGACTACAACGGCAAGGCGCAGGAGCGCTGGTCGATCGCTGGAGAACGTCAGCCGATCGAGTCGACTGCCTCGGCCGGATCGAAGCTGAAGGCTCTGTTCGGCGCGTCTCTGAAGCCCCGTCCTCGCGCCGCATCGAAACCGAAGGCTGCTCCAGCCTCGGCGTCTGGCGACGACGACGTTCCCTTCTAGGAGGTCGTCATGGAAGTGCATATCACCTGCACTCCAGACGAGTTCGCGCAGCTTTCCGAGATGCTCCCCGGAATAACTTCGGTGAAGACGGTGGAGCCTCGGAAGCCGCAGAAGGCTCGCGGCGACAACTACCCGCGCGAGTTCGAGCAGTTCTGGAGTCAGTATCCGAGGAAATCGGCGAAGGCGCTCGCGTTCAGTGCGTGGAATGCGCGCATTGGCGAGGGTGTCTCCCACGAAGAAATCACCAAGGCTGCGAAGAACTACTCCGACTACTGCGTGCAAGAGCGCACGGAAGAGAAGTTCATCATGCAACCGAGCACATTCTGCGGGCCGAACTGCCGATGGAAAGACTACCTGAGACCAAGAACGACGCAGGATCTTCCGTTCAGCCAGACGTACCGTCCGTAGCTGGTTGGATTCTCAAGAGATTCCGTGGACGCCCAGGCGTTATCGCAGCGGGATTCGAGGAGAATGGTCGTGCCGGTTTCCGCCCAAGGGAAATCGACGCTCCGTACATCTCCGAAACGAAGTTCGAGAAGTTGCATCTTGGCGGAAAACAACCTCTCGGTTTCTACCTCTGCGATAACGACTGGTGTGTCTGGTGTTCCTGTGTCGACTTCGACAACAAGGAGAAAGACCCAGATCCAGAGTGGCAGCAGAAGGCAGAGAAGACACAGGAGTTTCTTCAGGGTCTCGGAATCGAGCCGCTGATTGAGGTGTCTCAGTCAGGATGCGCCGCTCACGTCTGGATATTCCTCTCGCAGAAGATGCCTGCGCGAGAGGTGCGTCTGTTCTGGTCCATCGTGTCGTCCAAGACAGGGATAGCACATCGTGAGGTCGACCCGCGATCGGACTCACCGAGAGGAGACGGCCTCTGCAACCTGTGCCGCTATCCACTCTGTAATAAGTCCAGATTCGTCAACACGAGCGACTCGTGGGATTCAGCACAAGATCCGATTGAGGCTCTCTCGGGAGTATCTCCGATCTCTCCGGAC
>JACCDT010113058.1_pt1 | contig 13839 bp, 12 predicted proteins | sample 7446291 | NCBI WGS metagenome assembly JACCDT01 (sample SAMN15323446, study PRJNA562643) | freshwater metagenome | isolation source: river surface water | place: USA:Blue River Watershed | collected 2017-08-17
AAATTGCTGTAAACTCGACCGGTAGCATGTTCTCTAGGCATGATGGCGGCAGAGAACAAGCCGATGTAATCAAAGGTGTTGGGGTAGTAGCGGGAGATGTGGAGCGTATGAAAACCGCCCATGGAAAGTCCTGCGATTGCGCGCTGCTTCTTTTCTGCCTTCACCCGGTAGTTGGACTCCACAAAGCGGATGATGTCTTCAAAGGCACCTTCGTAGGTCCCATCCATTGTTTTAGGGATCATAAACTGAGGTTTGTAAAAGTTTTTGCTTCCCTCTCCAGGTGCACCGTCTTGTATCACATTGCCGTTAGGCATCACGACAAGCATGGGCTTGGCCTTACCTACCGCAATTAAGTTGTCTAGGATCTGGGCCGTACGACCCAGGTTGATCCAGGCCTCCTCATCTCCTCCAGCACCATGCAAAAGGTAAAGGACCGGGTAACTTTCATTGCTTGTTTCGTATCCTGGTGGGGTGTAGATGGTAATGCGTCGATCCATGCCCAAGCCGGGGGAATCGTACCAGCGTCTGCTGACCGTTCCGTGTGGAATGTCATTGGTCTTGTACAGGTCACCTTGCCCTCCACCAATTAAAAAGAAGTTGGTAGCAGAGGCTACGTCACGAATCAAAAAGGGATTGCTTGGATCGGTCATGGTAAGCCCATCCACTACAAAGGAATACCCGTAGAGTTCCGGGTTGAGGACACTGGTTTTGTAGGACCAAACTCCGTTGCCATCTTTGGTAAGGGCTACCTTTCCTGGTCCATCCATCTGGCCCATGGGGGTATCCATTTTTACCGGAGGGAGAAAATCTCCAGTCACTTGAACCGCCTGTGCATTGGGGGCGAAGAGCCGAAAGGTGACCGAATTGTCGTCATGAACCTCCGGAGACTGGATATTTTGTGCTTGGAACAGGGCTTCTTGCGCAGAAGCAGCAAATCCGAAGAATAGGCTACTCATCAGCAGGGTGATCAATTTTTTCATAAAGGGTTGGGTTTGAGTTGCGATTAAGTTAACAATTGCCTGAGTAAGTGCAAGGATATTTTTTTTGAGTGGTTTTTGTCCAATGCAAAAAACTGTTTAAAGATTTTCGCTCTCCAGCAACTCCCCCAAAAACTTCATTTGTCAATCCCCACTGTCCACGGTATCTTTGCAGCTCAAGCAAAATTTGAAGCCGTGGCAACTAAAACCGTCAACGTAGGTTTGGTCCAACTTTCCTGCTCTGGAAATGTGACCGAAAACATGCAAAAAACAACTGCAGGCATACGCGAAGCCGCCCAAAAAGGTGCGCAGGTCGTGGTGCTGCAGGAACTCTTTCGCTCCCTCTACTTCTGCGATGTGGAGGAGTACGACAACTTCAAATTGGCCGAGGCGATTCCTGGCCCTTCGACAGATGTCCTAGGCGATCTTGCCAAGGAATTGGGCGTCGTGATCGTCGCTTCACTTTTTGAAAAACGAGCGGAAGGTTTGTACCACAATACAACCGCCGTCCTAGATGCTGACGGGACCTACATCGGTAAGTACCGAAAAATGCATATCCCAGATGATCCAGGCTACTACGAGAAATTCTACTTTACCCCAGGAGATCTGGGATACAAAGTGTTTGCTACCCGATTTGGAAAGATTGGGGTGCTCATCTGCTGGGACCAGTGGTACCCAGAAGCAGCGCGAATCACCACACTTATGGGTGCGGACTTCCTAGTGTATCCCACCGCCATTGGTTGGGCCAAAGCTCAAGATGCAGCCACCAACGAGGAGCAATACGGTGCTTGGCAGACCATCCAGCGCTCCCATGCGGTGGCCAACGGCATTCCTGTGGTATCGGTCAACCGTACCGGTGTGGAGGGAGAAATGCAATTTTGGGGTGGTTCCTTTGTGGCCAATCCATTTGGTCGCGTGACCTACCAAGCTCCACATTTGACGGAAGAAGTTCACGTGGAGACCTTGGATTTGAGCGGTTCGGACCGCTACCGTACGCACTGGCCATTTTTGCGTGATCGCCGAATCGATTCCTATGCGCCGATTACCAAGCGTTTCCTTGACGAAGAATAGGCCATGCAGCAACGTCTAGATTTGTCCAAGGGTGGACTCCTGACTCCGGCGGAACTTGGGTATTATTTTCCTGCGGAGTTTGCTTCGCAAAAAGCCATGTGGCTCAGCTGGCCTCACAAAGAGGAGAGTTGGCCTGGAAAAATCCAGACCATTTATTCCCCCTATGCCCAATTCGTCAAAGAGGTAGCCTTAGGGCAAGAAGTGCACATCAATGTGGCCGATGCGGCCATGCAAGCCTTTGCAACACAGCATTTGGAACTGGCAGGTGTCCGCATGGATCGGATTTTCTTTCACTTTTTCCCGACCAACGATGCCTGGTGTCGTGACCATGGTCCTGCCTTCTTGATTAATCCTTCCGCTGACATCCCAAAGGTGCTCGTGAAGTGGAACTACAATGCCTGGGGAGAAAAATACCCACCGCATGACCTGGATAATCAAATCCCGATTCACATTGCCGAAGCCTTGGGCATTCCCTACTTTACACCTGGAATAGTAATAGAAGGTGGCTCAGTAGAATTCAATGGAAAAGGCACCTTGCTCACCTCCACCGCCTGCTTGTTGAACCCCAATCGCAATCCGCACCTCAATCAAGCCCAGATTGAGCAATACCTCTGCAATTACTACGGGGTGCAGCACATCCTCTGGGTCGGAGATGGTATCCTAGGAGACGATACGGATGGGCATATTGATGACATCACCCGTTTTGTGAATGCAGATACCGTCGTGACCGTGGTGGAAGAGAATAAGGCGGATGGGAACTACGAAATCCTTCAAGAGAATCTTCATCTGCTTCAGCAGATGCGCTTGGAAGATGGGAAGCAGTTGAATGTGGTCGAACTACCCATGCCAAGCCCAGTCATCTGGGAGGAGCAGCGACTGCCGGCATCCTATGCCAATTTTTACATTGCCAATGAGGTGGTGGTAGTCCCTACCTTTCGAGACAAAAACGACCAAAAAGCTTTGGATATCTTATCCACCTGTTTCCCTACTCGTCGCGTAGTCGGGATTGACAGTACCGACATCAGTTGGGGATTGGGTTCTTTTCATTGTTTGAGCCAACAGGAACCAGCGGTGTAGGTAGCTAGCTTAGATTTAGTTAAAATCCTGCGATTTCACGCAGGATTTTTTATTTTTCCCGATGTTAGTAAAACAAACAACCTCCATTTTTGATTTTATAGAAAACGAATAGCGATGAAACAGTCTCTTTTATTTCTCTTGGTCTTGGCAATGGCTTCTTCTTGTGGGGTTTTGCGAACAGATAGATCCAAAAATATCGCCTACATGGAGGCTACAGCTACACTTCCACAAAAGAGCTTGAATGTTTTTGCACCAAAGAAGGCGAAAAATGCACCCGTCCTAATTTTTATTCATGGGGGAAGTTGGCATAGCGGAAGAAAGGAGATTTATGATTTTATGGGCAATCGCCTTGCGGCAAAAGGGGTGGTTTCGGTTATTATTGATTACCCCTTGGCACCTGACTATCAGTTGCCTGCTATGGAAAAAGCCAGTGCACTAGCCATTCAATGGGTGAAGAACAATATTGCTTCCTATGGAGGGAATCCTGCCAACATGTATGTGTCGGGTCACTCAGCTGGAGGCCATTTGGCGGCTTTGGTCGCGGTCAAGGAAGAGCCTTGGAAGGAATTGGGTATGACAAATCCACTGAAAGGGGCTATTTTGAATGATCCTGCAGGATTGGATTGGTATTGGTTTTTGACTGAACTCAAGGAAAAATACAACAAAGAGGACAATTACGATGCTTTTACATCTGATCCTGCGGTATGGAAAACCTATTCTCCCATTTATTTCTTGGATGAAAAAGAGATTCCCTTATTGGTATTAGAGGGGGAGCGCACCTATCCAGGAATCAAGTTGACCGTAGAGCGCTTCCGTAAGGCAGCAGAAGAAAAAGGGTTGGCACTCGACTATTCTTTTTATCCTAAAACCAAGCACATCCCAATGGTGACCCAGTTCTTCTTTCCCTGGAGCAAGGGATACAAGGACGTATTGAAATTTATGGAGGTGGGGCAGTAGGGCCAATCGCTGCTACAAATTATCTTAAAAAATGCGCTTGGTAGAATTCTACCAAGCGCATTTTTAATTAGGCACCATTCAGATCCTAATGAGCTCTTTTTGTAAGTGCTGTTAATTAGTGAGCTTTAGCTCTACTCTTCTATTTTTTGCCCTTCCTTTTTCGGTATCGTTTGGAGCCACAGGCTTTGTTTTCCCAAATCCTTTGGTGCTCAGTTGGCTGGGGCTACACCCTTCCTTGATCAAAAATTCCTTTACGGCATTTGCCCGCTGTTCGGAGAGCGTTAGGTTGGCGGCATCTTCTCCAACGTTATCGGTATGTCCTTCAATACCCACCTTTAGGTTCTTTTCTTGAATGATTTTGGCAATTCGTTTAAGCTCAGGAATGGAGTAGGGTAGCAAGGCGTACTTTCCGAAATCAAAGAATAGGTTGTTGATCGGTACAGTAATTCCCTCATTCACCATTTCTTGATAGGTGACCAAATTGATGTCTGAATCGATCGTGATTGGCTTTGGATTAGATCGAAGATCGATGTTATTTGAAATCGGAAAAAAGCCTTCCTTATCCACATAATATCCATAAATTTTACCCAAAGGCAAGACCACAAAGAAACTGCCATCCGTAGGATCGCTTTTTGACTGACCGACGCTTTTTCCAGTTTGGAGATCCTCCCATCTAATTTCAGCAGCAATCGGTTCGTTGTTTTTATCCAGCAATTTACCAGATATCGTCGCTACATAGTCAGGTCTTAAATGCTTGGGTAGATTAAGCCAGAAAATATCGTCAGCACTCTGTTCATCTCTGCTTTTTGAGAAGTATGCCTTATCTCCATCTGTAGATATTTTATAGCCCCAATCGGTTCCAGGAGTATTGATTTCCTTTCCCATATTGACCGGCTCACTCCAGCAATCCCAACAGGACTCATCCAAGCGAGTGGATTTGAAAACATCCAATTTGCCTAGGCCTCCATGTCCGCTGGAACTAAAATAAAGCGTTTTCATGTCTGGATGTAGAAATGGACTGCGGTCGGTATAAATGGTATTTATGGTTTTGCCTAAGTTGATGGGCTCACCCCATTGGCCCCATTCATTTTTAAGGCTTACGTATATATCTGAGGAATAATTCGCCTCTCCATGGTAATCATCCGGTCTATTTTCCAAATAGTAATCTAGGTTCCCTTCCCTTCTTGAACTAAAAATCAGTGCATTTCCATCACTTGAGACCATCGCATCGGCTTGCCAACTTCCTGAATTGATCGAATTTGGCAATTCCTCTGGGCTTTCCCAGCCATATTCTGTTTTTTCCGAAGTATATAAATCGCCATTTCGAAAAATCATGAGCGAGGTTCCATCTGTTGAAATACTTTCTGGTGCTTCATTCACTCCTGGATCGGATAAATCTGTCAATTGCTGTGCTTGAGATCGGGTTTTTAAGCGTGCAAAATAGATGTCTTCATCACCATTGCCATCCGGCCTATTTCTGCCGCAAAAATAGATGAATCGCTCATCCGCAGATATTACTGGAGAATATTCTCCTCCATCCATTGTATTTACTTCTGTTCCAAACGATTGTACTTTAATGGTTGGGTCCCATTTAGCCGATAGAAGAGCGATTAAGTCCTCTAGTTTTTTATTCTTCTCCCCGAAAAAAGGTTTGTATGCATTGACTTTGTTAAGCGCTCCTTGCCAGTTTTTTTTATTGACATCTATTGAAATCAATCGCTGGAGGGCAACAAATGCTTTCTCCTTTGGTGCGGCCTGACGAATGTACGAATCGTACAGGTTGGCTTGGTCCTCAGAAAAGGAGTAGCGAAGATCGAGTTCATCACCTAAATCTGCCAAAGCATAATCAGTAGCTTTAATTCCTTGAAGGGAAGGGTCATCAAATTCTCCGTAGAATTCATCTAAAGTCAAGCGTTCACCATCGAGCGTAACGAGATCGTGCAAGTAGACCAATGCGGTTTTTTTCTTGCCTCCTGTATATTTTTTAGCAACATATTTTAATGCGGCTAAATCTTGAGTTTGTTGACCATAAAGAAAAATGCTGTCTTTGGCATTTTCTATCCAAGGGTTTGATCCATAGTCTTCAATAAAATCGCGATAGCTTTCCCAGTTTCCAACCGTTGTATTTTCAAGAAATTGACGTTCCTGGTATAAATTTTTGCTCTCTGAAAATTGCTTGCTTTTGGGGTATTTATCCATAAATCCCTTGTAGGCTTTTGCCGAATTTTCCTTTTTTGCCGCTGCAAAGGCAAGTCCATGAATTCGTGACCAAGCCTCCTCTACTTCGGCAGCAGCAGGGTAGGTAGAGATGAATTTTTCATATTCTTTAATGGTGTTGACCTCCTTGGCAAGATTGAATGCCAACGCGTTTCGATTCGACGTAGCAAGCTGTACTTGCTGCGCATTTGGATACGTGTTGATAAACTCCTGGTAGGAAGCAACTGTATTGATGCCGGTTGCAATTTTGAATGCCGCAATGTTCCGGTTTTCAACCGCTTCATTTTTATATTCCTGGGGACTGGCTTTGTAGTAGGCTAGGTAAGTATCGTACCCCTCTACCGTATTTAGTGTGTTTGCATCTAGAAGAGCTTCCTTGCAGATGGTGAGGGTGACGGCATTGAAATAATCTTGGTTAAGTGGGATTTTGAATAAATCCTTTAATTCCTTTTCATCCGTAAGGTTGGCATACAAATTAATCGCATTGACGATGTAGTTGTAAGCTTTCGGAGCATTGTATTTTGGATATCCACGATTGATGTGTAGGAGCGCCATCGTATACAGGGCAGCTATATCCGCTGGATTTTTTTCTAAATCCTTGGTTAGGTTTTTTTCTGCTTTTGCAAAATCACCTTTATCTATGTGTTTTTGATCGTTGGTTTGGGCTACTGAAAAAGTGCTGAACCCAACAAAAAAAGCCATAAATGCTACAAAATATCTCATTTTTAAAGTTTTTATGGAAGTGTTGTATCCGTAGGTAGTTAAAGAAAATTACGAATCAAAAATAAACCCCTTTTTCTAAGGTGTTTTCTTTTTTGTGTAAAAATAAGGCTTTGAAAAACAACTCCCTAAGGAATGTTTTGTTTCAATTGGATCCCTACTTTCTAGACTAAATTTGGCTTACATTGGAGAATGTAAAATACACTAGAATACCTAGAATAGTTAAAATTTAATACTTTTGACAACTAGAGCGTAGTATTGGTTTAATGAAATCTGTTGTTCATTAAACTGATTAAAAAAAATAGATAGTTCCACTTGTACTTCCTTTGGTTGTATCCTTGTAGGATCTTCTCTATAAAACTTTGGTAGATGTAGTTCCCTTTTTCCAATGAGCATTCAGCAAACGCTAAGCCTTGTCCTTTTTCTGGCCTTTTGTTCTTGTACGCAAGAGGAGTCTCAGCCTCGTGCTGCTGTCCAAACTGATGATTTTACGCCCGCGGTTGCAAATGGGTACCTGATTGAACACACGTATTACACATTATCCTATTCCAGTACCCATCGCCAAGCAGAGTTCTCCTCTTATTTTCTCAGTCCAGCGAGTATTCAAGGAGGACAGGAGCGTACGGATGATTTTCGGGTAGATCCTAAGGTGAAATCCAATCCGGTAAAAAGTACAGACTACCAAGGATCGGGCTACGATCGGGGTCATCTCTGTCCTGCAGCAGATATGGCCTTGAACTTGACCGCTATGTCCGAGACATTTTACATGTCCAATATGTCACCAATGACCCCTTCATTTAACCGAGGGATTTGGTCTAAATTGGAAGATTGGGTACGTGATGCTGCGCTACAAGAAGGGGGTTTATATGTGGTAACAGGACCAATTCTCTCCAAATCCTGTGGATCAATTAAGCAATCCATCACCATTCCCTGTTCATTTTACAAGATAGTTTTTAAAGGTGGCTCCAATCCCAAAATGCTTGGCTTTCTGCTTTCCAATGCGGGCGCTTCGGGTTCAGTACAGCAGTTTGTGGTGAGCATCGATGCCCTTGAGCAGCAAACTGGAATTGATTTTTTTCCGCAGTTAGCCGATGAGATTGAACAAAGCCTTGAAAGTAAGGTAAGTTTGTCAGGTTGGAGGTTTTGAATTTAGATTCTGAATATTTTTTCTTCACTCTAATTGTTTTTAGCCGATTGATCATTGTAGAGAGATTGTTGCTTCTTTTGATCCTGGCTAAGATTTTTAATGGATATATAACTTTTTTATTCAACTGATTTTTGGTTTATGATTAAATGAAAAACAATTTTTAAAAACAATTCGACTCAATTAATTGTCAATAAGTTAGCTATGTAATTATGCGAATTGCATTTTGCATTCGTTTATTGATTTGGACAAATCTTAATAGGACTAAATAGCCTGATATTTAATGAATAGATCTATTTTTTTCACTCTCCTAATTGGTTTGATTTTAATGCTTTCGGGTTGTGAGTTTTTTCCAGAAAAGGAGATTATTGATGATGGAAGAGCTATCCGTTTTGTATTTGATGTGGGCTTGAATGATGATCCTAATTTTCGTCTACCTAAAGATAAAAATGGTTTTTATTCCATGACCTTGACCAAATCAGGTCAAAATGTGCAACGAATTTCAGTGCGATTGTTGGATGGAGACAAGGTCGTTTATAGTAAGTGCTGTGGCAGGAGGCATTCCTTGAGTTGGCGAAGTAATTTGTATTGGTGGATGCTGAAAGGAGATACGGTTGCTAACATTACCAAAACCTATTTCAATCCATTTACAGGAGAAATTCAATACGTGAACTATCCACCGCTAATCAATTGGAAAGATGAGTTGGTGCCTACGATCAATTCCTCTTCCATCACGGATGAAAATACAGGAAGAACAAGTACCGTCATAGCTCCAATTGGCATAATGCGCGGGGATACCATGACGGTATATGTTCGGTATTACCATGCCATTACCAAGTGGACAGAAGGCTCTTCCTTTTTTTCTACAATCGGTGAAAAGGAAATCACTGATTCAATAAAAATAATTCTCAAATAGCGTGAAGCTAGTATTGGCGTTTTGTATCCTTGTTTCTTTTGCGAAGCCACTACCTAAAATATCAATTATTCACTCCAAAACTAAGAGGCTATAAAAAACTCATTTCGACCATGAAAAAATTAATTCTACTCCTGCTTTTGATGCTCCCGGCTCTTGTTTTCGGGCAATCGGGAAACTTATTGCTTACTGGCAAGCATGGAGGAGTATATAGTTGGGAATCCAAAGAGACAAAAGATCGTGGAGGTGTAGTGTATGTTTATCCAGAGTCGAATACGACTATTTTATTTTTTATGGGATTAAATAGGGGGGCGCCTTCTTACAATATGGGGGAATTGTACGGCAAAATGAATGTGACCAATGGGACTGGTGTGTTCTTCAACAGTGCATATCCGGGGTCTGATTGTAAGTTTAGGTTCACATTTAGCGTGAATAAGCTTCTTGTCAAAACAGTGGACGATAAGTATGACTGTCTTTTTGGAGCAGGGGTGAGTGCTGATGGGGAATTTACACGCACATCAACCAAAATACCTGAGTATTTCGAAGGCTATTCAGGGAAAGTTTATTTTAAATCTACCAAGCCAGATCAGTATTATCGGTAACCGATATGCCTATGAATTTAACTTTTAACCCAGAATAACTCATGAAAACTAGCTTTATCTTCCTTTTTCTTTTCGTGATGTGCGGTGAACTTGCACCCAAGCAATTAACTGTAGAGGAAGAAAAATTATACACCCTCATTATGAATTACAGAAAGGGGAAAGGCTTACCCTCTATTCCACTTTCCCCTTCTTTGACTAAAGTCGCCCAAGCACATGTGAAGGACCTGCATTTCAATAAGCCCGATCAAAATGCTTGCAATATGCATAGCTGGTCTTCCAAAGGGGCTTGGTCCTCTTGCTGCTATACGGATGATCATGCCGAAGCCGCATGCATGTGGGACAAGCCAAGAGAGATGACTAACTATACAGGGAATGGTTATGAAATTGCTTTTGGAGCTTACGGAATGGATGCTACCGCCTCAGGAGCTATGGCAGGATGGAAAGGAAGCCCTGGACATCATGCTGTAATCATCAATCAAGGGATGTGGAAGACTCCTTGGAATGCTATTGGTATTGGAATTTACGAAGGCTTTGCAGTGGTCTGGTTTGGAAAAGAATTGGATTCCAATTGATGACTTCAAAAAAATGAAGGCAGGGTAGAATTTTTGAAAAAATAGTTAAAACACCGATTCTAGGAGATATGAATAGATTAATTCTTAATTCAGCGCTTTTAATGGCCCTTTTAATGGCTAGCTGTGGAGGCAATACCGAGAATGCTGGCGGAGGTAAAGTAATTTCAATTCGAGATCAAATCGGTCAGAGCGATAGCTTACCAAACGGGAATTCATCTCCTCAAAAATCAAATGAGGAAGGCCTAGGTTTGGACAAGAAATCCCCTTTGGAACAGTTTATCGTGATGGTATCTGCTGCTGAAAATAAAGATAATGGACTTGTGGCTGAGTTTGTCAATTACGATTCCTTAGATTTTTATGGAGCATTGGATAATTTCGACTATGTACTTTTTGATGATCAGGTTCCTGGAGAATATAGTAGAAATAAAAGGGCTTACCTTACAAAAAACAGCTATTTATTGGTTCCCACATTTTTAAAAAGCAAGCTGATCAAGTCGAAACAAAAAAATGATTCAAATTCAATTGAATCAGTAACTATACTAAAAAATAAGTCTGGCGAATATCGATTTTCGACCAATTTGAATGGCAATCAATTTTTGGTGAATGTATCCCAAGATTATTCCAATGGAGATGGGGGTGGGGCTTTAATCTACCGATTTCATATTGGTTCGGACAAACGGATTTCACTGGTTCATGTCATGATGGCTGGTGGAACAGTAAGCTTTTGAAAAAAAAAAATTGTAATCAATAAATCATCTTATCTATCCTGAAATATGTTTTTAAGCAAATCCTACACTCCCAGTAAAAGTCTTCAATTTCCTTGGTTGAGTAAATTGAGCTACAGTATGTTGTTGATTTTGATGGGATTATCCATTCCTGGTTTTGCGCAGGAAGGGAAAGATGAGTTGCCGGCACCCTTTTTTGGAAATTGGGTAGAGGATCTTTCTGAATGTGAGATGGGCTCTTATGTCAGTATTGCTGACTCAGAAATAGGATTGTTAGTTTTTGGCCTTGGCTGGTCTTCGACCGAGGTCAGAGTTAAAGAAATGGAGGGGTACTACCTATTGTATGTAGATGCTGTTTCCGAGGGTGGAGATTTTCAATCCGAAATCAAAATCAGGATGGGAGATGATGGGAATTTATTTTTTATTGATTCGGATTCAGAGGAAAAAGAATTGGTCAAATGTGCTCCATTTGGAGGTGAGGAGTTTGTAGAATTGGAAAATGAAGAAATTTCTGAAGCGGATGAAGTGGAAGAACTAGAACTATCAAACACCATAGACATGGGTTCCTTAGACGCTGAATTACCGCCCCACTTTTTTGGAAATTGGGTAGAGGACTATGCTCAATGTGAAGTTGCAGCTACCCTAAGCATTGCCTATACAGAGGAAGGATTTGTTGTTTCTGGATACGAATGGTCTTCAAATGAAGTTCAAGTCATCAATAAAGGCGATTTCTACACGTTACAAATTAAAGGATCTTCAGAAGAAGGAGATTTTGAAACTGAGATCAACGTCAAAATGGCGGAAGATGGCGGATTAATTTACTCTTTCCCCGATTTGGAGGAAATCAAATTGGTGAAATGTAATCTGGAGGGAGATTTGGGGCTGATGGAAGGGGAGTTTGTAGAGGTAGAAATGGAAGATTTGATGGTAGTAGATACAATTGCAGTTGAGGAATTTGATGTGGTACAATTTGTTGATTCAGATTCCATTACCCTTGAATTACTTCAGGGTAAATGGCAATCTCTAGAGGATGAAGCGAGTTTTATGGTGATTGAAGGGGATCGAATGAAAAACTATTATGGAAGGATGGATGAGGAATTGGATAATGAAGCAATTATGTTAGAAGACACCTGTATGAATGAAGCGGATTCAGCAAATGGGTTGCCTGAAGAAAAAAACAGATACCTATCCAACCCTAATTTGGACATGTGTTGGTACATCGAATTTGTAGATGACACTCGCTTATCACTGATCTATATGGCCACAGGGAATACACTAACCTATAGAAGGGTAGAATAGATAATTTATCTGGTTTAGAAATAATTTGGTTAATGAATAATGGTCATCATTTTTCAAGGTAATTGTGCAGTGAACATTAATAATCTCTTTACCAGAGGGTGGTTTTATGGGCAGAAAAACAAAAAGTTTACCTAATTTGTAAATAAGTAAAACTTACAGAAATTAATTTAACCTAGTTAAGTATAAAATTTAACCAAGAATGTCATGAAAAAATTAAGTGCAATTCTCCTTCTTTTTTTGGGTTTAGTTGGATTTTCTGCTGCGCAGTCTGTAACCATCGGAAATCAAGTTTGGATGACCAAAAACCTAGATGTAGATAAGTTCCGCAATGGAGATGCAATTCCCGAGGCAAAGACTGTTGAAGAATGGGAAGCTGCAGCAGAGAATAAACAGCCTGCCTGGTGCTACCACGAATTCAATTCGGAAAATGGAAAGCTTTATGGTAAAATATACAATTGGCATGCAGTAAATGATCCAAGAGGCTTGGCTCCAACTGGATGGCATGTCCCTTCAGAATCGGATTGGACCATACTTATCAATTTCTTAGGTGGGGAGGAAAATGCCGGTTCAAAAATGAAAAGCATTAGTGGCTGGAATGAAGATGGCAACGGTACCAATGAAAGTGGATTTTCAGCTTTACCTGCGGGCTACCTTTTCTTTGGCGAGGGAGGGGTGTTATTTGATGAATTAGGTACTTCCGGTAACTGGTGGAGTTCAACGGAGGAAGATTCAGACTATGCATGGCAATGGAGTATCTATAACAGTGAGGGTACTGCTTCTAAAAACTCCAATTACAAGGATAATGGATCTTCTGTTCGTTGCATTAAAAACTAACCAAACCCAAAAATTAGGAATTAAGGTGGCATAACTAGTTGTTGACAAAACTCATCGCCTGCAAGCCAAACCATCATGAAAAAATTAATTCTTTTTGCCTTTATCCTACTTAGCGGCCCTACAACTTTTTCACAAAGTACAGCACAGACAGTAACCATTGGAAATCAAGTTTGGATGACCAAAAACCTTAATGTGGACAAGTTTCGTAATGGCGACACTATTCCGGAGGCTAAAACCCATGAAGAGTGGATAAAGGCGGGGGTAAATAAGCAACCTGCTTGGTGTTATTACGAGAATGATCCTGCAAATGGGAAAAAATATGGCAAGTTGTACAATTGGTATGCAGTGAATGATAAGAGAGGTTTAGCGCCTCTTGGGTACCATATTCCTTCAGAAACAGAATGGAAAATGATGATTGATTTTTTAGGAGGAGAAATTGAAGCGAAAAATAAATTGAAAAGCATCAATGGATGGGCTGAAAATGGCAATGGAACTAATTCATCCGGCTTTTCCGGTTTTCCAAGCGGCGCACGAGAAGTAAATGGCATTTTCTCCCTCTTGGGAGGGCTCGGAGCTTGGTGGAGTTCTTCGGATGATGGTCCAAAGGATAAATATGGGGTCAATAAAAATGGCTTAAATTTTAATGTGGATTGTAGCAGTCGAGTGTGCCTTGATGATAATCCAAAGGAAATTGGCCTCCCTGTTCGCGCGATAAAAAATTGACATTACCT
>JACCDT011131472.1_pt1 | contig 13839 bp, 11 predicted proteins | sample 7446291 | NCBI WGS metagenome assembly JACCDT01 (sample SAMN15323446, study PRJNA562643) | freshwater metagenome | isolation source: river surface water | place: USA:Blue River Watershed | collected 2017-08-17
ATCAGCGGATCGGTCTTCACCACGTCGGTGCCGGTGCCATCGCCCTGCGGTTCGGCGCCGTCGGCCCGCTGGGTCTGCTGCTGCTCGGTGCCCGCGGCTTCGATGGCGGCCTTCGTGCCGGGGTCGTCGGTGCTCTCGTCAGCCCGCTTCGAATCGGTGTCGGTGCCACCGCCGCCGGACAGGGCGTCGTCGTCGATGCGCAGCGTGACCAGGCCCAGGTCGGAGTCGAACTTGAAGTCGGTGCGGACGCGGCCGGAGGCGAAAGCGAAGCTCAGTGCGGCCAGATTGGCCAGGGAACGCTTGTTCATGGGAAGTCTCCAGAAAAGGGAACGCCCTGCGAAAGCACCCAGAAGGGTGGCAGGCGACTATGGCCATTTTCAAAGCCACATTCGTCTGCCTCCCCTCACACATCTCTTCAGGTAAAGAACTTTACGGTTGAGTATAGCATACCCGAGGAGCCCTGTCAAGGGTCTCCAACCGCTTCTTTCTCCCTTCTCCTTTTAACCTGCAACATCTTTATTTACACGATATCTTTTACGATATTTTCATACCCTTCCAGTTCCAACAGCATCATAAGCACGTGAGCCAGCTTCTCTGGGTCATGCCGGATAAACGCCCTCGTATGGGCAATCTTGTCTTCTTTCCGCCGCAGTGTTTTAGTCCGACTGAGGAGATCGGCCCGAATGACTCGGTACGGACGCTCCCCTTCGTTGGTAAAAGAAACGAGCAGACCTTCCTTTTGGTACTTCTTGAGCAGTTCCGGTGCCGGCTTACTGGTGTTGTAGGTGACATAGTCGATACGCGGTTGACCAATGTACCGGTTGACCTCCCTCACATAGTCCTCGAGTGTAAACAAATCGGTCTGACCGCGCTTACTGATCAGATTGCAGTTGTAGACTATCTTGGCCTTGGTAGCACGAAGCGCCTCAGCGATACCGGGTACCAAAAGATTGGGCAGAATGGCACAGTAGTGATTGCCGGGACCGATGATAATGAGGTCTGCTTCCCGAATCTTTTTGAGAGCGAGAGGATTGGCCTTGGGGCGGGGACGGAGCCTCACCTTTTTCACCCCCACCGTTTCAAAACGCGAACTGACGTTGATCTCGTGTTCTCCGGACAAGAGTGAACCATCCGAGAGCTCCATATAAAGACGGGTATTGGAAAGAGTGACTGGGACAACGGTGCCGCGCACATTTAGAATCTTGGCAGCTTCTTCCACGCCTGTCCCAAAATCACCGGTAATTTTTTCTAACGCTGACAAAAAAATATTGCCAAAACTGTGACCCTCCAGGCCTCCTTCGGCAAAACGGTAGTTCATCAATTCTCGCAAGCGGTCTGGGGTATCAGAAAGCGCGACCAGACACTGACGCACGTCACCAGGAGGGAGCACGCCGAGCTCATCGCGCAGGATACCCGTCGATCCGCCGTCATCCGCCATCGAAACGATGGCCGAGAGCTCAATCGGATATTTCTTCAGTCCTGAGAGCAAGGTAAAGCTCCCTGTGCCGCCACCGATTGTCACTACCTTTTTCATGTCGGGGCACTCGGAATCGAACCGAGACTAAATGGTCCCAAACCACTCGTACTACCACTATACTATGCCCCGAATTGTAAACTGTTTGGCTCTCTACACGTGAGAGTCAAACCGGACCAAAATGGTCGCATCACACGTCCACTCGTTACTACCACTATACTATGCCCCGAATTGTAAACTATTTGGCTTTCTCCACATGAGACTCGAACGGGACCAAATGGTCGCATCACACGTCCACTCGTTACTACCACTATACTATGCCCCGAATTGTAAACTGCTCGTAACCAAGAAAACAGATACTTCCCTAGTGTAGGGAAACTTCCCCCTTTCGTCAATGGAGACAGAGACAGCGTCCCAAATGACTACTCTTCCCAAGAAAACAACAATCCCGCACGAGCGGGAGTATTGTCCTATCTTTTTGTCTCTCCTGAGACGAGACAGTACTATTTTACAGCTTCTTTCAAAGTCTTACCAGCAGTGAACTTTGGGACAGTCATGGCCGGAATAGTAATCTTCTGCTTGGTCTGAGGATTGATCCCCTCGCGAGCAGCACGGTTGGATACCTTGAATGTTCCGAAACCGGTGAGAGTTACCTTGTTGCCAGCGGAGAGCTCGCGGGTAATTTCATCTACCATGGACTCGAGCATCGCTTCGACGTCTTTCTTCGAAAGTCCGGTCTTGTCAGCGATGGCGTGTACGAGCGCGTCTTTGTTTACGTTTTTCATACATCTCACCTGCCTTTCTAGTTTAGAACTTCACTCCCTTCCCCTGTATTTCTCAAGAAAGAGTTAAGAGAGTAAAAGTACCAGTTACCATCTACCTCTATTTTAAGCCTTTTTTTCTCACTTCGCAAGAGGCTTCGCACCAAATCGTCAAGCCCTAGACCCCTACTACCGGGCATACTCCACCGCGCGGGTCTCACGAAAAACATTGACCTTGATTTCTCCCGGGTACTTCAGTTCTTCCTCAATTCGTTTGGCAATATCACGTGCCAACTTCATCGCACCGAGATCGTCCGTCTTTTCCGGATTCACAAAGATACGCACTTCGCGACCCGCCTGAATAGCATACGACTTCTCCACTTCTGGAAAGGAATTGATGAGTGCCTCGAGTTCTTCCAAGCGCTTGATGTACTTCTCGGCTGTTTCTTTACGTGCACCAGGCCGAGCCGCCGACAGGGCGTCCGCAGCGGTCACGATAAAGGATTCAATCGTCTGGTGTGGGTACTCATCATGATGACACTTCATGGCATCAATCACGTTTTGACCCAAACCAAATTTCTCCAGGATACGCATACCAATCTTGACATGGGTACCTTCGATTTCATGATCCACTGCCTTGCCGATATCGTGAAGCAGTCCGGCTTTTTTGGCACAGGCCACATCAGCCCCCAGTTCCGCTGCCAACGCTCCGGCCAAATAGGAGACTTCGAGGGAGTGAAGCAAGACGTTTTGCTTGTAGCTGTAGCGATAGCGGAGGCGTCCCAGGATATAGAGGAGCTTGGGATGAAGCCCGGCGATACCGGCGTCATAGGCGGCTGCTTCTCCGGCTTCCTTAATCTTGGTATCAATCTCCTTCTTGCCTTCTTCTACCGCTTCTTCAATGCGGGCCGGATGAATACGCCCATCACTGATCAACTTCTCAAGAGCGATGCGGGCGATTTCTCGACGCACCGGATCAAAGCCGGAAATGACTACCGAACCCGGCGTATCATCGACGATAAACTCCACTCCGGATTCTTTTTCAAGCGCCCGGATATTGCGCCCTTCTTTGCCGATAATCTTTCCTTTCACTTCATCCGAAGGAATAGAAACCGTCGTCGTCGTGAACTCAGAGACATGTGAACGGGAGTACTTCTGAATGACCGTCGCCATAATATTGAGCGACCGCTTCTCAAGCTCATCATGAGCCTCGTTCTCAAGCTTTGACATCCGTTTCACCAGTGCCTCCTTGCTTTCTTCCTCCACCAGACGAAACATCTGTGTTTCAGCCTCTTCCTTAGACAGCTTGGCTACCGCCTCGAGCCGCTGTAACTCCTCATCACGCAGGCGTTCGGATTCCTCACGGATAGCCCGCACCTCGTCAGCCTTCTCCAGCAGCTTGCGCTTTTCAGCCTCCGCTTCCTCAGTCAGCTTTTCAATCTGCTCTTCACGCTTTTCGATACGCTTTTCCTGCAGCAAGATCTTCTCTTCCCGAGACTGCTCATTTTTCTTGGCATCCTCAAGAATTTGCACGGCCTGATTCTTGGCTTCAATCGTCAGTTCCTTGACCTTGACCTCTGCTTCGCTCAGCATCTTGGCTGCCTGCCCTTCTGCCGTTGAAAGCTGATTCTTAGCGACGTTTTGACGGATGAGATACCCCACCGCCGCTCCGACGGCGAGAGTCACTCCTCCCACTATTAAATACCCTATCATATATGTAGGGCGCTTGATTTGATAACTCCAAAATCTACCAAAAAAGGGCTCTTTTCAGCGATGAAAAGGGCGTTTTCTTCATAATAAGGCTTCTTTGCGGTCCAAAGACTTCTATCATAGTATGAAACATTGGTTCTGATTTCGTAGCCGGTATCAAATCTCGGCGCCAGTTCACTATTTATACACTCTCCCCTCATGATAATCTTCGGGACGTCTTTTGTCAAAAGAGAAAAAAGAATGCTATCATAGGCACAGCATCGATTGTCTTTCGTAAACAAACAAAAAAATGTATCGTCCGATCGTACTCGTTGTCCTCGATGGCTGGGGACTATCAAACAATGTCCAGGGAAACCCCATCCGCGAGGCTACTCTCCCCACTTTTGAAAAACTGAACCGTTTTTACCCCATGACCACACTTCAGGCCTCGGGTATTTCGGTTGGCTTGCCTTGGAATACCGCCGGCAACAGCGAGGTCGGACACATGACTATGGGAGCCGGACGGGTTATTTATCAAAACATGCCCCGGATTTCGCTTGCTATTCAGGACGGAAGTTTCCTCAAAAATGAAGCCTTGCTCCAAAGTATCAACCATGCCAAAGAACACAAGAGTGCCTTTCACCTCATGGGACTCATCAGTTCTGGCTCGGTGCACTCCCACAAAGACCATCTCCTGGCACTGCTCCGTCTGGCCAAAAATGAAGGGGTAAGCGAGGTGTTCGTGCATGTTTTTACCGATGGTCGTGACTCAGCCCCTACTGCCGGCATCCAGCAGCTCAAAGAACTGAACCGGGAAATGCGTCTGATCGGCATCGGAAAAATTGCCAGCCTCTCGGGAAGAAACTTTTCCATGGATCGCAACAACAACTGGGATCGCATCGAAAAATCCTACCGTATGCTGACTGAAGGAATAGGTGCTACCGCCGATGATCCGGGACTTGTCTTGGAACAGTCCTACCTCAAAAACGTGACCGATGAATACATCGAACCAACCGTTATCACCGAAAAGGGCTCACCGATTGCACTGATCAAACAGGGAGACTCGGTTGTGTTTTTCAACTTTCGAGAAGACCGCGCCCGTGAACTGACCAAGGCGTTTGTCCTGCCTGATTTTGACGGCTTCCCTCGGGAAAAACTTGATCTCAATTTTACCACCCTCATCGAATACGAGCGTGGCCTGCCGGTCAATATCGCTTTTCCACCGGAAGACATCGAAAACAGCCTGGGAGAAATTCTCAGTCGCCACGAAAAAAAACAACTCCGTATTGCCGAAACGGAAAAGTACGCGCACGTCACCTATTTCTTCAATGGCGGCAAGGAGAAAGCCTTTCCTGGTGAAGAGCACCGGCTCGTCCCCTCCCCCACCGTTTCCCATTTTGATGAGGTACCCGAGATGAGCTCTCCTCAGATCACGGAGGCGCTTATAGAAAATATCGAGAAAGGACTGTACGACTTTATCTTGGTCAACTACGCCAACCCCGACATGGTCGGCCACACCGGGAATGAAGAAGCGTCCATCAAGGCTGTCGAGGCTACCGATAAAAGTCTCTCCATTCTGGTTCCGGCTATTCTGAAAGCCGGTGGAGCAGCACTGATCACTTCCGATCATGGGAACGTAGAGGAACTCAAAAAATCCTCCACCGGAGAAATAGACACCGAGCATTCCACTAATCCCATTCCTCTCTGGTATATCTCTCCCGACAACCATCGTGAAAAAAGCGCTGAACAAATGATGCGCGAACAAAACGAGGTCAATGGACTTCTCTCCGACGTCGCCCCCACCGTCCTTGATCTCATGGGTATCGAAGCTCCTCCCGAGATGAATGGTGCGAGTCTCCTTTCGGTCCTCGAGTAACAAAGGAACAAAAAAGAGCGTGGCCTCGGCCACACTCTTTTCTTTTTCTCCTTTATCTCCCAATCACCTTGTCCACAATACCGTAGGCAACTGCCTCTTCCGAAGACATGAAGTAATCACGTTCGGTATCCTTTTCAATTTTCATCAGCTTCTGACCGGTGTGCTTGGCCAAAATCTTATTCAACCGATCACGCGTACGCAAAATATGTCGAGCGTGAATATCGATATCAGTGGCCTGACCAGAGGCGCCTCCCAACACCTGGTGAATCATCACCTCGCTATTGGGGAGTGCCATACGTTTCCCCTTCTTACCCGAAGACAAGAGGAGGGCTGCTGCGGACGCGGCCATGCCGATACAAATGGTTTGAATATCCGAACGGACATACTGCATCGTATCGTAGATAGCGAGTGCTGCCGTCACCGACCCCCCGGGAGAATTGATGTACATCTTGATATCCTCCTTTTGATTGACGGAATCAAGAAATAACAGCTGCGCAATGATGGCGTTGGCCACGTCATCGTCAATCTGCGACCCGATAAAAACAATCCGGTCCTTGAGCAATCGGGAATAAATATCATACGCCCGTTCACCGGAATTCGTTTTTTCCACGACCATCGGAATGAGGTACTGATTTTTCATACGCGAGCTTGCATACTGATTACCGACAAAAACCCGTCCGCCATACCCGCCGAAAAACTAGAGACTTTCCAGCCAGACGAGCACCTTGTCATTTTTCAATTGTCCGGAAACAGCACTGTACAAACGTTCCATATCGATTTCTTTTTCGATATCCTTGATATTTTTGTAGTACTGCAGTGCCTTGTTCATTTCTGCTTCCACTTCCGTACTTTCCACAGTGATATCTTCATCCTTGGCCAAAAACTCGATGATCAGATTGGCAGCCAGGCGCTTCTTGGCCTGAGGCAGCCACTCTGTTTCGAGCGCTTCCTTGGTTTTCTTCATCTGCTCCAAGTAGGCATCAAGCGTCAATCCCATGGACTGCAACTGCGTTTCAAAATCATGCATCATGCGCAGAAGTTCCTGATCCACCAAAAGCTTCGGATACTCAATCGTTGCTCGTTCAACCAAAGCATCCAGAATCTCTGTCCGATGCTCATCTTTTCCTTGCTGTTTACGTTCTTCGAGCATGCCCTTCCGGAGATTTTCTTTGACCGCTTCGAGAGACTCAAACTGACCCAGACTCTTGGCAAACGCATCGTCCACCACGGGCACTTCTCGCTCCTGCACCAAACGAAGCTTGACCTCAAATGTTGCCTTTCTCCCCGCCAAATGCTTGGCATGATACTCAGCCGGAAAGGTCAATTCAAACGACTTCTCATCATTTTCCTGCATACCAACAAGTTCTTCTTCAAAGCCCGGGATAAACACGCCTTTTCCAAGTACCAGTGGGTGCTTCTCACTCTTGCCCCCTTCGATGACGACTCCATCCTGCAAAACGGTAAAGTCAACCAACACACTGTCCCCCATGGCCGCCTGGCGATTCACCGTCACGAGCTTGGCGCGCATAGTCGCCAGGCGCTCGAGCTCTGCCGTGACATCTTTTTCATCAACCGTCACTTCTTTCTTGGCAAAAGCCGCATTGATTTTCTTGACGGCGTCACGCCATGATCCGAGTACCACTTCTGGCAACACGGTCGTGATAATACTGTACGTAAATTCCTTGCCCTCTTCTACTTTCCCAAGCGTCACTTCGGGTTGACCGATAGCTTCCACCTTTTCCTGTTCCAGTGCCTTGGCGTAGGAATGAGAAACAACGTGTTCAGCTGCTTCGACCATGATAGCCTGTTTACCAAAACGCTGTTCGATCATGTTCTTCGGTGCTTTGCCGGGACGAAAACCGGGCAGCTTGACCGACTTGGCCATGCCTTCGGTCGCATGTTCAATCTCGCCCTTCCATTCTTCCCAGGGCAATACCACACTCATCTCCACCCGAGACTCGGGCAATTTTTTTACCGTGACATTCATAGAGTATATTCAATCAAAGTTAGGCTCCCTGCGGAAACTTATCAGCATACATCTGCAGTCCCTTCTTCACTGCCTCATACGCCGCCTCGCGTCCATCCACACCGGTGATCTCCACCTGCTTCCCATCAATCGTCTTGTACGTTTCAAAGAAGTGACGGATTTCCTTGATGGTGTGCTTGTTCACATCGGAGAGCTCACGCACTTCTTCCCATCGTGGATCGTTTTTTGGCACAGCGATAATCTTGTCATCACCCTCGCCGCCATCGATCATCCGCATCACGGCGACCGGTCGCGCCTCTACCAAGATGCCTGGGTGGAGCGGATAGGTAGCCAAGAGCACGACATCGAGCGCATCACCATCATCCCAGAGTGTCTGTGGAACAAACCCATAATCAAAAGGGTAGTCCTGAGCACTCTTCATGGCCCGATCGAGCTTGATGAGGCCGGTCTCCTTGTCGATTTCATACTTGTTTTTTGAGCCGCTGGGAATTTCGATGATCACATTGATCACCGTTGGAATGTCATCACCGGCTGAAATTTCACGCCACAAGTTCATACTCTTTTGATTTAAGATTTATGAATTTTGATTTACGAATACCTACTCTGTTGCTTCTTCTCCTAGTGCTGGAGTTTCCTCGGCAGCTTCCTCAGTCACTTCCGGCTTGGCTCCACCGGCTACATCGATCTTCCAACCGGTCAATTTGGCAGCCAAACGCACGTTTTGTCCGCGCTTCCCGATAGCGAGTGACAACTGATCATCCGGCACCGTGACGACCGCGCGCTTCTCATCTTCATGAAGCGCGACCGACATGACTTTTGCTGGAGAAAGAGCCGCACTGATAAACTTCTCAGCGTTTTCATTCCACTCGATAATATCAATTTTTTCTCCTCCCAAAGCATCGATGATGGTCTGGACACGTGTTCCCTTCTGTCCGACACAGGAACCAATCGGGTCCACACCCTCTTCAGCAGAAAACACCGCAATCTTGGTCCGAGAACCAGCTTCCCGAGCCACGGCCTTGATCTCCACGGTTCCGGTAAAGATTTCCGGCACTTCAAGCGAAAACAAATGACGCACCATCTCCGGATGTGTTCGAGACAAGAGCAATCCTGGACCCTTGGTATCAGATTCTACGCGCACCAAGTACACCTTGACGTGCTGCCCCATGCGGTAGTTTTCGCCCTCGATCTGTTCCGAAGGAAACAAGACTCCGACAGACTTTCCGAGATCGACAAAGACATTGCGACCTTCGATACGCTGTACGGTTCCATTGACCACTTGACCTTCTTTTTCTTTGTACTCATCAAACATACTCTCGCGTTCCGCTTCACGGATACGCTGAATAATCACCTGCTTGGCGGTCTGAGCGGCCACGCGACCAAACTCATCATACGGTGGGAGCGGCAGTTCCATCATGTCACCCAAAGCGGCATCCTTCTTCAGTTTCTTGGCTTCTTCCAAGAGCATATCACGCTCACTGTTAAAGCGAGGCAGACGCTCTTCATCTGTTTCGGTCACCTCAGGCACCTCTTCGCCTTCTTCTCCTTCCGTTTCCTCGACAAATTCGCGTGTGGTTTCATCCACTACTTCTTTCACCAAGAAAAAATTGGCGCTCTTTTGCACTTCATCAAATTTCGCATGAATGACCTGACCCTTCTTGCCATAATCCTTCTTGTAGGCAGCGGCCAAAGCGGCTTCTACCACCTCGAGCACACGCTCCTTGGAAATACCTTTCTCATCAGCGATCTGCATGACCGCACTTCCAAACTCACCGAGTCGTCCCGAAAGACTCCCCTCGTCAGCTCCCTGCTCTTCTTCTTCGACAACGACTGTTTTTTTCTTCGCCATACAAAAGAGTATGAAAAAATTAGAGTTCTTAACGAAAAAAGCTCGCTTATAGCGAACTTTCATACCATCCAAACTGTACTACCAGTATAGAGGAAAAGAGTACTCTTGTCAATCACGATCTCTTGGACACCGCCAATCGAAAACGTGATGGGTTGGCGGAGCCAAGCCTTTTATCGGGAGAAAACGCCTTGTTAAGCCATATTTTTCCTCTCTATGACACAACAGGAGAATCCATTGACTTTTTCCATTTTTTATGCTATAATGGAACGTTACAGATTGAAACACCATTTTGGTGCGGAGGCTGTAATGTCCGGATGGCATGGGGCCTTCCAGACGCACCGCACCTTGACAATTGAAGGAGATCGACATGAAATTGTTTGGACTTGAAGTCTCTTGGGAGCTGATTCAAACTGCCCTCTTGTGGGCAAGAAATCGGCCCTCGCAACCCGGGCCGGCGGCTACTACGGCCGCTCAAGCAACACGACCAGATGAGGGTCTGACCCAACAAGTCGCTACGATGCTTGATAGACGAAGCGATGAAGCCATCCTGATGGCTGTGGATGCAGCACTGGCTCAAATGTCTGGTGGCGCAGAACATCTCCGCCGAGTGCAACTGGTGCGGGTCGCTCTGGCACCTCACCAACAAACTGACTGGAGAATGAACCTTACTACCATCGCGATGACTGAGCGATTCGAGAACTATGTCTCTGAGAGAATCACTGAATTGGGCAACGAAAGTGCCCAAGCAGAGAGTCTCGACCAACGTCGCCGCAATAACAAACCGCGGAGACCAGTGGTGAGAGAGAAGTTTGATCGGCGGAAGATTGACTACGAATGGACGCCTCAGGATCCTCGAGTGCAACACCTGATTCTCGTTTCGACGATTGTCAGCGCGGAAAGCGAGGAGACTGCTGGAGTTGAGCTGGCCAAGAAATACCTGCTCTCTGCCGGATTCATCCAGGCAAAGTCCGCCGCTGAAAAGGCGGGCGATGCCACCGAGAAAAGTACCCAAGCAATCGCCAGGGCACTCTATCGATCGGTCGCAGGCCAAGCAGCAAGAGAAGGGCTGATCTGGTACTCACTCGAAATCAAACGAGCCGAAAGGGCTTCCGATCCAAAGCGAGTTTCTGAGCTCGAAATCGAACGGGATCAGTTCATCATCCAGGCAAGTCGGAAAAGCGCTGCCAAAGCAAGAAAGAGCAGCTCCTGGATCACAATCTGGTGGGCGGGACTCGCTCTGGTCGCCTTTGCCGCCACTATGACAGGCATCTACCTCATGAAAAACAGCTAAGGAGCATCACATGGGAACAACAGACGAAGCCTTTGGCCTCTTCACAGATAAAGTCGGGGCTGACAGCAAGAAACTGACTTTCTACACGGTGCTCGCGTGGTTCATCTTCGCAGCACTGGCCGTAGGGAGCATCTTCCTTGCGGCACATGACATGCACGAATACATCTGGGGAGCTCTCGGGTTCTACATGGTGTTCGTGGCTCTGCCGCTCATGTTCTCTCCGGTGCTGTGGCTCATGTTCGGAACGATCCTCTATGTCATTGGTCAATTCGGTGGCAAAACAGGACCGAGTTTCGACGATGGTGTGACTGAAATCAAGAAGTGGTCCGTACCGGTACTGAACAATGGTGGATACTTCCTCCTCATGGCCATGACCATCTGGTTTGTTGCCATGGGATTCCTCAATACGAAGGGGTACGAACAACTCTGCTTGGTCTTTCTGGTCTTGACGCCGATAGCGGTCTATATGTCGAAGCGCGCGTGGCCAACTGGCACGCTCGTCGAAGGCATCATCAGAACCGTCATCTTGCTCATCATGATCGGTATTGCCGTAGCAGTAGTCGTCAACACCTTTGATCGGGCGACCACCGAGCCGGCCGTGCAGGTGAAGCAAGCCTTGCTCGAAAAGCAAGCCAAGGCAGTCACCAAGGAGCGGGAAAAGGCGACGAGAGAGATAGTGCTCAAGATCGAGCGCGGTGTGGATCTGACTGCTCAGGAGTGGGCCCACTGGCACACTCTCGGAAAGGACAGCACCACCATCGCCAAAGCGAAGGCCATCGCCATAAAGCTGCAGAAAAAGACACCTCTCACCGACGAAGAAGCGACCTACTGGGCCGGACTTCCCAACATCCAGGCGCCAGGTAACCCGGTCATCGAAAAGGTGGCCGAGGGCGGCGTCAAGGAGTTGGTCAAGCACTGGCCATTCCTCTTGGGCATCATCGCGGCCATCATCTTGGCCACGTACCTGATGAGGAAGCCAAGAGCAGCAGGCACAGCCGGGACGGCTTCTGCCTCTACTGCTCAGCGCACGTTCCTCGACAAGGTGGGGGTAGTTGTACTCATCCTCACCCTCGTCTACTTGGCGGGCTACGCCATTGCCGTGGCGAACGACTGGAACTACTACGAGACGGGCCACATCCCGGTCCACAATCGGGTGAACTCCGAGGTGTGCGTAAACAAGCAGTTTCCTGCAGGGGTACAGCTCGAGTTCGTACTTCCTGGCAAGGAGCGCGGGGAACTCAATGTCCACGTGCAAGATGCTGATGGAAGCAACCGGCACCGCACTGACCTGGCGTCGTCACTCTTCATCCAGGGTGTCGAGCGCGGCCAGCCATTCCTGGCTCCGGCCAACTCGTCTTGCGCCACGGTCGAGTGGAGACTCAACTCCGGGAAAGAACTGCCCATCGACCCACCCACGCACTTAAACGTGGTGATCCGTGCGAAACTGCCGCACTGGCTGGAGGGCATCGCAAATAAGTTCCGCTAACAGCGGGCAGCAGCGACTTCACTGAAGTCAAACGGGCAGAGGAGAAATCCCCTGCCCGCTTTTTTTATCTTTTTTCTTTTTTTTACTCCTACCCGAAGAATTTGGTAACCTGTGTTACGAGAGCGAGCGCAGCGAGCGCCAGGGCAATAGCCACGACCGCAGCCGTCACAATCTTTTTTCCGGTTTCCGCTCGACCTTCATCACCCGCCGAGGTCAAATAAGTGAAACCACCAAACACCAGCATGATGATACCGATGATACCGATGATAGAAAGAAGGAAATCAAGCACCTTGCCGGCAATCTGTGTCAACGTCTGTGCTCCCGCCACCTGTGCGTTCGCGTTATTCACATCTGCCCAGCCAAGCAATACCGCCAGTTCCTTGAGGAAGGCCGGGGCAGCCAGCGCCAAAGCGAGACCGAGGAGCGCCGCTCCAATCGCTCCCTTGGCGGCCGTCATCCGACTGTCATTGCCGGCGGAGAGGATATACATGAGGGCGCCGATGATAATAAAGATAATGGAGAGGATGACGATGATGCGTTGGAGCGTAGAGAGGATGCCTGTCAGCACACCATCGAGCGTGCCGAACTTGAGTGGATTGAAAATATCGGCCTTGGTGGAGGCTGGCGCCTTTATCTTGCAGCACTTTTCCCCACTCGGCACACCGTTACTGATACACTCTCCCGGTGTTTCTTCCCTCCCTACTTCACACGGAAGCTGACAGGTATTGGGTGCCAGACACGCGGCCGCCTGCACGCGCGCTCCCGTGATACCAAAGAGCATTCCACCGAGCAACAAACCAAAGATAAATAGCGCCACGTACCTTCGCATCATTCCTTGTTTCATTCGTATCACATCCATACTGTTACATCAAAAACGAAATTACCTGTGTCACCAGTACCAGTGCTCCTAAGGCGACGGCGATACCTATGAGGGAGTAGGTGACAATCTTCTTACCACTCTCCATACGACTCTCGTCTCCAGCGGCCAGGATGTACATGAGACCTCCGATCACAAGCATGATGATCCCGATGATACCAATGACGGAGAGGAGGAAGTTTAAGACGTTTTGGAGGATAGTGAGGAAGGAAGTGGCTCCTTGGGCGGCTCCTGGGTTGACCGCTCCCCATCCGAGGATCGTACCGATTTCTTTCAAGAAGGAGGGAGCGGCTAAGGCAAGGGCTAGACCGACGAGGGAAGCGGTGATGACCATCTTGCCACTCTTTATCTTTCCTTCATCTCCTGCTGCAGTCATGTAGATGAGGGATCCGATGACAATCATGATGAGGGAGAGGATGACAATGATAGCCTGGAGGAAACCGAGGATTCTTGTGAGGAGGTCATCAACGGTATTGAAGCCTAGGGGGTTTTTAAAGACAATCGGGACCATGTTGGGGTCACTGGCAGTCAGAGCGAGGCAGCAGGTGC
>JACCDT011864629.1_pt1 | contig 13834 bp, 14 predicted proteins | sample 7446291 | NCBI WGS metagenome assembly JACCDT01 (sample SAMN15323446, study PRJNA562643) | freshwater metagenome | isolation source: river surface water | place: USA:Blue River Watershed | collected 2017-08-17
CTGAATCACCATTTTCTTTGAAAAAAAATCTCCCACGGTCAATGTTGAATCTTGTTCAAACGAATGGGTACTCAATCCAAGCCTCGAACTTGAACCGTGAACTGTGACAAATGGATAATGCCGAAGGTCCGAGATACTCGCCTTCTTACGACACTTAGCGAGTGGATGGTCTCTGGCAGCCACCAGAAGGAGTTTCAACGGCGGCATTTCTTGATAGGGAAGCAACGAATTAGATGGCGACGTCACAACAAGCATGAATTCTGCCGCTTGGGCTTCAAATTCCCTCTCGACTTCCTCGTGAAAAGAAACGCTCATGATCAGCTGCGTCGTCGAGTTCATTCTTCTCACCACATTCAGCGCTCGCACTATCGGCGCGAAATTGACAACGCCGTCGTAAACAAGCCGAACGCTTGGCTCATAACCAAATTTTAAGCTCTGACATGTTTTGGTTAAATTAAGCGACGCGTCCAGCAAATCTTTGGCCGCCTTCAAAACAGCCCGGCCATTGTTGTTTAAAGACGAACGATACCGATCTCTATCGATGAGTTCAAAACCAACTTTACCTTCAAGATTTCGAATTTGGTAATGAACCGCCGTGTAGCTCTTTCTTAAAATTTTCGCAGCGGCATAGAGGCTGCCATATCTTTCAAGCGCCTCCAACGTCTTCAGTTGTTCAAGAGAGGGCACAATAATACCTCATGAAAAAAATATTCAAGCGCGTCATATATCTAATATTTAGATCATCTTATCTAAATTAATGATATTTTTTTGAATAAATTTTCTGGTTACCCTTTCGATAGATCCTCTTGATAGATCCTTTCGGCAGTTCGTCGAAGGGCGATTTTGGATCGATTTTGAACAATGAAGAAAGGAATTATTATGAAACTGAGAGTACTGGCAAGCGGAGCTGGCCTTCTAGTTAGCCTGCTGAGTTCAGCGTATGCTATGAGTCCTGGTCAAGGATCTGGACAAGTATTTTTTAGAGGCGGCCTTGGTTTTGCAACCGAAAGTCGGGGTGGGCAAGTCTTCACCGACAATAACGCAGTCTCTGGTCGAAATGGGGAGAAAAATGGATGGAATATTGGAGCTGGATTGAATCTAACACTCTGGCAAGAGATGGGGCCCGGCAATATCTTGGGCGAAATTCTCTTAAACTATTCTGAATTCTCAAGTGAGACAGTTCGCCAAACGACCTCGACATTAATTGGAGCTCCAATCCAGAGCAAAGTTGCAGTTTCGGAACTCGCTGTCACCGTCTCACCAAAATATAGACTTGAGCAGCTATTTGAAGGAAAAGTTCGCCCTTGGATTATTCCAGCAGGTATGGCGTTCTTGGTCAACTCGCCACCTTCGAATGATTCCACCTACCTGGATGTTGGATATCATGCAGGACTCGGCCTAGAAGTCGTCTTAATTCGACAGTTGAGTTTAGGAGCAGACTTTCGTTACACACTATCATTTAAACGCGCAGAGATTGATGCATCTCACTATTCAGCAGATGCATACATCGGCGTTAATTTCTGATTTGGCCTAACTCATCAATCAACAGAAGGGATGTTTTTGCACGTCCCTTCTTTCTCTAGACTCTTTTTACACGGCTAAATTTTCATTCATCGTCAGCTAAAAATTCTGAAAGAATTTCTGCAAGAAATGGGTCTTGTTTTGACTGTTCCAATATTCCCTCCCGCAACGAAGAAACAGCAAGGCCAACTGTTGTTCGTGATACCCCATGTTTCTGAACAAACTGAATCTGGTGCATAGTTCCAGCAAGCAGTTCATTCAATATTATCCGCTCAAGCTCGACTCTCTTCACAGTTTGTGGATGCGGGGCCGTTCCCAATTTCTCAGTGAAATATCTTTCTGCCGCCTCTCGAATACGAACTACCATATATTCGACATTCGTATTTCCAATGCTCTCATCTAAATCACGAATTCCATCGAAAGTTTGTCCCTGCCGGTTTGCAATATGCTCAATTGAAGCGTGGATTATCGGGCCATCACTCTGACTCTTCAAAATGATATCTGTCGTGGCGATCTCTTGCCTGTTTACCAATCGATAATAATACTTTGGAATTCTATGTCTGAGGTAATGCACGATAAAAGAAGCGAGATTATACTTAATAGGCTTATCCGCAGTTGACGTTCCTCGCTTGTCCTGACGAAACGCCTTCACGGCACCCACCAAATCGTTATGATAAAGCATTTCAATGAGATCTGAGTAAATCTGCGAATTTGGACTAGCGTACCCACCAACACGCTGGGCAAGCAATCTCACATAACTTCTGGCAAGTAAGTGGATTGATTCATGATCATTAGGATCGCTCACCTTGCGATGATAAAGAGCTTCAACAGCCTCTTCTGAGAGCGGTTCAATATCAGAATAAGTCAATCCGAGTACAGCCAAGGTAAGAGAACATCCACCTTTTTCTATAAAGTAATCGGGTTTTTCAGCCTCAACACGCCAGACGAAAAATACACAAATAATCGAGGACGCAATGAAACGGAACATTTGACCAATATAGCCCTGCACAACCGCTTTATCTGCAAAAAATGGGCCAAAAAAAAAAGCCCGGTTTTAGCCGGGCCTTGACGATATCGAACGATCGCTATTACTTGCCCAAATGCTTCTTCACTAAAGCACTGTCGCGCGAATACCAAACAGACGCTTCTCGAGCCAGTGCCTTCGCGTCAGATTGAAGAGCTGCTAGCCGCCCCTCAAGAGCCGCTAGCTCCTCGGCTGTCGGAGCCGCCTCAAGCTTCTTTTTGACGTCTACAAGTTCCGTCGCCGTTCGATTCAGACTTGTCTCGGCGTCAGTGTAGCGCTTTTCAGCATCCGCCAATTGTAGATTCAAATGTTTAATCAAAGTCTGATTTTCAGCAACTTGGAGATTCAAATCCGACACTTGCTTGCTCAAAGCGAAAACCTGATTGTTAAGCCCTAAAATCTCATTGTGCTGCTTTGAGATTTTTGCAACGGCGCCTTTCGCTCCGGTATTCAAAGAAGTAGCAGTGGCCAAGGAGCCTCGGAGAGCCTTTGACGCTCTGGCTGTCTTGATGCCAGCAGCAATCGCTTTGCCTTCCGCATTATCTAATTTCTCAATCTCTGCTTCTATTTTTGCAGTAAGATCCGCCACCGACTTTCCGGCTTCACTCGCGGTATAGTCTTCACCTGAAGCAGGTTCCGATACTATCTTTGCTAAAACTTGGGCGTTAATTTGAATTAACTTATCAGTCAGCGTGAGAATTGCCATGGGGCCTTCATAAGCACTCACAACTGCAGCGACATAGTCTGACTGCGTTTTCTCATCTAAAGCTTTTCCCAAAGAGATTGCTTTCGTGAGACCGGCGCTCAACACGGCCAACCGACCTGCTGCATCCTCATTCACACGTGCTTCTGCAATTTTTGCATCCCTCAATGTTCCAAGAAGTTGTCCGCCCTTTGTGTTAAAGGGATCCAACGTCTTGTAAATCTCTCCGCGAATTGACTCACGAGCTTGATTCAAAGCATATAAACTTTGAACGAGGTCAGCCTCAATCGTACGAACACGGTTGAGAGACTCACGCGAATTTTGATATTGAATGACCGAGGCATCGAGCTTGGCTGCAGCACTGAACTCATTCGCCTGATCAGCCGCGAAAAGTATGTTTGTTGAAAGCGCTAAGGAGCTCATAAGAACAAGGCCCTTTAATTCTGTCTTTAAATTCATAGGTTTTATAACCTCCAAGTTAACAATTTATTCAATTCGATAAAACAGTGGTTCACATAGCTGATCACCCAAAGTTTTGCAACGGACCATTAGAGCCAACAACGCTCGGAATATTTCACTAAATCATCGGAATAATGGCGATTTTTTGAGATACTGAGGCGATGAGGGGTTTATCCATCATGCTAAGACCGACGGCGGCTATGAAACGCAGCGAACCGACATCGCCGTTTATTTTCATTGATGGCGACCATCCACGCTCGCTACACGCAAAGGATCCCGAAGATTTTGTCGCAAAACTGCGAATCTTTTTAGATGATATGAATAACCTCAAATATCTCGATCATCTTCATTTTGTAGAGACTGACGATCTATCGAATGAAGAACGAACAAGGCTCGAGAACTATAAGAAAGCTGCTGGAAAAACTTTAGCCCTGCTCAAATCGAGTTTCGGAAGTTTTGAAGATTCCCTCCTCGGAGTGAAAAATCTCTTTGTTAATATGGACATTGCTCTTGAAAAGCCGGGGATCAACCATATTCATATCGACAAACCCTTTGATGCAATCGTTGTCTCCGCAGGGCCTTCACTTGATCTTGAATTTGAAACCCTAAGAAAGCTTCAAAAAAATTATCTCATCGTTTCGGTTGATGCAGCATTTAAAACTCTTCTAAACGAAGGGATCATTCCCCACTTCGCTGTGGTGATTGAACGGGACGACTACAGCATTCCGTTCTTTAAAAATCTTCCAAAAAATCTTTCGACCTGCCTCATTGCTCACAGTCTCGTTGATCGACAGATTTTTAAAAACTATACAGGCCCAATCGTAACAGCTCTAAAATATACGGGGCCATGTCTTTGGCTCCCCATTGATCGTACGCGACATTGGACTGGAAGCTCGTCATCTCATGTGGCCTTTCGAACTGCCGCCGCGCTTGGCGCGCGAAGAATCGCACTTGTCGGGCAAGATTTATGTTTTCATCCCGAGACGTTCCAAAGCCATACAACGGTACCTGATTATCCACAATGGTCTGCACCATCAAGCCTTGAGAAACGCCGCAATGAATCATCAGTCATTGAAGTCGAGGGGAATCTTCGTGACCGCGTTTACACGAAGCCTACTTGGACAATGTTCCTCAACGACCTGCAGATCATGTTGCAAGAAACGAAAATCCCCACCACAAACACGAGCAAGCTTGGAATGAAAATTCCTGGATGTCCATTCGAGTCTCTCGACAATTGGGCAGAGAAAAATCCAGCGACATCCACTCGTCCGATCCGGCTCACAGTTCCTCAGAAAAATCCTCTGCAGAGAGAAGAAAGTCAAAAGCTTCTCAAAAAACGAGATGAAGCCGTTGTCGCTCTTGAAAAAATGAAACAAGAGATACAAAGTGAGCGAAACATCGAAGAACTCTACCAAGAAATTCCCACGAGAACGCATTTTTTAGAGCTTTGCCTTGAACTCGTTTTTCGTGATTGGGTTGAAGTGGAGAACAAACTTCTGCCCCTAGAAAAAGATGATCCAGCACGGCGGCCCTTCATCATTAAATTTTTAGGCCGCTGCGAAATGGCGATTGATAGAGTTCTTGAAGCTTTAAGCTTTAAAATTTAAACTCACACGCTTAGAATGCGGCATGATCTTAGCACTTATTACGATTTCCCTACTCACTGGAAAAATTGAAAACCCCCAAAATACTTTTCCTAATCATATAGGAACAACGGGGGTATTGCGTTCAATCTCTGCAGCTCCGAATAAACCAACAACGTTTGGGGCAGGCTTCATCGCAAATTTTTTCTCGCAAGATCCATTCACGAATAATATAAAAAATTCACGCAACCAATTCAGAGTGAACGGAAATTATACGTTTGACTGGGGATTACCAATCGAAGTCTTCGGTGGTGCAACGTTCACATACAACGACAACTCCACCGCTGCGTCGGCAAAAACAATGACCACATTTTTTGAAAATACGGATTTGGGTCTGAAGGTGGGTCACTCGATCTTCAGCGATTCATTCTTCATCGCAGCTTTCGGACACCTGCGTCTTTTCTCTGGAACCCGAGCACCACGAAATACAAGCGGTGGCACAACAGAAGATTCGGGGCCTCTTGCCTCCGGATCAATTGGCCTCGCAACAACCCTTGATTTATCAAAGCGAGTCGAGAGTTTCCCACTGCGCAGCCATCTTCATATGGCATTTCGACTTCCAAACGGAGATCTCAATTCATCAGCCGACGATTTTAATCGGTTTGCCCTAGACAGCTATAAATACCCAGCACTCATTGGAACGATTGGATTCGAACTCACATATCCATATGTAACGCCATTTGCCGAATATTCACTGGAATACGCCATTGCTGATTCAGGCGACGCCGTTCAGACGAAAGACAATCGTCAGAAACTCACTGGTGGTATGCGAATCAACCCATTTCCGGCATTCGGAATTTTGGCCGCGGTTGATTATGGAATCAAGGGCCCGGCCACTGGAGCTGCGATCGGAATTCCCCGAAATCCCCAGGTCGACTTTTTCGTAGGCCTCACCTTTCAAGCGGTCGGGGAAAGCCTTTTGGGTGAATATGGTTCAGCAAGAGGCGTCGTCACAGACGAAAAGACGGGGCAACGATTGTCAGGCGTGAAGATCACAGTCATCGACGGCACAGTGCCACATGTTTTTACAGACGAAGCAGGCGCATATGAAATTCCACGGCTGCACAATGGCTCTTATCAACTTGAGGTTTCAAAAGAGGGATATGAGACCGCCACAAAGCCTATTTCTATTCGCGATGGCGGAGACGCACTCGCCGACCTGACTTTGAAGGTTCCTGGACCCAAGGTTGGAATTCTTGAAATCACTGTTGTAGATGCAGCCAATCAATCGCCGCTCGCAGGTGCCGTCGTCAAAGTTTCGGAGGCTCCAGCAAATATCTCGACCGATGAAAACGGTCGTGCCCACTTTTCGAGTTTGATCGAAGGGACAAAAGACATGACTGTTGAAGCATCGGGATATGATAGTCAAAAATCGACGATCACGATTACTCCTCATATTTTGAATAGCCAAACAGTTGCTCTCCAAAAATCGGCACCCACCATCGGCGTCTGCGCTGGATCAGTCAAAAATTCAGACGGAACACCGTTAACCGCCGTATTTAAATCTGAAGACAACTCCATTTCGACATTTGGAAGCGATCCGATCACTGGAGAATTTCAACAAACCATGCCTATCGGAAGCCATCATTTTAGAGTGCAGGCCGAAAACTATCTGCCTCAGGTGATCACGTGTGACGTAACGGGCGATGGAGCAACATCAACTCCGTTTACCGTCACTCTTGAAAAGCCAAAACAAGCTGTTGTGATCGACGATAAGATTGTTCTTCCGGATGCAATCTATTTTGATTTTGGAAAGGATAAGATAAAAAAAGAATCGTTCTCCATTCTTAATCAAGTTGCTGGCCTATTACTGAAAGAAAAAGACTACAAAACTTTAAAGATCGAAGGTCACACGGACGATATTGGATCAGACAAGGCGAATCAGAAACTTTCGGAAGCTCGCGCGAAGAGCGTCAAAAAATATCTGACACTGAAAGGTGTTTCCGCGAAGAAGATCGAAGCGATTGGGTTCGGAGAATCCACTCCAGTATCGACGAATTTAACTCCAGAGGGTCGATCAGAAAACCGACGGGTTGAATTCAATTTGATTCGCGAGTAGAAAATATCTTCCAGATTTTCTTTCGCCCCACATCAGCTTCCTGTTGACGCGACGCTTTAACTTAGCGTGTAATATTTACATGGGTGGGGGTTCTGGAAATCACGGGTTACGTGTTTGTCTGATCGGATTAGGTGCCTGCTTGTTCGCCTCAGAAGTGGCGTTGTCAGCCGCCACCTGGCAATCATATGAGTTTATTGAAAGCCTGAGAGGAAGTCCTTATAACCTCAGAGTTGTTGGAGAAGGCCTCGAATCGGTGACATCCATTGATTTTGACGATTCAAAAAATCCACAATATCGATCATTTCTCAACGATTTAGTTCTGTCCGAAAGTACGACCCAGGACAAAAAAGCCATCAGTCGACTGAATATTCTAGGCCCCACGGATCTCGGAACGATTGTTCATGAGAGTTTTCATGCATACAAAGCCAATTTCATCGATGCGGTGCCCAGCATGAAGCCCATGAAGCTCTGGATGAAACAACGTGCAACAGTTGTATTTCCTCATCTCCCAGCCGGAAAGCGCGAAACCGCGCTCGAAGAGGCTTATGCCGTTTTCATTGAATCAACGATCGTTGCTCATGAGAATGTCGTCAGAACGCTGAACCACGATGCCAAACACTGTGAAAGAAATCGGCTCTTCGCACAAAGTATCTGGCAACAGAACTGGAAATCGAAAGTCATAGGGTACTACTACCGAGACTCAGTCGCAGAATACTGGTCAGACAAGGTGAAAGGCTTGCTTCGACGAATTTTTTCGGATGAGCCCGCGCAAACAGAAAATGCCGTCTACGACGAGAGAGGAATCGGGCCGCTGGATAAAAGCTGGATCGCCTCGAATATCCTCCAAAATCGGTTCGTGGCGTCTTTTGAAAATACGTTTGAAAATGAGGAAAATCTCCTCGCTTGCCGACTCTAAAGCGTAGACGAAAAACTCTTAATCTTATACGAAGAGGTCATGGTTTATTGGGATCATAATGCAACTGCGCCATTGCTTCCGAGTGTCAAAGAGCAGATGAAAGCAGCCATTGAGAGTATTCATGGCAATGCCAACTCAATTCACCAGCTCGGCCAAGAGGCTCGTGGTCTTATCGAAGAAATTCGAAACCGTGCAGCGCTGTTCTTCGCATGCAAACCAAGCGAAATTATTTTTACGAGCTCTGCAACCGAAGCCAATTTCTTAGCCCTGTGGAATCTTTGGCTGAGTCGAGGCGCAGATTCATCACGCCCAAAGAGAATCTTGGCAAGCTCCATTGAACACAGCTCCATCCATGAAAATCTTGCGTTCTTTCGAGAGAAGATGGGCGCTGAAATTATTTTTCTACCGCTTACATCAACCGGATTGATTGACATTGCAAAAGCTGAACAAATCTTGAGCGACTCCGAATTCTTATTTTGCACCGTTATTGGCGCTCACAATGAAACAGGAATTATTCAGCCATGGAAAAAAATCGCAGAGCTTTGCGCAGCTCGCGGTATTCCGTTTCATTCAGACCTTGTTCAATGCGTGGGAAGACTTCCTATTGATTTTAAGAATGCTTCCCTCACATCAGCAACATTAGCCTTTCATAAAATGGGCGGCCCAAAGGGACTCGGCATCTTGATCGCCAGAGACGGATTAAAATTTGAAGCGGTCATGCGTGGTGGAGCGCAAGAAAAGCAGAGACGTCCCGGAACAGAAAATCTCGTTGCCATTGCGGGATTAGGCGGCTGGCTCAACTGCGCAGACCAACTGCTTCAGAATTTTTCTCAACTTGAAAGCATTAGGAATTATTTTGAATCAGAAGTTTTAAAAAAATGGCCAACGAGCATCATCATCGGCTCTGCCGTCACTCGATTGGCGAATACGAGTTATATTCTTTTTGAGGGAATCAAAACAGATGCACTACTGATGGCTCTCAGCTTCAAAGGAATTTGCGCAAGCTCTGGGTCTGCGTGTTCATCCGGAATGGTAAAACCATCTCGCGCTCTTCTTGAAATGGGATTTTCAATGCAACAAGCTCAGTCGTCAATCCGTTTTAGCCTTGGCTCTGCTTCTACAAAAGACGAAGCCCATCAAGTCATTCATTGTCTTGATGAATCATTACGAAGGCTCGCAGCTTGAATCCTATTAATGATCTCATCTCTCATCTTTCTCGCCTACCAGGCATAGGCGAACGAACCGCGACGAGACTGACCTTTCATCTTCTGAGAACTCCCATTCAGTTTCGAGAAGGATTTGCGCGAGCGATTTCTGGATTGAGCTCGATTCATCTTTGCCGGATCTGCGCTACGGTGACGGCGGAAGATCCTTGCCAGATTTGCAACAGTCCGGTGCGCAATCGACGATTGATCTGCGTGGTCGAAAAGCCATCAGATATTTATTCGATCGAACGCCTCCAAAGCTACAGAGGGCTTTATCATGTGCTCCACGGACTTCTCTCCCCTATGGACGGCATTGGCCCGAGTGATCTGAGACTCCAACAGCTCTTTGATCGAATACGAAACGATTCTGTAGACGAAATTATTTTAGCGCTGAGCCCCACACTGGAGGGAGACGCCACGGCGAGTTATATTGTCAAGCAACTCACTGCATTAAATTGTCCGATTTCTCGTTTGGCATCAGGAATAGCTATTGGAAGTGACCTGGAATACGCAGATCAAATCACTCTTGGAAAAGCGTTTGAAGCTCGGACAGTAGTTCGTTAGCATGTCATCATGGCATCAAAAAAGTCGGCACTTACTTGGAACGAAAAAGGTGAAACCCTACTGAGGGATTATCTCAAAAAATCAAAATCTTCGGGGGGCGCTATCGCAGTACTCAGCCGATATGGCGAAGTACTGTGGAAAGAAGGAAAATGGAAGTCAACTGACTGGACGTCTTTGGGCAGCCTTATTACGGCGTTGAAGGCCACCTCAGATGGAATCGCCGGATCTCTTAAAGTAAAGGCCAAGACGATCGCCATTGGAGACTCTGCAAATGGTTGCTGGATGTATTCTGCTAATGGACAATGGAATATTGTGGGCGTTAAAATTCAACTAAAGGATTCACTCTTGAAAGACATTTTGCAGCTCTTGAAGTCGGCCAAGGGCATGGGCTCAGAATCGAACCTATCACAGGAACTTGCGGGACTAAGTCCTGAGGGAATTGAATCTGTTTTAAGAAAGGGCCTATAAGTCAATGTCGTTCATCAATTACTCAAATCGAGAAATCAACTGCAAGATTGTCTACTATGGTCCCGGGCTTTGCGGAAAGACAACAAACCTTCAGTACGTTTATAAAAAGACCGCCCCGAAGGCGAAGGGCAAGATGATTTCGCTCGCGACAGAAACTGAAAGAACGCTATTTTTTGATTTTTTACCGCTCGCACTGGGCGAGATTCGAGGATTCAAAACCCGATTTCATCTCTATACGGTTCCCGGTCAGGTTTTCTATGATGCGAGCCGAAAGTTGATTCTGAAAGGTGTCGATGGAATCGTTTTCGTTGCGGATTCTCAAAAAGATCGGATCGATGCGAATCTTGAGAGCATGGAAAACTTGAAGCTGAACCTAAAGGAACAGGGTTACGAGTTAGACCAACTTCCATTTGTGATTCAGTACAATAAGCGAGATCTGCCTAATGTTTCTTCCGTTGAAGATTTGAGGAAATTATTAAATCCCAAGGGAGTTGCAGAATTTGAAGCGGTCGCAGTAGAGGGCACAGGTGTTTTCGAAACGCTTAAGGCAATCGCCAAGCTTGTTCTATTGGAATTGAAAAAGGACAAGTGATTCACTGATCGAAGGATATGCCCAAATCGTGCCGCCGAGGCAATAATCCTGCGCGAAATTCCTTACGCTTTGGCCTTGATCTTGGCGCTTGGAACCTCTTAGAGTGTGGCTACGCTTGAGCATAGGATTTTTAATCCAATCATTCCCAGGTAGCTCAGGGGTAGAGCTGGTGGCTGTTAACCACCCCGTCGGGGGTTCGAATCCCTCCCTGGGAGCATCTTGTCGGAGTATGCGAACCGACTGTCCCCGTATTTAAGGATCCATTTGACCCCAGAATCATTGGAACCACTTGTTCAGCTTTTCAAATGGGTGAAGCTATTGAGAAGACAACAATCTGGGCATCAGAATCCCGAGAGTTGATTCTGTTTAGCAAAGTCATCATTCGATTTAGAAGATCGGGCCTATCTTTTTCAGTATTGTATTCTGTTTCAAGATTACGATGCTTGATTTTGGTCTGTCCAAGTTTGACAAGAATTTCTGGAATGCATTTTGAAATGGCTGCAGTCGCTAAAGGGGAAAATATTACCCCGGTCAGAATAGTAATTCTTAAAAAGAATTCCCAGCGCATTACCCCTTTAATATACCTCAATAAGCATTCATTTAACAAACCCACGCCCGCCCATTATTTCTTCGTAGAGACCAAACGACTGAGATTTTCGTTATACCGGATCTTCCTCAGACAGGAAATCACTTGTAATATCAGTATTTTAGGCTAGCCTTGTGGCATATACCGTCCTATGGTATATTTTAAATGTCGATCAAGAGCTTTAAGGATCGCGAAACTGAAAAGGTTTACAATGGTGAGAAATCCAAAAGGTGGAGCTCCATTGCGAAGATCGCGAAGCGGAAACTTCATATGCTTGACGTGGCCATTGCATTGCTAGATTTGGCAAGTCCGCCGGGGAATAGACTTCACGCTTTATCGAAAGATAGGGCCGGCCAGCATTCGATTTCGGTCAATGACCAATTTCGAATCTGCTTTCGGTGGACCAATGAAGGCCCGGCTGATGTTGAAATTACGGATTACCACTGAGGAGAATATTATGCGCCTACCAAAAAAATCCTTGTTTACTCATCCCGGAGAAGTTCTCAGGGAAGAATATTTGAAAGTTCTTGGAATTTCTCAGAGTGATTTTGCGACGCATCTTGGAATAGATTTCAAAACTCTCAATCGATTGGTGAATGAGAGGCAGGGCGTTTCTGTTCCCATGGCTATAAAGCTATCCGGAGCCCTCAATACTTCACCTGAGTTCTGGCTCAATATGCAAATGAAGCACGATCTCACCAAAGCTTTAAAGGGAAACATCAAAAAGCCTCGCCGACTTCCAGAGCTTTCAAGGGCGATTGCTTAATCGAGCTGCTCTATAAGTTTTTGGGGTGCCATAAGGGAATTCAAGATATTTTCTGATCGCTGCAGATCTTGGACCTTTGAAGGTCCATCGTCCGTTTTTATAGTTTTAAATCCGTTCGACTCACGGACTTTCCCACTTTTTCGTTTACCACTTCCCCTATAACAAAATGCTGTTTTCACTTGGATTTTCACACGGGGGCACGTGGTTCGCATACTCCGTCGTGTGGGGAGCATCTTGTCGGGTAGTTCAAATACAAAAAACCAAGAAGTTAGCGAGCACCCAAGATCCCATACTCGAACCGCCGCGGAATATTATTCTGTGTTATAAGGTCGCACTTCTATGAAAGCATATTCGGCCTACTTGAAAGTGCTCGTAAAGCTACCCTTCTTGCTGACGGCCGTTTGTTCCTTTTCAGTTTTCGCTGACGTCCCAAAAAGCAAACAAGTCATCCTTTACATCGACCTATTTGAAAAATCCGCTCTGAATTTTGGAAACCCTCAGATCAACTTTGAAGTCTTTAGAAAAAAAGTAAATTCAGTTTTTCCAAGTCGCCCTGTCCGATTTATTGCTGCAAACAGTATCGGGTCTTTGAAACTGCAACTGCAAACAATAATCAATTCTGATGAATTGATTTCGCATCTTATTTTCGATGGCCACGGACGATCAGGCTCAGCCACACTGACTACCACAGAAGAAGGAAAACCTTCTGTGGCTCAGAACGTACATACGACATCCATATATGTGGGTGATGAATTCCTTTGGATCAATATTCCAATGGAAGAAGGTTTCATTAATCAAAAAAATATTGATGATATAAATCTTCGTACACTTCAAGTGTTACAGCCCATCAGAGGCCGCTTTACTGAAAGTCCGGTCATTTTTTGGATGGAGTGCGACACCTTTAACGTCGGTAATTTCGAAAAACGCCCAGAACTAGTCGCAATAGCCGCTGCGAAGGCGGCCATCATGTCAAAGATTTTGGGGCTTAAAAGCGGATTGATTTACGGAAATTATACCAAAGGCGATGGAGCTTTTTATTTTAACTTTCAGCCCTTCTGGAAGCAGACCACATGGACAATGCGAGCTGTTCATTTTGCGATACAAGGAGGCTCAATTGGTGTGCTAATCGCAGGAATAATTGATAATCCAACTTATTTAATTTCGCTTCCCGCGACTGTTTTGACACAGCTCGCGGCGACCGGTGCGAGTCGTGTTTTTCGAAACAAAGGATTCAAATTTGAAATTAAGGGTGAAAACGTGGTTGGCGCTGAGAAGATACAATTTAAGTCTTTTCGAGATAGAGTTTTCAATTATACACAAGCTCTGAC
>JACCDT010557543.1_pt1 | contig 13829 bp, 26 predicted proteins | sample 7446291 | NCBI WGS metagenome assembly JACCDT01 (sample SAMN15323446, study PRJNA562643) | freshwater metagenome | isolation source: river surface water | place: USA:Blue River Watershed | collected 2017-08-17
TCTTTTGTAGTTTTGATTCTCAAAAATTTCTTCATAAGTGAAAATTTCACAGTTTTTAAGTTGTTTCATATATTCATATGATTCCCACGATTCACCCATAAGTTGGTAAACTAGTTTCATGTCAATATGATCTTTAACATCATCCCATTTGTAGTCTGCAAAAAAATTATGGGTTATTGTTTCTGATATAACATTACTTATTGCATATTCCTTCAGATTGTGTCGATACAATGTGATTACTTTATCAAAAGTTTTAAAAAAATCTTCTTCACATTTTATTTCATCGGTTTTAGGTGTTAACCCAAATGTTATTTTAGAAACAAATCCATCCATTTTTTGAAATGAATCAAATTCACCAATAAAATTATTATTAAAACATCTAGGGTCACCTTTGTCTACCTCCCGAAATGGTTCCATTATTGGAACTAAACATAATTCTTTTGAAACCCAATGCAATAACGTTGAACTACCACATCTACCTACGCAATAAATTAATATTCTCATCTTGTTTGTGCCCCCTTTATAATATTATCCAAATATTCAATGTTGTCTGTTAAAGATCTAATAATTGAATTTCTGTTTTCTTCTTGATACCAAACAGTTATTTCTTTTGAATTAATATAATCCAATGCCTCGTTTAGTTTAATCAAACAATCTTCTCTTAATCCAGGAATGTTATATACTTGTTCAGAATCATCCGGCTTATAGTGTACAATCAATGGAATAAATTGTAGTTTAACATTTCTATTCCACCATAGATCAATAATATCTTTTAAATGTGGGTAAGTCTTAGTCATGATCAATGAATTAATAAAGATATTAAAGTAACCATGTGTATCCATATGATCGTCTCTCCATTTAATTACCTTATCAACGTTGGTTAGGACTTGATTGAACATATCTCTACCTCTATAATTCATATAGCTCTCAGCATCCCAACCATCGACTGATGTCACGTACTCACAGATAGCGTGTCTTTTATTTTTAATAAGGTCCCACCACTTCTCTTCATACACCGTTGAGTTTGTTATGAATCCGAATTGGAACTCATCACCAAGGGTTGGATCTTCAGCAAATTGGTAGACCAACTTTCTCATTGGCTTAGCATAAAATACTTCCCCACCCGCTAAATTCATTGCAAATTTATGATCTTGGCCAGGGATAACCGTTTCTCTGATTTGTCTAATAACTCTTTCAGCGCCTTCCATTGGAATCACATAATCAAAGTCATCGAATATCCAACATAACTTACACTTTAAGTTACATGCGTTTGCTACTGTTAATGCCAATCCTTGTGGTGGTAACTCCCATCTCTTATCATTCATAGCCCATTCAATAACAGACTGTTGATATAATGGATTAACATATGTTTGCTTACCATTACAATACAAGCGACACTGCGTTGGTAAACCACCGTCAGCTTCGTACATATCTCTTCTAAGCTTTTCCCACGCGTCCGTACCCCACACATCGCTAAGATTGGAGTCGTTATTTAGTTTACCATACTCTGGTCCTGTTAACCAACAGCAAGGTCCAGCATTGTTGCTAGAATTCTCAAAATATAATGTCGCCCAGGGTTTATAACACCCGATTTTATTTCCACTCATATCTTAATATAAATAGCTTTTTTAATAAAATAAACCCCAGATAAAATCCGGGGTTATTAAAGCAAAAGTTAAAAATTATGTGTAAGTTTTTTTAGTTAACTGGCTTATAAAGCATTGGTGCTTGACCATAAACAGGTAGTTTACCATCCCATTTGTTGATCCATTCAAGTTGAAGTAAAAGTGGTGTTAATGTTTGTTGTTTCATTCTGTTTGATTCGGCTTCAGCTTTTGCTGATGTTAACATTGCTTGAGCGTTACCTTCAGCTGTTGCTACTTTAATCTTGGCTTGTGCTTCTGCTGTTTTAACCTCATTTTCAGCTCTCAATGCTGCTTGCACCGCATTATTCTTAGCCTCAATAGACTTCTTAAATGTTTCAGGATAAATCAAATTAGATGTGAACTGATTAATAACAAACCCTTCTTTCAATAATTGGTTGTCCAATAATTTACGAACTTCAATTTCGAATACAGCTCTATTTGAAATCAATTCATCAGCGGTGTATTTGTTAGTGGCTAAACGGAATGCATCATATACCGCGGTCTTTAAGAAACCCTCTTCAATGTCCTCTAATGGTCTACGGTATTTGCTAAAAATAGTTGGTACCTTATCTCTCTGTACTGAATAGTTCATAATTGGCGAAACGCTAAATTCAGAACCATCTTTACTATTTACCACAAATGAATTCTCGTTTTTATATTCTTTGTGTTGAATAAAAGTTGGGAATTCGTAAACTGTTGTTGTAAACGGATTAAAGAAAACCATACCAGTAACTGCAACAACATCATCCACCCCTTTGTTATCACCATACTGATTAACCTTGACACCGACGTGTCCGGCATCGATTCTCTCACAAGAGAAAAATAAAAATGTTAATGTAAAAAATAATCCGACTCCGATTAAAATGTTTCTCATAATTTGTTTTTGTTTTAATTGTTTTTGTAATTTTATTTCTTCACGCTCTCGCATACTTCGAGCGTACCTTTCTTCAAAAGACTCCATATTATTTTGTTTTGTTTAGTGTTGAATGATGTGGCTCCATCGGAAACTCAGACTTCTTTACCTTTTTATTTCTGGTTTTAACAAACGGAGCAGATTCATCAACACCATCTTTTACCGATTGTTTTGGATTTCGTTTCTTTTTAGGTGTTAACTCATCAGGATTAATATAATCGAGTTCAGTTTCTCCAGAATCTATTTTAGGTGGTTCCATTAATTTAAAACTATCTATGTAATAGAATATGAAAACCAATGTGAATAGAGCTAACAATGCTGATACAATGTTTGATCCAGTATCTGCTGTTGTTAATCCAGGAAACACAATAAAATTAAAGATTCCAAAGACACCAAAAACAATGAAGATTGGTGTGACAATTTTTTTGGCAAACACCTTTTTAATTAATTCTTTCATATTTTAAAATCGGTTTTTTTATTGTTGTGATAATAGGGTTTATTGTCTGCTTTTTTAATAAAAAGTTTAGCAAAAAACGTTCTGATTTTTTCTAATAATTGTTTCATAAAATTGTTTTTTTAAATGTATTTTGTGTTATGTTAAATGTTTACGTAAAAAAATATTGAGTCGAATTTTGAATGTGCGAGAAAACAGCTACCGTCTTTACATTGGTATAAGTTTACCGGCCTACCGTTTACACTATCGGTGAAACGATACTCAATAAATTTGGATAATAGTCTTTGAATCATAGTACTTCAGTTAAAACTCTCCACTCTTTTAACATCATTCCATCGAATGTTACTTCAACAGGAACTCCTTTTAATTTATCAACACTATCCACTTTAGCTTCTTTAAGAAGTTTTGAGATCAAACGAATGGTGTCGTCAATAGTTTTACTTCTTTCTTTTTCAGTCCACTTAGTATTTTCAGTATGTTTAACCATTTCAGGGTCCCAGGCGCCTTTGAAGTCACCTACACCCCAAGAACCATTACCAAGTGTAACTGATAAACCAATACAAGCATCTTGGTAACCACCATGCCCGAATCTTACGGATTCAATTTTTCCTAATCTCTTTTCCATATTAATTTTTTATACAAAATAGTATTTTGATTGAAGAATCGATAAGTTTTCCACGTCAACCCAATCTTCAGAAAGACCGTGACCAAAAGGGTCAACACCTTCAAATGTCCACACCGGATTATACCATTCTAGTGGTCCACCTTGCTTAAAAACTTTACTAAAATTACCATCATTATAGATAGCAACTTGTTCATTCTCATATGCTGAAATCAAATTTTGTCTGCTAGTTGACATCATAGCAATTTTTCCAGACTCTGCCCTATCAGTTACTTGATTCATTATCAAATAATAAATCTTAACTTGTTGCACTGTTCTTGTTTCCATATTCTAATATAATGATTTATTTTCGAATAAAAAAATTATCGGTCAACATTTTGCATATCATCCATATGATGATCATCAACACCAAGTTCAGAACCGATTTCTCGTTTCTTCATATCATTCAATAACTTTTTCAAATCATATGGCGCGAAGTCTGGGTTACCATCCATTCCTACGTCCATTCTACGCCCATTACCGAACTTTTTATGATTAGGTAAGTGACAATGTCCATGAAGATGAACACGCCCTTTACGAAGCCCATTCCACGACGCAATTGGGTAGTGACAAGTCTCGATAGTTTCACCTTGATATGAGAATTGTTCAAACCAATTCACACTTAGAAATTTACTTCTAATGTTGTCTCTGTCTCTATCAATATGATGATCGTGATTACCTAACACCAGATGTATGTTCTTACAAATCAATCTATTATAAAACTCCTCGATTTGCTCGAAACCACCAAATGACCAATCGCCTAAATGAATCAACACATCGTCTTGACCTACGAGTTCATTAATGTTATTGACAATTGCTGAATTCATTTTATCAAGACCGTCAAAGTTTCTTGTTTGTGATTCTGGTACTGAACCATCGGGCATTCTCCATTTTGTCACGCCTCTACATATGTTAGTGTGATTATAATGGGTATCAGATGTTATCCAAACCTTTATATCATTATCTATCTTTATCATTTTACAATTCTTTAAATGTTTCGTCAGCAATCCCGGCCATCCCAGTAAAAGATAACAACAAATATGCCGCTTTAGTCCACCCACCCCATACGAATAAATTATTCTCAGCGGTGATAAACCAAAAAATTAAATACCAAAAAGCAAAACTACACACGAATGATAGTAATAATACCCCAAATGTTTTTAATATCCACATAAAATAATTTTTATAAATCAATTAAAATAATTCCAACTGATTTGGATTTTTTTTCTTTTTTTCTTCTTTTTCACACACACATTCTTCAAATTTCCACTCATGGTTATCCACCATCTCAACGGTGCAACCTCTTTTAACATACTTTCGCATATCTTTTTGCCAGTCCACATCAGCATAACAATGAGGTTCTGTTGCGGCAGCAAAAACTTTACCACATTTACATTTAATAATTTGTATCATAGTGTTTTAAGTTTTAAAAATTAACAAAAATCTGTTGCTGATGAAACTCTTAATCCATCGATTATTAAATCATCATACTTCTCACTGTCTAACCAGAAAGAACCGTGACCCTTCGCCCTTTCTTTCATTCGATAAATTTCATTTACAACTAAACCATCTGGCTCACCCCATTCAAGGGCCATTGTTATAAATTCTTCAACCTCAAGTTCTTCACCATATTCATTAACAACGCGACCAGATCGAATAAATTCAAGTAAGCTTTCTTTATTATGATAATATTTTTCTTTATGAAAATTCCAACAGAATTTCCAACCAGAACTTCGTTTACCTAAATGAATACTTGTGTCCTCTAAAAACATTTCCCACGGTGAAAACCACTCCCAATCTTTTCTTGGGCTGATTAATTTAAACCCGCTTTCAATATTTTCTGGCGATAGATCTAAATTGGTTACAAAACCAATTAAAGTTTTTTTGCGAGCTTCCATTTCCTCCTCGGTTGGAATTCTATAATAGTTAGTCCCCATATAATCTTAGTTTTAAATAACCTAGTTGTCGATCTCTTTTTAGTTTTTTAAACGTCTTATTTGAAGCTTTGTATTTTTTCTCATTAAACGGTGTTTTCTTTCTATATTCCTCCAACCATTTAATACTTTCTTCAGACAGTTTGTGCTTGTATGTTTCTAAACTCATAAACCTAAACTTTTTAGTTGATCAATAGTGTGTTTCGCATTAATATGATGAATAGCAATCCCGCCCGCTTCTCTCCAATCAATAATATTTGCTATTCTATCATCAATTAAAATAGACTTTGGTGTTGCAAACTCCTTCTTATTTTTGGCACTCCTAAGAATTAAATGCACACCAGGTAATTCTTTATTAACCCAATCGTGTTTAGCCACCCTCGAATCTAGTTGTCTAGATGGCGCAGATAATAATTCTGGGGTGTATTTTGAAATATAACTCCATAGCCTTTTACCATCTGGCATCCATTCAAGATTAAACCAAAAATCGTAACCAGCTTTATTTATTGGGTCCCAAAAAGTATGGTCATTAGGTAAATTTTCCGTAGAATCGATCCCGGTTAATTCAAAATACCCTTTATCAAAGTTAACAAGGACCCCGTCCATGTCACAGTATATCTTAAATTCTTGTTGATTTGCCATATAATATCAAATATATCTATAAATCTTTAAAAAACAAAAAAAATTCTAGATATTTATGTTATTATGGGAATAAAGTTAATTATAACAGAAAATCAGGCTCAAAAATTAGATGAGCAACTATCTCAAGATATGCAAGAATGGGGTGGCGCCGGATTAAAATGCACCAAATTAGATTTTGATACATTGGACGCGTACTTAGGTAAAAAAGAACAAAGACCTCTTGGTTATGAGACCATTTTATTAAGAATTAACGACCATAAAATTGCTATTAAACACTATAGAACCAATATATTAACGATTGATCACGCTAATATTATTACCATAGATGTTAGCGGATGGGAAACAAAAACAACCAAAGACCGCTTAAACACTTTCTTGAGATGTAAAAACGTTTTTATTAGCCAAGCAAAAAGAGTTTGGACTATTCATGGTAGCAATGGAAGTTTCCCTTATGAAGACGGTATGGAAGTGCACGAAGATGGTCACATTGTTATGCCATCTAATGCAAAACACATGTACTCTTCAGATATTATCAACAAAGTTGATAAAACAAAGATTGATCCAAAGTTCTATGAACTTTATGGTATCAAACCTGACGAAGAAATTCAGTAATTATTTTCTCGGTAATTTTTTAATATCCCCGCTTTCGATATTCACTATAAACATATCTCTGTTTGCATTTACAACTTGATATGTTTTTCCAGATCTATCACGTGGATTTATAACGATACCATAGAATGCTGGCAATAAAATATTTTCACCGTCTTTATTAACAAGTCCCCATAAGCCTTCTTCTGTCTTAACAGCCATATAGCCATTTTTATCTGTTGGTTTATTTTCTACATATCTTTGTAAGAACTCAACAGAATCAGTACAAGAAAGTATGGTTCTTTTAATTGCTCTACCTCCTAATATCTGTGCATGCCCATCAGGGAATTCTTTAAATCCAAAATCAATAACACCACAGAATGATTGATAAGCTTCAAAAAAGTTTTGTGATATGTTGCGTAAAATGTCTTGGAACATATGCATACCGTTACCTCTTGCTTTTTCTTCAAGTACTTTACCAATCAGGTATTCATTTATTTCCTCACTAAACATACCAAAGAATGCTACGTTATCTTTACTATCTCTTGATGGGTTATTATAATAATTAATAATTGTTTCTTTATTAATTAAAACTTTAAATTCATTTGACTTGTTGATTGCTTTTGCTTTTTTAATTAATTTAATTAAATCAGCGCCGCGATATTGATTAATATTAATTTCACCATCTATTACAGCATTAACAATATAAACAATAGAATCAGGGTCGTTTATATTATATTTCAACGCAGGATTTCTCGCGTAAACGCTTTCTCTTTGTGCTGGTGTTAAATCAGCTAATTGAAAATTATCCTCATATCTATGAACACCATCACGTGTTAATTGAGTTACAGGATATGTTGTATTAACTAAGAAGTCAATAATTTGTGGGTGAAAACGAGCTGTTGGTTTGTTATTACCATGTCTGTGAAAATCACCAATGATTCCACCAGGTCTGTAGTCAACGGTTAATAATGATGCTCCCTCACCAAATTCATTAATTCTTCTAAATGAAATCAATTCCCCATTATTAGATCTGGCACAATGTCCCATTCTGTCCGCTTCAGCCGCACAATAGTTTTTATGTAAATGAACCCAGTAATAACCTTGACCATCACTGTTTCTATAATCAATAAAAACATCACCCTCTTCCTTAAAGTTAGATTCTGATTTATATGATAAACTATCGTGCCACTCTTGTGCTTGTGCATACGCATCATCAAATGTTAGTTCACGAATGTTTAATTGTTCTCTTCTTGGAGCACGAATCCAGTGCATGATATATTCATACTTTGATTTATAATCATTTGCCCAAAAAGACCCCAAACCACTACGGCTTGTTGGTGATGCTTGATTAAGTAGATTGACTATATATCTTCTTTTGGGGTCATAAACAACGCCAGCGGGAGTTTGCGGGTCAATTGCTGGCGCTTGGTTACCATATTCATTAACCATTTTATTAATAAATGTTTCAGCAATCCAAATAGAAAGTTTGTCACTTATTTGATGGAATTCATTAGCCCAGGCGTCATTTAAACGAAAAGCACGTGTAATTGCTTGTCTTTTGTCCGCTTCTAATAATACTGATTCAGTTACTGTTGATGTACTTTTTTGAGCCAACGCCGCATATATTGGCGCGTTTCTTTTCTTAATACTATTCAATAAAGATTTTAAGCCAGCTTCATATGTTCCGGCTTCAGCATAACTGTTACCATCAGCATTTTTAAATTCATTCACCAAATCAGATGCTGTTTTACCACCAACCAAGTATCTTCTAGCAATTAAACTATAATATAATTTAACACCATCTTCAAATGATGCTTGTGGATTTTCTTTTTTACCGGTGTTACCCACATTGAATGGATTTTTAGTTCTCATTGGAACACTATCAGCTGGAGAATCAATACCACCCTCAAGAGTTAATTGTGCCAATGCTAATTCTGGCGGTACATATTTTCTAAATGTTTTAAAAGCGTATACCGCACCATCTGCTAACATTTCACCGGTAACTTCAGCTGTTGGATCTCTATAATCAATATAGTTTTGACAAATTTTTGCATATGCTTCTTTACCCTCAATTGTATTTAGATCAAGGTCAGTAAATGCTGCACCACCTCCAGTTGAAATAGCTGGGTCTATATATTTTTTTAAATCTTCAGATGTTACACCTTTAGCTTCTAGATCTTTAATTAATTGAGCAACCATTTCCACAGTAATTACTGTTGCACCGCCAGCAGCACCAGCAACCCCAATACCTGCGGCTAAGTCAGCATCTGATGCACCGGCTTTGTTTGAAACGTGTAGGTGATTGTAGTGATTACCTCCTGTGTGTGTTTGCCATAAAACCGCTTTAGGGTTTCCAGATTCACTATTCCAAACATAACCTAAAGCAACTAGAGCGTCTTTTAAAGCGTTTCCTAATTCTCTAAATTGTTTATTACCATTTACTCCATTAGTCGCGTTAGTTGATATACCATTTAAAATACCTATATCTACCGCAATACCAAAATTGTGTCTACTAACGTTTCCAGTAGTTGTTAGGTAACTATGGTTAGCTCTTGCTGTTGTTATTGTTGCTACAACACCAACAGCCGCGCCTGCTTTATTTATATCATCCAATAACGCCTGATTAACCGCATCATTTTTGGTTGAGTCGTTATCAAATTTAACATTTGAATATGATGTGTCTTTAAGAGTAACCATATTCATTTCAAGAAGTTGTGATTTTCTGAAATAACCTAGTATTGATTCGTTTAGATTCTTATCAGATTTGTATTTGTTTATTGCTGCCGCTGTTTCAGGGCCAAATAAACCATCTGTTCCGAATCTGGGCATTTCGTAACCCAATATTTGAAGACCAATCTGTACTGCTTCCACACCTTGTTGGTGTACCATTTCACCTAACTTTTGTTCGGTAATTGGTGAATTGATGCTTCTTAATATTTTAAAAAAATCTTCAACATTATCACCAATGAAATCGGCGGTCTCTGGAACGTCTTCTTGTTTTTTTACAACAGGAATCTCTAAGCCAGAAATAAAATCTTTTACAGCAGTTACACTTTTGTTAACGAAGTTACCCCCCTTTGATATTAAATCATCAAGATAGTCTTCATTAAGTTGATTTTCTTTAAGTTTTGCTTTAATTCTAGCAATTTGGTCTTCGGTTACAGTAATTTTCATCTATTATAAATATAATAAACCATGAGTTTATTTACATAATTTGATTCTTATCATCCTCATTATCATCATCTCCCCAATTAAGAAAGTCTTCGCCCTTATAATCTGGATGATTTTTTTGCATGTAGTCGATACCTTCAACCCATCTCCATGAGATTATACCAACAAATAAACCCATTACCCCAAATACTAATAAGTGTTCCATATTATAATAAAAAGTTTAAAATTTTTTCTTTTATACCTGTTTGTTTGATACCCTCACTACCTTTAGGGGTAAGGACAAAATTACTCAACCCCCAATCCATTTCCATGTCTCCCCAGGATTCATGGACTTGTGGGATTCCCATGTTTAAATCGTCGATCGCAACCCATTGAGTAACCTCTGGGTGATCCACCAAATATTGTTGAATTTCAAGTGACCTTTCCTGTTCCAGCATCCATCTTGGCGACCAAGCGAATGTATGTTCATTATAACAGGTACATTCACCAACACGTTTGGTAAACGCTATTGGTTTCTTTTTGATCCCTTGTGACTCATAATATTCACCCATCTCCTCAACAGTGGCCCATCTTTTCCAATCAGATGAGACAACAATCTCAGCACCAGTTTCTTCCAAAATTTCATTTAAAACATCGATTGCTTTCTTATTAAAATTATCAAATCTAGCATCGACCGGTAAACTAGTAACCGATTGACTTAGTTTACGTTTTGCTTTTTGTTGTTTTTTAACTCTTCCACCCCACTCAGTAGATAAACATATTACCCCATCATGGTCTAAAAATATTACCTTCATCCCTTTAATTTATTTATAATAAACCTAATTGTTGTTGCTATACCTAATAGCATGAACACCCTAATTGGCCATTCTGGTGTATTGTGGATCTCGTGCAACATCCAGGTAATATTCATAAAAACCCAAGAGAATAACGTCAAGTTCAATAACCTCTTATCTTTTTCCTTAATTAAAAGAAATACTGTTAAAAACGCAGTTGGGAAAATCATGAATGTTGCTAACACATTTAATTTTAAACACCAGAACATGTCTTTTAATAACCACGAAATTACATGTAATTCCTGTATGTCCAAACTATTTTTAATAAACTTGATCATTGTCTCTATTCATATTCACCCATACACCCTCAGATTCTATTGTAGGTTTGTTGTTTCTATCAATCATAACCCATTCAACTCTTTTCAAATCCCATGGCATAAAACAATCCAATACTTGCTCAAATGTGAAACATTTACAGCTATATATGTCAAATTGAACCATCGGTAACTCATAATGATCCCATATGTGTATTGATGCGTGGGATGTTGCTAATGTAACAGTTCCAGTCAAACCTTCGTTACCTGGATCAGAGACATATACACTAGTAGGCCCAGCAACTACTTTCATACCAACGGTTTCAACCAAATTCACAAACCATTTATTTAAAACATCCACCTCTTTAGGTGGATTAACTACCCAACATTTAAGTAATAAGTGTTGGTGATAAGGGACAAATTCTTCTTGCATTAATATGTTTTTTACTATACATATATATCAAGAAAAATAGTATTTTTCCAGGTTAGATAAAATAAAAAATCTATGTTTTTTTGTTAGAATGGTTTTTAATCAACCACCACGTGTGGATCGTCAATACAGCAACATTAACAAATATGGTAGGAGTGTTACTGATTAAACAACCGTAAGCAATCCAAGCGATTGAACCGATCGAATTGATTACTCTTAATTTAATCATATCCTTAACCGTGAAAGATATTAGCACGATTAATGACGCAACAAATCCTAATAAATCAACCATTTTAATCGTTAACCACTTTTAAACCGTACATCAAATCAAACATACCAAATTCATATTCCAATCGATGCTTTCTGATTAAATGTTTTTTCATTAACTTCAAACAATATTCTCTCCATTCGGAATGTTGTTCTTTAGTCAATGTGTTGTTTGTGAACCAGTTAGGATCTTCTTTAACATCTTCAATTGTTTTTCCAACATATTCAAGTTGCTTGTTGATCATATGTTCAACAACATTGTCTCTTGTGATTTTTTGTTCTTTTTCCATACCATTTTTTATTTAAATATATCCATGAATTTTTTTGCTGGTCTTTTTGTTTTAAGTTTTCCATCGGGTGTTTCTTCCATAAGTGGTGCTCTCCAGATGTCAAATGCAATCCAAAGACCGGTACAAAACATAATCAAGGCTAAAATTTTCATAACTGTTGGTTTTTAAGTTGTTCAACATATTTGGATTTCCAAAATTGCCACCATTTTCTTTTTACCATTGGCCTGCATTCAGAAAATGGGTTATCACCAAAAGAAACTTTATTCAAATACTTCGATGTTAGTACATTAAAAAATATCTCATGATGTTTCTTATCAATCTTTGCAAAGTCTGCACTAACTTCAACTGTTAATGTTACTGGGCCATCTTCTGTGTAAATAATGAATTGTTCATTCAATTTCACAATTGCGCTTGTTTGAATATTCATATATGCTCCGCTACCAATATGATATTCACTAGCATTTTCACTCATACTATTCTGTTTGTGTGGTTAATATTAATTCAAATTCGTCAGCAGCCTTTTTATTATTTTCTTTTAAAAGTTCCAACGCAATTTGATATCTATTCAATTCGATTTGTGTTGGGAACATTTCATCACGTAAAGAATCACGTGATTTTTCAGCTAGCCTTAAACTATCTTGGGTTTTTTTTAATTTTATTTCTGAGTCGCCTAGTTTCCTCCACCCTTCTGCTAAAAAGAATAAAAAAGTGACGCACATTAATAATGCTGCCGCTAAACTACCTCTTAATAATGTTTTTTCTCGCATTAATCTAAATTTTTAATATCAGATAATGTTTTTTCAACTTCTTGTTCTGAAAGATAACCAAGAACATCATCAGTAATTGGTGTATCATATGTGATTTCACCATCCTTACCAAAGACAGCTAATTCATATAATCCCTTTGAACCACCATAAGTATGTGGCCCCTGAACAACACTTGCCCCATAACCATTTGGAAATTGTACTATACATTGTTTTCCCATTCCCATTGGATGATCTTGGAAGCTCAGTTCTTGAAATGTCACTACGTCGTAGCTGTTTGGAAGTCTTGTTGTTGTGTTCATCTTTTAGTTTTTGTGCGAACGCTCGCGTTAAATAATAATTCATAACTAAACGTCATAGTTTTTATAATAAAATCCTCTGACTTCTTTACCCAATTCCATATCGTTTGAGAAATCATTTATAAAACTTTTTGGAATTGTAATCATATCTCTTTGACTTCCTTTGTTAAAACACTTTAAACAATGTTGGCCAACGCCTTCAATGTAACCGGTGCGAAAATCAATGTGAGTTTCAAATTCGTATTGTGTTTCAGCGCCACATACAACGCATTTTTCTTTTGGCATAAATCATAGTTTTATATTGGTTTAGAAAACTTCTTCAGCTATACCCAACAACTCTGCTAAAAATAACATTATTGCTGTGTTGCCAAATTGTTCGTGAAATAAAAAATAACAAGCCGTGATTCTTAAAACACTTTTAAATACACTTATCCAAAAGTGACTATTTGTTTTTGATTCTTTCTGTTGCATAAATCTAATATAGATTATTTTTTTTGAAATTCAAAATCAATTTTTATTGATCAGCATTGATATCAAAACTAATTTGATGTGCAATAACCAACCCTTAAAACTATTTTCTCTCTGATAGTTTTTGTACTTTTCTTGGTAGTATTTTAGTGTGCTCATGATATTATGGATTTCTGGGTATAAAATTATAAATAATTCTTGAAATCACAAAA
>JACCDT011533054.1_pt1 | contig 13819 bp, 9 predicted proteins | sample 7446291 | NCBI WGS metagenome assembly JACCDT01 (sample SAMN15323446, study PRJNA562643) | freshwater metagenome | isolation source: river surface water | place: USA:Blue River Watershed | collected 2017-08-17
ATCAAATCGCGGCCCTTGATGTCCATCATCCGGCCTTCGCCTTGCGCCGGCGGACAGGCCGATCCGATTTCTTTTTTGATTCTTTCCGCCGTGCTTTCGCCGACCAGCAAATTATGCGTGCGGCGCAGATAGGCGATAATCGCCTCGTCCATTTTGTCGCCGCCGACGCGCACCGAACGCGAATAAACGATGCCGCCAAGCGACAACACCGCGACCTCTGTCGTTCCGCCGCCAATATCGACCACCATCGATCCCGTGGGTTCGGTGACGGGAAGCCCCGCGCCGATCGCAGCCGCCATCGGCTCTTCGATCAAAAATACGCGGCGCGCGCCTGCGCTTTCGGCGGATTCCTGAATCGCGCGGCGTTCGACCGCAGTCGATCCGGACGGAACGCAAATGATGATTTGCGGGCTGGCGAATCCACGCCGGTTATGCACCTTGCGGATGAATTCCTTGATCATGTCTTCGGCGACGTCGAAATCGGCGATAACGCCGTCACGCAAGGGACGGATGGCGTGAATGTTTCCAGGGGTTCTGCCAAGCATTTGCTTCGCCTCGTTGCCGACGGCGAGGACATGGCGCTTGCCTTTGGATTCGGCGATGGCGACGACCGAAGGCTCGTTCAAAACGATGCCGCGGTTGCGCACATACACCAGGGTGTTGGCGGTTCCTAAATCAATCGCCATATCGGCAGAAAGCATGCCCATAAGTCCGGAAAACATTCGAAAACCTCTGCGGTAAATAAGGAGAACAGGAAAGAACAATACCTAATTCTTTTCCGGCAAAATGTCACGCATTTAATGGGTTATGAACAGCTAAATCGCGGCGGCGCCTTGGCGCAGCTCGCTGGAATCGCCATCCCAAGCCCGTGTTTCCTTTTTAACAATAAGCTTGTTCATCGCGCTTATATACGCTTGGGCGCAGGCCAAAAGCGTGTCGTTCGACGTGCCGACGCCGGTGGCGCGCATTTTTTCATGTTTCAGACAAACTGAAACTTGCGCCTGGGCGTCGATACCTTCGGTGACCGCGCGGATTAGAAAAGAATCCAAATCCACATGCATATCGCCATAAGCCAGGTCAATCGCCGCGAAAATGGCCTCGATCGAGCCTTCCGCCGATATCTTGCCGAAACGGGATAGTCCGCCGACCGTTATTTCAACTTTGGCGATGGGCATGCCCTTGGTTCCAGCCATAACCATCAAAGATTTCAGCTGGATTTTTTCTTGGCTGGGCGCAGCCCCCGCCCCGACCAAGGATAAAATATCGGCGTCGAAAATATGCCTTTTCTTATCTGCCAGTTCCTTGAAGCGCGCAAAGGCATCGTTCAAGGTGGCTTCGTCCAAATTGACGCCAAGCCCCGCAAGCTTGGCCTTAAAGGCGTTGCGGCCTGACAATTTGCCCAAGGGCAATTCCGATTTGCTTAATCCCACAGATTCCGGGGTCATGATTTCATAAGTCTTGGCGTTTTTGAGCATGCCGTCCTGATGGATCCCCGATTCATGGGCAAAGGCATTGCGCCCGACCACGGCCTTGTTGGCCTGGGGCATATAGCCGGTCACGCTGGAAACAAGCTTCGATGCGCGGATAATATATTCCGATTTAATGCCGGTCTTATAGGGCATGATGTCGGAACGCGTTTTAAGCGCCATGACGACTTCTTCAAGAGCGGCGTTGCCAGCACGCTCCCCAAGACCGTTGATGGTGCATTCCACCTGCCCCGCCCCGGCTTCTACCCCTGCCAGCGAGTTGGCGACGGCAAGGCCCAGATCGTCATGGCAATGGGTGGACAAAACGGCCTTGTCGATATTGGGCACGGTGTTTTTAATTTTGCGGATCAGCGCGCCATATTCATGCGGCAAGGTATAGCCGACCGTATCCGGGACGTTGATCGTCGTGGCGCCGCTTTTGATCGCGGTTTCGATCGCCTTCATTAAAAAATCATGTTCGGATCTGCCGCCATCCTCGCAGCTCCATTCCACATTGTCGCAAAGATTGCGCGCATGGCCGACGGAATCGCGGATCGCCTCCAAAACTTGATCCGGCGTCATATTAAGCTTGTATTGCATATGCAAGGGCGATGTCGCGATGAATGTGTGAATCCGCGCGCGCTTGGCGGGCTTTAACGCCTCGGCGGCGCGGTCGATGTCCTTTTTACTGGCGCGCGCCAAGGCGCAAACTATCGCGTTCTTGACCGTGCCTGCCACGGCCTGCACCGCGAGGAAATCGCCGTTGCTGGCGATGGGGAAACCGGCCTCGATAATATCGACGCCCATTTCTTCGAGCAGCGCTGCGATGCGTAACTTGTCGTTCAAGCTCATGGCCGCGCCGGGCGATTGTTCGCCGTCGCGCATGGTGGTGTCGAAAATAAGTATTTGTCTTTGGCTCATCGTTCAACCTTGCTTATGATTTTACAGCAAATTGACTAAAGATTTATGAGTGCGAAGCTTAAAGCTTAGCATATGCAAAATCGGCTTTCAGCAAGAAACCCATTCCTGGCGTTCGGGCCTTTGAATTAGTGATTAAAAGATGACTGGCAATAAAATTCGCATGCTGCAATACATGGAAAATTTGCATTTTTCTTATCAAGCCCCATTCTGTTGGCATGACAAAAACTTTGGATTTCCTGTTCTATAATCTTCACCTCAAAAACCTGAAAGGCGATTTTATGGGCGGGCTGACAGCCGCCATCGTCGCCTTGCCGCTGTCGCTGGCCTTCGGCATCGCGTCCGGGCTTGGCGCTGCCGCTGGGCTTTACTCCGCTATATTGCTTGGCTTTTTCGCGGCGCTGTTCGGCGGCGCCCCGTCGCAAATTTCAGGCCCGAACGGGCCGATGACCGTGGTGATGGCAGGCATCGTGCTGCAATTTCCGGACAGGCCGGATTTATGCTTTGCCGCCGTCATTTTGGGCGGTTTTTTTCTTGTGATTGCGGGCTGGCTTAAACTTGGGAAATATATCAGCCTTGTGCCCTATTCCGTCATTTCCGGCTTTATGAGCGGCGTCGGCATAATCATCATAACGCTGCAGCTTGACACCATTTTAGGTTATGCCAGCTTTGCCGATATGTTTGGCGCCATTCGGAACCTGCCGCAACATTTTCTGCATCCGAACGCCGACGCGCTGGCGCTTGGACTTATCAGCCTGGCTATCGTGATCTTTTCTCCGGCCAAAATTAGGCGTATCGTACCGCCGCCCTTGATTGCGCTGATTATCGGCACGATCCTAGGCATCTTGCTTTTTCCTGAGGCTCCTCGTATAGGTCAGATCCCGCAATCCTTGCCGAATCCGCATTTGCCGGGCATAACGCTGGAAGATCTAGTGCGAATGATTCTTCCTGCCCTGATGTTAGCCTGCCTATGCGGCATCGACAGCCTGATGACCGCGACCGTGGCCGACACCATGACCCGTATCTATCACAAGCCGGATAAGGAGCTGGTCGGGCAAGGCATAGGCAACATCCTAGCGGGGCTTTTTGGCGGCATAGCCGGATCCGGCGCGATGATGCGCACCAGCGTCAATATCCGTGCCGGCGGGCGAACGCCATTATCAGGGGCGATTCACGCGCTGCTGCTTTTAAGCGTCTTGCTGGGGCTTGCACCTCTCGCGCAAATGATCCCGCACGCGGTTCTGGGCGGCATATTATTGAAAGTCGGTTTTGACATCATTGATTGGGATTTTATCAAGCGGTTCAAAACCGCGCCAAAATCCAGCGTCTTTTTCATGCTGGTGGTGGTTTTTTTGACCGTGTTCGTAGACCTTATCGCCGCCGTCATTGTGGGAATGGTTCTAGCGTCGCTGGCCTTGGTCAAAGAACTTGCGGATCTGCAGCTTTCGGAAATGCGCCTAAAGCCCCTGCACGCAAATTCGCCGGAATTGTCGCCAGAGGAAAAAAGCGTCTTATCCGCCCTTGAAAACAAAATAATTTTATTTCAACCAAGCGGGCCGCTAAGCTTCGGCGCGGCCAGCAGGATGATACGGGCCTTTGGGGTTATTCATGCCTATGAGGCGATTTTATTCGATTTTCTTGCGGTCCAATATATCGACACCACATCCACCCTGGCGATTGAAACCATCATTGGCCAGACGCAAGAGCAAAACAAAGAGGTCTATTTTGTTAATCTTTCCAAGGATGTGTCGTCAATGTTTTTCAAATTAGGCTTATTCGAACGCCTAGGACCTTATGGCCTTCAGCCCAGCAGGCTCGACGCTTTGCGTCATTTTGCCGAACGGAAAACCATACGTTCGGTATAAGTTGTTTACAAATATCTTGTAATATCCGTAGTTTAATGGCATACCCGGTTAGTTTAAATTCAACCTGGCAATGGGCCGCAATGCAATCGCCAACCAAAAAAAACATCTCCAGCCACTATAAGTTGGACAATCTACATATACTTGTCGTGGACGACAGCCGCTCCATGCGCGGCCTTGTAACTGAAATTCTCAAGGAAATCGGCGTTGGCCGCGTCACCAACGCCCAGGACGGGGCGCAGGCGATGAAGTTGATGGAGCCCGGATCGCAAAAAAGCCAATATGACGAGGCTTTGTTTTTCGATATTGTAATATCGGATTGGATGATGGACCCCGTAACTGGGCTTGAATTCCTGCAATGGGTCCGCCAGCATAAAAACGAATCCATACGCTATGTGCCTTTCATCATGCTGACAGGGTTCAGCGACCAGCCCCGGATTTTCAAGGCGCGGGATACCGGCATTACCGAATTTTTGGCCAAGCCCATTTCCGTCAAAACTCTGGTCGATCATTTGCTGACCGTGATCGACCGTCCCAGGCCGTTTATCGTGCATGAATCTTATACCGGGCCGGACCGTCGGCGCAGGAAGGTCCATATCGATTTCCCCGACCGCAGAATCAGCGAAAAGAAAGACGAGAATTAATCCATGTCCATCATCGACCCGAAAAAACAGAAAAAGGCCAAGACGGTTTATATGCCGAACCGCCTGCGGGAAAAAGTTGGCGGTTCGCACGGCAAGACCGGCAGCATCAATCCGGATATTCTCGCCAAGGCGGAAAAACGGGTAGAAGAAATTGCGGCGGATTACGGCGGCCAGGCCATTGACGAAGTCGCGGAATTGGAATCCGCATTTGAATCCTGCAAACTTGCGGACAGCGATCAAGCAGTCCATCTTCGCAAGATCAACCGTCTTACCCATGATATTCGGGGCCAAGGGTCCAGTTTTGGCTATCCGCTTTTGACGGAATTCGCCACGTCTTTATTCGACTTTACCGATTACTTGGAAAAAGCCAACGAGCAGCAGCTGCAAATCATCAAGGCGCATATCGACGTGATGCATGTCGTGGTGCACCAGAAAATGAAAGGCGATGGCGGCGCGGTCGGCCAGCAGCTGAAACAAACGCTCGAAATCGCCAAGAAGAAATATAGCTGATTAAAGACCAAGACCACAGGCTCATGGTGAGCTTGTCGAACCATGAACCGCAAAAACGCTACTCGTCTCCCATCCTTCGACACGCTCAGGATGAGTCTTAGTTTGAACGAATAAGTTCACATTCTGCCGGCAACAAAAACCCCGCCAAGTCGCCCTGGCGGGGTGGTTATTGCAAGACCACAGGCTCATGGTGAGCTTGTCGAACCATGAACCGCAAAAACGCTGCTCGTCTCCTATCCTTCGACACGCTCAGGATGAGTCTTAGTTTGAACGAATAAGTTCACATTCTGTCGGCAACAAAAACCCCGCCAAGTCGCCCTGGCGGGGTATTCATTTCAACGCCAGGTTTTTCTAGCGGCTGCCGCGCGTATATTGTGCGAACAAGTTGCTGACAATAGTGCTTGTACCCATTTCCAGCCTGTCGCCTTGCACGTCGCGGCTGATGCCATCTACAACCACTTGCAAGCTGGCTTGTTGCGGCTGTTGTGGCAGAACCAAAACATTGGCCCCGTCTACAGCTGCTGGCGAAGCTTGCGCCTGTTGCGCGCCACCGACAAGCATGGCGAGTCCGGTAACTACCGCTGCCCCAACACCTGCGGCAGTCGTTGTTCTGTGCGAACCATTCGATCCTGCGGTAACGGCCATGTCAGCGCCGCTGTCGTCATTGGCAGCAATCGGCGCGCCGGAGTTGGCAGACAGCGCGGCTGGATCAAATGCAACTGTAAGTCCGTTCGCATTCATAACCTCTGCCATGCCGGTAACTACCGTCAAAAGCCTGCTTTGCGCTTGCGCCATCACACTCATATTATCGGTCAATTGCTTGAGCGTGGTTTCCAAATCCGCAATACGCTTATTCGCCGCCGCCAAATCCCTGGATGCGGCGTCGGCGGAAGATTTTGCGGATTCTGCGCGCGCTTCTGCGGCCTTTACTTTCTTGGACAGGCCGAATGTCAAAGCACCCATAACCAAAGTTCCAAGACCCAAAACACCGCCGGTGATTTTGGCCCAAAGCGGAATCGTGGCGACGCCGTCTTTTCCGGCTGCACCAGCCTCTCCACGTTCGCCTTGAACGCCTTGCGGGCCTTGTTCCCCGGCAACGCCGGCGATACCTTGCGGGCCTTGTGGGCCTTGCTCTCCGGCTTCGCCTTGCAGGCCGACGACAGGGGTGGTTTCAAGTTGAGCAACCCGCTTTTGCAGCTCCGCTAGCGCTGAATTATCGGTAGTCGGCGCAGGCTGATTTTGCAAAGCCGCCAATGCATTTTCCAACCTTACAATTCTTTCGGCCATAACCGGATCGAAAGACGGGGCCGAACCTGGCTGGGCAGCGGCCTGAATGCGCTCCCATTCTTGACGAAGCTGTTCTGCCGCGTTTGCACGCGCCGCTCTGTCTTGGGCAACTTGGTCAGCCAAATCTTGCAGCGCCAATTCCAAACCATGTATTTGCTGTTCAAGTGCCGCAGCGTTTGTCTCGTTGCTTACAACAGGAGGTTGAACGGGCTGTTCAACCGCTGGCGTATCTTGCGCCAAAACGGGTGGTACAGTCGGAGTTACAGGCTGTTCCGTTGTCGTTTCAGGATTGGTATTGCCCGCATCGGCCAAGCTTGGCGTTACCGGAGTTTCATCCGCCAGAACGTCGAAAGTTGTTTCGCCCATGCTTGCTGGGTTCACAACCGGAACATTCGACGCCAAAACTGGCGCTTCTGTCTCGACAAAAAGCGGCAGCAATTCGCCTGTCGGTTTAGGCGTGTTTTGCGCCACAACCAAGGAAGGGTTTGCCGGCAATGCCGCAATCACGGCCTGCGTCAAGGGTACGGTTGTATTACCGCCATCGCTGTTCGGAAGCGCCAAGTAAGGCTCCTCGCCAGCGGATGAAAGCGGATACATAACGAATTGCGGATTTTCCAAGGCGACTTGCATCAGCAGGGCGTTGTATTCGCCGCTGTCCATCGAGCCGACCGGTTGCGCCAAATGCGCGCGCAGCGCTTCCACTGAAGTAGCATAAGTGGTTTCAGGCGTATTTACAGGCGCTTCAGCAACAGGGTTGCTTGCAGTTGCAACAGTACGATTTGCTAACAAATCGTCGACCAAATCGCCGCCGGTATTTTCCGCAGGACCATCGAATCTTGTGACGACGCCGGGGGAAGATTCAACAATGGATGCAGCAGGCGTTTCAGCATTTACAGAAGCAAAACCTTCTGTCGAAGAAGGTGTGCCATCTCTAAACAAAGTTTGGCCAAGCATATCGCCGGAACTGAGCGCAAATTGATTGCTGCTCGAGGCGGCTTCACGCTGCACCGCGTTGGCATAAGCCGTCACAACCGAATTGTTCAAAGCATCCAGCTGATTCGCAAGACGGGTCGGCTCACCGGACAAAGCCGTTGGCGCCGACACGGCGTCAACATAATAACCGGCGCTGGCAAAGCCGTCTGTGGTTATATTTTGGATCGTGCCAGCCTTGATTTTAAGCGGCAGGATGTTTGAAAAGACTTGCTCGTCGAAATCGGCGGCGATGCCGCTTTGGTTGATGTTTTGCTGCGCCGAGATGCTTTCTTGTACCGCGGCCAAAGCTTCGCGCAATTCCGCAGGATTGGTAATCGCGATCAAATTCATCGCATAGCTGTCGATCACGCCATCCTGGAACATGTTCGTATCGACATCACCGGCAACTTTGAAAAGGGAATTATTGTCGAGCAAAACATAGGCGTTACCATTGACATTGGCGATCATGGTCGCGTCAACCGACCCGCGCCGCGCCCCGAAAATACGCTGCGTATTATCCGCATCCAGCGCGGCATATCCGATATTGCCGTTTACCGGCGTTTCAATATCCCGCGCCTGCGCTATGCCCGATCCTGCGACAGCGACGCCAATACCGGCGACCAGGCCGCCCAAACGATTTACTTTTGCCATAATAATATTCCCCTTTTTGATATTTGCTCCTTTTGGCCGGATGGCCAAAAGGGCTATTAGAAACTAGGCTCTGCCTTAGCGCGTATACGCCAATGCAAATCCTTGCAATTTCGCGGGCGTCAATGCCGAAACAGGTTCGGACGCTTGTTCCGCTGGAACGAAACGTTCCGAAGCTTTTTGCAAATCCTCGACCCGAACGGCGGAAACGCCGCCCAAAGTAATCGTCGAAATTCCGCCATTCACCGCGCTGACGGTGACATTATTGACCGCATAAACGCTGGTTTGACCGACTTGATCCACGCCGGATGCCAAAGCGGTGTTGGCGTTGTCTTGCGCGGTTGCGATGATGCTTGCTGCGCGCAGACGGATTTCCTGGCCTTCGGCGAGGGTTGGAACGAATCTTAAGCCTTCGGCTAGATCGATTTTATCGCCGCTTGCAACCAATTGCTGGAAAGCCGCCGCATCAAAACTGCTATCGGTGAAAACCTTGCCGTCGCGCAACAAATACGCCTGACCGTTATCAACCACCAAAAGGCTTTGGTTGTCGCGCAAGGCGCCGCCGCTGCCTATATTGCTTACAAAATTTGAGATACCGTCAATTTGTGTCATTTGGCATCCGCCCAAAGTGGCTGCCGCCGCTGCCAATACCGCTAAATTTGAATTTCTACCCATGTCGTTCTCCATCCCGTTAAATTTGGTTGCACCTTATACCATGTCGGGCAAAAAATCAGCCCTAAACTTGGATGCAAAAGTATCTTAAAAAGATTCAAATGTAAACAGTTAAAAACGTTGATTTATATATAGTTATGAATATTTTATAATTTTATAGAATAAAATTATGTTTTTTTAGGAAAATTTGAAATAAGGGATATTAAGGGGAGTAAACCACCCCACCCCTACAGCTAATGTTTATTTGTACGGCGAAGGCTGGTGAGCTCGCTGGGGTTTGAACCCAGGACCCTCTGATTAAAAGTCAGATGCTCTACCGCTGAGCTACGAGCCCGTTCCAGTGTGCAGTGACGGTGTTCAGTGAACGGAAAGGGCTTAGTAGCCAAAACCCAGCGAGTTGGCAAGCATTAATTGCGGCCTTTAGCCGAATTTCCGGTCCATCGCCTTGACGATGCGGGGGCTTGTGAAATGGCTGACATCGCCGCCCAGCTGCGCGATTTCCTTGACAAAGCGCGAGGAAATCAGCTGGTGCTTGTCGGATGCCATTAAAAACAGCGTTTCGACCGAATCGTCTAATTTGGCGTTCATGCCCGCCATTTGGAATTCATATTCGAAATCCGAAACCGCGCGCAGGCCGCGGATAATAATGCCCGCCTTTTGCTGCTTAACAAAATGCATCAGCAGATTGTTGAAACTGACCACCGTGATTTTGGCGGCTCCTTTAGGCAGGCGCAGATCGGCGATTTCCTTTTGCACCTGGGCAGTGCGATCCTTGAGCGTAAACAGCGGCGTTTTGCCGGCATTGGCCGCGACCGCGACGATCAAATGATCCACCACCCGCGCCGCGCGCTGGATAATGTCTAAATGCCCGAAAGTGATCGGATCGAAAGTGCCGGGATATATGGCGGTGCGCTTGGTCATGATGGGATGTTTATAACATATTCGAGCAATAAAGGAAATTGAGTATATCCCGATTCGGCGTTTAAATGCCCCCCATTTTTGACAACTTGCAACTCAACGTCCAATTTATCCGCAACCTCTTGAGATAGAGACAGCGGCACATAAGGGTCATTGTCGCCAGCAATACAAAAAAAGTATTTTGCTTTTTTGCGTATCAAGCGCCCGTCGGAAGGCCACTGAATAAAACTTGCATTCAGCGCATCATATTCCAGCAAGTTTAATCTTGCCATAAAAGGCGCAACAAGGATCGCGGCGCGAATGGCAATTTCAAGCCTTTCTAAAGCATGCAGAACAAATGCGGCGCCGATCGAATGGCCGATTAGAATCGTGTTTTGGTCGATAGGAATGGAATCGAGAATAGCCAGCCAGTTTTCAAGACTTTGCCCTTCGGGCGTTGGAAAATCCGGCATAACGACATTATATCCCTTTTCATACAACTTTTCCGAAAGCCACGGGAACCAGTTCGCTTGGGGTGAACCCCTAGTACCATGAATGATGATAGAGCTCGATGTTTTGTCCATAAACTATTCCTGACCGAATCATCTAAGTTAATTTGGGCTGACCCGGAATCTGCAAATTGTCTATTCGCTGCACACCTTGATTATAGATTTCGAATCGCCACGTTCTTTCGGAATGACAAAAACACCCCGTCATTCCCGCGAAAGCGGGAATCCAGAGCCACAAAAACGGTGTCCCAGCCCCTGGATCCCGGATCGCGCTTCGCTTGTCCGGGATGACAATGTTTTTTTTGCTATTTGATTTCTGACTGCTTTACTTCATGCCAAAATCTTTTTCGGCGTCGATTCCCAGATTTTTGCAAACTTTATGGATGAACATATCGGCTTCGAATGCGCCCATTTCGCCGTCTGCAGCCATAACGTCGAAAGCAAGCTGTGCGGCAACACGCGCGGCGCTGGGATTAGATTTAAGCGCAGAAATGCGATCCCATAAATAAGATGGAATTATGCCATGCGCTGCATCGATCTCGGCCACAAATTTTTTATAGAATTGCAAAATTTCTTTGCGCGGCAATTGACTCAGCTTGTCAATCACTTTTGTGGCGCGGTTCAAAACCCAATATTCGCGCAAACCCGCTTCCAGATCGGCGCAGGCAACCGTTGCAACCGCAGCCGCAATGCCCTCGGCAATTGTTGTATCGGCGTCTTTTAAAAATTGGCCATAGTCCGCTCTTTCCGCCAAATTTTTCATCGCTACTCCTCCGCCGCTCCGCTAACGTCCGCTTCATCGCCATTATCCGCAAGCCTTGCAACCGACACCACATGCTCTTGGTCTTCCAGGCGGAATACGGTGACGCCTTGGGTGCGGCGGCCCGCGATGCGGATATCGGAAACCGGGGTTCTAATAATCGTGCCGCCATTGCTGACGATGATGATATCGTCGCTGTCCTGAACCAGGAACGAGCCAACCACCCAGCCATGCTTTTTGGTCAGGTCCATCGCCGCGACGCCCTGCCCGCCCCGGCCCGAGGTGCGGAATTCAAACGCGCTGCTGCGCTTGCCGAATCCCTTGGCGGTCATGGTCAAAATGAACTGTTCGGCGTCGCCAAGTTGCTTGATGCGGTCGGGCGACAGCGTGATGTTGCTTGCCGGGGTTTCTTCGTCGCTTGGCTCTATTTCGCTGCCCTCCGCCCGGCGCTGGGCGTTGGCGTAACGCACATAGGCTTCGCGTTCTTCGGCGGTGGCCTCGACATTCTTTAAAATATCAAGCGAAATCACAAGATCCTTGTCGGCCAGTTTTATACCGCGCACGCCGGTAGAATTTCTTCCTGCGAAAACGCGGATATCTTCGACGCTAAATCGTATCGCCTTGCCTTGGGCCGTGGACAGCAGCACATCGTCGGTGACATCGCAAGTGGCAACGCCGATCAGCTTTTCTTCGCCTTCAAGTTTCATGGCGATTTTACCCGATGCGCGGATGTCCAAGAAATCCGACAATTTGTTGCGCCGGACATTACCTTCGGACGTTGCGAACATAACATATAACTGCTCCCAGGCTTTTTCGTCCTCAGGCAGCGGCATGATGGTGGTGATCGTCTCGCCCTGTTCCAGCGGAAGCAGGTTGATCATCGGCTTGCCCTTGGCCTGCGGGTTGCCGAGCGGCAGTTTATACACCTTTAGCGCGTAAACCTGTCCCTTATTGCTAAAGAACAGAACAGGCGTGTGGGTGTTCGCGGCGAATACGTTGGTGACGAAATCTTCTTCCTTGGTCGCCATCGCCGCCCTGCCCTTGCCGCCGCGTCGCTGCGCGCGGTAGGTGGTCAAAGGCACGCGCTTGATATATCCGGCCTGGCTGAAGGTCACGATCATATCTTCGCGCGGGATCAAATCTTCGATGTCCTGATCGGCTTCGTGCTCTTCGATAGAGGTGCGGCGCGGCGTCGCAAACTGTTCTTTGATGCTGCGCAGCCCGTCTTTCATCACAGTCAGCCTTTTGGCGCGCGATTGCAGAATTTCCAAAAATTCTTGGATACTGACAGTCAATTCATCCAGCTCGCCGCCGATCTTGTCACGTTCCAGCGCGGTCAGGCGTTGCAGGCGCAATTCCAAGATCGCCTTGGCTTGGGTTTCGGACAAATGATATTTTCCGTCCACGACCTTATGGCCGACTTCGCCGACACGTTCGATCACGGCGGAAATATCGCCTGCGGGCCAGGCCTTGGCCATCAATTGTTCTTTCGCCACCTGCGGGTTCGCCGCTTTGCGGATCAGCTCGATCATATCATCGATATTGGCGACGGCCACCATCAGGCCGATCAAAATATGCGCCCGCTCGCGCGCCTTGCCCAAATCGAAAATGGTGCGGCGATTAATGACTTCTTCGCGGAACTCCAAGAACGCTTCAAGCACCTGCTTGATATTCATCAATTCGGGGCGGCCCTTGTTCAGCGCAAGGCAGTTGACGCCGAAGCTGGTTTGCACCGGGGTATGCTTGAACAGCTGATTCAACACCACGTCCGGCTGCGCGTCGCGTTTCAATTCAATAACGACCCGCACGCCTTGGCGGTCGGATTCGTCGCGCAGATCGGAAATGCCTTCGATGATTTTTTCTTGCACGCATTCGGCGATACGCTCGATCATCCGCGCCTTATTCACCTGATACGGCACGTCATGCAAAATGATCGCAAGACGGTTGTTCTTCATTTCTTCGATTTCATGGCGCGAGCGCATGATGATCGAACCGCGCCCGGTCTTAAAGGCGCTGTTGATTCCGGCACGGCCCAGTATGATCGCGCCTGTCGGGAAATCCGGCCCTTGCATGAATTGCATCAGATCGTCGATGCTGGCGTCCGGGTTGTCGATCAAATGAATGCTGGCGTCGATCACCTCGCCCAGATTATGGGTCGGGATGTTGGTCGCCATGCCCACCGCGATACCGCCGGTGCCATTGACCAAAAGATTGGGGTATTCGGCGGGCAGCACGACCGGCTCCAGCGTCGTGTCGTCGTAATTGGCCTTGAAATCGACGGTTTCCTTGTCGATATCGGTCAAAAGCGCTTCGCCGGCCCAGGCCAGGCGCACTTCGGTGTAACGCTGCGCGGCGGCGGCGTCGCCGTCCATGGATCCGAAATTGCCCTGCCCCTCAATCAAGGGCAGGCGCATCGAAAAATGCTGCACCATCCGCACCAAGGCGTCGTAAATCGCCAAATCGCCATGCGGGTGGTATTTACCCATCACATCCCCGACGATACGCGCCGATTTGCGCGTCGGCTTGTCGGCGGCATAGCCACCCTCTTTCATCGCGTACAAGATGCGGCGATGCACCGGCTTTAATCCGTCGCGCACGTCTGGGATCGCGCGCGATACGATCACGCTCATGGCGTAATCGAGATAGGATTTTTTCATCTCGTCTTCGAGATCGA
>JACCDT010055053.1_pt1 | contig 13815 bp, 16 predicted proteins | sample 7446291 | NCBI WGS metagenome assembly JACCDT01 (sample SAMN15323446, study PRJNA562643) | freshwater metagenome | isolation source: river surface water | place: USA:Blue River Watershed | collected 2017-08-17
CACCCTAAGCTTCCGTTTGGTTTAGCTCAAATCGGCAAGGCGTTTCGAAATGAGATTGCACCTCGTGATTTTATTTTTCGTTTAAGAGAGCTAGGACAAATGGAGATAGAGTACTTTTGCCATCCTTTAAAGTGGGAAGAGAGATTTGAACATTTGAGAACTGAGTTTCTAGCTTGGATGATTTCACTTGGTCTTCCTGAGTCGAAAATTCATCAGGTGGAAATTGGTGATGGAGATAGAGCCCACTATAGCAAGCGTACGATTGATTTTGAGTTTGATTTCCCAATTGGACAAAAGGAACTTGCTGGACTCGCTTACAGAACTGATTTTGATTTACATCAGCATAGTGAATTTAGCAAGGTCGACCTTTCTTACTTTGACGAAGAAACAAAGGAGCGTTTTATTCCGCACTGTATCGAGCCTTCTATTGGAATAGAAAGAACTTTCCTGGCCGTGCTTTCCTCTGCGTATAGTGAAGAAATAGTTGACGAGGGTGTGCGAATCGTTTTGAGGTTTAACCCGACTATAGCACCAATTCAGGTAGCAGTTCTCCCGCTTTCAAAGAAAGAAGAGCTTGCGGTACCTGCTAAAGAAATAACAAAGGCCCTTCGTAAGATTGCTCGTGTTTCCTATGATGAAACTCAGTCAATTGGTAAGCGCTACCGAAGACAGGATGAGATAGGTACGCCGTACTGTGTAACTGTTGACTTTGACACTCTCACCGATAATGCAGTGACAGTTCGTGATAGAGATACTATGGAGCAGGAGAGGGTGAAGATAGAAGATCTCGAAAATTTCTTAACAAATAAACTAGTCGTTTAGTTTCTGTAGATAAAGGTACGTATTTTTTGGCGCTTGTTGTATACTTGTATATATGGAAGGACCAACTGTTAGTCAACCAATAGAGCAGGCAGTGCATAAGAATGGGCAGGCACCAGATAATACGATAGGATCGAGAGTTCTTCGTCCTCTTAGTAGAGCTCTAGGTGCTGCAGCTCTTACTGTAGCTGCTCTTGGTCCTGGAAAATCTGAGGCAATGGGTCAGAGTGCAAAAAATATTCTCATTGGGGCAGGGGCAACAGTTCTTAATAAGAAAACAGGTATAGTTCTTCAACCTGGTCCAAATGGCGGAATAGGGGTTGACTGGGGTGCGACTATGCGTAACCGACAGGCAAAGGAGCAAGAGCAAGCAGCACAAATGAGAATGATGGAACTTCAGGCAGCATTTAATAAGCCGACTAACTTTAATATCCAACCAGCTATTGCTCGGTTAGGTGAAATGGGAGGGATTGCTGTTGTTACAGATAACACCCTGTATCTCTACCATAAGGACAAAATTAATACTCCAGAATTTTTAAATAGTCAGTTTAGGATAAGCTCAAGCGGTACTGTTAAGAACGTTACTGTTTCTTTGGAACCGGTGCCTGGCGGGTTTATCATGAAGAGGATGTTCATACAAGTTCAGGGTCAGCAAAGTCAGGGTCAACAAGGTCAGACTCAGCAAGTTATAAAAGCTACTGAAGAGAAAATGATCGTACTAGACCCGGCGACTAAAACGTTTATTGCTCGATAAGAGGTATATAAAAGCATTCGGTTGAACTTTGAGAAATATCGTGTTATAATCCATTAACTATGTCAAAAGTACAAGACCACCTCATCATCATCAAGAACAAGGAAACAGGCGAGGTATATCACACCACCAAAAACCGAAAGCAGGTAGAGCGCAAGATTGAGCTTAAGAAGTACTCTAAGAAGCTTCGTAAGCATGTCACTTTTAAGGAATCTAAGAAGTAATTTTTCTGAATATAAGAACACAAAAGCGGTCGCGCAGCGACCGCTTTTGTGTTAGAATCTTTTGACATGGGCCTATAGTTCAGAGGTAGAATATCTCTCTCCAAAAGAGCAGACCAAGGTTCGAGTCCTTGTGGGCCCGCATAAACAAAAATATCCAGCTTTAGTAAAGACTGGATATTTTTGTTTATTTGGTTGCTGCACGACGAATCGAACGAGGAAAGGGTTTGGGCGATCAGTAAATCGGACCGAGAGGAAAAACGTATTTAGTTTTGCCGTTGCGGAAGAATGGAAATCGAAGGGTTTCCTAACCGGAACGAGTGACAGCGAACGAAGGTATTCATTCCTCGTGGTTCGTATTCTAAAACCTAAAGTCTAATCTCTGGTATCTATAATCTAATATTTCTACCTTCTCTCCACAATCCTAAACCCACCAGTCTTCTTATCAAAAAACACTGTAAACTGCTCTAAGAAAGTAGTGGGGAGTGATACAAAGTTTCTTACTGTAAGCTGCTCAAGCTCAGATGGGTATACACCCATAGTTGTCTTATATGCCAAGATACCACGTTCTAGCATTGTGTTAATTACCTCTTTTTCTAAACCTGCCGCTACTATTTTCTTAAGGGTCTCATCACTAGTTGTGTCATAGATTACTTTTACTAGATCATATGAAGCGCGGTATCCTTTCACCTCGTTAATAACAAAAGAAGAGTAGTTAAGGTAGACCCCAGGCGGAGCATCCTTTTTTTCTGTAGCTATTTTAAGGTATTCTTTCGCTTTGTCATATGTCTTAGTAAAGAGGTAGTATTGTGTACCAAGATAGTAAGGGATTCTCCAACTTGTTGGAATCGATTCGATACCTTTGTTAGTAATCCCTGCTACCTCATCTAGTCTCGCTATATCATTTCTATCAGACGGTATTGCCCAGATCGCAAAGAGATACGACTGTTCAAACCTTGGGTCAAGAGTGGTTATGTTTTTAAAATAGTCTATAAAGAAAGCTCTTTTGCCGTCCCAAGTGACATGGTCTTGGATCATTCTTATCCAGTAGATGTCAGCGAGAATACTAGAAAAACCAAAGTGTATATATGGTAAGAGAGCCGCGGGGAGTAAGTCTTTTCTTGCCTCTTTAGTTCTCACTTGGAAGTGCGGCGCTACCCTATCATAGGCTAGTTGTGCGCTTATGATAACGCATAAGAAAAGTACCGCTATTACTAGCTCACTTTTTTTCTGTAACTTCTCTATGAAGTTGGCGCTCTGAGACATCATCTTAAAAGTCTTTTTTTCTAAAAATCAAAATTGCCAAGAAGAGGAGAAACGCTCCATAGATAAGTGCATATAGGATGCTCATGCTTACCATAGAAATGTTAGGAAGTGTTCCGTAGACTATCTCGTTACGAATATTGAATTTTTCTAAGTTCGGGAGAATGTGGTATATGGTCTTCATTATGCCAGCTATAATCGGAGTCTCTGTTGTCATGAAAATATATTCAAAGATACTCCCAGCATGACCTGTGAGGTAGATAACAATGGTAGAGAGGAAGGCTAGTATTGGCGACGTTAAACTCGAGAATAAAAGAGAGATGAGAATAAGAACCACAGCTTCCAGGAGGCCAAGGAAGGTGGAAAGTAGTATTCCTTCGACATACGAACTACCACCATTTAGTGTTACTACAACAAGTAGAAATAGTGTCGAAAGAAGTGTCACCAGCGCCGTTGTTGTCACCAATCCGAGGCATTTACCTAATAGTATCGCAAGTCTTGAAACAGGTTTTGGAATGATGAGATAAAAGGTCTTTCTTTCAATCTCTTTATATATAAGCATTGATCCAACGAAGATGGCGATAAATACTTGAAGCAAGTAAATAGCGGTCACACCAAAGTTAGTGATAATTCTTATCGAGTTGTCGTGAGAGATAGAGCCAACAAAGAGACTGAACAATATAATTGCAAGAATGACAAACCATGTCGAGACCAAGATCCTGTCCCTAATTGTCTCCCTGAATGTATTTTTGGCTATAGTGAGGATTGTTTTCATGTTTATTTTTCTTGTGCTCTTCTTTGGTTTATTATTTCGACAAAAGCTTCTTCTAGGTCTTTATACCCTACGTTTAGCTCATCTGGAGTTCCGGTAGCAATAATCTTGCCATTGTCAATAATTGCGACAGTGTCACAGATCTCTTCGACATCACCTAAGATATGAGTGTTAAGGAAAATTGTTTTCCCTTGCTGCTTTAAGTCGAGGATTATCTTCTTGATCTCGGCACGCCCTAAAGGGTCTAGGCCGTCTAATGGCTCATCGAGTAACAGGAGTTCTGGGTTGTTAATCATCGCCTGGGCGAGACCTAGACGCTGGAGCATGCCTTTAGAGTAGGTGCGAATACGTTTTTTTGATCCTTGGAGTAGGTTAACCTCTTCTAGTATGGACTGAACCCTCTGTTGCTTGTTATTGAACTGAAAAAAATCAGCGACCATTAAAAGGAACTCTTCTCCGGTAAGATATTGATAGAACTGAGGTGATTCAGGCATGAACCCAATTTTTTCTTTTACATCTAAATCAAACGGCGTGCTTTCTAATATAGATATTGAGCCGGCCGTAGGGTGAGAGAGCCCGACTAGCATTTTCATGGTAGAAGTTTTACCAGCGCCATTTGGACCTATAAAACCAAAGACAGACCCTTTGGGAACAGAGAAACTAATGCTGCTCACTGCTGTGCTTTTTTTCTTGATCCCGTATTCTTTCGATAAGTTTTTTACCTCTATTGCGTTCATGGGAGCAGTATATAGGGTATAGGGTTTAGGGTCTAGAGAGCGACAAAAGGATCTTAGTTACATAAAAGGCTTCACGGAAGCTTCTATCCACTAGTAACTATTAACTATTGACTATAAACTAAGAAATATATGGATAAAAAAATTCGCGTAGGTATTAATGGATTCGGGCGCATCGGGCGAGCGTTCTTCAAGCTTGCATACGATAGACCAGATATTGAGGTTGTTGCCGTTAATGACCTAGGAGATATTCACAATCTAGCGTACTTGCTTCAGTACGATACGGTGTATAAGGTCTCTCATTTTGACGTTCATGCAGAAGTCCATGCGAGCGAAGTAGAAGGGCAGTCAGGTGAGCAGTACCTTATTACATCAGGCGACCGCGGAGAAGGGAAGGTAACTGTATTCCAACAAAAGGATCCCGCTACTATTCCCTGGGGCACACTTGCGGTCGACGTTGTCGTTGAGTCTACTGGGCTTTTCGTGGCATACGACAAGGCATCGGCGCACCTTAAGGGTGGTGCAAAGCACGTAGTCATATCAGCTCCTGCAAAGAAGGGTGAGGATGAGTCAGTTAAGGGTGAAACTATTCTCATGGCAATTAACGAAGACAAGTTCGGCACATGTCAAGTGACATCTAACGCATCATGTACAACTAATGCGTCCTCCCCCGTCATCGCTATTCTTGATGAAGCTATCGGAATAGATAAAGCTATCCTCAACACAGTCCACTCATATACGGCGTCCCAGTCAATTGTTGATGGTCCTAATAAGAAGGATTTCCGTGAAGGTCGCGCAGCTGCTCAGAACATCGTTCCGTCATCAACTGGTGCAGCCATTGCAGTAACAAAAGCTTTTCCTAAACTAGAGGGTCTCTTTGACGGCGTCTCTATTCGTGTCCCTACGCCAGCTGGCTCAATTGCAGATATTACTTTTATTGCAAAGCGTGAGACAAATGCAGAGGAAGTAAACGATATCTTGAGAAAGGCCGCACTTGATCCTAGATGGACTGGTATTTTCCAAGCAACTGATGAGGAGCTTGTATCAAGTGATATTGTCGGTCTTCCGTACGCATCGATTGCGGACCTTAAAATGACACGAGTTGTAGGAGGGAATCTAGTAAAGGTCCTTGCTTGGTACGACAACGAGATGGGGTACACGAATACTCTTATCGAGCATGTGGTAAAAGCAGGGAAAGCCGCGGGAGATACTTCTATTTCTAACGTATAGTTTCTTGTATGAAAATTTATTTAGCCACAGATCACGCTGGGTTCAATCTCAAGGAAGAAGTTAAGGGGTATCTGGAAGAGAAAGGGGTTGAGCTTTATGATTGCGGCGCCTTAACATTTGAGCCGGGGGATGACTATCCTCAGTTTATTGCGCTTGCTGCAGAAAAAGTTCAACACGATTCGATGCATGAGCCGTCTATGGCGATTATTTTTGGAGGATCAGGACAGGGTGAGGCGATAGTTGCTAACAGATATCGTCACGTTCGCGCCATTGTGTATGCAGGCGGAAATCTTGAGCTTGTGAAGCTGGGGCGTGAACATAATGATGCAAACGTTCTCTCGATTGGCGCACGTTTTGTTACAAAGGAGGAAGCGTCGCAGGCAATTGAGCTCTTCCTTTCCACACCGTTCTCACATGAAGAGCGACACTCAGAGCGTATTATCCAGATTGATGAAATAGCTAAGCATATCATTTAATCTCAGTGCTATACTTTTAGTATGAATATACAATATAACGTGGTTGTTATAGGGTTACTCTTATTAGCAATTATCTTTGTGCCATTTGTTCCGCATGACTCTATGGAATCATGCGACGCGCTCAGTGATGAGTGTGACGACGCGATTGGGTATGTTTCGCTATATACAAAGTATTTTAAATAAGACTCTTCGTTAGCAGAAAAGAGTGGGATAGATAATTGTGGTTCCTCTAGTAACCAATGACCAGTAGTTATATACTCTTTTCATATGCAAATTACCCCAGCAATCTTGCCGGAAAACTTTGAAAATCTTCACGACTCCTTATTCCGTGTAGAGGGGCTCACTCATCGTGTTCAGATAGACCTGTGTGATGGAAGAATGGGTCTTGAGAAGACTTGGCTTCCATTTAAAGAGACTCATTTGCCTGATGGGTTCGAGTATGAGTTTGATTTAATGGTAGAAGACTGGATGAAGTTTTTGCCGAGAGTGCTTTCTCTTGGGGCTAAGCGAGTTGTAATGCATATAGATGATTGGGAAGAGCATGATTTTGACATGCTCTATGACGTACTATCTCATCACCCTAAAGTTTCTGCTGGTTTCTCTGTTACAAATAATGGTTCAATCGAAATGCTTGCACAGAAGGTTCTTGAAGGAGAGGCTCGCCATGGCAAGGTATTCGTTCAGTTGATGGGGATCAGTAAGATTGGTGCCCAAGGTCAGCCATTCGATGAGAGGGTATTAGCCAAGATTGAATATGTTCGAAGAAATTGCAAAGGGGTACCAATTCAGATAGATGGTTCGATGAACCCAGAGACTATCTTTTTAGTTAAGCGGTCAGGGGCAACAGGTGTCGTTATCGGCTCCTACATTTTCGGCAGCAATAATCTTAGAAAGACAATTGACTCACTCCACTTAAGTTTTGGAGAATAATTACTCTATTTTTACATTTGTGTGTACTACGAGCTACGAGCTACTTGCTACTAGCTGTATACTGTCTTCATGCATTCTCTTACAGACATAGAAGTACAAGCTCTCACTCTCCGTGCCGAAGATATTCGTGAGAGTATCATTAAGATGTTAACAGAGGCGGGTAGTGGGCATACAGCAGGGCCTCTCGGCATGACCGATGTCTTCACTGCTCTTTATTTTAGAGTAATAAACCATAACCCCAGGCATCCAGAGTGGGCTCAGCGCGACAGAGTAATTCTTTCTAATGGTCATATTGCTCCAGTGTTGTACGCAACTATGGCGCACGCCGGGTACTTTTCTATATCTGAATTAAAAACTCTCCGCCGTTTCGGTTCTCGTCTTCAGGGGCACCCACATCGCGGGACACTCCCCGGTATTGAAACATCATCGGGTCCTCTTGGGTGCGGACTCTCACAAGCAATCGGCATGGCGTTAATGGATAGATTAGAAGGACATAAGCCGGACCGGTACTTTTATTGTTGTATGGGAGACGGTGAGATAAACGAAGGGCAGGTATGGGAATCATTTCTTCTTTTAAATAAATACAAGCTCAACAAAGTTATATCTATCATTGATCGCAACACTATCCAGATTGATGGGTACACAGAAGATGTGTTACCCCTTGAGTCTCTTAAGGATAAAATGGAGGCTTTTAATTTCCATGTTGTTGAAATAGATGGGCATAACTTCCGCGACATTGTGCAAGCGATAGGCAAGGCTAAAAGTACTCTTGATAAGCCGACGGTTATCATTGCACACACAATCCCAGGGAAGGGTGTGACCGCGTTTGAGGGTGATTATAGATGGCACGGTAAGTCACCTAACGCTGACGAAGCCAAGATGGCCCTTAAGGAGCTTCGTACAATGCGAGGAAAGGTTAAGCATTCTGAATTAGATTAATTGTATGCTACGACGAACACTATTTACAGCACAAGAAGAAGAGAGGGCTACTCGCGAAGGGTTCGGTGAGGGGCTTATTATAGCAGGAGAAAAGGATAAGCGAATTGTTGCACTCGCTGCTGATCTCACTGAGAGTGTGAAGATGGATGCATTTAGAAATAAATTCCACGACAGATTCTTTGAAGTTGGTATTACTGAGCAGGCGATGTCGGGCATTGCGTCCGGTATGGCTGCGATGGGGTATATACCATTTATGGCGAGCTATGCAATGTTTAGTCCTGGACGTAACTGGGAGCAGATTCGTACGACTATCGCGTATAATAACGTGCCCGTAAAAGTAGTTGGTGCTCACGCTGGTATCTCAGTTGGTCCAGATGGCGCAACCCATCAAGCCATAGAAGATATTGCTATTATGCGCATGATTCCCAACATGCAGGTTTTTGTCCCGTGTGATTCAGTAGAAGCTAGGGTGATTACAGAACACATAGCGACGACTAAGTTCCCGTCATATTTGCGTCTTACACGAGAGAAGAGTCCGGTCATGCTTCCTGATAATTATGTGTGGAATCATGGTAGGGGATACATGATGCACATGGCTCAGCATAAGGATGGAGGAGACTTCATGCACACGGTTGCTATAGTTGGGTGTGGGCCTATTTTATACGAAGCATTAAAAGCCGCATTTATTCTAGAAAAAGAAGGGATAGGGGTTATGGTTGTCAATTTTCCTCAAGTGAAGCCACTAGATGTTGGGTATCTTCTTCGTATAGCAAAGGACGCTAGAGCTGTTGTTACTGTAGAGGAACATCAGATTGCGGGAGGGTTTGGAAGCGCAGTAGCTGAATATCTTAGCGAGCATCATCCGATACGTATAGGGAGAATCGGTATTGAGGACAGGTTTGGGCAGAGTGGGAAAGTAGGGGAACTCTATGAAGAGTATGGATTAACGGCTAAGCATATTGCGCAGAAGGTGAGGGAGACGCTACACTAGTTGATAGTTACTGGTTACTAGTCAATAGTTGAAGAATACCCCGCACCGAAGGTGCGGGGTATTCTAGTAACTAGTAACCAACAACTACTAACTATTCTAGAATTTTGAGTTCGTAGTCGCTTGGAGCTTTCTTGAGAAGGTCTTCAATCGCACTTTCACTCAAGAGTCCTTCTTGTGCACCAATGTGCTGAACTACGTTCATACTGTTGATAGGTGCACGTTTTATTGCAAAGCTGGGGTCATATCCTTTAGCGAGGTAAGCAATAAATGTAGAAAAGAATGCATCTCCTGCACCGGTGCGCTCATATGGCGGAGCAATATCTGGGTAGATTGGCATGTTGAAATATGAGTTTTCGTACTTCATGTATGCACCCTGGTGTCCGTCTGTGATAATAGTTACTTTAGGCCCGAGAGCCTCTACTCCATCTAGAAGTTCTTTTATTTCGACACCCTCTTTTTTAAGAAGCCCTTCTGCTTCTTCTTTGTTCATACACACCACTTCAGTCATTTTGTAGAGCTCAGATATTTCTTCACCAAATCCAAGCTGAAATGTCCCAGGCTGGAATGCGAGCTTAATCTCAGGATGTGACTTAACATACTCTGCAATCTCATGATGAAAGTTAAGCGTGTGCTTACCAAGAGAACTTAAGTACATCCACTTAGGACTTCCGATATTTGGAAGTACTGGAGTGTACTCTTCGTGCTTGATAAGAATCGTTCTATCGTCACCGTACCAGAGTACATAGTGGTAGTTAGTCTTCTTATCTGCGACTGTCTGCATGAAGTCAGTAATCACTTTTTCTTTTTGAAGTTGCTCCAAAATAAGCTTTCCGTTATCGTCGCCACCAACGGAAGCAACAAGAGCTGACGATAGTCCAAGTCGCGCAGCAGAAACAGCTGCATTTGCGCTATTCCCTACAGCTGGCAGAATAGACACGTCGTCAAAAGGAACCTTTGCTCCGTAAGGGATACAGAGTTCTCTGCCGTGAGCACCTTCTTCTATGTGTCCAACTGAAAGTTTAATAAAAGCATCAACTACCGTATCGCCAAAGGCGATAAAGTCTACATTTTGGTTATTTTCCATATACCTTGAAGTATAGCAGTCACTACCGCTATACTGTGTTGATATGAAGACATTACAGAACCAAAGTGAGCAGTACATCGAACTTATCAACACCTATAAAAAAGACGGCAAGGCAATCGCTCATTTTAATATTTCTAATCTAGATCAAGCACGTGCGATAGTAGAAGTGGCACAAGAGCTTAACCAGCCTGTTATCATCGGAGTGAGCGAGGGTGAGCGTGAGTACATGGGTGTGGAGATGGTACGAAAGATAGTGGATGAACTTAATCAGGAATATGATGTCCCAGTTTTCCTTAACGCAGATCACACTTACTCACAAGAAAAAGTTGTAGAAGTGATTGAGGCGGGGTATGACAGCGTGATTGTAGACGGTGCTAAGCTACCTTACGAAGAGAACGTTGCTCTTGTGAAGTCCTGTGTTGATGTTGTGCGCGCATACGAAGAGAAAACAGGGAAGCGAGTCCTCGTTGAGGCTGAACTTGGCTATATTGGACAGTCATCGTCTCTTAATACAGCTCTTCCAGAGGGAGTAACGGAAGCCAACCTTACAACACCTGATCAGGCGAAAGATTTTGTGCTACGAACTGGTATTGATATGTTCGCTCCAGCGATAGGTAACGTACATGGAATGCTTATTGACGCAGAAGAGCCGAAGTTGCATATTGAAAGACTGAAAGAAATTACTGCGGTGGTGGACGTGCCGCTAGTTCTTCATGGTGCGTCTGGTAACACAGATGAAGATCTAAAAGGGTCAATAGATAATGGCGTAGCTATTATCCATATTAATACAGAAATAAGAAAGGCTTTCCGAGATGGCGAGATGAACTACTTAGTAGAGCATCCAAATGAAGTGGCTCCTTATAAGTTTGGACGTGAAGGGCAAGAAGAGATGAAGAAAGTAGTGAAAGCAAAAATGGAGCTTTACATGAAGTAGTACGTCTATGCAATAAAAAGAAGCACCTAGGTGCTTCTTTTTATTAAGGCGCTTTTATACTAGTTTTGAAACATATACTCCCACAACATAAGCGAGGAATGCACAGATGCTCCCAATGGCCACGGATTGTAGGGCGAGCAGAATTCTATTGCGCTTAAGAATATAAGCACGAAGGTAACCAATACTTGCGAATGCTGCAAGGGTGAACAAGGCTGAAAGTGCGAACTGCTTTTCCTTTGCTGCAAATATGACAGGCAGAATCGGAATGAGTCCAATCGTGATGAATGAGAAGAAGGTGACAAGAGAGTTTTTGAGAACTGTAGATTTATTTTCTCCTTTTCTAGAGTCTTCTGCCAAGTAGTCAGCGGACGCCATGGAGAACCCGTCTGACACTAGGTTGGCAAGCCCTAATATAAGAACAATTCTTGTATCTATTCCCGCTCCAACTGCGCCAGCCATAACCGCAAATGTAGTAACAGTCCCGTCTGATCCACCATACACAAAACTTGGGAGATATTTTCGTATAGATTCTTTCATAAAAGTTAGTATACTAAATTACCTGAAGCATTTCTATTTTGCCAATTACTAATAACTAACTACGAGTAACTATGATTCACGATTACAACCAAGAAGCTCTTGATTTACACAAAGCACACCATGGGAAAATTGAATTAAAAACAAAAGTCCCGATGAACGACAGGGGTGACCTTTCTCGCGCGTACACCCCAGGTGTTGCTGAGGTGTGTAAGGAGATTGCAAAGGATGTGTCAAACGCACGAGAGTACACACTTAAACGCAATACTGTTGCTATTATCTCCGACGGATCTGCGATACTTGGTCTCGGCAACTTAGGTGCTCATGCTGCAATACCTGTTATGGAAGGAAAGGCTGCAATACTCAAGTCCTTTGCTGATGTGGACGCATTCCCAATTTGCCTTGATACTCAAGACACAGAAGAGATTATAAAAGCAGTAAAACAAATAGCCCCAGTATTTGGTGCTATAAACTTAGAAGATATTGCTGCTCCTCGATGTTTTGAGATTGAAGAGAGGCTTCGCATGGAGCTATCAATTCCAGTGATGCATGACGACCAATGGGGAACAGCTACTGTAGTACTCGGCGGACTAATTAATGCACTTAAGGTTACAGGGAGAGGGGAAACAAAAGATGTGAAAATTGTAGTTAATGGTGTTGGCTCAGCCGGTGTTGCTATTTCGCGCCTACTCTTAGCATCTGGGTATACGAATATACTTTTCTGTGACAGTAGAGGCGTCATTCATGATGTTCGTGAAGACTTAACTAAAGAGAAGAAGGAGCTTCTTTCAACGAGCTCACTTCCAGGTTTTGATGGCGCGCTTGCAGATGCCATAAAGGGTGCGGATGTGTTTGTGGGTGTCTCAAAGGCAGGTGCTCTTACAAAAGAAATGGCAGAGAGTATGAATAAGGAAGGGATTATATTCGCACTCGCTAATCCTATCCCTGAGATTATGCCAGAGGTAGCAAAAGAAGCGGGGGTGGCTGTAATTGCCACAGGACGAAGTGATTTCCCTAATCAGCTCAACAACTCACTTATCTTTCCAGGATTATTCAAAGGTATGCTCGATGGAAACGTGAAGCAGTTTGAAACAGAGATGTTTGTTCGAGCTGCTCACGCACTAGCATCTCACGTTAAGGAACCAACGAAGGAAATGATTCTCCCTACAATGTTTGATAAAGAGTTGGTCAGTGTTATTGCAAAGTCTGTGATCTAAAATCACCAGGGCTCGTCCAGAGGACGAGCCCTTAGGTGTACTGCGAGAGTTCGTAATACAGCCTGTTGTTGAGATGGAACGGAAGGTTTTTTAACACAGGTCTCTGCAGACCTGTCTCGACTAGTGATCTGAGTGTCTTCACTAGTGTTAGGTAGAGCCGAGGAAACTCTTCTTCAGTCTCCTTAATCTTTGCTCTACGTTTCTTTTCATCTATGATTGAGGTCAATGTCATTAAGTTGTGGATACGGTCCGCAAACTTAATCACAATTACACGCCATCGTATCGTCGGGTCCCTCTCCGTCCGGATCATCCACCAGTAGCCCATACGGAAGATGAAGTTAGGGTGCTTTGTGAGAAGATCAACTATGCGAGAAATCGCATAGCCGAACAGCTTACGAATCTCCTTTAGCTTCGTTTCCGTGTCTTCGACCACGTCATGAATGATCGTTGCTACAAAAATCTTGTAGTCATAGATTCCGTACCCAATCAGTATATAGAGTACCTCAAGCACATGGAGCAGGTAAGGTGTTAGTTTGTCCGCACGACGTATGCCTTTGTGTCTCATCGCTGCAAATACCATCGCCTCTACGATTTTTAGTGTTTGTTCGACAGTAAATTTTTTGCATGAAACCTTTACGATTTCGCTAATAAGGAGCAATAAACGCAGTCTATTGCTCTCTTCTTTTGTCGATGGCACAAGTGACATCAAACACGGTGTGTAGCTGTCCATTTGCTCAAAGAGCGTATGGACACTAATGGTTGTCATAGCCATGTGGTCCATCCTTTCTCTAAAGAGCGTTTAACTCACACTACATCACAAAACATATTATGTCAATTTATGAAAAGACATGGTAGAGTATATAAATGTCATTTTCTTTTGAGATAGTAAAAAAATCTTCTGAGGTATCACTTGCTCGTGC
>JACCDT010126401.1_pt1 | contig 13811 bp, 14 predicted proteins | sample 7446291 | NCBI WGS metagenome assembly JACCDT01 (sample SAMN15323446, study PRJNA562643) | freshwater metagenome | isolation source: river surface water | place: USA:Blue River Watershed | collected 2017-08-17
AAGAAACAAAAGCAGAATTAGAAAAAATCGCTAGCGCTGCATATAACGATGGTTATTCTTCAGTAGTTAACTCAGTAGGTTATAACCAACAAATGACAAAAGAAGCTCATGTTAAATTAGCTAGTGGCGTTAAGTTAGCTTCAGATAGATATGCTAAAGCTGGTTACAAAGCTGCTATGTCTATCTTAGCTAATATGAGATAGGTGTAACATGCTAGCCGAAACCCATCATTACAAGAGACTATTTGAAAAAGAAGCTAGTGAAATATCTTCTAAACAAGCTCAAAGAGTTAGTCTTATTATGAAAGAGGCTTTTCGTAAAGAGGCTAGCGCTGTGGAGTTTCTTAGAGGTATTGATCCTTTAGTGGCTGGTGCAGCTACTATTGTCCCTGCATACATGCTAGGCAAGTCAATGGGTAAAGACGAAGAAAAATCTAACATACCTAAGTACTTACTTGGCGGTGCAGCTGCAGGCTTTGCCTTGCCTAAGCTATTATCACTTGCCACTCCATCTTCAATGATGGGATTCGATTCCGAAGACATTCAAGAATTTAAGAGAGGTAAATAATGAGATATAGTTTGCAAGATCAGTTAGACAAGCTAATCAAAATAGCTGAAGAAGACTTAAGCAAAGATGATGCAGATAAAGAGGATTGCCATTGTGAAGATGATGACGAAGAATGCGATTGCCATAGCGAAGATAAGCCTGAATTAGAAGGCGGAGAAGCTAAGGCTCTTTCTATGTTAGCTGAAACGCTAAGATCTAAAGAAGCTTCTGATGTTACCTACTCTGATTTGTTAAACTACATAAGAGGTCTTTAAAATGGAAGCGAACAAACTCCGTAAGTTAGCTGAGGCTATAAGAGCATATGCTGAAGTATCAGAACAAACAAAACAGCAAAAACTGGCTAACTTGGTAGTAGCTAGTACTGGTCTAGAATTACTCAGAAGAAAGATTCAGGGGTAATTATGTCCAGTAATAATTTTCTGTTAAAAATAGCTGATGTTCTTGATGCTTTAGCTGAAGAAAAAAGTAAGTTAGCTAGCGAAATAACAAAAGTTCAAAAAGAACAACGCAAAGCTAAACTAACTCCAGTCATAGACAAGCTGTCTTTTGTTACTGGGGAAGATGCAGATAAGATTGAGAATAAGCTAGCTTCAGCGAGCGAAGATGTTCTTCAAATCTTGAGCAACATTACAAGAGGCGACTCTAGCAGCCTTGGCGGGCCGGCTAGATCAAAAACTGCAGGCGTTGAATTTAATAACAAAGATTTAAGTTCAAAAGCTGATAGAGAATTTGCCTCTTGGCTTGTAAATTCGTAATAAACAATAGAGGAGATTGCAGATGGCAAACTTAAAATCCAAATTTGATATCTTGCGTGGCTGGCCTCAACAATCAGCCGTCCAAGAAGACTTTATTATTGGCGGCACCTCTAATGGACACAAGCACCATCAAGGTACTTGGGTTTCTCTTGGTGCAGCTTATACAACCGCTAATGAAGCTATGGGTGACGTAGACAGCTCCAAAGCTAAGAAGTGTTTCTTAATTATCGAAGGTAAAGATGACTATTCTTCACAATTCGCTAACAGAGTTACAGTTCTTTTAGGTGGTGGTTATGTAGTTAGATTAGACGGTGATACTGCTAGAGTAGAAGTGGCTCAATATGCTGCTGGTGCTTACGTAGCTGGCTCACCAGTTAAAGTCCTTAACGGTGTTGTAGCTTTGGCTGCTGGCGGCGATAATGCTGACCTTATTGTAGGCACTGTTTTAAAGTACGATGCTAACTCCAAAACATTAGACGTATTCGTACATTAAGAGAGGTTATAAATGAGCACAGAGAGAGAAAAATTAAGCGCACAATTTATTAATAGAAGCTTTGTTAATAAACTCGATCAAGGTCGTGTAAAAGAAGCTCAAGATGAAGGTAGCCGTTTTATTCGTAGTAAATTACGTCAAGAATCTTTTGCTAGAGTTATCTTACAACCTGTAGAATTAGCTCCAGAAGAAATTGATCGTGATGAACACACAGATCAACCTAAGAAGATTATCGAAAAAGAACCAGATTCTGTAGCTACATTTGTTACATTCAAGGGTGCTGGCCAACGTACATTCTTCAAGGGTCCAAGATACTCAGTATACTTCGGTAAAATTGAATCTCAACACTTTATGAAGTCAAAATTCGAACTTCTCACATATCAAAATGACATCCGTAAAATCTTAACAGATAACTCTGTAAAAGATATGGCTGATGAAGAAGATCGTAAGTTTATGGAAACTATTGACGCAGCTATTCAAGAAGTTGCTCCTGCTACAAATGCAGGCACTATTGATACTAACGCTGACGGTGTAGTAGAAACATATCTTCCAGAAGGCGAAGATCAATTCGCAATACCTGATCTCTTAGTTTCTAATAACTTAGTAGCTAAGTCTCTTGATGGTAATGGCGGTTTCGTACAAAAGTCTTTGAGCAGAGAACTTATTGCTCAATTGTACCAATGTATGACACAAAAGAAGTTGCCTATTGGTAAGCTTCTTATGACCAAAGCTACATACATGGAATGCTTGAAGTTCCCTTATACTGATGTCGGTAACGATATTCTTAGCCGCCACTATGACCAAGGTCTTGAAGGCGAAGATAAGTTATTTGGTGTACCAGTAGTTACCACAATCAAGAATGATATTATTCCTGATAATGTAATTTACTTGTTTGCTCCAGAAAACTATCTCGGTAACTTCTTCTTACTTCAAGATGCTACCTTGTTTATCAAGCAAGAAGCTGACATGATCGAATTTTGGTCATACAGTGCCCCTGGTATGGGTATCGGTAATGCTAAAGGTGTAATTAAATTGAGTGGATTTAAATCAGTAAACTCAATCTAACGTACTAAAGCCAACCAACGCTGAGTTTGTCCTTAGGGCATTTTAGCTGCATTAAAACCCTGTATACTTCTGGTATACGGGGTTTTTTGTTTTAAGGAGAACAATATGAGTTTGATTATTAAGAATGTCTGCGCTAGCAATAAGTTGTTGTTACCAAATGGCAGAACATTAAAAGTTGGTACAGAAATTAAAGTATCTGAATCTATTTTGAATAGCTCTTTAGTTAGAAAGCTAATCTCTGAAAATAAGCTTACTGTTAGAAAAGTAACTCTTAGCAGTACCGTATCAGAAGTTGCGGAGGCTATAACTGAAATAGCTTCTGCTGCTGTTGCTTCTACTGTTAGCAAGCTAGCTATAGTAACTAGAGCTCCTGATATAGTAGAAGAAGTAGAGCAAGCTGTAGATGCTGTTTCTGATCTACTCACAGAAGAAACATCTGTAACTATTATTGATAGCGAAGAAGCTAAACCTAAGGCTAGAAGAAGAACAAAGAAGGAAGACGAAAATGGCTAATATACAAGTAATACCTCTAGATATAGCTGATGTAGCTGCAGAGGATGTTGTATTAGCTAATGCTGCTTTACAGGTTTACCCTGAAGAATCTGCTTGGAGTTATGCTAACGGTGATTTAACTGTTGGCGGATATGTTCCAGCTAGATCAGGGTCTTGGGTAAGCAGATTTAATCTAGAGAACACAGAAGTTCCTCCTTTAGTTCAATGGAAATACGACTCTAATTCTGAGAATAATACTTCTTTTGTAATTGAGAATAGAGCTAACCTTGCTTACCTTAGAGTTAACAATATAGACCTAAAGCCTGACCCTAAAAAACTATACCCTGACAGTCACTGGGAAGTGAATGGTCTTGATCTTATACCACGAGGTTAAATAATGGCTACACCAAATATAGTACCACAAATAGACAATGACGGCTCACTAGGTCGTAATGGACTTAGATGGTCTTTAATGTCTTCTTATGTTGTTAGTGTACCTACGCTAAGAATAGTAACCAATGACATAAGTGTTCCTGGAACTGCCGAGCAATATGTAGATATTACTATACAGGATAACAAGTTGATGTTAGGAGATAGCTTCATAGCTGATGCTTCTGACGTTACTCAGATAACTAATACATTAAAAGACTTAGTAGGAGCTGCGCAGAATCAAACTGTTGCCCAGGTATTAGCAGCTCTGCCAGTGTATTTAAATAACTTTAAAAAAGTGGCTACAGAAGTAGATAGTTTAAATGCGCAGCTAATTGCTTTGCCAACTAATGAAGATTTTATAGCTGCGGTTGTAGATTCCATAGGTGGCGGTGTACAAGGCCCTGAAGGTCCACAAGGCCCTGCTGGCCCCCAGGGTATTCAAGGCCTCAAGGGAGACACTGGTGACCAAGGCCCTCAAGGTATTCAAGGCCTCAAGGGTGACACTGGTGACCAAGGCCCCCAGGGTATTCAAGGCCTCAAGGGTGACACTGGTGACCAAGGCCTCCAGGGTATTCAAGGCCTCAAGGGTGACACTGGTGACCAAGGCCCTGCTGGCGCTCAAGGCATTCAAGGCTTAAAGGGTGACACTGGCGACCAAGGCCCACAAGGCTTAAAGGGTGATACAGGCGACCAAGGTCCTCAAGGTATTCAGGGCTTACAAGGGCAAGCAGGCCCTGCTGGCGCTCAAGGCCCCCAGGGTATTCAAGGTGAGCAAGGTCCTAAAGGCGACCAGGGTATTCAAGGCTTGCAAGGTATTCAAGGTATTGCTGGCCCTGAAGGACCTCAAGGCCCTGCTGGTGCTCAAGGCATCCAAGGCTTGAAAGGCGATACAGGCGACCAAGGTCCTGCTGGTGCTCAAGGCCCCATAGGCCCTCAAGGTATTCAGGGCCTCAAGGGAGACACCGGAGATCAAGGCCCTCAAGGTATTCAAGGACTAAAAGGTGATACAGGCGACCAAGGTCCTCAAGGTATTCAAGGACTAAAGGGTGACACCGGAGATCAAGGCCCTCAAGGTATTCAAGGCCTCAAGGGAGACACTGGTGATCAAGGCCCCCAAGGCTTGAAAGGCGACACAGGTGACCAAGGTCCTCAAGGCATTCAGGGTATTCAAGGCATTCAGGGTATTCAAGGTCCTAAAGGAGATACTGGTGACCAAGGTCCTCAAGGCTTGAAAGGTGATACAGGCGACCAAGGTCCTCAAGGTATTCAAGGTATTCAAGGCCCCAAGGGTGATACTGGTGACCAAGGTCCTCAAGGCTTGAAAGGTGATACAGGAGACCAAGGTCCTCAAGGTATTCAGGGTATTCAAGGCCCTGCAGGGATAGGTATAAATGTTAAAGGCACTGTTGCTACTGTTAATGACCTTCCACCTAATCCAGATAGCGGAGATGCGTACTTAGTTGAGGCTGATGATAGTTTACATGTATTTACCGCCAGCTCTAATTCCTGGATCAACCTAGGTTCTATACAAGGCCCTCAAGGTGACCAAGGTATACAGGGTATACAGGGTCCTCAAGGCATCCAAGGCCTAAAGGGTGACACTGGTGACCAAGGTCCTCAAGGTATCCAAGGTATTCAAGGTATTCAAGGTCCCAAAGGAGACACTGGCGACCAAGGCCCTCAAGGCATTCAAGGCTTGAAAGGCGATACCGGAGACCAAGGTATCCAAGGCCCTCAAGGTATTCAAGGCCTCAAGGGAGACACTGGTGACCAAGGCCCCCAGGGTATTCAAGGCCTCAAGGGAGACACTGGTGACCAAGGCCCCCAGGGTATTCAAGGCCTCAAGGGTGACACTGGTGACCAAGGCCCCCAGGGTATTCAAGGCCTCAAGGGTGACACTGGTGATCAAGGTCCTCAAGGCATTCAAGGTATACAAGGCGAGCAGGGTATTCAAGGTCCAGCCGGAGCTGATGCTGTATGGAATTACACAGGCGAGTATAATGGAGGTAGTTCATACTCAATAGGTGATTTAGCAACATATAACGGTAGCCTATGGTACAGATCAAACGCAAACGGTGGCAATGTAGGTGATGTTCCTAGCTTGGGTAGCAACTTCTGGGATATACTTGCAGCTAAGGGAGATCAGGGAATACAAGGTGTACAAGGCATACAGGGGGACATTGGAGCTCAAGGCCCACAAGGTATTCAGGGCGAGCAAGGTATTCAGGGCGAGCAAGGTATTCAGGGCGAGCAAGGTATTCAGGGTATCCAGGGTGAGCAAGGACTAAAGGGTGACACCGGAGATCAAGGACCCCAGGGTATTCAAGGTATTCAAGGCCTCAAGGGTGACACTGGTGACCAAGGACCACAAGGCATCCAAGGCTTGAAAGGCGATACCGGCGACCAAGGACCCCAGGGTATTCAAGGTCTCAAGGGTGACACTGGCGACCAAGGTCCCCAGGGTATTCAGGGTATTCAGGGTATTCAGGGTATTCAGGGTATTCAGGGTCTCAAAGGCGACACCGGCGACCAAGGCCCCCAAGGTATTCAAGGAGACCCAGGAGTTGTAGCAGTAAACTCTACCGGTATAGGTTCTATTAGCTACGCGGCTCAAACAATAACTTATACTGGACCTTCTGGGTCAGAAGTTTCTAGTTTATTGGCTAAGGGTAGTCTATGGTTTGCCTCTGGGGGTCACTTAGAGGAGTCAGAGATTTTCGATCACCATTTTGGTCTATGGGCTTTACATAGAACAACCGGGGATATAATTTTCACAGATGTAACCGGACACTTCCCAGATAGATACTGGAACTATGTAGGTGACGGTATTATAGAATTTACAGGAGTTTAGTAATGACAGCAGTCAGACCACAAAACAATAAGTCAGCTGACTTGGGTACATCAGACAAGCGCTGGGGTACTTTATACGCTGGTGATATTAACATAGACGGTAATTTAACAGTTACTGGCGACACCGTTCAAGTAGACGTAACTACTATGTCTGTTGAAGATCCATTAGTAAAATTAGCTAGCGGTAACGCTGCTAATGCCATTGATATAGGTCTGTACGGTAAATACGTAGAAGCAGCTACTACTAAATACACTGGTATATTCAGAGATGCTACAGATGGTAAGTTCAAAATCTTTCAAGGTCTTACTGAGGAACCTACTACTACAGTTAATACTGCAGGCGTTGGTTACACTGTTCCTACTCTTGTATGCAATATTGAAGGTAATGTCACTGGTGGTGGGGGTGGTGGCCAACTTGTTGGGGATTTAACTGGTAATGCTGATACTGCTACAGCTTTAGAAACAGCTAGAAATTTTGCAATCTCAGGCGGTGTTATAACAGCATCTACAATAAGTTTTGACGGTACCAGTGATGTTAACTTGCAAGCTTCAATTCTTAACGATGCTATAACTAACTCTATGCTAGCTAACAAAGGCATATCTTTTAATGGAGTCTTAGCAGAGTTAGGCGATACTGTTAGTGTATTGGGTACCGAAGACAGAGTATCTGTATCAACCACTGGATCAACTATTACACTATCTCTACCAAATACCATAATAGCAGACCTTAATGGCAATGCAGCTACTTCTGATAAATGGGCTAATCCAATAACAATAACTGTTACTGATACAGACCCACAAGATGGCTGGCTACAGGACACCACTTTTAGTTTTGATGGTTCTGCTAACGGAACTTTGACACTTTTATTAAATGCTAATGGTATCACTAACGACAAGCTTCAGAATAGTTACATAACTATTGTAGATACAAGCGAAAATACTAACTCAGTTTCTTTAGGCGAACAGCTTTTGTTTACTGGAGAAGATGGCATAGGGGCTACGGTTAATGCCTTGACTAATGAAGTAACATTTAGTCTTGGTAATAGCTCTATACAAAACACTAAGTTAGCTAATTCTGGCGTAAGTTTAGTTAGTGGTGCTACCAATAGCTCGGTAGACTTGGGTGGTACTATCACAGTATCTGGTACAGCTAATGAAGTAGAAGTTAGCTTAGTCGGTACTGAATTTACAGTTGGATTACCTACTAGTATTACTGTCGACGTTACTGGTAACTTAACCGGTGATGTAACTGGGAATGCTGACACAGCTAGTACTTTGCAAACAGCAAGAGATATTGAACTTACTGGGGATGTTACTGGTACAGTTAGCTTTAATGGTTCTCAAAACGTACAAATTGCTACTACTATTGCAGCAGGTGCAGTAGATAATAACATGTTAGCTAATTCTAGCATTTCTTTGACTGTGGATGGCGGTGCAGCTGATTCTATTTCTTTAGGTGAATCAATTAACTTCGTATCTGGGGCTAACATAACAATTACTTCCTCTGCTGATAACCAAATTACTATTGCCTCTAGCGGAACATTCTCTGGTAATGCTGACACAGCTAGTGCTTTAGAAACAGCAAGAGACATTGAGCTTACTGGTGATGTTACTGGTACAGTTAGCTTTGATGGTTCTCAAAACGTACAAATTGCTACTACTATTGCAGCTAGTATAAGTACTAATATAACTGGTGATATCACAACTACTTCTCTTACTTTATCGGGTACTCAAGTAACTGCTACAGGCGCTGAACTTAACTATCTCGATGTTACTTCTGCAGGTATAACCCAAGCATCCAAAGCATGGGTTAGCGATGCCTCTAACGATATTACTCACGGAGGTAATATAGTATTAAACGGCGCTGCTAAGAATATAGAAATACAGAATGGTAACCTAGATGTATCGGGTAGCGTAACTGCTGGAAATATCGAAGTTACTGCATCTGTAGGTTCTATCTCTTCTACTAACTTAAAGATTAAAGATTCTTTGGTAGAGTTGAATTTTGAAGGAAGCACAGTTTCAGGTACTAGAGACATAGGTATTTTTGGTAGACTCGATCCTACCAATGGCGGAAATACTAATGTTGTAGGTTTGTTCTATGATGGTAGTGATAGTACTTGGAAGGCTACTTATGGATCAACTCCTGCAAATACAAATTACGTGAACTCTATTACTAGCTATAAGCCAATAATGGCTCAAAACTTTATACCTGCTGGTGTTAGAGTAGATGCCGGTGCAACTGTTACTACAACAAACTCTGACGACACAATAATTCTTACTCACAATGCACCAACTGTTACGTTACATAACGCTGGTAATATAGACGGCCAAAGAATTACTTTAGTAGGTGATGGAGGAGGCGGACATACAGCTACCATAAACGGTGCTGTTGATGCTATAACATTAACAAACCATAGCTCAGTAACTGTAGTAAGAGCTAACAGCTCATGGTATATAGTTAGCAAGTATACGTCAGTATAAATACAATTACCCTAGATAACAAATCTAGGAGTAACAATGGGTAACTTAGTTTCGCAGCTAGTTAATAGCTCAAACAAAACGTTCATAGCATTTTTAAAACGGGAATCTGACGGGGCTTTGTTTGACTACGAAAATTTAGTTTTTATACCTAATCAAAAGCTGCATTTGACTTTAGACTCTAGCTCTAGAGCTAAGTTCAGAATACCGTATGTAGAGCAGTCTCCAGGTAGCTATAGGTTTAGTATAGATTGTAGCGCATTCTCTAATGGATATTACACAATAGATAGCAGAGAGTTATTAGCTGACACTGAGTTTCCTAGCATAGATTTATCTACAGTTACTATTAATGCAGGTAGTGTAGTAGAGGGAACTCTAGATATATCAATAGAGTTTGCTGCTAGAAAGCCTTTATTTGTATTTATAAAAAGAGACTACGATAACTTTTACTACACTACTACAGATGAATTTAAGCGATTTGATCTTTTAGGTGACTCAGAAGATTTTAGGCAAAACTTTAGAATACCATTTATAGAATTAGAACCTAAGAAGTACTCTATAACTAGAAGCCTTAATTCTTTTCTAGATGGTACATACACAATAACTGTGTATAGACTAGTAGACGGCATAGAGGTTAAATCAGGCTTACCTTTTACTATGCATGTTTTAAATAACAAGCAAGATAGAGGCGTGCTTTATAATAAAATACAAGTAAACCACGATACGCCATTTAACGATAATCTTAGGTATGTAAAGCCAAACGGAGACCCTGTGGCTAGTGCCAATGTGTATATTTTTAAAGAGTCTGAATATGTAGCAGACAAGCTAGATAACGCTATAGGATTTACGACTACTGATCCTTCGGGTAGATGGGTAGCTCCAATACCAGTAGACGCAGGATATAGCTACGTAGTTATATTCTTCCTTAAAAACAAGTATGGCCCAGACAAAGTAACAATTACACTGTGAGTTTATAATGCCAGTACAAGCAACACCTGTTGAAGTATCTAATAGTTATCAGAACTGGGTAGTAACACCAGATGATGTAAGAATGTTTATGAGAGATTACCCAAACATGAATATTCTTTTGGCTGATAGAGAGTTCTCAGATGAGGAAATTCTGAGAGCTTTTAAAATGGCTATATCTCAAGCTAATATCATTGCTAGGCCTACTGACTATACAGAGACTAATTTTCCAAATGCTTACACTCTACAGCTCGGCGTAGCTGCGTATCTAATGCGAACTGAAAGCTTTAGGCAGCTTAGAAATCAAGCTCAGTTTCAAGACGGTAACATACAGCCTGTTGGTATAGATACTAAGCACGCGGAGTACCTACAACACTCTTCGCAGCTAAGCCAAGAGTTCCAGCAAAATATGACTCTTATAAAAGTAAACGAGAATATGAATACCTTTGGTATGTTTAGATCACCAAATGCTCAGACTGCGTACATAAGATGATAGCTACAATAACTTCCGTAATAAATGTGTTTCCTGAGTTTGCCCATATACAATGGACTATAGAAGATCCTAATGGTAATGCAGGTAACATAGAGTTACTTAGAAGCACTTCTCCTGACGGTCCATTCGAGACTGTAGCCAAGCTACCGCCTGGTAGTTACTTCTATAGAGACATGGATCCAGGTGCTAGAGCAGGTCTAACTTATCTAGTAGTATATAGAGTTAGAGTTGAATCTATCAAAACTCCAGGTGAGTTTACTATAAGCGAACCCAGAACTCTTAACTACGATTTGATGCATGGCTATCAAGAACATAGAACTAGGCTAGGTAGAGTAGCTAGACATAACTTAAAAGTTACTCTAGAGAAGCTAAACGGTACTCAGTTTCTATTTCTTAAGAAAAAGCTATTCGGTCCTAGATGCAGTATATGTTTTAATCCAATAACCCAAGACGCTATGGTTAGTAGATGCGGTGAGTGTTATGGAACAACTGTAAAAGGCGGGTATTGTGACCCTATTAAGATATGGGTTAAGATGGACCCAGGTACAGTTAAATCTACCTTTGGTTTATCTGGCAGCTCAGACTCTAATATTGTAGGTGGTACTATGTTAGACTACCCTCAAGCAGACCCTGGAGACATACTAGTAGAGTGTAGCACTAATAAGAGATTTATAGTTGCTGCAGTTATGAGAACCGAGACAAGTGGTGTTTGTGTACACCAGGATATACAGTTATCTGAGTTAGTAAGATACGCTATAGAATACAGCGTACCAGTGAGTTTAATATGACAACAATGGAAAGAACAAATCAGTATGTAAGTCAGCGAGGAACTATAGATCTTATAGGCCTATTCGTTGGTATTACTAGAGAAAGATTCAACGAAGTACCCGCAGGGTTTCCTTGGAAATGGGATGTTGATAGAAACTTAACTAAGATATTTATAGACGCTGGTGGCGTAGATACCTACGAGAGTAACGACGCTAGGCCTGGTATATTCATAGATAGATCTACTCTTGTGTATAGTAAATTGCTTATTAATGATTTAGCTAATTTTAATTTGGCAACTGGTGCTAAAGACTATATGTGTAGATCTTCAGGCCAAGTAGCAATAGATTGCATATCTAAAAATAGAGGCGAGAGTTCCCAACTAGCAGACATGGTGGGTATGCATTTGTTAATGGCGGATGACGTATTTAGGTCTGTGCATAATATACAGGACATAGGACCCATAACTGTACAGAACACTCAGCCTTGGGAAAAAGATGACAGAGTGTTTGTGACTAGAGTTACGTGCGAGTTCTCTTATGATATGTCTTGGAGAATGACACCTACGGCTCAAAGGCTTGAGAAAATTAGGGCACTTATTTTACCAAGTTAAAATATAAAGTCAAGACACGGTATAATTGAAACTATAGTACCCTAGTTATAATTAAGGTATAACTGATAGGAGGATGCTATGCCAAGACCCATAGTTGAAGTACACCAAACGATTCTAAACAATGTCATAACCCCTAATGACCCTGAGCAATCAGTATGCCTGGTTGGTTTGCATTGTGTAGATAGAAAAGATACCTCTGTAGGAAGTTTTACTTTTATTCCAACAGAGTTTGATGATAATAATCTAGCTGGGTATTCAGAACACTCAGTTAATGAAGACGGTGTGATAATAAACCAAGATTTAGATTTAGGTACTCACACCATTGATGGGGATTTAAGCTGCATTCTTAAGGATGTTAGACTTATATTAGGTACAGCCCCAGTAACTACTAGCAACTTCAGCGCTATTAATACTAAGCGTGGCGCTAAGGTAGCAGTTATAAGCTCTGTTCCTGGTACTCTTTCTCCATCTACTACTAATAGCTATATATCTACCAAAGTTCCTAGTGGTTTGTATAATAAGTTAGTGGTTGACCAAGGTAGCGGCTCTATTGATTTGCTAACTGGTGCTGTTGATAGTACAGAGCATGCTGGTTCTAACATTGCTAGTATAAAAGATTTAGTACTTAACTCTACTTCTATAAGCTTTTCTGGTAATAACGCTAATACCTTTAGAGTAATAGCTAGAACTTCTACAGCTTTGTATATTTACGGTATTGATGCAGATTCTGATGACTTTTTAAATGATTCAGATGTTACTGGCTTGCAACTCAAAGTAGGCGGTGCTGTGGCTACTGAAGGCTTTACTTTTAAGTTAGTAAAAGCCGAAGACCAAGTAATACAAATAACAAGTTTAGCCGCTGGTACTGGAACTATAACACTTGCAGATGAAATTAATCACAAGATTTTGTCTACAGATGCAGTAAGTAGTTTGATTTTAGCAGATAGTGCTGACAGTATAACTGTATCAGAGCTAGATGCTCAGAATCCATTAGTAGTTGAAACAACTTCTAGCGGCGATGCTACATTTAAGATTCCAAAAGCAAGACTACAAACTCTTAAGGTTGGTTCTTGTAAGATTTATGCTAGCTATACAGTTGCTTTAACCGCGAGAAGTGCTTTGCCTACTTCTGTTAATTCTGGGAATATTTCAGCATTGCTTGGCGTGGCTAATCTTAGTAATCAACTAGGTTTAGCTACACAATTATGCTTAAGCAACGCAGGTACTACTAGCGTTAATGTGTTATCCTTGGATTTAACACCAGCAGATGGCAGTACTACTATTAAGACACTAGGCGAGGCTTTCTTAGATGCTTTGGCTATTTTAAATAATGATCCAAGTGTCTATGCTATAGTTCCTTTAACTACAGATATATCTACAATAGCAGCATATAAAAATGCTGCTGAAGCTATGTCTGCTCCATCTAAGGGTAAGTTTAGAATTGTAATAGGCTCTTCTGAAGGTGCTCCTGATTTTGATTACATTGTTGGTACTCCAAAAGCCTTAGTAGCTACTGGTATATCTGGCTCTAAAAATGTTCAAAATAATACAAGCGTTATTTCAGATAGCACACAAAACTTTAGATCACCTTCTAGTAAAGTACTTGAAAACGATAATGTCTATGCAGTAGATGCAGATGGCGATGTTTATCTTGGCTCTGTATCTACTACTACAATTAGTAGTGTTACTGTTGAATGGACTCTTAGTGTACCTGCAGATAATTCTGAACTATCTTATTACATTTCTAGAAACATTGCTGGTCCTTCTGGTAGAGATAGACAAATAGCTATTCTTGAAAGCATAGCTGCTAGTGTTAGCTCAAATAGATTAGCTTTAGTA
>JACCDT010405389.1_pt1 | contig 13800 bp, 10 predicted proteins | sample 7446291 | NCBI WGS metagenome assembly JACCDT01 (sample SAMN15323446, study PRJNA562643) | freshwater metagenome | isolation source: river surface water | place: USA:Blue River Watershed | collected 2017-08-17
GGTCAACCTGCGCTGACGCACCGGGAGCCTGAGGCATGGACCGCCTGATCTACACCGCCGCCTCCGGCGCGCGCGCCCTGATGCAGCGCCAGGACGGCCTCACGCAGAACCTGGCCAACGCCAACACGCCGGGCTTTCGCGCCGACGAGGTCGCCTTCCGCGCCGTGCCCGTGCGTGGCGAAGGCGCCACCACCCGCGTGGTGTCGCTGGAAGCCTCAGCCGGCTTCAACGCCAAGGCGGGCCCGGTGCAGGCCACCGGCCGCGACCTGGACGTCGCCGTCAAGGGCGACGGCTGGCTGGCCGTGCAGACGCCCGACGGCGGCGAGGCCTACACCCGCCACGGCGGCCTGGAGATCAGCGCCGACGGCACCCTGGTCGTCTACAACGGCATGCCGGTGATGGGGGAGGGCGGCAGCGTCAACATCCCGCCCGGCACCAAGGTCAGCATCGCCGCCGACGGCACGGTCACCGCGCAGGGCCCCGGCGGCCCGGCGCAGACCGTGGGCCGCCTCAAGCTGGTCAACCCCCCGGCCAATGAGCTGCGCAAGGGCCCCGACGGCCTGATGCGCACCACCAGCGGCGAACCCGCCGAGGCCGACCCCGCGCTGCGCGTGAGCGCCGGCGCGCTCGAGGGCAGCAACGTCAACGTCATCGAGTCGATGGTGGGGATGATCGCCGCCGCCCGCCAGTACGAAACCCAGATGCAGCTGCTCAAAAACGCGCAGCAGAACGACCAGCAGGCCTCGCAGCTGCTGTCGCAGCGCTGAACGAACTTCCAAGGACACCGCCATGATGCGTTCCCTCGCCATCGCCAAGACCGGCCTGGAGGCCCAGCAGACCCAGCTGGATGCCATCACCAACAACCTCGCCAACGGCAGCACCAACGGCTACAAGCGCACCCGCGCCGTGTTCGAGGACCTGATGTACCAGAACATCCGCCAGGCCGGCGCGCCCGACACCCAGACCACGCAGCTGCCCACCGGCCTGCAGCTGGGCACCGGCGTGCGCACCGTCGCCACGGCGCGCAACTTCAGCCAGGGCTCGCTCACGCAGACCGGCAACCCGCTGGACATCGCCATCAACGGCCAGGGCTTCTTCCAGGTGCAGATGGCCGACGGCACCACGGGCTACACCCGCGACGGCGCCTTCCAGGTCGACTCGCAGGGCCAGCTGGTCACGTCCTCCGGCCTGCCGGTCAACCCCGGCATCACCCTGCCTGCCAATGCGCAGAACGTGACCGTGGGCCGGGACGGCATCGTCACCGCCACGGTGCCCGGCTCGGTGGCGCCGCAGCAGATCGGCCAGATCCAGCTGGCGCACTTCGTCAACCCGGCCGGCCTGGACCCGCGCGGCGGCAACCTCTACACCGAGACCGCCGCCTCCGGCAGCCCGCAGACAGGCAACCCCGGCAGCAACGGCCTGGGCGCCCTGAACCAGGGCGCGGTCGAGGCGTCCAACGTCAACGTCGTCGAGGAGCTGGTGTCCATGATCCAGGCCCAGCGCGCCTACGAGATCAACTCCAAGGCGATCCAGACCTCCGACCAGATGCTGGCCAAGCTGGCGCAGCTGTGAGGAAGCACGCCATGCCCACCCCGCGACGCCTTCCCGCCCTCGCGCTGGCCACGGGCCTGGTCGCCCTCTTCGCCGGCTGCGCCACGGTCACCGTCCCCCCGGTGGAGATGCACGCCGCGGCGCCGGCGCAGGCCAGCGCGCCGCCCCGGCCGGCGACCACCGGCGCCATCTTCCAGGCGTCCACGCACCGCCCGCTGTTCGAGGACCGGCGCGCGCGCCTGGCCGGCGACACGCTGACCATCCTCATCGAGGAGCAGGTCTCGGCCAGCCAGCAGTCCACCAGCAAGATCGACCGCACCGGCTCCGTGGGGGCCAGCGCCACGGCGCTGCCCTTCGCCAGCACCCGCTTCCTCGGCCGCATGGGCGTGGATGCCAACGCCAGCGCCTCGCACGACGCGGACGGCAAGACCGGCAGCAACAACAGCTTCTCCGGCGTCATCACCGTGCAGGTCAAGGAAGTCCTGCCCAATGGCAACCTGCTGGTGGTGGGCGAGAAGCAGATCGGCGTGAACCAGAACGTGGACGTGATGCGCTTTTCCGGCATCGTCAACCCGTCCCAGATCCGCGCCGGCAACGTGGTCAGTTCCACCCAGGTGGCCGAGGCCCGCCTGGAGCAGAGAGGCCGCGGCGACGTGAGCCTGGCCCAGGGCATGGGCTGGCTGCTGCGCTTCTTCCTGAGCATCGCGCCCATCTGAGTGCCCGGGGCACCCCCGCGGTGCCCCCGAAGATGCCCCGCGAAGACGGGCTTTATCGGCGCTTAAGTTTTCCCCCCGGCTTCCATACTTCTCCACGTGATGCAACGTTGGAGGTTCCCCATGTTCCCTGTCGCCCGGCGGCCTTTCCAAGCTGCGGTGCTGGCCCTCTCGCTGACCGGCGCTCTGGGCGGCGCGTCCCAGGCGGCCACGCCGGCTCCCGGCGCGCGGGTCCCGATGGCCGCGGCGGCGACCGCCATGCCCTCCGGCGGCAGTGAACGCATCCGCGACCTGGCCAGCGTCTCGGGCGTGCGCACCAACCAGCTCATTGGCTATGGCGTGGTCGTCGGCCTCGATGGCAGCGGCGACGCCACCAACCAGGTGCAGTTCACCGGCCAGAGCGTGCAGGCCCTGCTGTCGCAGTTCGGCGTCACGCTGCCGCCGGGCGTCACGCCGCAGATGCGCAACGTCGCGGCCGTCATGATCACCGCGGCCCTGCCTGCCTTTGCGCAGCCCGGCCAGCAGATCGACATCACCGTCTCCTCCCTGGGCAATGCCAAGAGCCTGCGGGGTGGCACGCTGCTGCTCACGCCGCTGCGCGGCGCGGACGGCGAGATCTACGCCATGGCCCAGGGCAACCTCGTCATCGGCGGCGCGGGCGCGCAGGCTGGCGGCAGCAAGGTCGCCATCAACCACATGCTGGCCGGCCGCGTGCCCGGCGGCGCCACGGTCGAACGCGCCGTGCCCAACTCTGCGCTGACCAGCGAGACCATCCAGCTGGAGCTGAACACCACCGACTTCAGCACCGCCCGCCGCGTGGCCGAGGCCATCAACCGCCGCCTGGGCGACGCCGTCGCCGACCCGCTGGACGCGCGCGTGGTGCAGGTGCGCCTGCCCGCCGCGGGCAACCGCGTGGGCTTCATCGCCGAGATCGAGAACATCGAGGTCGCCCTGGCGCCGCCGCAGGCGAAGATCATCGTCAACGCCCGCACCGGCTCGGTCGTCATGAACCAGGCCGTGCGCCTGGGCCCCTGCGCGGTGGCCCATGGCAGCCTGTCCGTCACGGTGTCCAGCACGCCGGTGATCAGCCAGCCCAACGCCTTCAGCAACGGCCAGACCGTGCAGGCCGAGAAGACCGACATCCGTGTGCAGCAGGACCCCGGCATCCTGTTCAACCTGCCGGCCGGCGCCGACCTGGCCGACGTCGTCAAGTCCCTCAACGCGCTGGGCGCCACTGCGCAGGACCTGATCGGGATCCTGCAGGCGATCAAGGCCGCCGGCGCGCTCAAGGCCGAACTGGAGATCATCTGATGATCCACGCCACGCCCGCCCCCGCCAACCCCCTGGGCCTGGATGCCCGCTCCCTCGACGGCCTGCGCAACCGCGCCGGCCAGGACCCGCGCACCGCCAGCCGGGAGGCCGCCGTGCAGATGGAGACGCAGTTCATGCAGATGGTCCTCAAGAGCATGCGCGACGCCACGATGAAGGCCGAGGAATCCTCCGCCGGCCAGGAGCAGTTCACCAGCATGCTGGACACCCAGTTCGCCCGCGCCTTCGCCGGCAAGCCGGGTGGCCTGGCCGAGATGATCGATAAGCAGCTGAGCGCGCAGATGAAGAACCTGCCGGCCGCGACGCTGCAGCCGGGCGCAGCGGTGGACCCGCAGGGCACCGCGCGGGCGCCGGTTGCTGCGGGTGGCGCGCTCGCGGGCCCCACCCACACCGGCTCCGTGCGCGCCGCGCGCGGCAACCCCGCGCAGAACGAGTTCCTGCAACGCATGCTGCCCCACGCCCAGGAGGCCGAGCGCGCCACCGGCGTGCCGGCCTCCTTCATCCTGGGCCAGGCGGCGCTGGAGTCCGGCTGGGGGCGCGGCGAGATCCGCCGTGCCGACGGCGGCACCAGCCACAACCTGTTCGGCATCAAGGCCACGCGCGGCTGGCAGGGCGAGGTCGCCCCTGCCCGCACCACCGAGTACGAGGGCGGCCAGCCCGTGCGCCAGGTGGCGAAGTTCCGCAGCTACGGCTCCTATGCCGAGGCCTTCACCGACTACGCCCGCATGCTCCTGAACAGCCCGCGCTACGGCGACGCGGTGCGCAGCGCCTCCACCACCGGCACGGCCGAGGGCTTCGCCAGCGCCATGCAGCGCGCCGGCTACGCCACCGACCCGCACTACGCCACCAAGCTGGCGCGCACCATCAACCACACGCTGGCGCTGCAGCGCGCCGTGGCCTGAGCCGGGAGCCCCGCATGTCCACCCTCCTGAACATCGGCACCCGCAGCCTGGCCGCCGCACAGGGCCAGCTGACGACGATCTCCCACAACATCGCCAACGCCAACACCGCGGGCTACTCGCGCCAGGAGGCCGTCCTGTCGACGGCCGCCGGGCAGATGACGGGCGCCGGCTTCTTCGGCCGCGGCGTGGACATCAGCTCGGTGCAGCGGCGCTACGACCAGTTCCTGACCGCCGCGGCCCAGGCCACCGGCTCGCAGTCGGCGGCCGATGCGGCCCGCGCCGACGCGCTGTCGCAGCTGGACGCCGTGTTCGGCGACCCCGAGCTGGGCGTGGGCGCCGCGCTGGACCGCCTGTTCGCCGCCACCGGCGACCTGGCCAACCGCCCCACCGACAACGCCACCCGCCTGGCCTTCCTGGCGCGTGCCGACCAGTTCGCGCAGCGCGTCACCAGCGTGGGCACGCAGCTGGGGGAGCTGCAGTCCATGGCCGACAGCCAGCTGCGCGCCACCGTCACCCAGGTCAATGACCGGCTCACCGAGATCCGCCGCCTGAACGAGGACATCGCCCGCCTGTCCGCCATCGGCCAGCCGCCCAACGACCTGCTGGACCAGCGCAACCAGGCCATCCAGGCCCTGGGCCAGCTGATGGCGGTGCGCACCGTCGAGGCCGACGACGGCAGCCTGAACCTCTTCACCCCCAGCGGCGCGCAGTTGCTGGTGGGCAGCCACCAGTCCGTGCTGCGCGCGGCGGCCGACCCCGCGCAGCCTGACCGCGTCTCGCTGCAGCTGGACATGGGCGGCGGGGCGTCCCAGTGGATGGAGGCCGCCTCCCTGGGCGGCGGCCGCCTGGCCGGCCTGCTCCAGTTCCGCGACCAGGACCTGGCCGCGGCGCGGACCCAGCTGTCGGCCCTGGCGCAGTCCGTGGCCGACGGCTTCAACACCCAGCACGCGCTGGGCGTGGACGCCACCGGCCAGCCGGGCACGGCGCTGTTCGCGGTGACCACGGACACCGCCGGTCGGGTCGTGGGCCTGTCGGCCTCGGCCTTGTCTCCCGCGCAGCTGGCCACCGGCTACGCCGCGCTGCCCGAGGCCGGCGCGGCCAACACCGGTGGCGCGCGCGTGGCGGCGTTCGCCATGGCCCGCACCACGCCCGACAGCGCGCTGCCGGTCACCATCACCTTCAACAACCCGCCCACCACCTTCAACGTGACGGGCCTGGCCGGTGGCAACCTGGCCAACGTGCCCTACACCCCGGGCATGGGCATTCCCGCAGCGCCGGCCGACTACAACGGCTGGCGCCTGACCCTGGAAGGCGCCGCCGCGGCGGGCGACAGCTTTAGCGTCAGCCCCAACGCCGCGCCGCGCGCCGACAACCGCAACGCCCTGTCCCTGGGCGCGCTGGCCCGCCTGCGAGATGCCTCGGGCCAGACCTTCAACGAGACCTATGCCAGCCTGGTGGCCGACGTCGGCAACCGGGTCCAGGGCGCGCGCGAGATGGCCAACGTCTCGGCCGCCCTGCACGACGAGGCCACCGCCCGCCAGGCCAGCGCCTCCGGCGTCAACCTCGACGAGGAGGCGGCGGACCTGCTGCGCTTCCAGCAGGCCTACCAGGCCTCCGCCAAGATCATCCAGGCCAGCCAGACGCTGTTCGACGCGCTGCTGGCGGCCACGCGCGGCTGACCCGCACGTTCGCGCAGCCCTCTTTCCCGGAGCCGTTTTCCATGCGCCCCACCACCCTGCACACCACCCAGCGCGCCTTCGACGCCATCGAGTCCCGCCAGGCCCGCCAGACCGAGCTGCAGCAGCAACTGGGTACCGGCCTGCGCGTCAGCCGCCCGGGCGACGACCCGGTGGCCGCGGCCCAGGCGGAACTGGCCCGCTCGCGCCTGTCCCGCCTGGCGCAGGACCAGCGCGCCACGCAGCTGGCCACCACCGTGCTGACCACTGCCGACGGCGCGCTGTCGCAGGGCGTGAGCCTGCTGCAGCAGGCCCGCGAGACCCTGGTGGCCGCCGGCAACGGCGCCTACAGCCCCAACGAGCGCCAGGCCCTGGCGCAGACCCTGCGCAACGCGCGCGAGCAGATGCTGGCCCTGGCCAACACCGACGACGGTGCCGGCAACCCCGTGTTCGGCGGGCAGGGCACCACCAGCGATCCGCTGCATGGCGCCACGGTCACCTGGACGGCGCCTTCCGGTGTGCAGCGCATCGGCGAGGCGGGCCGCTATGCCGCCAGCGTGGATGGCCGCGCCGCCTTCATGACCCTGCCCCAGGGCAACGGCGTGTTCGTCACGGCCGCGGCCGCCGCCAACACCGGCGCGGGCTGGATCGAGCCCGGCACGGTGGCCGACGCCACGCAGCTGACGGGCCACAACCTGCGCATCGACATCGCCGGTGCGCCCGGCGCGCTGACCTACACCGTGCAGGACCTGGATGCCGGCACCACGCTGGCCAGCGCGCAGCCGCTGCCGGCCGACGGCAGCCTGGTGCTGCAGGGCCAGCGCGTGCGCATCGCCGGCACGCCGGTCGCGGGCGACCAGTTCAGCGTGGCCCCGGCGGGCCGCCAGAGCGTCTTCCAGACGCTGGACGACGCCATCGCCGCCCTGGAGCAGCCCCTGACCAATGCCGGCTACGCGCAGCGCCTGGGCCGCGCGCAGGCGGACCTGGACCGGGCGCTGGATGCCATGACGCTGATGCGCGGCCAGATCGGCCAGGAGTTGAACAAGGTGGACACCGCGATCGCCGATGGCGAGGGCCAGACCCTGGCCGCGACGGCCCGCCTCAGCGGGCTGCGGGACCTGGACTACGCCGCCGCCATCTCCGAGCTGCAGGCCAACCAGACCGGCCTGGAGGCCGCGCTGCGCTCGTACAGCACCGTGGGCAAGACCTCGCTGTTCCAGCTCTTACCCTGACTCGTTCCTGAAGCGCCTGCGACGCGGGGGTGAATCCGAATAATACTTAAAAAGTATTCATTCACCTTTGCGGGGAGGCGCGCATGGTTCCGGATTCCAAAGGCAGTGGCCTGCCCGCCTGGCCGACCGGCGCCAGCCTCGACCCCGCCCCGGTCTACATCCACGAATCCCCGCGCAGCCTCACGCGCAGTCCCTCGCCGCTGCCCGCGGCCGGGCGCGATGGCGCAGGCCCCGTGCCCTCCCGCCGGGGGCTCGCGCTCGAGGCCCTGCGCATCACGTCCTCCTCGACGAACTCGTCGACGAGCGCCTCGTCGATCGCCTCGATCACCCCCTCCACGGCGGACTTCACGGCCGGCTCCCGGGTCCTGTCTTCGTCCCACGGGCCAGTCACCCCCACGTCCTCGCCGGCCACGTCACCCGGCGTGCTCGCGGGCCGCGGTGTGGCGCCCCTCGAGCGCAAGTCCGGGCCCCCCGATGCGCCGCCCCAGCGCACCGAGCCGGACGACGGCTCTCCCGCGCGTGCCTCCCTGCGGCGCCTGGGCGCAGGCTCTCCCGGCATGGCGCGCTTCCATGCGATGCTGGGCCACCTGCCGGCCTTGCCCCTGGCCCGTGAGGCAGCGAAGGCTCAGGGGGGCCGCAGCGAGGGCCGGCTGCGGCTCCAGCTGGCGGGTGTCCTGGCCGCCGCCCGGCTGCATGAGGGCGAGGCGCCCACCCTGCCGCAAGCCTGCCTGCGCCTGGTCGGGGCGGGCGGGTCGGACCCGGCGTTGCTCGGCCTGGCGGCGGGCACGCTGGCCCTGGCGCTGGCGCCTGCGGGCCGGCCGCCCTCCCAGGCCGACCGCCAGCAACTGGTCGATGCCCTCCTGGACGAAGCCCGGCGCGACACGGCGCCGCGCGGCACGGCGCAGGCGGTGGTGGCCGTGCTCGAGGGCCTGTGCGAGGCGTGGCACGGCACCGGCCACTGGATGCCGCAGGCCACACCCTTCGTCCGCCTGGTGCTGGACCGCCTGCTCGCGCCGGCGTCCTCGCCCCGTGCGCTGGAGGTCCTTCGGGTCCTCACCACGCGGATGCTGCTGCTGCGGCCCCCGGCCCAGCTGCCGGACTTCCTGGCCCTGGTGCTGGCGCAAGCCTTCCTGCCGGAGGACGAACGGGCCGCGCGCCTGGGGGCGCTGGTGGACGGCCTGGCCGACAAGGCCTCGCCGCCGCCGACCGATGCCTGCGTCGGCCGGTTCGCCGGCTACGTGCTGGAGGCCGGCCTGTCCGAGGCCGACCGCATCGTGTTCGCGCAGGCGCTGGCCCGCCATCCCGCGCTGTGGGAGCAGGCTTGCCAGCCCCGCGTGCTGGCGCCCGCCGCCTTCGGCCGGCTGCTGCTGGCGGCCACCGGCCTCGGCGCCCCGGAGGCCCAGCCCGACCGGCCGGCCCGGTCGGGACGCGACAAGGCGGCCGCCCGCTCCGTCACCACGCGCAGCGGCGAGGCCGTCGAGACCAAGTCCGGCGCCCGGCGCGTGGCGACTTCGCCGGTCGACCGGGTGGTCCAGGTGCTGGCGCTGCCGCTGTCGCTGCAGGAGGGGGCGGAAAGCCGGCTGGCCCGCGAGGTGGTGGCCGTGCACCAGGCCCTGGCCGGCGACGACCCGGCGCGCGAGACGCTGGAGACACGCATCCTCCTGCTGGCGCCCGACGCGCTGGAGCTCACGAATGCCGCCCTGGCCTGCGGCTGGGGCATCGCCGTGGGGGCCGAGGCCCTGGACGGCAAGGCCTTCGCGGCGCTGGCGGACTCGTTCAGCCTGCCGCAGACAAGCGACCCCATCCTCTGGCTTGCCAACGCCCGACTGCAGCTGGGGCTGGCCGCCGCCCGGGACCTCAACGCCCTGTCGTACGAGACCGATGTCGACCCCGAGCTGCGCGCGCAGGTGGCCCAGGTGTGCCGGGAGGCAAGGGGGCCGCTGGACGATGCGCGCTTTGCCGGCGAGCTGATGCGCCATGCGGAACTGGACGAGCCGCCACTGGCCGCCGCGGCCCGCCTGGACGACCTGGTCCGGCAGTTCAGCGGGCCGGACTTCGACCTGCTCGTCACGGCGCGCACCTACCTGCTGGACCACGCCCAGGCCCTGCAAGGGGTCGACACCTTTGCCGCGGCCTACGGACTGGACCAGCTGTCGCAGGTCGCGGGCCGGATCCAGGCGGCCGCCTACGACGTCGTCCTGCGGCGGTACAACCAGTGCCTGTGGATGGTCGATCCCGCCGAGTGCGGGGCGCTGCTGGCCGTGGCGCAGAAGGCGCTGGCGTTCCTGGAAGGCGAGGGCGCGGCCTTGCAGGACCGCGACTGCCCCCTGCGCATGACGCGGGCGCAGCGGGCGGCGCTGGCCAACGACCAGCTCAAGTTGCAGGGCGTCATCGAGCAGCTGGCGCCGCTGGCCACGACGGGTACGTCGGGCCCGCGGGACTCGCAGATCAGCCCTTCCAAGCCGGAAGGCAAGGGCCCGCCCCCCGCCCCGGGACGGCCCGAGGCCCCGGAAAAGGGCAATGAAAAGGACGTGGGCAAGGAAAAGGGCCCGGGCAAGGACTGAATCCGCTGCGTGGGCCTCGCCCTCAGTCGCCTTCCACCTCGCGCACCAGCGCTTGCGCCGCGTGCGCTGGCACGTGCAGCAGGCGCCCCAGCTCCGCGTAATCCTGCGCGAGCGCCGGATTGTCCCAACCATGCTGGGAGTGGCGCGCGATGCGCACGGCCAGTCGCACGGATCGCGGGCCGGCGGGTGTCGGCAGGCCGGGCTGCATCAGCTCCTCCAGCAGCGAGGGCAGGCCCCAGCGCGCCATCAGCGCCGACTCCACGGCCGCGAGTTCCACGCCCAGCACGGCGCGCTGCGCATCGATGGAGCGCAGTTGCGGGTCGGCGGCCTGCCGGTCCGCGATGGCCTGGGCCGCGTCGGGTGCCTCGCACCACAGCAGCAGTCCACTGAACTGCGTCAGCAGGGCCGCCTGGTGCAGGGCCTCGGCGTTGTCGTCCTGGCGGTGCACGGCGAAGGCCGCGGCCAGCCGTGCCGCGCGGTGCGCCCGCGCCACCAGCGCCTTCACGCCGGCCAGCGCCACGGGGCGGTCGGCCAGTCGGTCCTCGACCCCCTCCAGCTCGCCGAAGGCGTGGAAGAAGGGCTCGATCCCCAGCAGCACCAGGCCGGCGGTGACCGTCTCCACCGGGCGGTTCAGGCGCGGGCCCAGGCGCTGCGTCACCACGGTGAGCAGCCGCAGCGCCATCAGGGGATCGCGCAGCACCACGTCGGCCAGCGCGTTCGCGTCCACGTGGTCCGGGCGTTCCCGGCACTGGGCCAGCGTGTCCCGCGTGGCGGCCAGCACGGGCACTGGCCGCGCGCTCAGGAGGCGGGCCCAGTGGGCGGTGCGATCGGACGGTGTGGAGGCCATGCCGGGGTTTTCGGCGTCCTGCGGCAAACCTGAAGGCGCACCCGCCGGGCCTTGCCACCCGGGGCGCGGATGCCTAGCATCCGGCGGCGGCACGAATGTAGAAAAAAGTGCAAAACATCCACCAGGGAGACCCCATGTTCCGTTCCACGATGGAGGGGGCCGGCACCTCCATGCCGGCCATCGGCCTGTCGCTGGTGCCCACGTCGCCCATGCCGCCCGCGGCGCCGCGCGATGCCAAGTCCCAGCCGCGTGCCGATCCCCTGGCCCAAGCGCAAGCGGGCGAGGGCGGCGTGGCGCTCACCGACCGCAAGGCCGAGGTTGCGCCCCCGGCCGAGGCCCGGATCACGGCCGCGATCGGCCGCTACGGCGAGCAGGTGGCCGAGGCCTTGGCCACGCGCGCGTTCCTCCGTGACGACCAGGCCGCCCTGCGCGTGTCCGCGCTGGGCGCCCCGCTGGCGGCGCTGCTGCGGGACCATCCCGCGGCGCGCGCCCGCGACTGGCTCACGCCGGCCTTGCAGGCCACCGCGAACCTCCATCCCACCCACCGTGAAGCCGCCTTGCAGCAGGTGCTGCGGCCGGCCCTGTCCTCCACGCTGGGCCGGGTCCTGTTCCAGGCCGCCCTGGACAGCATCGCGCGCGGCCTGCAGGGCGCCGATGCGCCGGCGCGCCGCTGCACCTTCGCGGTGCTGGTCAAGCTGGTGGCGATGCCGCATCGCGATCCGGCCGACGCGCTGGCCCTGCTGGAATCGGCGCAAGGCTATCGCACCGGCATCGCCTACGACGACGCGGCCCTGCTCGTGAGCGCGGCGCTGCGCCGGCTCCCGCAGCGCCCGGTGCCCGCGATGGAGCCCGTGGCCTGTGCGGCCCTGGCATTGCTCGATGCCGACAACCAGGTCGCCGCCGACCAGGAACCGGTCCTCATCCTGGGCATCGAGCTGGGGCGGCAGGCGCGCAGCACGGCAGACCCGGGCCGCTTCCAGGTGCTGCTGGAGGGCGTGGAGGCCGTGGCGCCCGGCCTGCGGCCCGAGCAGCTGGCGGAACTCGCGCGCGGTTGCCTGGCAGGGCTGGGGGGCACGCAGGTCGAGCCGGCGCAGCGCGATGCCTGGATCGCCACGGCCCTGGGCCTGCGTGGCGCGCTCACGGTGCCGGCGCTCCATGGCCTGTGGCAAGGCACGGGCCTGGGGCTGCTGGTCGATGGGGCACCCGGTGCGGGAGCGAGCGGCGGTGCCAACGGCGGGGACGCCCGTGGCGGCACGGACGTCTCCCGCCTGCGTTCGGCCCACCAGGGCGCACTGGTGGACGCCGCCGTCGAGCGCGCCGGCGAGCCCGAGGCGGTGGCGGCCATCCTGGCCGGTGCCGCCGCCGCCAGCAACAAGCGGGACGAGGGCCCGGGCACGCTGGCTGACCTGCTGCAGCGTGTGGGCGCCGCGCAGTCCCGCCTGTCCACGCCCGCGGCCTTCACCGCGGGCTGCGCGCTGGCGCGGGCCTGCTGGCAGCTCAAGGAGGGGGCGCAGGCCTGGGCGCAGGCGCGTGCGGCGGCGGGCATCGGGCCGGGCGCGCAGCCTGGCAGCGGCGAGCGCGAGACCAAGGGCAGCGCGCCCCCTGACCCGGTCGGCGTGGGCTGGCGCTTTGCGACCGAGCCGGACACGCTGGCCCGGGAGCCGGCGCTGCCCGGGCTGGACCCGGCGGAACAGGCCCGGCTGGCGTGGTCGCTGCCCGCCATGCCGCCCGGGTCGGCCCTGCCCCGGCACCTGCGCTGGCTGGCGCTGGCACCCCTGGGCCCGGGCCCGCGCGTGTCACTGCTGGTGCAGCTGCTTGACGGGCTGGAGGGGCACGCGTTCCAGGCGGTCTTCACGCAGGTGCGGGACATCCTGGTGCAGGCCTGCGCCGAGGCGGATGCCGGGCCCAAGACGGGGCACCGGCCGCTGCTGCTGCGGGCCATGACGGCGCTGATGCTGGCCTATGACCGCTGGCTGACCGATCCCCGGCCGCAGGACCGCCAGGCCGTGAGGGCGCAGCTTGCGCAGGTGTCGGCGCGGGAGGACCTGCTGCCCAGCCTGCGGCTCATGGTCATCGACCGGCTGTCGGTGCACCTGGCGCCGCCGGGCGAGCCGGTGGAGGGGAAGGCGCCGGGCGAACCGGCCAAGGAGGGCACCGGGACACCCGCCTCCCGCGCGGACGCCAAGTCCTGAGCGCTGTGCCGGCGCAGCGCGGACCCGGGTGTGCCCGAACAGGTCAGCGCGGGTCAGCGCGCGTTGGCCACCCGGGTCGTCTCGCGGGCCGGCTTCTTCGCGGCCTTCACGGCCTGGGCCGGCGTGCCGGTGCGCGCCTGCGCCACGGCCTTGGCGGCGACCTTGCCCGCAGGGGCCTTGGCCACGGCGGCGGCCGATCGGCGCGTGCCACCGGCGCGCACCGGCAGCTCCAGCGCCACGGCCTCGCCCGGCTTGAAGCGGGCATCCAGTCGCACGTCGTTCCAGTGCGCCACGTCGGCCGCGCGGACCTTGTAGCGTGCGGCGATGCTGGCCACGCTGTCCTTCTTGCCGGCCTTGACGCTGACCCGGCGGGTGATGACCTCCGGCGCGAGGCTCAGCTGCGCGTGGTCGGCCACGTGGCCGGCCACGTCCTCCAGCACGCCCGCGCCGCGGGGCGCCAGCACCGTGGAGCCGGCGCGAATCAGCATGCGCGGCGGGATGTTGTTGATGCTGCGGAACTCCGCCTCGTTCATGCCCACGCGGCGCGCGGCCTCGGCCACGCCCATGGTGGCGGGCGCGGTCCAGGCCGTCCAGCTGGCGTAGCGGCCGGCGTTGTAGGCCTCGAAGTTCTGCTGGAACACCTTGGCGTTGTTCCAGGGCAGCAGGATCTGCGGCGTGCCCGCCGCCAGGATCACCGGCTGCTTGAACGAGGGGTTGAGGGCCTTGAAGTCCTCCAGACGCACGTCGGCCAGCCTGGCGGCCAGGTCCACGTCGATGTCGCGGGTGATGGTGAC
>JACCDT011977477.1_pt1 | contig 13798 bp, 9 predicted proteins | sample 7446291 | NCBI WGS metagenome assembly JACCDT01 (sample SAMN15323446, study PRJNA562643) | freshwater metagenome | isolation source: river surface water | place: USA:Blue River Watershed | collected 2017-08-17
ATCCACACATTGTCGTCGGCATCGACCGCCGTGCCGGCCACCTGGCCGATGATCCAGTTGTTGGGGAGGGGTTTGGGCCAGAACGGGTCGACGGCAAACTGCGCCACGCCTTCCGGGACTTCGGGACCCGAAGCATCTTCGGGCATGTGCGGTACGGTGAGGGTCTGCGCCTGGGTCACGAGCGGGAACGCCGCCATGGCCAGCAGCGCGCAGCCCGCGGTCAGGCGAGCAGCAGTGCTTTTCATTTTCAGGTTTACTCCGTTGTTTATTGTTGTTGTCAGTGTCCTGCGTGGTCCTGCGTGCCGGAGTATGGAAGTGGCGCAAACGGTCTGTCCACGAATTTGCGCCCATCTGTCTGGAATCACCGGTTTGAAAGAGAATTGACTTGCCGCGACCGAGCGGCCCTCGTTATTCTCGCCGCCTTTCCCGCAGCTGCCCGGTTTTCCTCGCCATGAAAGATCTCACCCAGGGTTCCATCCCCCGCACCATCATCAGCATGGCCGCCCCCGTCGCGGCCGGCATGATCTTCCAGACGCTCTATCTGCTGGTGGACCTGTACTTCGTCGCCGCCCTGGGTGACGACTCGGTGGCGGGCGTCGGCGCCGGCGGCACCCTGATGTTCATGATCATGGCCCTGACCCAGATCCTGGGCGTGAGCGCCGTGGCGATGATCTCCCAGGCCGTGGGCCGCAAGGACCGCGAGCACGCCAATCTGGTGTTCAACCAGTCGCTGATGGTGGCAGCCCTGTTCGCGCTGGTGACGCTGGTCGGCGGCTACGCAGCGGCGGACGCCTACATGCGCGGCGTGGCCTCGGACGAAGGGGCTGTGCGCGAAGGCGTCATCTTCCTGCACTGGTTCCTGCCCGGCATGGCGCTGCAGTTCCCGTTGATGGCCATGTCGTCGTCGCTGCGTGCCACCGGCCTGGTCAAACCCGGCATGGTGGTGCAGGTGCTCACCGTGGTGCTCAACACCGTCCTGGCCCCGATCATGATCGCCGGCTGGGGCCCCGGCCCGGCCCTGGGCGTGATGGGCGCGGGGCTGGCCAGCTCGATCTCGGTGTTCGTCGGCGTGCTGCTGCTGACCGGCTATTTCATCAAGCTGGAAAAATACGTGTCCTTCGAGACCTCGCTGTGGAAGCCCCGCGTGGACATCTGGACGCGCATGTTCAATATCGGTCTGCCGGCCGGCGGCGAGATGGTGCTGCTGTTCGTCTATTTCTCGGCCGTGTACTGGCTGATCGCCGACTTCGGCGCGGCCGCCCAGGCCGGCTTCAGCATCGGCGGGCGCATCATGCAGTCCATCTTCATGCCCACCATGGCCATTGCCTTCGCCCTCGGGCCCATCGTCGGGCAGAACTTCGGCGCCGGCCGCCACGACCGCGTGCGCGAGACCTATTTCAAGGGCATCGCACTCTCCAGCGCCCTGATGCTGCTGGTGACCATTCTGATGCAGTGGAAGCCGCAGCTGCTGGTGATGGCCTTCACCGACGAGGCCGAGGTGATCGAAGTGGGCGCCGTGTTCCTGCAGCTGATCTCGCTGAACTTCATCGCCCAGGGCATCGTGTTCTCCAGCTCGGGGGTGTTCCAGGGCCTGGGCAATACCCGCCCGGCCATGCTCAGTTCCCTCATCCGTGTGCTGGTGTTCCTGCCCCTGGCGGTCTACTTCAAGTACCAGAGCGACTATCACATCAACCAGGTGTGGTATGTGTCGATCCTGTCGGTCACTGCCCAGGCCCTGGCCGGCTACCTGCTGGTGCGGCGTGAATTCCGGCTGCGCCTGCAGCCGGCACCCCCGGCGGCCACAGGAATTTGAAAATTCAGTCAGCACTCTTCGGAATCGAGTAGAGCGCGGCGCGGCGATCTGGTTCAATCCGGCCGACTCCAGACGAGCCCCGCCGCAGCCTGACTGCCCGGAAGAACATCCCATTGCGAGAGGTCACCCCCATGCCCATGCTGTCCCCCGTTTCCCTGCGTCGCCCCCTGCTGCTGCTCGGCCTGTGCCTGAGTCTGCCGGCGGCCTGGGCGCAGTCCACCGTGCCCGTGAACGATGCCCGCATCCGTAACGCCGACGACTACCCCGGCGACTGGCTCACCCACGGCCGCACCTACACCGAACAGCGCTTCAGCCCGCTGGACCAGATCAACCGCGACAGCGTCGCCGGCCTCGCCCTGGCCTGGTCCGCCGACCTGGACACCAGCCGCGCCCAGGAAGCCACGCCCATCGTGGTGGATGGCCGCATCTTCGTCTCCACCGCCTGGAGCAATGTGAAGGCCTTCGACGCCGTGACCGGCGCACCGCTGTGGAGCTGGGACGCCGCCGTGGACCGCGCCAAGGGCGCGGATGCCTGCTGTGACGTGGTGAACCGGGGCGTGGCCTACTGGGAAGGCAAGGTCTATGTCGGCACCCTCGACGGCCGCCTGGTGGCGCTGAACGCCGACACCGGCGAGCAGGTCTGGTCCACCGCCACCTTCGACCCGGCCCTGAAATACACCATCACCGGCGCCCCCCGCATCATCAAGGGCCAGGTGATGATCGGCAACGGCGGCGCGGAGTACGGCGTGCGCGGCTATGTCAGCGCCTATGACGCCGACACCGGCGAGCTGACCTGGCGCTTCTACACCGTGCCCGGCAACCCGGCCGACGGCTTCGAGAACGACGTCATGGCGGCGGCCGCCAACACCTGGAACGGCAGCTGGTGGAACCTGGGCGGCGGCGGCACCGTGTGGGATGCCATCGCCTACGACCCGACCCTGGACCTGATGTACATCGGCGTGGGCAATGGCTCGCCCTGGAACCAGGCCCTGCGCAGCCCCGGCGGCGGCGACAACCTGTTCCTCAGCTCCATCGTGGCGCTGGACCCGGACGACGGCAGCTACCAGTGGCACTACCAGACCACTCCGGGCGAGACCTGGGACTTCACCGCCACCCAGCCCATCATGATTGCCGACCTGCAGATCGACGGCGCCACCCGCCGCGTGGTGATGCAGGCGCCCAAGAACGGCTTCTTCTACGTGCTGGACGCCGCCACCGGCGAGTTCATCTCGGCCGAGAACTTCATCAATGTGAACTGGGCCACGCACATCGACCCGGCTACCGGTCGCCCGGTGGAGAACCCCGACGCGCGTTACGAGCTGAGCGAGAACGGCTTCATCGTGATCCCCGGCCCCCTGGGCGGGCATAACTGGTATCCCATGGCCTTCAGTCAGAACACCGGCCTGGTCTACATCCCCGTCACCGAGAACTTCGCCGGCTACTACCCCGACCGCGAGTTCGTGGTGAACCCCACCGGCTGGAACACCGGCAATGACTTCGCACGCGGCGCAGGCCTGGTGCGCAGCGCCGCGCAGCGCCCCACCAATACCGCCTTTCTGATGGCGTGGGACCCAGTGGCGCAGGCAGAGCGCTGGCGCGTGACCCATACCGTGCCCACCGACGGCGCCGGCGTGCTGGCCACGGCCGGGGGTCTGGTGTTCCAGGGCAATCGTTCGGGCGAGTTCGTGGCCTACAACGATGAGACCGGCGAGCGTCTGTGGGCCGGCGTCACCCAGGCCGGCGTGATGGCCGCCCCGTCCACCTACATGGTCAACGGCGAGCAGTATCTGGCCCTGATGGTCGGCGCGCCGTCTGCCTTCGGCGGCAATTCCGGCGTGCCCACGGGCTTCTCGGTGACCACCACTGCGTCCACCAACAACTCCCGCCTGCTGGTGTTCAAGCTGGGTGGCACCGCCGCCCTGGCCACCGAGCCCGTGCCTCAGGTGGAGACCAGCACCGGCACCCGCGTGCTGCCGCAGACCAATGCCTCGAACGAAGTGATCGCCCAGGGCCAGCGCGCCTATGAGCAGATCTGCAGCGCCTGCCATGGCACCAATGCGGTGAGCAGCCGCGCCGGCGTGTTCCCCGACCTGCGCATGAGCGCGCGTCTGGGCGATGCCGCCGCATGGAACGCCGTGGTGGTGGACGGCATCCTGGCCGACCGCGGCATGGTGTCCTTCGCCGCGAGCCTGCGCGAGGGGGATGTGGAAGCGATTCGGGCGTTTGTGATCAGAAGGGCCAATCAGGATCTGGGGAACTGAGGTCGCGGCGCCTGGTCCTCGATTGTTGATCGTCGGTCAGAAGCCGGGGCCGGGGGCGAGCTGATCGCGCTCACCGACCCGCAGCAGCTGGCCTGGCGCGAGGCGCAGCAGATGGGGCCCTACGAGGCGAATCTGCGCGCCGATGCGCAGCTGCTGGGCGAAGCGCAATGGACGTGGCTGGAGGAAAAGCTGCTGGAAGATGTGGATATCCGCATCATCGGTTCCAGCATCCAGCTGCTGGCCGACTTCACCGGCTGGGAAACCTGGGCCAATTTCCCGCAGGAGCGGCAGCGTTTCTTCGGCCTGCTGCAAGAATGGAAAGCAGTGAGCCCCAACCGCCACCGAGTGGGCGAAGCCTTTGCGGTGGCGAACTATGGCGTGATCGACATCGACTGGCGCAGCGAAGTGCCAGGGGTGACTCTGCAGATCAAGGATGAGTCAGGTGCGGTGCTGATGGAAAGAAGAGAAGACTTCCAGCCCTGAGGGGGCTGGAGGCCTTGATGCAGGAGCGGATTGTCAGAACCCTGCCTTCACCGTGAAGAACAGCTGACGCGGTGCACCCGGCAGCAGCGTCATGGCCGTGCCAGCCAGGTCGGAGTTGCCGAAGCCGCCACTGCCCACGGTGGAGATGTACTCCTCGTCCAGCAGGTTGGCGATGTCGATCTGGGCAGTCAGGTCCTTGAGCACGCCCATCTCGCCGAAGCGGTAACCCGCGCTCAGGTTCAGCACGGTGAAGCTGTCCACGCTGCCCTGATTCAGGAACGTGTATTCCCTTTCGCCGGTGAACTTCAGGTGCAGTTTGGCGAAGGCCTGGTCCACTTCATAGCCCAGCTCGGAGTTGAACATCCACTCGGGCGAATCCACCACCGTCTTGCCGGAAGTGTCCACGCGCGTGGTGCCGCTCATGTAATCGTCGTCGATGGTGGACAGGTTGTAGCTGGCGGAGTTGTACCAGTTGATCTGGTCCGTCACCTGCCAGTCGATGCCGGTCTCGATGCCCTTGGAAGTCACGCTGCCCACGTTGGCCAGAGCGTTGAACGCGCCGATGATGGCCGAACCCTGCTGAATCGCCAGCAGACGATCATCGAAGCTCACGTGGTAGGCCGTCACCACGCCTTCCAGAGCATTCATGCGGAAGCGGTAGCCCATCTCGACGCTGGTGGCGGTCTCGGGCTCGATGGTGTCCTTGATCGCATTGAAACCTGCCTGGGTGGCTGAGAACGGTGAGGTGCCGGTGGCGGAGCCGATCAGCGCACGCACGTTCTTCGAGGCCGCGCCGAACAGCTCGCTGTCGGCATTCAGGTCGTACACGAAGCCCACCTGCGGCAGGAAGCCTTCGTCGGTATCGATCTTGCCCGTCTTGTTGTCGCCGACGATGGTGCTGGCCTTGACGTCCACGTTCACGCTCTTGAAGCCGAACTCCAGACGCAGGGCGTCCGTGGCCTGCCAGATATCCTTCACGTGCAGCTGGGTGGTCTGGGTGTTGAAGGCGTATTCCCACTGGGTGAGCAGCGGATTGCGCTGGAACTTGAGGAAGTCGCGCGTCGGGGACACGGCGCTGGGTTCACCATAGAAGCGACGCGCCTGTTCGAAGTCATTGTCTTCCAGCCAGAGGCCGGCGCTCAGCGTGTGCGCGCCCATCTCGTAGCTCAGTTCGCTGATAAAACCGGAACGGTCGATCTGGTATTCCGTGGTGCGGACCGTCAGCGGGGCACCGCCCGGGGTCGGTACATAGGGCGTGCCCCACTGGCCCTGACCCTCGTTGTTGTGGAAATAGGCCGTGGCGTCGAGCGTGAGTACGTCGTTCACCGGCAGGTCCAGCGCAACATAGGACAGATCGTCCTTGCGCAGACCGGAGGCGTTCCAGTAGGCGTCGTCCAGGCTGTTGACGGCGCCGGTAAAGGTGCCGCGGGCGGCCGCGATGGCACGGGCATAGTCGGGGAAGTAGTTGTCCCAGTCACGGCCCAGGCGACGGATCATGTCCTTGGACATGTCCTGATAGTCGTTCTCGGCGCGGTCGGAGTCGCTGTAGAACGCCGTCAGAGTGGCCTGGCCAATGGGCTGTACCAGCTTCAGGTTCACGTAGTCCTGCTTCTGTTCGCCCGCGCCCTTCCACTTGTCAGTGTCCTGGGTGGCGGTGCTGAGGAAGAAGCGGGTGCCGGTGCTCAGCGCGCCGCTGTCCAGGCGCAGGAACACGCGCTGGGCACTGTCACTGCCTACCGTGGCATTGGTCATGATGCCGAAGCTGTCTTCCGGGTTGGCCGAGGTGAATTCCAGCGTGCCGCCCAGATTGCTGGTGGACGCCGTGGCCAGTGCGCCGGCGCCCTGGGACAGGGACACGCGGCCCATGTTCTCGGACATGATGGCGCGGCTGATGTGCAGGCCGTTGTGGTTGGCGTAGGACATGTCGCCCAGCGGCACGCCGTCGAGGGTGAAGCCCATCTGGTTCTGGTTGAAGCCACGGACCACGATGCGGGTAGACCACTCGTAGGCGCCATACGGGTCGGCAGACTGGAAGTTCACGCCGGGCAGCTTCTCGATGGACTTGAGCGGGCTGGTGCCTGCGGGGAACTGCGCCAGCTGGTCGGCGTTCAGACTCTGCACCTGACGCGTCTGGCCCTGACCGAAGACGCTGATCTCCTGGATCTCGGGGGTCTGCTGGGCGAGGACATGGTCGGTGGAAACGGTGGCGAGCGCGGCCAGGATGGCGATGCTCAGGGGTGACACAGGACGCTTGGGTGTGGGGCAGCCTGCAGGACGTGCGATCAACATAGGATTCTCCCGGTTATTGTGGAAAAGCCTCGCGATTGTGCGCAGTCAAGATGACAGCCAGCCTGCAGAGCGTTGACAGTTTTGCGTCAGGAGAGGGGCAGATTAATGGGGTCAGAGACACTTTCCTGAAAAAGTGTCTCTGACCCCATTAATCTGCGCCAGCCGACAGGTTAGAGTACCGGCCAAGCCCTTGAACTCTCGCCGTCGAGTCCCCCTTGGAAAGCCTGTTCCAGTCCATCAACGCGCTGTTTCGCTTCATCCAGCCCATCTCCGATGGCGTGTGGAACTTCCCCCTGCAGTTTGCGTGGTACACCCAGATTCCGCTGCTGGGCCAGCTTTCCTTCGCCATCCTGTTGCTGGTGGGCTCGGGCATCTGGTTCACCCTGCGCACGGGCGCCGTGCAACTGGTGAGTGCGCGACGGGCACTGCCGATCATGCGCCGCCAGCGCCGCAGCGCCACGGGCATCAGCGCCACGGCCTCGTTCCTGCTGGGGCTGGCCATGCGGGTGGGGCCGGGCAATATCGTGGGGGTGACCGGCGCGATTGCGGTGGGCGGGCCGGGCGCCCTGTTCTGGATGTGGGTGGCGGCCGGCTTCGGCATGGCCACGGCGTTCATGGAGTCGGTGCTGGCCCAGCTGTTCAAGGAGCGCAAGCAGGATGAGTTCGTGGGGGGCATGCCCTATTACGGTCAGCGCCTGCTGGGCAACCGGCGCTGGGTGGGCGTCACACTGGCCAGCGCCTTCATCGTCTACGCCCTGTTCAACGTGCCCTCGCAGACCTTCAACATCTTCACGGCGCTGGGCATGGTGGCCGACACGGCGACGGGCCAGGCGTCCGGGCGGCAGTCGGCGCTGTATTACGGCATCGCGCTTGTGCTGGTGAGCAGCTGCGCCTGGCTGATCCTGGGCGGCATCCGCCGGGTGACGCACTGGACGAACCGCCTGGTACCCGGCATGGCGGCGGCGTTCTGCGGCCTGTCGCTGCTCATCATCCTGCTCAATATTGCGGCCATTCCCGACTTCTTTGCGCTGGTACTGGGCGGCGCCTTCGCCCCGGATGCCCTGTTTGGCGGCAGCATGGGCATCGCGCTGGCCGAGGGCGTGCGCCGGGGGCTGATGTCCAACGAGGCAGGCCAGGGCACCATCACCATGGCGGCAGCCGTGGCCGACAATGACCACCCCTGCGAGCAGGGTTTCGTGCAGGCCATGGGCGTGTTCTTCGACACGCTGGTGATCTGCACCCTCACCGGGTTCATCGTGGTGCTGGCCCACCTGTGGACGGACTCCGCCACCAGCGCCCAATGGGCGGCGGCCAGTGCGGCGCGGCTCGACGTCTACGTGGCCTCGGTGCAGGCGCTGACGCCGGCCGCGCTGGACCGCACCCTGGTGATCCTGGTCAGCACCTGTTACGCGCTGTTCGCCTTCACCACCCTGCTGGGCATGATCTCCTTCGCGGAGATCTGCGCCAATCTGATCTCGCGCTCACCCCGCTTCATCCTCGGCATCCGCGTGCTGGGCTCGCTGGTGTTCGTGCCCTTCGGCGCGCTGACCGTGCTGGCCGGGCTGGAGCTGGGTAATCTGTGGGCAATCACTGACCTGAGCAATATCCTGATGGTCTACATCAACATTCCCCTGCTGCTGCTCGGCGCGCCGCTGGTGTACCGTGCTCTGGCCCACTACCGCGCCACGGACGGCGGCAGATTCCTGTCGGCCACGATCGGCGTGCAGACAACCCACTGGGTGGCGTCCGAACAGACACACCTGCCCGACACCGAGGAGACTTCACCGCGATGACCCCCACAGCCTCTCAGGAAGCGAACTCACGCGCTGCCACCCGTACCCCGGGCCTGGCCCAGTCCCTGCTGTGCTTCGGCGGCAATTTCCTGATGATCTCGACGGGCCTTTTCGTGTTCCAGATCAGCCTGCACATCGTGCTGTTCTTCTGCCTGCTGTGGACAGCCCTGCATACCTGGCTGCTGGGACATGACTTCACCGCCATCCGCGAGATGATGAACGCCGGCATCGCCAAGGCCCTGCCTGCGCTTTACATCTTCGTACTGATCGGCATGCTGATTGCCGCCTACATGCAGAGCGGCACGGTGGCGGCGCTGATCTTCCATGGCCTGAACCTGCTGAGCCCGACGCTCTTTCTCGCCACCGGGCTGGTGCTGTGCAGCCTGATGTCGGTGGCCACCGGCACCTCCTGGGGCACGGCCGGCACGCTGGGCGTGGTGCTGATGGGCATCGGCAGTGCCATGCAGCTGCCCCTGCCCCTGGTGGCCGGCATGGTGGTGGCGGGGGCCACCTTCGGCGACAAGCTCTCGCCCGTGTCCGACACCACGGTGCTGGCCGCCATGAGCGCCCACACCAATCTGTATCGCCACATCGGCAGCATGCTCTACACCACCTTGCCGGCCTTCGTGCTGAGCTTCGTGATCTTTCTCGGGCTGGGGTTCGGTCAGGCAGACACAGCGCTGCCCGTGGAGGCCATCGCGCAGATGCAGAACGCGCTGGCCGGCAGCTTCAATCTGGGCGTGCTGGCCACGGTGCTGCCGCTGCTGGTGATGCTGGTGCTGAGCCTGCGGCGCATGGCGCCGGAGATCAGCATGAGCGCCAGCGTGCTGACGGCGGTGGCCGTGGCCGTGCTGTATCAGGATCGCGGGCTGGTAGAGGTGCTCAATGCCCTGTGGGCGAACCAGCCCGGCACGACAGGGGTGGCGAGTCTGGACGATCTGCTGGGCCGGGGCGGTATCATGAGCATGGCGTGGACCATGCTGCTCTCGTTGATGGCCCTGGCGCTGGGGGGCATTCTGTATGCGGCAGGCTTTCTGCAGGCCCTGCTGGAGGGAATCATTGCGCGGGTGCAGCGCACCGCCAGCCTGGTCGCCACCACCATCGGGGCCGGCGTGCTGGGCAATATGGGCATGGGCGAGGCTTACATCAGCATCATTCTGAACTGCCAGCTGTTCCGCAAAGCCTATGAACAAAAGGGACTGGACAACGCGGTGCTGTCACGCTCGGTGGAGGAAGGCTCGACCATGAGCACCGGGCTGATTCCCTGGACTACGGCCGGCGCCTTCTATGCCGCGACGCTGGGAGTGCCGGTGCTCGACTATGCTCCTTACGCCTTTCTGAACTATCTGAACCCGCTGATCTCCATCGGCATGGCGGCGCTGGGCATCGGCCTGCTGCGCCGCCGTGACTGAGGCGCTGCCCGCGGGCAGACAGCGCCGCCGACCGACTCAGTAGCCGACGGCACCACCGTCGCCAGCACGGGAATCCGAGCCGCCCAGGAACAGGCCGGCCTCGCGGTCATGGAACACGCCCATGGCCGTGCCCTGCTCCCCGCGCACCCGCACCTCATGGCCTCGGCTGTTCAGCAGCTGGATGGTATCGGGCGAGAAGCCGCCGTCTTCCATGCTGATGACATCCGGCAGCCACTGGTGGTGAATGCGTGGTGCTTCCACCGACTGGGCGATGTTCATGCCGTGATCCACCACGTTGAGAATCAGCTGCAGGGTAGTGTTGATTATGGTGCGGCCGCCCGGGCTGCCCACCGCCATCAGCGGCTTGCCGTCCTGCGCGACGATGGTGGGCGACATGCTGGAGAGCATGCGCTTGCCCGGCGCGATCAGGTTGGGCGGGGTGCCAATCTGCCCGTTGCGGTTGGTCACGCCCGGCACGGCATTGAAGTCACCCATCTCGTTGTTCAGCAGGTAACCGGCGCCTTCGGCCACGATGCGCGAGCCATAGCCGTTCTCCAGCGTGTAGGTCAGCGAGACCATGTTGCCGTCCTTGTCCACCACCGAGAAATGCGTGGTGTCCTCGCTCTCGTAGACCTGCGCGAAGTTGTTCTCGTCGCTGATGGAAGCCTTGTCCGGGTCGATGCTGGCACGCAGGCTGGCGGCGTAGTCTTTGCTCAGCAGACGCTCCAGCGGCATGCTCTCGTTGAAGTCCGGGTCGCCCAGATGCTCGGCGCGGTCGGCATAGGCACGGCGCATGGCTTCCGTCATGTAGTGCAAGGTCTGTGCGGAATTATGGCCGGAGGCCGCCAGGTCGAAGCCTTCCAGAATGTTGAGAATCTGGATCAGGGTCACGCCACCGGAGCTGGGCGGGGGCATGCTGACGATATCGTAGCCGCGGTAGGTGCCGCGCACGGGTTCGCGCTCCACCGCTTGGTACTGCTCCAGGTCTTCCTCGGTGATGATGCCACCGTTGGCGCGCATGAAGTCGGCCAGCTTCTTCGCGTTGCTGCCCTTGTAGAAACCATCGCGGCCCTGCTCCTGGATCAGCTGCAGGGTGTCGGCCAGATCGGGCTGCACCCAGGTGTCGCCGAATTCATAGGGCGAACCGTCGGCCTTCAGAAACACCTTGGCCGAGGACGGGTACTGGTCCCAGAACTGCTGGTTCTGCTGAAAACCCGTGTAGAGCTCCCAGGTGATGGGAATGCCGTCACGGGCGAGCTTCACCGCAGGCGCCACCAGGTCGGCCCAGGGCAGGCTGCCCAGCTCCTGATGTGCCTTGTACAGCCCGGCCACCGTGCCCGGCACGCCGACGGAGAGCAGGCTGCGGTGATTGGAATTGTTCACCACCAGACCATCCAACCCCAGATACATGCGTTCGGTGGCCGCCAGCGGGGCCTTCTCGCGGAAGTCGAAGGTGGTAGCATGGCCGTCCTCGCCGTGATAGACGAGGAATCCTCCGCCGCCAATGTTGCCGGCAGTCGGCCAGGTCACGGCCAGCGCGAAGGCCGTGGCGATGGACGCGTCCACGGCATTGCCGCCCTGCTTGAGGATGTCGACTCCCACCTGGGAAGCGATCTCCGAGGCGCTGGCGACAATGCCGTTGCGCGCCCGCAGCGGCGTGCGGCCGTCCTGCGCCAGGGCAGGCAGGGTGAGGGACAGACACAGCAACAGTGTCAGCGATCGAACCAGCAGTTGTTTCATGGGGCACTCTCCGGGTAGCAGAAAGCAGGACGGCGGCACGAGCTACTGCGCCGCTTCCTGCAGGATCATCTCGACATACATCGCACGCAATTGCTGTGTCACGGGGCCGGGACGGCCATCGGCCACCTGCTGGCCGTCTATCTCCACGATGGGCATCACCAGCGTGGTGGCACTGCTCATGAAGGCCTCGTCGGCCGCCAGCGCCTCCGCTACGGTGAACGGCCGCTCCACCAGCGCCATCTGGTGCTCGCGCGCCATCTGCAGGATCACCTTGCGGCGGATGCCCGGCAGGATCGACGTGGACAGGGCCCGGGTGAAGATGGTTCTGTCCTTCACGATATACGCCGAGGACGAGGCGCCTTCCGTCACCACGCCGTCTTCCGTCATCCAGCCTTCGAAGGCGCCACGGCTGACCGCCTCCTGCTTGGCCAGACACTGGGCCAGCAGATTGATGGACTTGATGTCGCGGCGCTTCCAGCGCAGGTCTGGCACCGTCACCACTTTCACGCCGATGGCGGCCAGCGGGTTGTCGATCAGTTTCTTTGCCGCCGTCCAGGCCACGAAGCTGCTCGGCGTGGCAGCAGGGAAGGCGAAATCGCGTTCCGCCACCCCGCGCGTCACCTGCAGATAGACATAGCCTTCCTGAAGCTGATTGCGCGCGCGCAACTCCTCCAGCACCGTTCTGAATTCGTCCTGGCTGCACGGCCAGGCCATGGCGATCTCGCCGAGGCTGCGGTGGAGTCGCGCGATGGCGTGACCCAGCTCGACGATGCGGCCATGGATCACCGGAATGACTTCATACACGCCGTCGCCAAACAGGAAGCCACGATCGAACACGGAGACCTTCGCGTCTTCTTGTGCGAAATAGGTGCCATTGACGTAGACGATGCGACTCAAGCGCCACCTCCGTCCTGCGCCGCCAGATCCAGCAGAGCCTGACCGGTGAGCCGCTGCACCGTCCAGCCGTCCATGGGAATGGCACCGATGGCGCGGTAGAAGGCGATGGAGGGCGCGTTCCAGTCCAGCACCGACCACTCGAAGCGGGCATAGTCGCGCGCCACGGCCAGCGCCGCCAGCCGGGTCATGATGGCCTTGCCGATGCCGCGTCCGCGCAGGGCGGGCTGCACATAGACATCCTCGAGATACAGACCGGGGCGCCCGAGGAAAGTGGAAAAACTCTGGAAGAACAGCGCATAGCCCACGGGCCGGCCCTCGTACTCGGCGATCAGCACCTCGGCGCCGGGACGCGGTCCGAACAGGGTCTGCGCCAGCAGCTGCGGCGTGGCAATGACTTCATGGGCCAGCTTCTCGTAGACGGCCAGTTCCATGATGAAGGAATGAATGAGTGTGCAATCGTCGACGCCGGCTGTACGAATCCGGAGCACGGCAGGTGGAGCGTTGTCTTGCATTGGGGCGTTTCCTGTCTTGAGTCACTGGTCTTTCAGCCTGCGGCGAGCATAGCAACAAAGCCCTGACGCCAGAAGGCAAATGACGGGTAAAAAAAATCCCGCGGTCAGCCGTGCCGACAGCGGGATTCTCTACTGCCTTGGCGAACTCAGAGAGCAGCGAATTGCGCTTTCTCGTCGTCGCTGATTTCCTTGATGCTGAGCTTGATGCGACCGCGCGCATCGAGATCGGTGACTTTCACCAGCACATCCTGTCCTTCCTTGAGGTAGTCGCCCACGTTCTCGACACGCTCGTTGGAAATCTGGGAGATGTGCACCAGTCCGTCCTTGCCGGGCAGAATGGTGATGAAGGCGCCGAAGTCCACAATGCGGGCCACCTTGCCCATGTACAGACGACCGACGTCGGCCTCGGCAGGGAGGCTGAGGATGCGATTGATGGCGGCATCGCGCGAGCCGGCGTCTTCGCCGTAGATGCGGATGTTGCCGTCGTCGTCGATGTCGATGGAGGCACCGGTTTCCTCCGTAATGCTGCGGATCACGGCGCCACCCTTGCCGATCACGTCACGGATCTTGTCCGGATCGATCTTCATGGTGGCCATGG
>JACCDT010799116.1_pt1 | contig 13784 bp, 17 predicted proteins | sample 7446291 | NCBI WGS metagenome assembly JACCDT01 (sample SAMN15323446, study PRJNA562643) | freshwater metagenome | isolation source: river surface water | place: USA:Blue River Watershed | collected 2017-08-17
CCGAACGGCTGGCGGTGTTACATGGCCCATCGGTGGCGACCGGCGCCTTCCGGTGTGAGGCCTTTGATCCTGCCCGCGTGCTTGCCCAGGTCGCGGCGCTGCGGGCCGTGGTGGCGCTGCACTGGGAGGAGAGCCGCGCCGCGCCGTTCTGCACGCTCTGCGCTGAGGGTGCGCTGGTGTGGGGATGGCCCTGCACAACCATGCGCCACATCGCCGCCATCTGGGCCGACCACGCCGACTACGACCAGGAGTGGCGCCCCTGAGAACGACGAAGAGCCCCCCACCGGCCCGGAGGCGGTGGGGGGCTCTTCGCTTGCGGCGGGGTAGCGAGCTAGGGGCTGGGCGTCCAGGACGTCCACATGGTGGCGACGTCGGCCGGCGCCTTGGTGCGGTCGTGCTTCCACTGATTCGGCGGCCCCACGGGGCTGCCGGTGGTCTGCCGGTTCCAGTAGAGGCCGACAGAGAACCACATGCCGCGGACGTTGCAGCCGTCGTAAATGTACTGGAGCTGGTCCCGGAAGTAGGCGGGGCGCTTGGCCCAGTCCGTCGTGCCCTGGTAGTTCGCTGCCCCGGTGGTGGGGTTGGCGTGGTCGATCGGTGACCCGGTCTCCCACATCTGGAACTCGGGGATACCCCAGGCTTGGAACATGTCGAGGACGGGCGCGATGTACTGGGCGTAGGCGGTGAACTCGACGGGAGTCTTGGTGCGCCCGGGCGGGTACAGCGAGCAGGCCCCGAACTGTAGGTGCGGCGCGATGACGGCCCAGCGGGTCGCGGCGTCGCTCGAGGTGATGGTGTAGGTGGTGGCGTCGACCCCGGTCCACAGGTTGGGGAACTCGTCGGCCACCTGACGCATGAGCTGGAACCCGGTCACGACCGAGGCTGGGATGGCGCCGGTGTACTCGTTGAAGATCTCGTTGCGCCACGCCCAGTAGACGACGGTTTGAGCGCGGGTTGGGTTGCTGTTCCAGGCGGTCATGAACGCTCGGAGCCCGTTGGCCATGGCGGTCGGGTTCGACGCCGGGTACTTCTGGTCGTCGGTGAGGCAGATGGCCTTCGGCTTGACGGTGGCGTTGGTCCATGCGCCGTTGGCGTTGGACTCGGAGTAGCAGCGAAGGACTGGCCACTTGCCCTCGTTGTAGTTCGGCTCCGGGCTGGCCGCAGTGGAGTAGTCCACGCCCAGCAGTGGAGGCACGACTCCGGTGGCGACATCGAGGACCCCGCCGCCACTGACTAGGTGCCCAGCCCCGTCACGCCCCGACCAGGCGTAGGTCAGGCTCATGCCGACGGCACGACTCCGGTGGCACGGCGGCTGGCGTTGTCGATCGACAACGGGACCCCGCCGAGGGTGAAGGTCTGCATGGTGAAGTTGTCCTGCACCTGGATCGAGCCGGAGAGGGTGACCTGGTTGCCCTGGGAGTCGACGCCGGCGCCCTGCCAGTCGAGGGTCCGGTTGTCGCCGTCAGAGACGGTCCAGGTGAACTCCACCAGGGATCCGGGCGCGAGCGGGCCGGCGGGCGGGGTGACGTTGACGGTGGGTGTGGCCATGGTGGAGCTCCTGTTCAGGGGATGACGTGCAGGATGTAGCACTGGGTGATCTCGGTGCCGACCTTGATCTTCACGACGTACTTGCCCAGCGCCTTCGCGGAGAAGTCGATCGCGCTGGTGGTCTTCGCCTCCCCGGTCCACTTGCCGGTGGTGGCGTTGTAGGTGGGGGTCGTGGACCAGGTCGAGGGAAGCCAAGTGTCGGCGTTGGTGTCGTCGTGCAGGCAGATCTCGACGGTCGCGGCGCTGATGTCGTAGGTGGCGGAGCCGGTGGCGTAGACGTTGGTGTTGGCGCCGTGGTCCATGTAGTCGGTCCGCATGTTCAGCCTCCGGTGAGTGATCGTCGAGGGCTGCCGCCCGCGAGAGAGTGAGAGCCCGCATCTCCATCCAGGGCCCGGGACGTGCCTCCGGCGAGCGCGTGAGTGCCGACGTCGCCGGCAAGGTCGCGGGTGGGGCTGCTGCCGCTGATGCGGTAGGAGGTGGGCGTGCCCGGGATGGTGCCGAGGGCGACCGCGGTGACGTCGAGGGTTGCCGTCGCTTGGCCGAGTGCACGGTCGACGCCGAGAGCTGACGCCGTGACGCCGATGACCGATGTGGCGGTACTAGCGACTCGGCGAACCCCGGCGATGGACGCGGTGACGGACAGGGTTGTGGCTGCTAGTCCGATGGAGCGGTCGGTGCCGACCGCCGTAGCGGTGACCGTGAGGCTGGATGATGCGGTGCCGACAGAGCGGTCGACGCCGGCGCCCACAGCGGTGACCGTGATGGTCGACGACGCGGACCCAGTGACGGGCGGCGCGGTGTTCGTGCCCGCCGCGGTTGCCGTAACGGACAGGGTTGCCGCTGCTGCGCCGACGACCCGGGGAGTTCCGGCCGACGTCGCGGCGAGGGTGAGTGTCGAGGATGCCTGCCCAACGCTGCGATCCACGCCGAGCGCTGAGGCGGTGACGGCGACACTGGATGATGCAGCACCGAGCGCGCGGTCGACGCCAGTAGCGGTCGCGGTGACGGTGAGGCTCGAGGTCGCTACGCCCGTGACGGGTGGCGCCGTGTTGGTGCCGGATGCCGTCGCGGTGACGGTGACCGTTGACGCGGCGGCCCCGTGGACGATGGGCCGCCCGTTCGCCGCGCTGGTGACGGTGAGGGGCGACGATGCTTGCCCGACGGCCCGGTCGATGCCGGCTGCCGTGGCTGTGACCGTGAGTGCGGCTGATGCTGCGCCGCGGGTTGTCGGCTTCCCGTTGGCGGTGGCCGTGACGACGAGGGGCGCGGACGCGGCACCGACGGCCCGGTCGACGCCTGCCGCTGTGGCGGTGACGGTGAGGGCGGCAGACGCGGTGCCGGTGACGGGCGGTGTCGCTGATGTCCCGGACGCGGTTGCCGTAACGGCCAGTGTCGACGTCGCAGCGCCGTGGACGATCGGCCGACCGTTGGCGGTAGCGCTGACTGCTAGCGACGATGACGCCGCGCCGTGGGTAGTCGGCTTGCCGTTCGCTGTCGCTGTGACGGTCAGCGCCGCCGACGCTGCACCTTCGACGGCTGCCGCGGTGGCGAGTAGTTCAGCCTCAGCCGCGCCGCCGAACCAGGCGAACGACATCGGTTACCCCACCTTGCGGATGGAGGCGTCGAACGCTCGGTCTGTCCCCGCGATCTTGGTGATGGTGAAGTCCCAGCCGTTGATGAGGATGAACGTTGGAGTCACGAAGATCTCGGACTGCACCCCGAGCAGCGACCACTGGGCGAACACCTTCTTCGTGCCGCCCGTGCCCTCGACCTTCTCGTAAGCCTTGACCACGAACTCGTCGGCCTTCGCCATGTTCCCGGCGTCGATCCACAACTGGTACACGCCATCGTCGGTGATGGTCTGCAACGTGGTCGTGCCCGACACGATCGACAACTCAGAGGACCCGACCGTCACGCCGTCAAGTTCGTAGGGCTCAGAGATGGCCACTGTTCCTCCTAGGAGACGGCGTAGATCAGGGCGTCTTGCGCGGTGTCGTTGGCGCTACCGTTCGACGCGAGGATGGTGAGGCGTGTTCCGGACGGGACGTTGCGCCACTCACCCCACGTCGGCCACGGCCCGGACTGCATCTCAGATGCGTTCTTGCTGAACCACCACGTCTGGTCGGACGCTTCCTCGGTTGCCGCCCCGAACCCGATGGCGACGTTGACGAAGGTCGCGTTCGCGATCGTGGTGTCTGTCGACACCTGGAACCCGGGGATGAAGTAGAAGTGGTCCTCTGAGGTTGATGCCGTGATCTGTGTCGCCGTCCGGGCGGCACCCGACGCGCCGGGCGTGACCGCGACGCCACGGCTGTTGTCGATCTTCGTGCCGTAGGTCTTGACCTTCCGGCCAGTGCGGAACGGCGGCACACCCCACTTGTAGAGGTTGACGAGCACGCGCGGCTCACTGGTCTGCGCGGCCCCAGCGCTGATCTGTGCCGCGATCCTTACGCCGGACGGGATGGACAGCGGGAACCAGTATCCGCGGCCCACGTTGCCGTAGTAGGAGCCACCCACGAGCAGCGACGAGATCAGCACGTCATCCGTGGCGCCGCCGATGAGGATGTCGAGCGACATCTGACCGACGAGCGCTGACGGGTTGAGGACGTTGCTCACCATGATCTCGATGGCGTCGGCGCCGTAGAGGTTGTTCGCCGCCGAGATGACCTCGGTCACGGTGCCGTAGGTGTTGACAGATGCACCGTCAGGAACCGACGTGCCAGGGGTGGATGTGCCGACGGTGCCCGAGTTGGACACCACCTTCATTCCGCCCACGCTGGGCACCCATAGGGCCATGACTCAGGCTGCGGTCGACAGGGACACGTCGAGGTCGCCGATCGGGATGGTGAACTCGTCGCCCACCGTGACAGCGTTCGCGGTCATCGTCCCCGACAGCAGGAAGTTGCCCACCGACGACGCGTCGAAGATCGACCAGTGGGTGTAGTCCTCGCTGGTGTCGACCTCACCTGTGGTCCAGGTGATCGCGGCGGTGTTCGTGATCGCCCCAGACGCGGCGGTCCCCATCGCGGCCGACAGATCCTTGCGGGTCGCGTTGCCCGCCACGTTCGCGGTGCCGGCCGAACCGGGGTCGCCGGTGTGGAGCTGGATCCACGGTACCGACGGCGCGGTCGCCATCGCGGAGGCGTTGAACAGCCACTCGAGGAAGTCGTTGGAGACGGTCGCGGAAAGTCCGAGTGCCATGGTGTTACTCCTGGGTGTTGTCGGCGAAGTCGCCGGGGGTGGCGGGTGAGGTGTTCTGGGCGCGCTGGGTGATGCCGAACGCGGCACCCTCGAAGACGATGAGGCCGAGCCACTGGACGGTCGTCACGTCGCCGAAGCCGCCGTCCGCGGGCAGGACGCCGATCAGGTAGGCCGCGCCGGTCACGGCGACCGACGCGGCGGCAAGGGCGTACTTCTTGAGGTTCATGGGTGCCTCACTTCTGGGGGAGGGTGTTGTCGAGCCAGTCCTGGATCTCCGGGATGGCGTCATGGACGCGCTTGCGCTGCGCTGGTGTGGCCTCGAGGAGGTCGAGCGCCTGGCCGATGAGCTCGCGGGCCCGCTCGACCCGGGTCGGGGTCGGTTGGGGGTCCTTGCCGCCACGGTTGAGCCAGCCAGTGATCTCGTCGCTCTTGAACTGCTTGATCCGGTCCGGGCCCGGGCAGGTCTTCCCCGCGGCCGGCGTCCAGGGGCCGGGGGCGCCGAACATGATGTGGTAGCCCCAGCCGTCGCCGTCCCAGGTCTTGATGACCTCGAGGGGAACGTCAGCCTCGGCGTTGGCCCAGAGCATGATGTTCTTCATCGTGGCGATCTGCGCGTCGGTCCACTCGCCGGCACCCATGCCCTGGGTCTCGATCGAGATCAGCCCGCAGGTCTCCCCACCGCGGTTGAAGCTGTTGCCCTTGTAGTTGGCGTCGGCCTCGAAGTAGATCGAGCGGTACTGCTCGAACTTGCCGTCGCGGCGGACGTAGAAGTGGGACTCGACCCCACCGGACGGCCCGTTGAAGTAGGGATAGAGCGACTCCGCCTCAGACACGGCGACGTGAAGGACGCCGCCCACGGGCTTGATGCCGGGGTCGTTGGCTCCGGGCGGGATGTTCTTGACGATCGCTCCGGGCATGAACCCCTTGGGTGTGGGCACGGGTCCGCTCCTCTTCACATCGGCGGCCACGGCGTCGTGGTCGGTGTTCAGGCCGCCGAGGAGGCGGCGACTGCCTTTCCAGTCCGACCCGATGTAGATCAACTGGTGGCCGTGCAGGTCATTGGTGACCACGCCCAGGTCGATGCCCTGGTCGGTGATGGGTGCGAGGCGCTCACGGTCGGGAGTGTTGAGGTCGCCCATCGGGTGCCGGACCGCCAGCGGGTTCTCGGTGCGGACCGCCTCGAGCTTCGCGGCGAGGGCGTCGACCTGCTGTGAGTGGAGTCGGCCGCGCTTGGTGTTCAGTCCGGGCTGGGGGGCGAGGTGAGCGTTGATGACGAAGTGGACGTCACCGGTCAGCGGGTCGTGGAGCAGCACCCAGGGGGCGTCCTTCTTTCGGAGCACGGTCGGGCCTGCACCCCCCGGACCGACGTTCGTCGCGTCGGACAGGTGGTGCTTGCCCTTCGCGAGGAGCTCCCAGTCCGAGCGCCACGCGATCGGGTCGGGGATTGACGCCCACATCGTCATCCCTGCGCGCTTGAACCCACGGCGCAGGAGCAGCGCCCGGGCCATACCGCCGATCTCGCACAGCGTCACCACGTCCGGCTCCGACGCGAGGAGGGTCTGCTGGTCGGCGCGGGTCTTCGCCGCCGACATCTTCGCCTTGAAGTTCGCGGCGATCAGGCGCATCAGACGATCACGACCGTCATCTCGCGGCGCACCGTGTCGCCATTCAGCGTGCCCTGGTAGAACATGTGCGCGGGCTCGTCGCCGAACTCCTTCAGGTCGAGATTGTCCTCGACGTTGAACAGGCGCCCCATGTTCACCATCCGCTCGATGGCCTCGATGCGGACTTGGGGGATGTCGGGCTGGGTGTAGGTGTTGACCTGGGCGCCGTTGACGAACACGACGACCCGGACCTTCCAGCGTGCCTTGTCGGCGTCAAGCACCATCAGCGTGCCTCCACTCGGTTGCGAACGACGTCAGCGCCAGCAGGGGCGCGATCAGGGGGGCCGTCTTGTCGGGGTCCACCGGCTTCTCCCCGACCTGGCGCAGGCGGGCGTTCGCCTCAGCGAGCGCGCGCTCCTTCTTCGACAGCTCAGCCTTGGCGTGAGCGGCCTCGGTCTTCGCCTTCGTCGCCTCGACGCGGACCGCCTCGACCTTCTCGTCGGCGCGCGCCACCACGGCGGCCGCGTAGGTCGAGAACAGCGCCAGCGACAGCATCACCAGCAGCGACGCCACCCACACGGGGATCCGGGCCAGGCGTTGGTTCACAGCTCTCATCACTTGTCGTCCTCAGACAGATGCGCTTCGATCTCGGACCGGAGAGCAGCAGGGACCTGGTCCCACAGACCCATCGTCTGGAGCCAGTCGACGAGCCTGCTCAGCAGACGCTGAGGCAGACCCGCGTCACCCCTCGCTCTCACCAGCAGCGCCCACGCGCCGATGATCCCCGAGATACCGCCCATCAGGGCGACCAGCACGCCTTGAACGCCGTTCACTCATCCCCCTCACCGCTTCCGGTTCCGCATGCGCTGCAGCCTCGCCAGCGCTTGAGCCGTGTCCCGCGGGTAGGTGTCCAGCTCCAGATTGGAGGTGTTGGTGGAGTCCGCGTACTGCATCGCCCAGATCCGGAACACGGTCTGTCCGTCGTTGCTGGAGGCGTTGAGGGCGTCAGGGTAGGACTCGACGCCGCGGACCCGGATCAGCTCAGCGGGCTCGATCTCGAACGGGTCGACCATGCGGCCCGTGTAGAGGTCACGGATCGGGCGCGCCACATTCAGGACGCCGCCGTTCGGGGGGTACTTGTGGGCGGCAAGGAAGTTGTCGCCGATGCGCTGGGCATTGCTGAGCGAGCCGAGTTCGTTGCTGACATCGACGACGGCCTGGCGGGTGATTCCGGCGGCGTCGAGGATCGGGCACGTCCCGGTTCGGGTTGTCGATCGGGAGCGTCCGCGGCGGTCATACCACCTGACGAGCACCTTGTTGTAGAGCTCGGTCGTGGTCGTCGGGAAGTTCCCACCGTCCTCCATGGTCGCCTCGTAGCGGACCGTAGTCGGCCACAGCGTCCACGAGAACTGGTAGCCGCTGCCGGTGATGCCTGACGGTCCGGACGTCCAGAACTGGGCGGGCTCCAGCGCCATCAGGTCATCCAGGACTTCGCGGGCGCTGATGCCGTCCGGGTACACCATCTGGTCGATCTGTTGCACACCAGAGGTGTCGATGCTCGCGTTCGCCGCGTCGAACTGGGGTAGCCAGCCGGCACCCAACAGGTGCCGGACAACCCAGTCGGCCTCAACGTAATCGGTGTTGCACGACTGGTCGGAGCCGTCCACTTCGGACAGGATCGACCGCACGATCACGTTGCTGAACGAACCCCAGTACTTGTCGTTGGCCGGGGTCACGCCAGCGCCCGAGTAGTAGGCCTCGAGGTCCAGTTGGTTGCGGCCGGTCGTGAAGTCTGTGGAGTAGACGGCCGCGTGCGAGCCGCCCGCCGTGTTCCAGTTCGACGACTTGGCCGCGGAGCCATCCGGGGTCTGGTCGAGCACGCCGAGGATGCGCGCCTTGAAGTCCGAGTTCGTCTGCCCGGCGTCCCAATCGTAGGAGATCCGACCCAGTCGCTGATCCGCGTCCCAGATGCGCTCGTACCGCCACGCGAGCGCGTCGCCGGTGTCGATCGCCTTGCCTTGGCTGAACTGCATCACGATCGCGTCGGTGTTGCCGGTGTTCGGCTTCGTGGACGAGCCGACGTCGCCGCCCGCGTTGTTCGCGCGCTTCACTCGGCGCCAGCCGTCGCCAATGGACTGGTCGATAACCACCAGAGGCGCGTTGAAGTCCGCCGCCGTCGCCGCAGGGCCGAGCGCGGTCACCCCCCACCTTTGCCCGTCGGGCCCAGCCGTGCGCCCCTGGTCGGTGACGCGCCCCTCGGCGATGACCTTCGCGGAACGCCCGTCGGAGATCACCACGTCATCGAGGGCGGTCACAGCAAGCGACGACAGCGGCGACGAGAGCGCGAAGGAGATGTTCGCAACCCCCCCGACGGCCTCCTTGCGGAACGACAGACCTTCAGCCTTCGCCGTCACATGCTTGCCGCCGATCGCGACGGCCAGAGGCACGTTGAGGGTCATGTCGTCGCCGGCCTGGCGTGCAGGTACTGCGGGTAGTAGTAGAGCGTGAGGGTCCCGCTGCCGGAGCCGTACTCGGCGAACGGGGGCGAGGCGGCGATGTTGGAGACGTAGCGCATGTAGAAGAACCGGTTCGCCGACCCGGGCTTGATCTTCGGGATCGACCCGTTGAAGTTGACCCAGCCGGGCAGCACCGGGGTTGCGGTCGAAAAGATCGACGTCGAGGACACGATCTGGACCACGTCGCCGATGCCGTCGAACAGCAGGGGGCTGGACGTCGGGTAGGTGCCACCTGAGGGCATCGACCCGGCGGGCAGGAACAGGGACGCCGACATGGCCAGCGCCTCGTCGGCGGGCACCAGGTAGAGGAAGTCCCACCGGATCGTCTTCGTGGCCGTCGTCGACGTGCACCCTGCGAGGAGCTCCACGTAGGGCGCCATCGTCAGCGACGTCGACACCGGCCGTGTGAACTCCACGATCCCGAAGTCCCACAGGAACTTCTGCGTCCCGGACGGGTCAACGGTCTCGGCGAACGTCGTCTCGGCGTCGAAGCTGGCGTACCCGCCGGACCCGTACTTCGCGGCAGCATAGAACGTGGCGGAGGACGTGGTGGCGGTGATCGTCACCCCGACCATCAGCCGGTAGCGACCGTTCATCGCCGCCGCGGTCGTTCCGGTCGGCGACCACTTCAACACCGTCAGCGCAGCAGAGGAGGCCGTCGAGGTGAACGTGGTCAGCGCGTCCGAGGACGACACCGCCGTGTCGGTCCCCATCGTCAGGGTGCTGCACTGCACGATCGTCGGCTGGTCGGTCGCCGAGCGGGTCGACCGTGCCAGCAGGTGCCGCACGTAGGCGTTCGCGCTGGTGAACGTCCCCCCTGAGGTGGGGGCGGAGTCCACCAGGATGATCGGCGCCTCCACGTCGCCCTTGATGCTGGCCGACGCCACGTCGAAGTAGCCGGTCGCCGTGTCGACCGTGCCGGCGCTGATCGTCTCCAGGAGCCCCGAACCGAAGGGGTCGGCGGGGATCTCGAGGACCACGTAGTAGACGGCGCGCGCTGCCGGCTGGTCGATGATCTGGACCGGCGAGGTCCGCCACGTCTTGTAGAACACCGGGGCCGTCGCCGTGTCGGGCTGCCACTTCAGATAGTTGGTCTCGCGGTCGAGTTCGCGGTGCAGGTTCTGCAGGGCGGTCGCGGCGGCGTCCTGGGTGGCGACGTTGAGGATCAGCTCGAGGTGAATGCTGCGGTAACCGTACTGCGAGGACGACTGGTAGCCGCCGTCGGTCATCGCGTTCGACGAGATCGAGGAGTGGATCTGGGGCGGGTCGGCCAGGATCGCGGCCCGTAGGGTGAACGTGGTGCCGTCGTTGAGGTCCAGACGTGTCGTGGGTGACGCGCTGATCGAGTCCACGAACCGGACGACGTCGTTGGCCATGGGTCAGTACCTGCTGCTTCCACCGGTGTAGAGGAACGCCTTCTGGGCGGGGTCGGCGCCGGTGATGCGGATCTCGAGGCCGTCGAGGTCGGCGCGCGACATGCCACGGCGACCACTGGCCCGGCCGCTCGTGCTGGTGTTGAACCGGCCCGGCTCGCCACCCCTCGACGATGTGCGCGGAGACACCCCGCTGGGCATGTTGTCGTCGTCTCGGCCGCGCGTCGGGCCCACACCAGAGGTGTGCAGGGACCGATATTCGGTGGTGATCGTGACCGTCTTGTCCCGGTACTGCTGCTGGACGGCGATGAGCCGGCGGATGTCGGCGATCGACTTGTCGATCCCCGCCGCCTTGAACAGTGACTGCACCTGCTTCGGGGTGAGGTCGTACTGCGCGATCAACGCCTTCACGTCGGCCGCCGACTTCGGGATCCCGTCGGTCTTCAGTTCGGTGACGACGGCCTTCGGCATCCCCTTGTAGAGCTTGTTCAGCGACTCGACCGCCGCGGCCTTGTCCCTCACGGCCTTCTGCGTCTTCCGCAGTCCGCCGATCTCGGAGTCGACCAGGTCGGCGCTCTTCTTCAGTTGGTTGTTCCGCTCGGTCAGCGCGCCATTCTCCTTGTGGAGGGCGTCGATCTTCTCGAGGTCCGCGATGGTCTGGGTCTCGGTGTTGGAGTTGAGCTGCTCGATCTGGGCGTTGTTGGCTTCGATCTGCGCGGTGTTCTTCCGGATCTCCGCCGTCGCGGAGGCCTGGATAGCCTGGACCTGGTGGAGGGCATCGCCGTGGCCGAGGACGGCGTCGACGGCGGTACGCGACGAGACCCCATACTGGTTCAGGGTCTTCAGTGCGCCCGAGCGCGTGAGGTCGTCGTAGATCTGCGCGCGGGTCGCCCGGGTGGTCGAGCCGGTCACCTGGTCCAGCGACGCGGCGAGACCCTCGAAGTCGGGCTGCGCCTGCTTCGCCGCGTCGGCGGCACTCTTCGTGCTCCCAGCGAGGCCGAGCAGCAGGCCCGCGCCGGCGCCGATCGCCGCCCCCCAGGGACCGCCAGCCGCGAACCCGGTTAGCGCGCCGCCGGCGGCCGACTCCAGACTGCCCAGTTTCGTGTCGGTCTCCTGCGCCCCATGGGCGAGGAGCAGCATCCCGCCGACCCCGCCGGCCTGCCGGGCGACACCGCCGAGCTTCGACATGGTTCCCGACAGGGCGGTGCCGCGAGTGTTGACGTCGGTGAGCTCCAGCGCCAGCACGCGAGCGTAGGTGGAGCCGTTCCGCATCGCCGAGGCGGCGCCGCCGATCGCGGATGACACGCGGGGGAAGATCGCCGCCGCGAGGCCGGCCTCGAGGACCAGCGACTTCACGGGCCCAGGAAGATCCATGAAGAACCCTGCGGCGTCGGCAGCGGCGCCGCCGGCGAGCTTCAGGACGTCGACCAGGGGCGCCGCGGCGTGGACCAGGTTGCCGGTGAGGTCGATCGCGTCGTCCATGGCTGGGCCGAGGTTGTCGGCCAGTCCGTTCGCGACGTCCTGGACGGCCGGGGCGAGGGCCTTCCCGAGCTTGATCTGGGCAGTCTCGATCGACCCGGACAGCTGCTCAAGGGCGCCCTTGGTGCCGGACATGCGGGCGTCGGCCATCTTCGCGGCCTGCCCGGTCTCGTCGACGGCGCCCTTGTACTTCTTCCAGCCGTCGACGCCCTGCTCGATGAGGACGTTCGCGGCCCGCATGCCCTCGACGCCGAAGATCTTCTTCAGGTCGTTGTTCCGCTGCGACGTCGAGAGGCCCTGGAAGGTGTCCTGGAGCTGCTTGACGACGTCGACCATGGGGAGGAGGTTGCCCTTGGCGTCAGTGAAGGACAGGCCGAGCTGGTCGGCGGTCTTCGCGGCCTTGTCGGTACCCAGGGTGAGGCCGAGGAGCATCCGGTTCAGCGCGGAGCCGGCGGTGGTGGAGCTGATGCCGGAGTCGGTTAGGGCGGCCAGCGCGGTGACCGTGTCGGACAGGCCGTAGCCGGACGACTTCGCGGTGGTGCCGACGTACTTCAGGGCGTCCGCGAGATCCTGGACCCCAGCCGTGGATGCCAGGGACCCGCCGGCGAGCATGTCGACGGCCTTGTTGGCCGAGTCGGCGCCGAGACCGAAGGTCTTCAGGGTCCGCGCGACGATGGTCGCGGAGTCCCCGAGCGCAATCCCTTCGGTGGCCGCGAGGTTCAGGGTCGACTTCAGTGCGCCGGCCTTGATCTGCGCCGCCGTCATGCCGCCCTTGGAGAGCTCCAGCATCGCCTGGGCGGCCTCGTTGGCGGAGTAGACCGTGTCCTGCCCGAGCTGCATCGCCATGTCGGACAGCGACCCGAGGGCCTTCTCCCCGATCTTGGCGTTCACCTGGACCGACGCCATCGACTGGGAGAACTCGGCCTCCGCCATCACGGAGTCCTTGCCGAACTTCAGCAGCCCCGCAGCCCCCAGCCCGATCCCCAGCGCGCCGGCCGCGCGACCGATCTTGGAGAACGTCGACGACGCCCGGTCGCGGGCAATGATGTCGTAGGCGAGGGTGCTGGTCGACGAAGTCACGTCACCCTCCCTTGGTCATGTGGCCGATGACGGCCTCGAAGAACTCGAACTCGCTCGCGGTCAACTCGTCGACCTGGCGGGGAGTCCAGCCGAACCTCACCGCGAACGCCGGCAGCATCAGCCGCCGGCGGTACGTCATGCTTTTGGGTCCTCCGCGACCTCGGCAGGGGCCTCGTCGCCGTCGGTGAACCCGAGCGCCGTGAGCGCCGCCCGCTGCTCGTCGGTCAGGTCCGGGCGGTTCAGCATGTTGCGGACGAACGCTGCGCGCTCCTCGACGGTCACGTCGAAGGTGAGCTGCCGGGGACGGAGGTCCAGCTGCTCCATCGTCAGCCCCGACTCTCGGCGGCGCATGAGGACCAGCAGCAGGTTGCCCTGCACCTCGAAGTTGTCGGCCCAGTAGGCAGCCTCGATGTCGCCCCAGTTCTTGCCGGTGAGCTTCTCCAGCGAGGTGACCTCAGGGAAGGGCAGGTCGTCGAACGCGAACTCGAACCGCTCCGGCTCGGCACCGTCGGCGGTGTAGGTGAGTACGGGCATTAGACGCCCTTCCTGAGTCGTGCGGTGAGGTCGTCCATCGCCTGCAGGACAGCACCCCGGAACTCCGGCGCTTTCCCGTCGATGGTGCGAGTGAAGTAGCCCCGAGCCGACGACGACGTCTGCTCGACCCAGGCCTCTCGGTTGCCGTAGACGGGGTGCCGCCATGTCCCGGTCGCGTCGATCCCGACGAGGGTCCGGTCGGTGGGGATGGTCTTGTTTCGCCGAACCCGCACCATGGCGCCGCTGCCCGACAGTGACGACCGGACCCCGACGTTCGCGGCCACAAGGTCGGCGAACCCGCCGCGACGCGGCAGAGTCGCCAGCGCCCTTGCTTGAACGGCAGCGACGGTCGGCTTCCCGGCGGTCCGGATCCGCGCCAGCAGCATCCGCCGGAGGTCCCCACGACCCGCCTGCTTGAATAGGTCGGCCAGAACGGCCAGGTCGTGGGA